>Ga0214921_10001189_pt1 | contig 45112 bp, 44 predicted proteins | sample LL1505_MetaG_FD_177992 | JGI IMG/M metagenome (GOLD analysis project Ga0214921, IMG submission 177992) | Freshwater microbial communities from Lake Lanier, Atlanta, Georgia, United States - LL-1505 | ecosystem: Environmental > Aquatic > Freshwater > Lake | place: USA: Georgia | collected...
CCATTTTTCCATTTTTCCATTTTTCCATTTTTCCATTTTTCCATTTTTCCATTTTTCCATTTTTCCATTTTTCCATTTTTCCATTTTTCCATTTTTCCATTTTTCCATTTTTCCATTTTCTGTTTTCCCATTTTCTGTTTTCCCATTTTCTGTTTTCCCCTTTAGCACAATAAAAATACCACAAAAAATATATGAACAAAACAAGAAAATGGTCTGCCAAATACAAGAAGTCTATTAATTGTAGGAGACCACGCGGATTTTCGCAAAAACAGTATTGTAAATACGGAAGAAAAACTCGACGTTCTCGCAAATAAAATAATCTTTTACACGTGGCTTTTTCCATTTTTATTATAAAGAATCATTATAGACAATGATTCCAAGAAAATCAAACGCAGTAAATTCCAACAACTATTACAGGAACCAAACGAATGAATTTTTCACTGTAAGATCGAATCATATTCCAATTGTAGATATTTTGCGAAGTAAAGAAAATGTATGGGTAATGGATCCGACAATTGGTATAAATAATGCATACAATACAAATATTGGTGGGAATATCGGAATCAATACCACTACTCCACAAGTGGCTCTCGATGTAAATGGAGATACGAATATTAGCGGAAATGCGCAAATTGGTGGAAATATAACTATCAATCAAAATTTGAATTTATCATCTGGTTCTCAAATACTATTCAACAGTCAAAGTGTATTAACCCCTGTTGGATCGATTATTGCTTTCATGGGAATGATAAATGTAAATAATAATAACGCTGGAGTTCCTTCTGGCTGGTTTTATTGTGATGGGAAAGACTATCCTATATCGAGTTATACCAACTTATTTAATATCATTGGATACAATTACGGAAATGCTGGAAATTATGATCCGTTAACTAATACATATGATCGATTTTGTGTACCGGATTTAAGAGGCACATTTCTACGAGGTGCATATACCAATGAAAATACAAATTATCAGTCTATAAATGGTCAATATACGGGTCCTGAATTAAATTCTTTTCAAGAACCTGCGATAGGAACCCACACACATACGTTTGAAGATGCATATATTTCAGTAAGCCAAGGAGCAGTAAATCCATACAGATATGTCGCCGGAACTGTATTCACGAATGGCGGAGCATTAATTACAACACCGTCGATTACGAATACAAACAATAACGTGTCTGGAAATTTAAATCAGCCGTATGATAATCGGCCGTTTAATATTGGAGTGAATTGGATCATTAAATATTAGATTTCCCATGTAAGAAAAAGAAAGAAAAATCAATATTTTGAAATGACATAGAAATATTATTGAAAAGGTTGTATTATATGGATTGTAAAATCATAGAAGAGAAAAAACCAAAAACTCTGTCACCAAAAGAACCAAAAGAACCAAAAGAACCAAAAGAACCAAAAGAACCAAAAGAACCAAAAGAACCAAAAGAATCAAAAGAACCAAAAGAACCAAAAGAACCAAAAGAACCAAAAAAAGAAAAAGATCAAATAAAAACTCCAAAAAAGGAAAAAAAGGAAAAAGAAGAACCAAAAAAAGAAAAACAGAAAAAGGAAAAACCAAAAAAGGAAAAAGATGAAAAAAAAGAAGATACGAAACGCGGAAGAAAGCCAAAAGGCGGAAAAATAATCACTATGCAAATAGAAGAACAGCAAACATCACCGGAACTTCCCAATATTATTTTGCATTTAAAGTGTTCTCTCAAAGATCTCGATGATGAACACATGAATGAAATTATAACAGATCCGCTCATTTACAATCCATCGGTTCCTCCCGAGATTATGACCTACAATGAGAACACATGTTCTCATACATTTTCAGTCTATGATAAAAAGAACGTCCATATACAACAAGATAATAATAAATATGCATACGCGGTCCCTACTTCACATACATACGAGAACCAGAAGAATTTTCTGGAACCCAATCAAAATACGAAAGAAAAAGAAAAAGAGGAAGAAGACATCCATATAAAAGACATTTATACCAAACTCAAACAGTTGCGCATTCAATTGTACAAGAACAACATGACCGATAAAAAATCGGCATGTTTCTGGTGCACTTGCGAATTCGACAATCCGGCCTGTTATATACCGAAAAACACTACCAATGATAATATTAACGCTTACGGATCCTTCTGTCGTCCAGAATGCGCGGTTGGATATTTGATGAATGAGAACATCGATGATTCGACCAAGTTTGAGAGATATCACTTGTTGAACCATATTTATGGCAAAGTATACGGATTCAAACGGAATATCAAACCGGCACCGAATCCACATTACCTGTTGGAAAAGTTTTACGGGAATTTATCGATACAGGAATATCGTAAATTATTGAAAACAGAGCATATGTTGGCAGTGATTGACAAACCAATGACGAGAATATTGCCCGAGTTACATGAAGATAATGATGATTTCATTTTGAATGTATATGGAGGGACCAAAAATATAACGAATCATTCGACGGCGACAGTCAATACAGGAGTATATAAAGTGAAACGCCAGAGCGAGAAACAACAGGGGCCATCGAAATCGACCCTGTTGAAAAACAAATTCGGAATTGCTTGATTGATATTTACCAGAAAGGCAAAGATCAATTCTTTTTATTTTTTCTTGGATGTTCTCCTTTTTTTATTTTTTCTTGGATGTTCTCCTTTTTTTATTTTTTCTTGGATGTTCTCCTTTTTTTATTTTTTATCCTTCTTTTTGTATTTTTCTTTCCTCCGAAAATAGTTCCTAATGTACTCAAAAATGTATAGGGTACATTTTCATTTGATTGTTTCAACTGATTTTGATAATAATCGATTCGTCTATCTATACCTTGCAATTGTTGTATTAATTCTCTAGATCTCTCAGATTCAAAATCAACCATACCTTCTAACTCCATATTTTTTTGATCATGAATTTCTTGTAATTTATTTATTATTACTTGAATATCACCTGGTATATTTGGGTTTATTAATTCGATTACTATTCTATCGACATAATAAATAAATGCTTTTGTTTCATCTTCATCTAAATTTAAAAATCTTGTAAATGACTTCAATTCAAAAAAGTGAACTTTTTCTGAAAACGTCTTGTACACTTTTACAATTGCACACAAAAATTCATATATAAAATATTCATTATGTTGTCCGTTTAGTTTTTTGAATAAGTCAACATAAACGGGATAAGAAATTTTTACCAATAATTGCGAAACTATTTTATTTATCTTATAACCATCAAAGATTAAAGTTGCTGTTTCACCAAAATAATCTTCTGAACGAAGAGAGAATTCTGCGGATTCCGCAGAATCAACTGGTGATGTTTGTGGAGTAGTGAACAATGAAACTGCATTTTGTGAAAAAAATGGATCCGTAGCTTCTTCATGTGGTTGAGACAGCAGTGTTACTCTGGGAAATTGAATTATCTTTTTTTCTCTTTGTTTTATTTCTACGTTTGACATTCTTATTCTTATATATAAAATACAAAATAAAAATAATCATATATTGCAAAATATGCAACTACAAAATCAATCCAACCTCATTTTCCATATATCTTCCACACTCTCCAACAGGGATTTGCGTCAATTGGCTCGAAAATACCACATCAAGTACACGACCAAGAAAAAGACGATCCCCGGGCTGCAAGCAATCGCCGATGAATTGACCCTGTTGGAAAAACGCGCAAGAATTGACGCAAACGACGAATGCTCAATCTGTTTCGACCCCCTTCAAATGGAAACTGTCGCCATTACGCGGTGTAAACATGCATTTTGCAATAAATGCATTTTCAAATATGTGTTCTCGCATTCCAAGAGTTGTCCCATGTGCAGAGCGAAATATAATGCGACGATGTTGATGAATGACAAGATGTATTTTCCTACAGAATATGTTCCTTTCCTATATGGGCCATTTTTTACGGATGCCGATTCACATGCTCATTTGTCGATTATCATCGTGAAACTATGTTATTATTTTTTCATTTTTTATTTTTATTATCGGTGTTGCTTAATTATGGGTGATATATATATAATCTTTATGCGGGGATAAAGTGGTGCCTATCTATTTCGATATTGCACTGTACATCTTGGACAATTTACACAGATTTTGCAGATATTTTAGACTAGAGGCCTTGCTTTCTTGCGTCATCGACCGCATCGGCACGCGTAATCGGTCGACGATTTCCATGACTTCATTCGCATTTCCCATATGATTCAGATCGTCCTTGTAATCCTTTTCCAAGAAATAGTCGATGTTGCCATTTTCGATCGTCGTCTCATATTTCAATGTCACGAATTGATGCCACGCCTTTACAATTGAGGTCGGATTCGCTTTCTTGAAAAATTCAAAGGTGGTTCTGCCGTCCGTAATGTCCTTGTTTTCGGGATAAATGCGAATGATGTCGTCGAGGAATTCGAAGAAATGTTGGTTGAATGCTTTTAAAAGTGAACTTTTATCCATGTTAATTTTCTTTATTTTGTAATGTATTTTCTATATGTTTATTTTAATATTTTTATATATAAAATATGAAAAAAAATAGTAAACTCGTTTTTTTAGTATGTGTACTATTTGTTATACTACTTGCATTTATAATTTATAATTCAGTCACCTATGATGAAACCATCGATCATGAAACCAAATATTCATTAAAAGAGGATGGTGTAGTAGTTATATCAAATGTATTTAATTCGCAAGAAATAAATAAATTAAAAGATCTTTGCATAAATAAAAATTATGAAAAAACAAAAGAATATTTGTTACAAAATAAAAAGTTGCAACAGGTATGTTTACAGAAAGCCAGTCCCGACTATATATTTCAAGACTACATATGGATTATACAGAAATCAGTAGTTCATACATGTCATAGAGACAATAACGGGGATTTTTTTAATAAAGGTCAAAAATACCCTTCTTATACAATATTGGTATACTTAGAACCAATGGAAAAATGTTTGGGAGTTATTCCAACCAGCCATTTGGATAAAAATTCATTCAATGTGAATATAACAAATAAAGTAATTCATTTACCGTGTAATCCTGGTGACATTATTATGTTCAATGCAAATTTAATCCATGTAGGAGCTATGAATGAAAAACAAGATAATTTAAGATGCCAATTAAAATTCTCCCATAAAGACGATATACCTATATTAGATTATTATCAAGATTTCAATAAAGTATTGAATAAAGATAATAATCTGCCTATTTATATGCGCCAGTTACAAAAACAATTTTCATGTGCATTACCAGTAATGTCCAACATAACACAGGGTGAAAATATTCGTACAGCAAGAGGTAGTGATAATGGAGTTGAAATTGGGGTTTTTCAAAAACTGTTCTCATTTCTATTTTACGGAAATTCCAATTTTTATGATTTGCCAAATGCGTTTTAACCTCAGAATAAGATCACGTATAGAATCATATAAACTGAAGAGGCATTTGCCCGTTCTTTTGCCGCGGTTGCGAAGCAGCATTTGAACGCATTGCACTCTGCATATTCGCCTGCAACCACGGTTTGTTCAGATCCAACATGAGATTCTTGTAATCTACCTCGCGGTTCTCCACATCGCTATACGACGCATATTGATACACCGAAAGCGGTATTAATGTATACCACCGCCCACCCAGCTGCTGCAACCGCTTCCAATACATATCGATCGCATACTCGCGCTTATTATCCGGCTCCGCCATCAATTTCCGCACGCCCTCCCTATAATTCGCCAACAACACGTCATAATATCCCTGTTGGACAATATACCCAGTGGTCGACTGCACATTATACGTGCGGATACAGAACGAGGTCGACTCACCGAAAGGCGGGGCCGTATTCCCGGCAATGACCAACACATCCCATTCTGCATGTTTGAATATATCCGAATTCGAGAACTCGGCCAGTTTTTCCAAAAATAGGGCCGGATTCATAAAGGTAATGTCGTCTTCGCACACAAACACATAGGGCCAGCCGTTCTTCTTGGCGTGTTCCAGGCAGCGAATATGACTCAGCGAACATCCTACAGCGCCATTTTTCGTCGCTGTCGCGCTGATCCGAGTGATATTCATTTTCCCTGTTGGTTCTGCGTCCGGATGGATATGATGAGAGATTTTCTGAAACTCTTTTTCGGTATGTTCTCGGCGATCATGGCGATAATCGAGATTGATATAGAGAATATTTTCCAACAGGGGATTTTTGGTATATTTGGATACGGTTTCTGTTATTGTTTTATCTTCCATTACGTATGTTGTATTCTGGTTCTATATTTTTATATGGTGTTTCCCATGACTTTTTTACTATGATGGGAGTACGGATCTATTGTTGTTGTATTCAATGACTTTGTTTCTAATAATATAGATGGATGAAATGGTCAATAATGCGATTTCAGTGGAAGAACGGACAATCATTGGCATATCCTTGTTCATTACACTATAACATATCCACATGCTAGAGGAAGTAATGTTTAACATACAAAATAGTAAGGATAATGAATTTGTGCTCTTATTTTTATATAAAAGAAACATAAAAATAACTCTTCCGATCACAGACAATGATGTTGCTGTGTAAGGTAAATAACTTGACGTATTATTCATTGGTTTTTATATACATGTCTTTTTTATTTTCATTTTCGGATGCGCATGCAGATGTGGAGGCAGATGCGGAGTGAGAGGAGGCAGAGGCAGAGGCAAATTCTATTTTGGTTAGAGCATATTGTCCACATGGACCACAATGATCTTCATTTGATAGATCGATTTTAGAGTTCATTTTTTTATTACATTGTTCTATTCGCCACCTACCGATCGGTTTAGGTAATTCTTTTGAAAATATTTGTTTTATGATCCGTGTGAATTTCATAACACTATCTATATTTGTTTCAAGTAATTTTCTAAATAATTTGTTCATTATGATCAAATGGAAATGAAAATAAAAATAAAAATATAAAAATAAAAATAAAAGTGCGGAGAACTTAGAAATAAAGATTATATATTTAAAATAATGGAAGCAATCGATATTTCATTAAGCGATTTGGAGCCGATCTCTATTAATCTAGATTTTGATTCCAATACTGGTGAAAACCGTGGATTCGGTGAATCCGGATCATCTCTTGGACCGGGCATTGAACTCTTGATGAATGAAAAGAAGAAATCGTCGAGCGGTCCAATGAATATTGATTTAGGCGAATTGGACAAACTGGAAAATGAACTGAATGAATTGTCTGCCTCGTCGTCAGGAGACAACGGATCCACCAAATCGCTGAATTTAGGAAATATTGGTTCCGGGTTTGCGAATTTCTTTGGTTTCGGAGGAGACAAAGACAAAGAGAAAGAGAAAGAAAAAGACAAACAGAACGAATCCAATGTTGGACAAGCAACCGTAAATAGCATGGGCAACAACCGCACATGGGACGGGTTCACTAAAATGACAAGTGATGTACCGATGAATACGGTCCGACCGCAAATGGACGAGCGCGAAAAGAGGAGGAAGAAGCGTGCCATGTTGAAGAAATTGGAAGAATGGTACGAGAAGGGTCAGATCAAACACAATTCGAATTTCACAATGGAGTCGTCTTTTGAGGAGGTGGAAGACGAATACGAGACGGCTTTGGAGGACAAGAGGAAAAAAGACAGTGTGAAGTTACAGGGATGGTGGTTTATGACGGCGATTAATTCGCTGGAATATGCAAACTCGGCATTCAATCCATTTGATATTAATTTAGACGGATGGGGAGAACAAGTGAGCGAGGACATTGACTCGTATGAAGAGATATTCACGGAATTGTATGATAAATACAAGGGCGGTAAATTGGCGCCGGAATTGTCGCTGTTGTTGAGATTGGGGTTCAGTGCTGCCATGGTGAATTTCACCAACAAGGCGCTTTCGACGGCTGCGCCTGGATTTGCGGATATTGCCAAGCAAAATCCGGAGATTATGCGCATGTTTACATCGGCGACTGCAAATGTGATGTCGCAGAATTCGCCGGGATTTGCAATGGCGAATAACTTGTTCAATGAGCAAGGCCAAGGGCCGAGCATGAATTTTTCAAGTCAAGGGATGCAAGGGATGCAAGGGATGCAAGGGATGCAAGGGATGAATAATATTCAAAGAATGGGACCCCCGCCCGCACCTGTCGATACAAGGGATCTCCCCAATATGCGACGACCTCCTGCCGTTCCTACAAATACACAGAATCAGAGACCTGATATATCCATGGCAAGAGGCGCAATGATGAACCAGGGAGGTATGGACATTTCAAACCAATATGAAAACCCAAATAAACCTTCGATGTCTTCTGCAATGTCTTCTGCTACTGCTACGCAACAACAACCACAACCACAACAACGTCCTGAAATGCGCGGACCTCAGAATACAGACATTGAAAATATATTGTCGGGATTAAAAACGCGCACAGTAGATATTCATGCATCTTCTTCAGATGCAAAGAGTGATTATGGCGACGATTCCATGATTTCCGTTTCAAGTTTGAAAGAATTAGACATGAGCGGTACTGCGCCCAAAAAATCCAGAAGACGAAAAGGTGGATCCGAGAAAAATACAATTGCGTTAGACATTTAGATATAATTATAAGTCATAACAACAAGACAAAATATATAATATGTGTTATTATATATTATGCAAAATCAACCACAACCATCAAATGAAATAAAATTATTGGAAACAGCAGCACCGATCGTCGCACCAGAACAACAGACCCAGACCCCGTCTCTTACACCGGAACAAATCACAGATTTAAATACCCAAATAACGCAAAAAGAAAAAGAAATAGAACAAAAAGAGTCAGAATTAAAAGAGTTACGATTAAAAAATCAAGACGAAATCAAAAAAATGCAGTCAGATTTTCAATCACTAGAAGAGGAAAAGCAAAAAGGAATTGATTCGTTGAAAAAAGAGATTGAAAGTATGAAACAACAATTACCGCAATCCGGGATATTCGGATTTATTAATAAATTTAAATTTTGGGGAGGACGAAAAAGAAAAGAATCAAAAAAAAGAAAATCAAAGACCCAACCTGTTGGAGGCAGTAAAAAAAAGAATCAAAAAAAAACAAAAAGAGTCAAATAAAAAAATCAATAAACAATCATTGGTTTTACACCTATGCACTAAGTGCAGAAATATGAATAATGAGTCGATCATCCGGAGCAGCCTCGCTTTCCAAATGATAGACATCTGTTACACGATCTCCGAGTATTTCCAACAGTGATTCTTTGGTAATATCTGTCCAATCATGGTCCTGATGTTTGCCGAAGAGCCGGTAATCGTCGATGATAATGATTCCTTCGGGTGTATATAACTGGCGTATATGCGTGATTTCTTCTACCAATGGGCAGTCCTTTGCGCTTTTTCCGGTTTCTCCTCCGCTATGATGTCCGTCTAGAAAAAATATGGTCGGCTCATTTATCTGCGGTAGTAATGTTTCAAATACAACACTACTATCTCCCTGCAAAAAATTTATAATGTTTCCGTGATAATTGCTTTTCGCAATGGCGTGAAATTTTTCACTGTATTCGATGGTATACAATATGCGGAAATGAGGTTCCATGGCCATGGTTGTTTTTCCTTCTAATGTGCCCGTTTCAATAAAACAGGTATATTTTGTATAATCTGCGTGCAGACTTTTTAGAAAGTCAATATCCAGAGAAGGCATTATATATAATGAGTATGAATGTATTTTTATTTGATTTACACCGTTTATAATGTAATGTAATAAGTATATTTTTTTATCTACCATGTATATCGAACCACTTTGCCATCTTCCAACACGTCATCCCGTTTCATCAACTTACTGTGTTTCTCGATCAAATGATATTCGTCAATGCCTCGGCATTCCACTTCCATCCATTCATAAACGGTTCTCTGTAATTCCTGGTGAGTTGGCATCAATTCATTGACATACAAATCCATCGCATCTTGTGTCAATCGCGCTTCTTCCGACATGGCGATCGATGAAACTGAACTGGTTCTCTTCGCTTCCAAGATCTGATGAATTTGCGCTTCTATTGCATAAATGTGTTTCTGTAACTTGGCCACATGATCTTTGCGCTCTTCCGACATTTGAAGATCCTCGTATTTTTGCTTCACATTTTCTAGACTCCATACATCCAGCTCATAATTCTTTTTATATTCCTCCGATTGAGCCAACGCCTGTTTCTCTGTTTTGTAATTGAAAACCGAATCCATTTTCAATTGAATCATCTTCTGTTTCGTTTCTTCCGTTTCTTCGCGCACGAGTTGAAGTCCGTAACCCAAATCTTGATAGAACCCTGCATGAATTTCCACGTCCAATTCGCACGGATGTTTCGGATCCCCGCATTTGGCCCGGTAAATACGATCCCTGTTGGAAAAAACCGTAGTCACTGGCCGCGCGCATTTAATACAGGGCGCAAGCATGCGAAGTTGGCGCAAATTCGCTCTACGGTCGGACCGTTTCATATTTGCATCACTCATCGAAACGGCGTTTTTCCAAAGAAGCTCTTTGAGTTTGGACTCGTATTGATTCTTTTTCTCCATATACGTTTCGATTGCGACATGAAGATCGATTTGAATCGCAGAACTGTCTTTGTCTTTCGACGAGTTTCCCTTTCGTCTTTCTTTTTCTTTTGATAATTGGCGTTGAATTTCCGACACGGGATTGTTTTCCATATGAATCTGGGTTTGCGATGCCGCATTGCGAATGACCAACACGGGATTCCCTGAACAATGCAGGGTTCGCAAATGGTCGAGACCTGCCAAATCCAGCTCGACCAATTGATTGTTCTCGCAATGGACGGTTTCAACGGATTGCGGCAATTTGAGTTCTCGCAATTCGTTTTCCGAAACATGTACAGATTTCAAATGGCGGAGATAAGACAAATCCAGCGCTCTGAATCCATTGTTTTTCGCGTCCAGATCTACCAGCGAATCCGGTAATTCGGCTAAATCTTGTAGCAAATTATCTGCAACATGCAATCGGGTGATGGTTCTCGGCAAATTCGTGATCTGCGTGACCTGCCCCGGATGCAACACAATGCCCGAAATATTGTCGAATTTGCATTCACTGAGAATGGCGAAATCGAGAGATCCCTGTAGGGGTGTTTTCAAGACGATTTCGTCGACGGTCGGCAGAAGTTGTTCGAGAAAATCGAGGAGGGCGAGCTGAGCGGCATTTGAATTTCCAGAAGTTTCAAAATCATTCATAATGGTTGCGCGTTTTTGTTCGAATATGCTTTGTTGTTCATCCATTTTATTTTGTATATCTTTACATTATATTTCAACATACATAAACACAATTCTATATCTATAGAATATGCTGATGCTGATACTACAGGTTTATTTCACGGGTTTTCCAACATCGTTATATAGAATGTCAAGTAGGTGTGGAAATATGGCGCATGCAGGAGTTGCCTTGGGATTGATTCAATCGCAGCAGATGTTTTGGCTGGCGTCTGCGATCCTTTTGCTCTCTAACCGCGCGTCCAACTATTTTTCCATACATCCTACAGTTGGTATGATTGGAAATGCGTCGTCCGGATGTTTATATGCCGCATCTGTTGTAAAGTACTATCAACAGCAGCGGTTTTTGCGTACTATGCTGAATTGAAATGGGTTCAATTCAAATGGGTTGTTTCTGAACATCGAAAACCAAACAAAAATGCATTTTCACATACAATGCATTTTTTAGACCTTTTTACATTTCAAATGCCGACCCTTGTGGTCGGCATCTTTTAATGTAATTAGGCAACTGTTACTTTTCACCGATAAATCACCTTTTATATACAGATAATTCAACCTTCAGTTGAATTATCCTATATAATCGGCGTTTGAAAGGTGAAAAGGTTTACACACTTGGACTTTGTAATTATATTCTTTTTTTATATTTTCTCTTCTTTTTCAAAGTTTTTTTTGCGCCACCTGAACTTTCTTTTAATTTTCTTTCTTTTGCAGCTTCTACTTCGAAATAGTTAAGACCACCTGGTGTGTATTTCCTTAACTCATTTATTAGATTTGCTGATATTGGTATTTGTACAATTTCTCTAGACAACGACGCTTGATCTAATGCTTGCACATGACTTAACGTGTCATCATAATTGGCATATTTCACTTGTATTGGGTCAATACTTTCAAGAATAAACATCCGATTATGATGATTCGGGTCATTTTCAAATATCATAAAAACTTTCCCTATATCATCTCTATTTAACTCACTTGCACGTCGCATTATATAATAATATTATAATATTATAATATTATATTATATATTCTAAGAAGTCTAAGAAGGTGGCAATGGCGACAAACATAGTCGGATTTCGCCCAACGACGCAACATCATATTTCACAATCAACGGCAGATCATTTCCCAAATAAATTTCTAAATTCGCGCACAATGGCGTGCATTTGATGAAATGCCCCAGACTTTTCAATGAGAACTCGCCTTGAATAATGACCGACGCATCCGGTTTATGAATGAATTTCATACAGTCTTCCGACTCTTTGCGGAAAATCTTGGAACTGGCAAATGTCCCCTCACACGAAAAAATCAACTCGTTGCCCACCGACTTGATTTCGATCCTGTCTGAAATTCCATTCATATCTCGAATGATCTTTTGGAAATCCGTCGTCGGCAAATTAATCACTGTTGAATACTCGACATCCGGCACCACCAACTCTTCCGTATCCGGCTCAATGAGTCGCAGCTTCTGTCTCGCACACTGTTTGATGTCGCCATTGTCATATTGCAACCCTAAATGCGAGACAACACCGTCGTCATAATCATCGTCTTCAATGAAAATAGTGAGCGTGTCATCATTCGACATGGACGAAATGACCTTGAATAGATGGAGCGTGTTGGTACACACAATGATTTTATCTGGACCGCAATCATATAGTTCGAATTTCCTTGCATGTAAGAGAACATTGACAAGAATAGTGTGAGTCTTGTCGAAATTAATGATTTTGAGACCATTCTTTGTAAATGTCATCGTCGCATCCGTCAGAATATCTTTGATTGCAGTAATCATATTTTTGATAGGCTGGATCTGTACAGTTTTTATGGTCATGACATTTCCGTTTGTCGAATGCATTCAAATTATATGTGATGAAAAATGCCGGTTAATTTCTATATACCTTATTTCCCTGATTTATAAGAATTGAATTTCATCATCCATGAGTTTTCCAACACGGGTCAATTTGACAGCTTCTTCGCCTGTTTGGCCACGTTTGGCCATCTCATACGTTTTCAAATCATATATATCGCCCGTATCTTCATTCAATGCATACCGGATGCCTGTTTCCGGATCCAATATTTGACGTGCGACCCATTCAACTGTTTGACCTCTTTCCTTCCCAGTTGCTTGAATTTGGCCCCGGTCCGTATCTACTGCTGGAAATGTACTAAATTCATTCTCATTCAATTCGTCCAATTTGCCATACCCATAACAGACCAGATTCTCTTGAATCGAGGTCTCTGTGCCGGCATACACTGAGCAATCAATCGAGGTTTCTTTGATCGATTTCAATATCTGGTAATTGATTTGGTCTTTTTTCACGGCGATTTCATACAGGTTCTCGTCAGTCGTAATGGGCGTCTTGCCGTCGAGACGGCTTATATCGCTCAACATAATTTCGGAATTCTTGTCTTCCTTCTTTTGTTTCTCAGTGAATGTCGTCAAGTATAGAAACACCTTGACATTGCGCATTTCTTCGGGAAGATCTTGGTGGCTGCAGATACGCCTTGCACGGCCAATGACTTGTTCGGTTCTCACCAAATTCCAATAAGGTTCGGTGATATGGACGAATCGCGTGTTTCGCAAGTTGATGCCTTCTGCGCCCGATGCAGTAATCATGAGAATTTTGATGATTTCGCCCAAATGATTATTGGGTGAAATGGCTCGTAATTGAGCAGACAATCTGGCCCCCACATTTTCCCAGGTTCCATTGTATATATTGAGAACCACCTCCTTTTCTTCGGCGGTCTCCGTACCCGTATAAAACGCGAATTTGGGTTTGCCTGCATCCTCCGGATTTTCATCGAGAACCCAATCCTCTCCCTGTTTGACAATGCTGAATTTGGCGTATCCATTTGCCTCAAAAACGAGTTGCAAAATACCCAGCCCTTCGATGGTGCGGAATTGACTGTAGAGCAAATGCAGACCTTCATTGGTCGGGTCTTTGATATTTTGCAGAATACGAAGGAATTTGGGACTGTATTGTTCGAGCGCTTCTTCCGTGACGAATTCTTCCGGGCGTGGATGCAGCGGATCATATCTCAAAAAATCCATGGCTTGCTGGATTCGTTGCAGATAATCGCCAGTGGGCTCGTCTGATTCTTCTTTCTCCACGCCATCTTCTCTATCACCCACATCGTCGTCTTCGTCACCAATTATCGCCGCATTTGCTTTCAATTGTTTCTTAGAAACGGCATCCATATCATTCGCAGTGATCTTGTCTTTGGCTTTATCTGGAAGGGGTCTTTGTTGTTCCGCGGGAAAGGCGAAATTACACGCAGATCGCGAGAACACGCGATAAGTCGACGAAATTTGTTCAACCGCATCTTTCACCAATGCCCTTTTCTTTCCCGCCACTTTTGCACCCTTGTCTTTATCGCGTTCTTCCTTGCGAATCTTGTAATAATACGTGAATTGGTAATCGCTCATTTCCACAATTTCCAAATGATAATTTGGTTCTCCTTTATTTGGATCTCCTCTATCCAATGATTCAGGTTTGATGAACATTGGCAGTAATTGTTCTTGAGAACTTCGATAATACGACGTGAGACCAAGAATACGGCGTTTAAAGACATCTACATTCATCATTTCACCGGTTTCTCCCTGTATGAAAAGTTCCAAGAATTGTTTGGAATCATCCGGCAATAATTTCAACCGGTTTAATCCGCCATTCGATCGAACCGCTCGTATATTGGCCCGTGTTAGAATTCGCATAATTGCATTTTCAAAATCTTCATCACTGATATTTCCAGTTTCATCGAGAACCACACCATCATATTCGATTTTCTCATGTTCTCCACCTATTTGGGTTTTTTCGGACTCTTCGTTGAGAACCATCGATTTATTTTTTTTCGTCTTTCGATTTGATTTTGTTTCATTATTCCCTCCTTTTGCTTTGGTTTCTTTGAAAACTACCGCTTTCTTTTTTGTATCTTTGCCTTTTGCTTTGCCTTTTGTTTTACCTTTGTTCTCATCATACGCATTGATAAACCCGAATGGGTTTCTGGTAATCGTCAACAAATTCCCGCTATATTGCAAATAATCGACAGTTCTCAATCCATTCTTTTCAAATAACTCCAACAAGTAATCTTCATTTATTTTCTGCGTTGTTTGTGGCTGTAATTGGAAGGTCCATGTCTTGATGTATCCGCGCAATATATTGAAAAGCACGCCGATCTCATTTGGATAATTGATAATTGGCGTGCCTGAAATGAGAACAATGCGCACATCTTGTGCATCCATCAGCGCATGATACATTTCATACTTGATTGCATCTTTCGACTTCAATTTATTGACGACCATGCTGACGAAATTGTGCGCTTCGTCAATTATTACAACACTGTGATCGAATGGATTGACGGTGCCGTCTTCCGTCATTTTTGACCACAGTCGGCGATTGATGCCGTTGTAATTAATGTCGTGATATTTGGCGCGAATCATCGTGTCCAATTGCGCGTTGATTGCGTCTTGGTCTTGTGCAATGAGTTGTGCGTAATTAGAGGCCTTTTTCACATTGACGAGCCATGCTCCGCCGTTTGACTCAATGTATTCGCGGGGTAGACCAAGTGCAGTGGAGAGGAGGTCGACATTTTCCGGTTTTCCTGCAATCGAAATGAATTCCCAGAATTGGTTCTTTCTGAAAAGGGCGTCGCCACATTTCTTGAGTTCTCCGAAAAAATTGGCTTTGAGAGAAGCTGGAGTCATGAGAATAATCTTCTTCTGGCTCTTCATTCCTTCTGCAATGCCAATACTGGTGCATGTTTTGCCGGAACCGAGTGAGTGATACAGAAGCAAACCCCTGTAGGGGGTGTACAAATTCAAGTAATCGCGTACAATGCGTTGATGGGACAACAGGTCGAAATTGAATGATTTTTTGCTCATTTCGGAGAGATTATCACAGGTGATATTTTCGGTTTTCTTGAGAATTTCTTCGCGATAAGGCCGAAACATTTGTGCGAGTTTTTCTGCATAAATTTTGCGATTGGTCATGTAATGGGGCGAAATACGCATCTTCATTTTTGATGGAGGCGGAAGTCGTGCAGCTAAGGCGCCAATATTTGTATTTGTATACGTGGCGGATTTCAAAAAGACCACCTTCTTTTTCTGTTTTCCTTTTTCTTTTCCTTTTTCTTCTTCTTTCATTTCATCAAGGTCGTCTAGATCAATCTCGTCTAGATCTACATCTTTCATGTTTTCTCTTTCTTTATCCCATTTCTGTTTTTCTTCTTTTTCTTCTTCTTCTTCTTCTTCTTCTTCATTTCGCCCAAGATCCAATTTTTCCAATTCTTCCAAATCATTCACTTCAATTTCTTCTTCTTTTTCTCCTACAGGTGATGATTGCTCTAATATTGAAGTCGGTACTTTGGAACTTAATTGATGATAGACGTCCCATACGGGTAATTCGTCTTCCAATCCGGCTAATAATGCAGCACGATCAAATCTTGGCGCGGTCGGGCGTTTGTCCACTATCAACCTTTTCCTTTTTTTTGGTTCTTGTTTTTCGGATTCTGATTCTTCTTGTTTTTCGGATTCTTGTTCTTGTTCTTGTATTGCACGTTCTCTATTTTGTGGTTGTTCTACATTTTTGCATCCCATAATACACACATTCTTTTTCGATTTTCCGGGTAATTTCGGTTTTAACTGGTCCAATTCAAAGCCTTGTTGTATCGATTGCATATATAGATTCAATTATATATTGAAGCTATACATTTATGTCCACATGTTGTACTAACAATACAAAGACGACAATTGGCGTATCGCCAACTCGCATGCCAACTGCTCAGCCTTCTTCTTGATCTTATGTTGCCCTTCTCCTAAAAATAAAAAAATACGACCATTTTTCGCCATGTAGTCATGAATATCATGCACCTTCTCGAACTGGTCTAATGACAATGAATCGAAATGTGTCAATCCAAACACAGGTTGTCCTAAACATAAGTAAACGCCCATATGAAAGCCCGTGTCCACATTATGTGCCTGCACATCCATATAATGCGGCGTCACCTTGAACTCTTTCTGAATTTTCACCTGTAGGATATTCTTGTAGTTGTCGTCATTTTGGATCAAATTCATCCAATCTACGTGTTTCTCAAACACATTCTCTATGAAGATTTGGACCATCTGGAATCCAGGCCCCGTCAAAAAAGTAGTCTTGAACCAGTCATCTTCATCTTTCACCTGCAATTTGTTGAAATCTAGAAACATGGCGCCAATAAAAGACTCGAACAAACAGCCGAGTTTTTTCAGATTCGTCCGCGTCTGCTTGGCTTCCACATTTTTCGACATGATGAACCATTTATGCAGACCAATTTCGAGTGCCAATTTTCCGATTGCCTCATTTTTCACGAGTGCAATCTTTTTTTCAGTCATGAACCCTTCATTTTCCTTGGGAAATCGTCGATACAGATAATATTTAGTAATACATTCGAGAATTCCGTCCCCTACAAATTCCAGGCGTTCATTCGATTTCGTGTATAGAGGTAGACATCGGTCAGGACATTCTAACATTACAATATTGTTCCGCTTGTTTTCCGAATCCGGTTTTCGCGTATAGGATTGATGAACAAATGCACGTCGATAAAGATGAAAATTTTGAACAGGAAGTGAAATTCCATAATTACCCAGAATTTCCTCCACATCCTTTTGCGTGATTTCTTTATTTAGGGGGTTGTAAGGATCAAATACAAACGTTTCCGTTCCATCTGAATTCTTTTTCACGAAGAGATCATCTTCATTATGCACCTGTAGGAGTTGTGGATCATTTGGTGTGCTGTTCATTTTATTTGTATATAAATAAAATGATCTGCTGTTTGACTTTATTTTATTACACCGGTTGTTTCTAAACCTTTTTTACAATTTATACACAATTTATCATTTATATTTTTTATTTGATTTTGCATATTGTCTGTTTTTTTCTTTAGCCATTATATAAATGACAATTGGGCTTTCAAATTCAGCGAAGCGTTCTAGTAACTATGGTCAAACCGTAAATCAGAATCAAGGCGGAGGAAGCAAGAAGGCCGGATTCCCCTACCAAGTTGGCCGCGGATGGAGAACCAATATTGCTTTCCAAGACCAAGCGGTCGGCAGTTGCACACGCCTTACACAGCTACAAACACTCTGCTTTACTTACCCAGTGAGCCAGACACGTAATATCGGATCTTCTGTCACTGCGAACATTTCTTATTATAAAGTTCCGGGAGCTCGTTAATTATTAGCCGCCGAAAAAAATAATGTTTGGGTTTTGAAATATGGCCGAAATCAGCCATATTTCCACAAATAAAAAATGCAAAATCCTCTTGGAAAATACACTATTTATGTACGATGATTGATAATGATGATCAAATTGTACAAATAAATGTTTCAATGTCAGAGTCAGTTTCCAAAAGTGTATTGGGTTTATCATGTGCATTTAACCATGTTTCGTGATACTCATGGCATTTTTTCAAATAATCCAGTGTGATAGTATCTTCGCCTTCTCGTTGTCGAACACCAACGCGGTTCATACATGTTTCCGGTTCCATGCGCAAATAAATGGTTTTACTAACCGCGTATTCTCCAATACCGTTTTCATACAGTTGTCGATATATTTGATACGACATTGTATCCATAAGACCATCTTCGAACAACATTTTCGCAAAAACTTGTGAATCTGCTTCTAAAGATCTTTCACACAGGAAAATCTTGCAATCGGGGTATTTTTTAATTTCTTCTCGGAGCAAATTTAGACGCGAAGAAAATGCCATAATTTGAAACGGAAATGCATATTTTGCAGGGTTCTCATAGAAATTACGTAGGATCGTTTTTCCTTCATCATCTTTGATTTTAGTCCAATTATCCACTGGCTCGTATATCACGCGAATATCTGTACGCCCCTGGTTGCAAAGAGTGTGTTCAATTGCGCGAAGAAATGTGGTTTTTCCTGCGCCAATATTACCTTCAACACTATAAATTAGAGGTTTTGTACTTTGGATCATTTTATTGCGAGATGGGTGTATCTTTGTCATATATTGTGAAATAAAAAACATATATCAATTTTTTATCGTTTTGACTATCCAATAATACAATAATTCATTGTAAACAGATAGAAACATAATCTAATTATAAATTAAATTAATTATGCATAAAATGATGCTAGAAAAATACAATTTAAAATATTTGCGAGAAATTGCTAAAAAATATAAAATCAAAATTTCGGGAAAAAAACGAGAACTTATCGAAAGATTACAAAAAACATTTTTTGCAATTACGATTCAGAGAATATTTCGCGGTTCATTTATTCGCAGTATTTACAATGCAAAAAATATTGCAAATATGAATAAAAAAATGATACAGTGTGTAAATGAATGCGATTTTTATACAATGGATGATTTGCATGAAATACCGCGCGTGTTATTTTATATAATTACTCAAAAAACTGCTATAAGTACAATCTATTATGGATTCAATATTGAATCGCTCATTCAATTAATTCGAAAAACTCCAGATAAACAAACTGTTAAGAATCCATATACACGCAATAGTTTTTCCAACAGGGAATTGGATTCAATTCTTTATAGATACGATGTATTGAGTGTATATTTTTCAAATCATGTAAATCCTATGTTGAAAACGTCCCCCTCAGCAAAAGTGAATTCTTCTTCTTCTGCGATGTCTTCTTTTAGAATCGCATGTATGAGAAATTTGCAATTTATTCGTACTGGATCTATCGTGCAACGAATTCGAGGCGTATTTATGGAAATGGATTCTCTTGGAAATTATACGGATTTTTCATGGTTTGAAAATCTACAGTTGGGTCGCGATTTTCGAAGGTTTTATCGGGTTCTGTATAACATATGGTTTTACCATGCAGGATTGACGAATGATATGAGAAGACGTATATGTATAATTGGCGATCCATTTGAGAACATTATAGGATTTATTAACACATTGGATGTGAATATTATGAGAGAAAAATGTGTGCGAGTGATTGAAAATATAATTTTTTGTGGTCAAGAAATAGAGGATCGACGTATTGGTGCATTTCATATTCTCACTGCACTTACTGTAGTTTCTATGAATGCGCGTATTGCGATGCCTTGGCTCTATGAATCGCTTATATAAATTTGTCTTATTCCTCTTCAGAATTATTTTTCCGTAATTTTGTTGAAAATCGCCTTTTCAGGAGAATAGAAATAGAGTTGCCCCCCTTTTTCGTATTCCTCCGTTTTAGATCGCAACACCACTTCTAACATAACGCAGTAATCAGTGACGTCAAAATTCTTATCATTCTGATAAACAACATGACCCATCACATCATTGATTCGCTGTATGATCAATTCTTTCTTGGCAGATGCACACACTGCACCCTGCGTATTTTTCTTGTCTTTTTGCATGCGATCTTTGATTTTGAAAAGTACGCCCTGATCTTTGAATGGATACATGAATCCGATTTTCGAATAGACCATGTCCTCGCGAATTTCCAACATGGATTTGATGATTGGCTGCAATTTCGTCAATTCACTGTAGGAGGTCACCTCGGTCCATTGGATCATTGTCGATGTTGTTGTTTCGCTTAATTTGGTGTCTTTATACACCACATTTTTCAATCCATCGGCGAGAACTACATAGCGTTGTTGAGATCCAGAACCTACCATCATCCTCTGTTGGAAATAATCGCGAATGGCATCATAGACTTGTTTGCCAAAAGGGAACATACCTGACTCTTGGAATATCTGTAAAAGAATCGCGACCTTTTCCGCAATTTTCAGCATATCCAAATAATGGAAGACCGCGTATTTGCAAATGGCGTCTAGTGGGACCGAATATATTTGAGACATCACGAGAACATTGGAGACTTTGTTCAAATGTTTGTACCAATCCTTGTCCCCAGGAGCAATCTTCAAATTTCCCTGTAGGACATATTCAACCGATTGCACGAGATGGTGTAGAGCATTTTGAGATGGGTTCTCGGCAACAGATTCAGAGGATTCGGACCTTTCGGACTTTTCCAATTCCGAATCTTTGGAATTTTCAGACAAGGATTCTGTGGCTGTAGGCAGAATGGTAGTACTCACTTCGAATTGCATTGCGGGATATTTCTTATCTACCGGATTCATTCGCTCAAAGACGGTCGCGTTCTCGTCGAATATTTCAATGGGTTGGAATGCATAGACATTTCCGCGATTCACCAAATACCCGATGCGACCATATACATCGACTAGTTCTTCCGTTTTTCTGCCAACTAAATTGGAAAGTGCGTAATAAATATGCTCAATCGGATATTTTTTGGTGAGATTGATTGATCGCACGAGTTCGTCGCGAGTAAACACGAACCGGTCTTTGAACAAATCGCGTATTTTCTGCATAATGACCAAAGTATTGGTTTTCAAGAAATCTTCCGAATATGTTTCCTGTATGAGGGTTGGTTCCGATGGGGATGCAAATGCCGCTTCGCATTTCAGTTCGCAGGTCTCCATGTAATCGCAAATATCGGTATACGGCCGGTCTCCAACAGGGAAATTCTCGATGGTTATTTGAGAACCGGATGCCAAATCGCGCGAAGACAAATGCTGGACCACGCGTTCATTTGCGGCGACTTTCATAAGCTCTTCTGCTGTAAAACTGGATTGAGCAATATTGAGAACACAGTCGACGGCGGTCTGTTTGAGGAGACGCGTCACTTTGCCGATTTGAACCGCCTTCTTTTCGGCCACGCGGTATAAATAGAGATCGGCGGCTTCCATCTCCGGTTGCGTATGGGAAGATGACGCATGCAAATAGATCTCGACATTCCTGTTGGAAAAAGGGAGGTCACAATGACTGCGGGTTCGTACCGCGCGGCCAATGGTCTGTTCAATGCGGTTCATATTATACCACGGTTCCAAGATATGGATTTGGCGAATGTTTTTGAAATCGACGCCTTCCGACACCGCTTTCGAAATCAAGATGACTTTGACGAATTCGCCTGTCGCATTCTCTGGGCGAGTCACATATTTAATGTCGGCCGTTTTATTTGCCGAATAATACTTGTCGCCGGTGATCATGACGTATTTGGCCGGTTTGAAATTCATTACATTTTGACCCATTTCTTGCCGAGTCCGCATGGTTACGGCATCGATTTCTTGTCTTTGACTGCCTTTCGTCTTTTTCAACAAATTCAAATTTCGGTGGCTTTCGTCGGAAGCATATCGCGTCATTCCCATTTCCTCTAGTGCGAGGGCGATCGGCACGATTCCGCCGTCAATATACTGCGAATAGACGAGAACAATGCCGGTGGAATTGCGAATACATTCGCAAATGCGGGCGATCTTGGCGCCATATCGAGGCAATTCTGTTGGAGAAAAAAACCGGGTTTTTTCATCTTTATATTCAAAATTGAATTTTCTGGGAGGCGTCTCCTCCACTTGGTATTTCATGGTTCTATCCAACCCGCCTTTTCCAATGAGCGAAGAAATTAAATCCTCTGCATTTATTTGTTGTGGGTTCTCGGGATTTGAATCCAACTGTTGGAGAACTTGATCCAAATGTTCGGAAGGATACACCATGTTGAGAGATTGGATAGGATTATTCAACATGGTATATCCAAAAGATTCCATGTTTTCAAATATTCCCGCATTTTTCTCCCGGATTTTGCCAGTTTTATCTCTGACATACATTTTCTGGACAATGTTCTCGAGGATAAAATCGTACCCCCTTTTTTGATAGTCTCCAACAGGGTTCATATAAACGGGGACCTGCCGAATGGGATCCGCGATTTCTTTCTCATTCATTTGCATGGTCGGTTTCGGGAAATCTGCGGAACCGATGAGTCGCGCAGAGTCGAATATGTCCGGATACACGCGAAATGGGAAGAGGTAAGGGTTCTCGCCGCGAACAAAGGACACGTAGCCTGTCAATTTGCGGACGAGCAGGGCGCGATCGCGCAATTCGCCCGATGCAGTGAATACGTCTTTCACGCGAATCGGCGGCCGCCCATCGACCGCGTTCATCAGATTGGTCAGCCAAACAATCTCTGTAGGAGAATTGTACATGGGTGTGGCGGAAAGGAGCAAAAGACGCATGTTCTCACTATATTTCGCAATTTCCTGTAGGAGAACCCCCACTCGTTTACTGTCTTTGTTATTCGTATCGTCCACACGAATATTGTGAACTTCGTCAATGATTACGAGTTGTTTGTCGAAAAATCGGCGGACTTTTGTTTTATCGATCGTGTTTTCAGGAGTCACGATTTTGAGTTTTCGCATTTTGTTGAAAAAAGTACCGTAGCCCATGAAATCGTAATGTTGCAGAATAATGGCGTCGATTTGCTGAATAATATGGCGTTTTTCGAGGCCTTTAATATTGGTCGGATTGATTTCGCGCAACAGGGAGTTGCCGATACATGTGCGGTCCATGGTCCAGATGCCGTTGACTTCGATGAGTTTGCGGTCGTCGAACAGTTCTTTGCGGAAATTGCTCTGGACATTTGGCGATGCAATGACAATGATTTTTTTATTGGAACCCACCTGTTGGAGATATTTGCGCATTTCTTCTGCGATTCCGATTGCGCTGCAGGTTTTGCCAGTACCCAACATGTGGAACAGGAGGAGACTGTTGTAAGGAGTTTGGATGGATAGAAAGTTTTTGACGAAGGTTTGATGGGGCATGAGTTCGTATTTTGCAGTGCACATGAGATCGGCCTGTGTTTGAATGTCCATGTCTTTGACCGCGCCTTCGTATTTTGAATCTGCGAATTCTTGGTGGCGCGAGATTTTCGTTTGAAATTCGGGATCTTCTAGTGTAGGATATAAAATATCTTCTGCTGATTGAGAATTTTCTTCTACATCCGGCGATTCTTGTACAGGCGATTCTTGTACAGGCGATTCTTGTACAGGCGGTTCTTGTACAGGCGATTCTTGTACAGGCGATTCTTGTACAGGCGATTCTTGTACAGGCGATTCTTGTGAAAGTGAAACGGGCAATTTCTCAGCAACTTGTGCATTGGGAATTTTCTCATTAGAATAAACAACTGAATTTTCCTTTTGCGCAGGTTGGACAACATTAACGATTGGGTCACATAAACCTGTTTTTTTGTTTCTGCGAGTTCCTTTTTTACATTTGCTCTTTTTTCCTTCTTCTACAATTGCCTTTTCTTTTTTTTTTGAATTTTTTTTTTCCGAAATCTTTACACATTCCCCGGTTCGAGGATCGCGTCTTTCTCCATTGGGACATCTTTTCTTTTTAGGTTGATCCATATAAATAACTGATATATGTATGGATTTTATAATTTTCTATTTTTCGCATTCCTCCCATAAATTCCTCCCATAAATTCCTCCCTTACATGATTTTATATTCATCTCCAGACAATATTTTATAAACATTTTCAATGATTCGAATTTTTTCTAAATTATAGGGTCGTATACACGCAACACATTCTTCAAATGTTTTCCATTCCATTTTACTTACTTCAAATGGGTCCGGGTTCGATTCATTTTTTCCAACAGGGGTATGTCTCATCAAATAGTATTTATGTTTATAACTTCGCATATTGGATCCCATGAAAATTTCTTCAAACGGAACAATGTTCTCAATCGGCGTCAATTGTCTACACGAATACCCCGTCTCCTCTGTAAACTCGCGAATAGCACAATCATAGTCCGTCTCATTCTGTTCACGACGGCCTTTTGGAAACCCCCATTCTTGCTCGTCATACACAACCGCATTACTGTCTCGAATGAGATCCTCCAACGAATATTGCTCGCCGGATTGATTGATAATGCCCGATTTCAACAAATTGAATTTTTCATTCGATGTAGTATATTCGCCACAATCCGATTTGATATTCGGTTTGTTCCACATTTTATTCCAAACATCTGAAAATCGATGAGTATTCAGAAGCTCTTTTTCATGAAGAGTCATTTCTTGAAACAAATTCAATAAATATTCCCTGTTGTAAATCGAATATTTTCCACGCATGAAATCCACAAATCCTAAAGTATGCGCGCGACGTATCATTAGAAATTTGATTTTACCATCTTCCGGATCTACCTTGTAAGAAATGATTCCGAAACTGATGATTGGTATTTTACATTGTTGATAAAAATGGCCGAGTTTTCCGCAATTATTACAAGCGAAATCTTTTCTGTTATTTGGATTTCTAAATTGGAATTTATTAGAAGTGTGATGTGATATGGTTGAATTCATGAGTTATAATTCCATGTATTTCATCTTTTATTTCTATATACTTTGAATAATGACGGAATTGGAATCACCTCCATTTGTTTTCCGACAAGACATATGGGGACCCGTCTACTGGTTTTTCCTAATGACGATTGCATTGAATTATCCTGATCATGCAAATGCAGTTATGAAACGCAAATATTATGACCTGTTGCAAAATTTACCGATTTTTATTCCAGATTCGGAAATGGGAACCGAATTTAGTCGCATGTTGGACAAATACCCAGTGACCCCTTATTTAGATTATCGCGAATCTTTTATAAAATGGGTGGTATTCATTCATAATCGCATGAATGTGAAATTAGGGAAACGAGAAATTACAGAGGAAGAGGCGATCGATCAGTATATGCGTGCATATGTAGATGAAAGTCAGATAAAACTGAAAATGAAAAATAATGAGTGGCGAAAATACGCGGTATTTTTATTTGTATTGTGCATTTTACTTGGAGTGGTATATTATTTATATCAACTATAAGACCTAAATAAAATTGAAATTCTTTTTTCATCTACGGTATAAAGTATAACTCCCACCCCACTCTCAAAACATGAAAACGCAAAACATTTTCAACGCCTCTCTGAATTTCCAACAGGGATTGCGTATAGAAAGTCAATTGGAAACTCGCCAGCTTTGTTCCGGTCAGGATCATGCTGCATTCGGTTCGTATGAAGAAGGAAATGTGATTACCCATTGGGCGGCATCATTTGACGGACATGGCAATAATCACGCCATCGAAACAATCCGAAGAGCTAATTTATCCGAAATCATGCAAGGAGAGACGCCTTGGAAAGATCTGGAGACGCGGATCCACTCGGATACTTCCGCAATGCATCACGTCAAGCAAAAATCTGGATCTACCATGGTGTTTACAAAAGTGAAAATTTTGCCGTCGCATATTGAAGTATCGATTTACAACATTGGCGATTCATCCGGAGTTTTGTTTCTGAACCATGAACCTGTGTTTGTGACGAAACCGCATACGTTGGAAAATGGAGGCGAATTGGCTCGACTCGTCAAAGAAAACCGCATAGATCTGAATGATCTGTATTCGGTGAAAGGGTCCAATTTTGAAATAATTTCTCCTACTATGATCACGTCAATTAAGGGAAGGTACACCTGGATACACTCTCAGGATGGAAAGAGGTATGAAATGTCAATGACGCAAAGTTTGGGTCACAATGGGATCACAGGATTAGAGCCCAGCATCACGACGTTTTACTGTAGCCGATCCACTAATATTCGAGTGTGTCTTTGCAGCGATGGAGTGACTGATGTTATGCCGGTGAATGAGTTGGCGAATGGAAGCACGTTTTCGTTTATGCAAAGTACGACTACCGCATTGTTAGACGAAGCAGAACGCCGCTGGAAACAAGAATGGACAGTGTATTCTGGGACAGATACGCGTATTCTCAGAAAGTCGCGATTCCCTGTAGATGGATATGACGACTGTTGTTGTGCTATGATTTCAGTTTGTCCTACGACGGATGACGAGAACATTGAAGTGGACGAACATGCAGATAGATAGATTTTGAAATATGGCACGTGATGAAATAAAATAAAATATAAATATTTAATAAATAAATGCGAATAGAAATCATATTAATAGGTATTACAATATTCATTGTAGGAAATATTTATACGGAAGGCAAATGGACAAAACTTGTATTATCTTGGAAAAAATATTATCAAATGGGAGCCGTTGTGGTTGGCGCCTTTTTTATTTACTGGTTATTCAAAAAAAATCCGACGGCAAATTGGGGACAAATGATTTCTACTACGAACGATTATATTAAATATTTACCGGTGGACAATCAGACATCGAGTTTTCTAACACCAATTCTGGATTTCACTAGTAAACAAAACATCTTTGGTCATATGGGTGGAAGTGGTGGTTCTATTATTGGAGGTGGTGGCGGTTCAATGATTAGAGGTGGTGGAGGAGACACTGTTGGAGAAGAATCGGGAAATTATATGAATAATAGACATCACCGCATGATGCAGAGTGGAAGAAATACAAATGAAAATGGACGTGTCAAGCGATCCGTGAGCGAAACCAAAAAAAAATTCGTAGCTTCGCGCCAGAATTGGAAATGCGGCGAGTGTAAGAAACAACTGAATGCATGGTTTGAAGTCGATCATAAAATACGACTGGAACACGGAGGTAGTAATCATGTCGATAATTTAGTTGCATTGTGTAGAGAATGTCATGGGGAAAAAACGACCATTGAAAATTTATAATTATAATTTTATTTCCATAAACCAAATGTAGTTATATTTATAATAATGAGTATATCTGATGAAATTATAAAACAAAAACAAAATATTATCAATGTGATAGGATTCTGTATTATTCTCGGGTTGGTATATTTAACCTGTTATGAACTCTATTTAGCACATACAGATCCATCCTCAAATATTACGAGTTATATTTTTCTAATTGTCGTTCCTTTTTTGATAGTTGTTTGTTATTTTGTACATTTGCTCTTTGATCAAAATGCAGAAATACAATTTTTCTATTTCGCCGGAATATTGGCCATTTTTTTCGTCATTTTCTATTTTTTGATTTTTTACATGCCATCGATTGATTATTCCGTATTTATGCAGTATTTACTTATTTTTTTAGGTGTACTGTTGGGTTTAGCTTTAATATATTGGATTTTTATAAAAAAGCTCAATAACTGGGATACTTGGGAAGGATTTTTTGTGAATATGATTTTTTATATTCCATGTATGATTACGGATGCGATCCAATACATGGCCAATGATGTTTTCAATACTTCGACACAAATCACAATTCTGTTTGGTATTGAAATCGTTATTTTATTATTGTATTTATACGCTTTGCCTGCAATTGATCATAGTATTTACACAGATGGAATTTTAGTATTAAATCTTCCTGTATTTTTAAATACAAAACAAGACATTGGCGGTAAATTGATTGCTGGAAATTATACAAAACAGCCAGTGCCTTATTACAATTTCAATTATGAATATCTACGGGGACCGCAAACATATCGGAGAAATTATGCCGTGTCGCTTTGGATATATATGAATACGATGCCAAATACAAAATTGGGATATGCCAAAGAAACAGATGTATTTTATTATGGATCGTACAGTCCACATACCAGTTCAACATCGCAAATTACACCAACACAGCAGAGTTCGTTCCACCCTAAAATAACATATAGCAATGAAACTGGCGTGAGTAAATATAATTTGTATTATTCGGGAAATACTTCGAAACATGATATTGAACTCCCTGGACAGAAATGGAATAATTTGGTCTTTAACTACCGTGACGACGGTGTCGATGTATTTGTGAATGGCGAACTGACTGTAGTATACACGTTTAGTGACGATTATCCAGAATATACGGCAACTGACACATTTTCTGTAGGAGATGCAAACGTAGGGTCTTTGTATAAAGATGTATTTAATACAAATTCGTTATATGGATCAGTTTGCAGTGTTGCTTATTATGTACGACCATTGACGCGTGAAGAGATTGTAAGAAATTATAATGTATTATCTGTTCGTAATCCGCCAATTTTGGATAAATGAAATGAGCCATGTTGGATAAATGAAATGAGCCATGTTGGATAAATGAAATGAGCCATGTTGGATAAATGAAATGAGCCATGTTGGATAAATGAAATGAGCCATGTTGGATAAATGAAATGAGCCATGTTGGATAAATGAAATGACAAAATGAAATTCTACAGAATAAAATATGAGTAATAATTATAATACAATGAATATTATCATTATTATTTTAGGAATTCTAGTAGTATTATTATCCTATTATATTTATAGACTCGTAACTGCTCCGCCAAGTTATATTAATAATACCTATTTAGGTCAAGACCAATCCAAGATTCCAACCATTAATCCTTCAAATATAAATAGTCCAAGTAATGCCATCTATACCATGGGGTTCTGGGTATTTATAAACACATTTAGTAGCGCAATTTCAGGCGCTTCATCTAATGGCTATTTTTTAAGTTATGGTAATGATACAACCGGTTCTGTAGAAAAACAGAACGTGTGTGCATTTTCTATGGACGCAAATAAACCCACTATGTATGCACATGTATTGATTAATGATACTACAACTTCTAATTCATCGGTTGTGCAAACAATTACAATTACTGATAATTTCCCCATTCAAAAATGGACGTATGTTCTCGTTTCTGTGAATAGCTATTATGCCGATTGTTACATAAATGGAAAATTGGTTGTGTCTTCGCAATTAAACTCAAATAGTGTAAGCGTTACTAATCCGGCTCCAACGAAAGACACTAATAAACTTACATTAACCATGTATGGTGGAAAAGATGTTGATGTTTATATAACAAAATTGTTTTGGATAAGCAATGCAACGGATCCACAAACTGCATGGAATTATTATAATCAAGGTAATGGGAATGCAACCAGTTCTGGTGTAAGTAGTACATATCATTTGGAGATTGAATTATTGAAAGATTCGAATCCATATCAAACATGGAGGATATTTTAACCCTTTCCCTGAACAATAAAATTTATGTAAAAATATATTCAAATAATATAGTGAATATATATTAAATATGAATGAAGGATACGAAAATAGAAAACCTGGATTACAAACCAATTTTGAAAATGCATATGAAAATGCAGGATCTGCTATAAATAATGCAGCAGATGGAGTGAAACAAAATATAAATAATATAGCAAGCGATTTCTCCAATAATAGTACGGTTGCCGCAGGTACATCCTTCTTAGAAATGAATACAATCATTGCGAAGTTCTCCTTTTTAGTTTTAGTAGTAGTTGGATTCGTCGTATTGTTTAATTTAGGAGTTTGGATGATTACCTATTTCACAGCAGTTAAACAGAACCCGATGCTCATCTCTGGTCAAACACCTGGAGATCACCCTGTTGTGATTTATCAAGATCCAAATAAAACAGGAGCGATTCCAATTCAACGATCGAATAATGAGACAACGGGGATTGAATTCACGTGGTCATGTTGGATCCAATACAATGTAAATGATAATGAGACCATCGCAGATTATCAACCCGTCTTTGTAAAAGGCGATTGTAGTTTGGGAACCGCTGCTGTTAATGAATTTTATTCATTGAACAATTGTCCTGGAGTTTATTTCGGTAATTCATCTGATTTTAATAAAGACGGAGCACCGCAAACAAATTCGTTGTGGATTCTCATCGATACGATTCCCATACCATCTGAAAGTACGGTTCCATTAAATGCCGGCGATGAATCTTCTGGATCATCTGGAACTCAGTACATGGAAATTACAAATATACCCATCAATAAATATTTCCATTTAGCCATTCGGTGTCAGAACAAATATATTGACGTATACATCAATGGTACTGTGGTGTATCGAATCGATCTAATCAATGTTCCCAAACAGAATTTTTACGATGTTCATGTAGGAGAAAATGGCGGGTTCAATGGAAATTTATCAAATCTACAGTATTTTAGCAAGTCTCTTTCAGTCATTGAAATCAATGATATTGTCTTGAAAGGACCGAATACTACTGCAGCTTCTGTGGCGCCATCCAATAAAAATAGCGATATTGGAAGTTCATATTTATCCAATTTATGGTACAATCGATTCATCTATTAACTATTAACCGTACAATCGACCGATCACTGCAATTACCATTACCACATATAATACACTACACATTATAAATAAAAATTCAAACATATATTTGCATTTTTATTCTGTTATTTGATTTCCATGAGATCAGGATTCTAACCCAACACAGGAAAACTGCCTTCCAATAACACGCCGCATTGACCCGCGCCATCGTTGTACATCGACCCATCCGACTTCTTTCCTCGCCCCAAGAGAATGTATCCATTTTCACCCCACGTTTGTCCCCATGAATTCTTCACTTTGTAATAATCCAATCCACTGTTGTGATCAGTTCCATAACCCACGAGTAAGACACCGTGATCGAGATTTTTCCCACATGTGCCGGTGAATACGCCGCTTTTATACAACTGGAATTCGCGCTGATCGGCTTCTATGGCGACGGCAACAGGTTGTCCCACTAATGCCTGCATCATCGCATCGTCACTCGACGGCATTACATCGACATAGGATTGGACATCCGATCCAGAAACCGTCCTGCAAGTCTTATTACAGACATCCCCTGTTGGACCATTTCCAGAAATATATGGATAATCTTCTTCCGTGCACAACCCGCCGTTTTTACCGATCCATGTGAATGCATTGTCCATGAGCCCGCCATTACATCCGTGATCCCTGCCGCCATTCCTCAAATTGTCGCAATCCACAAGTTGCTGTTCCGAGAACGAAACGATTTCATCATATATCAGCCCGGTTTGAATGGCATAAGCGCCTTCTAATGCCCCCGCCGCCGAAAAACTCCAACAGCTGCCGCATTGTCCTTGGTCTTTGACCTGCGTGACGGCGCCTTTTTTCACCCAATCCACTTCATCGGGGGTGTATTTTCCTAAACGAAGGGAACCCGACACATAATTATGAGATTCCGATGGTGCATGATTAAACAGGAAGCCATTCTGCATAATATACTGTTGGAAATCGCGATCATTCATCCCAGAGAATTGGTTATGTGCAAGCGTGTAGGAAAGATTACGCCCATTCATTACATCAATGAATCGGTCATTCGTGATCCATTTTTCGAGAACTTCATACAGATGTGATTCGGAATGGAATATAATATTGAATTTTTCGGCCCAGTTCTCGAATCGGTCGAACAATTTTGCGGAAAGAGAAGACGCAAATAAAAGTGAAAGGAGAAGTTTGAAAGTCATTTGCATTTGCATTTGTATATATATATATCCTATAAATTTTATATAAGTGTTTCAAGAATTTATATGACTCGAGAGACAGCGCATTGGATCAATTTCAAGTAAGCGGAAATTAATGCTACTCCACTAGGAGGAGGCTTTAATCCACTTATTTTACATGTGTAACATTTTGCCATCACTGAATCCGGGAAATGAATGATGTGCACACCCGTATTGAGGCCATCTTTATCATGAATATAATGATCCAAATCGTCTAACATACACCATATACTATGATCCATATTTTGAAAGAATTTATTATTCGGCATGACAATACTTATGATCAAATCGAGAACATACCATAGCAACCGTACTGGCATATACAATGCTCTCGATACGACGTCGAGACCATACCATAGGAAACATTTGGGAAGTGCAAATAATTTTTCAATCCCACATGTAGTGAAATTACCAAACCATGGCAAAAAGTCTTTCCCAATCCACATCCAGAATTTTGTAAAATGTGAAAATAGTTCTTTTATAAAATTTACAGTATTTGTAAAACATGTTAATAATATGATCAAAAACGTAAATGTTTTTACTGCCTGTAAAAAATTCAAAAATGTCTGGAGTTTGGTCAAAATCGCAGTCACGTATGTAACCATTTGTTCCAAACGTGCAATTACTTGACCAATTAATGATATGGGTTGAAATATGGAGGTTTTAATGTCTAATGCGGCTACTTGTGCAATAATAACTGCTTCCATCTTCTACTAATATATCGAGATAAAATTATTTTACTTTATCATACCTAAAGTCTTTCCAAGAGAGGTGATCGATTCCAACACGGGTTTGTGTTCATTCATTTTTTCAATGAGTACTTTTTGTCTGTTCATCAATTCGTCGATTTTGTTATGTATGTCGACTTGGTCGGCAACTTCGAATGGCTTTATTTCCGGTTTTTTCAATGAAGAGTATGCAGAATCGGCAAGTGTATATTGATCCAATGTAGAAAGTTTAGATACGTCGACGCCGTTAATTACATCGGCATCCATCATAGATTCATCGACATCGGCATCCATCGCTTCATCCATCGATTCATCGACATCGGCATCCATCGCTTCATCCATCGATTCATCGACATCCGCATCCATCATAGATTCATCCATCGCTTCAGAATCGGCCACCATGTTTTCTTCCTCTTCATCATTGGCAAACCCTTCTAATGATTTTGCTCCATTACTGAATAAAAACGTAACCACCATGCATAATATCAATATGACCACCATATTTTTACTAAAAAAGGAAACCAAAAGTCCTGTCCCTAAAAATACAAGGATTTCCATCCACTTGGAACCCATTAACAAATAAAAAAGATCGACAACTGCAATTGCAAAAACAATATACAATAAATAGATATTGTGTAATATATTGTTTTTGGATTTTGAATCGAGAACATTTTTGTAAAATCCCAAAAAATTTTTTGCCATTTATATATTTTGCATTAGAAGTTTTTACGTCACCTTTGCGAATATTTTATAGGTTCCCCTCTTGGAGAGTTGTATTAGTTATAGTTGTGGTTGTTGTAGTATCTTCGATATATGTCGGAATATAAGAGGCGGAATATAAATCGAGTACCTCTTTTACAACAGGTTCTCGTTGAACATCCTCTGTTTGAAACTCCATCGAAGAAATGCTAGATGATCTCTTTCCAGATTTTTGGAATTTCGACAAGAAATCGTCGAGGCCATTGATTTCATTCGGCCGATCATGTTGTTCTAAATCCCCCGTCACTACTAAACGGCTATTTTCGCCCAATCGCGTCAACAACATTTTCATCTGTCCTACAGTGGAATTCTGCATCTCGTCTGCGACTATCCACGAATTCTTGAATGTTCTCCCGCGCATGAACCCGAGTGGCGCGATTTCAATGGTTTTTTGCGCGAGCATATCATCGACCTCTGTTGGAGAATAATGTTGGTATAAAATGTCGTAAATGGGTCGGATCCAGGGCGCCATTTTTTCTTCCATGGACCCCGGTAAATATCCGAGGTTCTCGTCCACACTGACCGAAGGACGCGTGAATATGAGTTTATCGAATTCGCCAGATTGTAAATGCGCGATCCCATATTCGGTGGCAAACAGCGTTTTGCCAGTACCGGCTGGCCCAGATACGACGATTATTTTTTTTGCGGGGTTCGCGAGGAGTTCTACATAGGCAGTTTGATGCGCGTTTTTCGGTTGTATGAATTCTGCGTTTGTTGCGTTGTTGTTTTTTTTGCGCAGATTTTCACTGCATATATGATGATCGAGATCCACGTCCGTATCACGGAAATACATGTTCAAATAATCGTTCTGGATTTGCTGTTGGAGACGTCTCTTGTTTGCTCTCGACGCTTTCTTTTTCTCGCGTGTTGTTGGGGTTGGCGTTGTTGTCGGTATTTCCATCGATTACTAGAGTATCCATGGATAAATAGACGGACCCATAAAATTATGAACCGGGGGCATTCGGGAAAAGCCACCGATCCACTCGTGTTCTGACACACAAAACGCGATGTACTACGATTCCTAGCAAAAACAGACCTCCTAAAACCCAGCCGATTGGCCAGCCCGTCGCATTCGCAATTATACATCCAACCGCGATCGTGACTGCAATATCAATCAGGCCCATATCGAATATGCGATATTGGTGGACGCCCTCCCCCGGTTTTCCAAACAGATTTTTATACGGACATTGATTCATATTTAGCATTACTATTTAATATTTAATAATAATATATAAGAATATATATAAGATGTCGTTTCTTAATAGTATTGTTGATCAGTGGACGGTGCCTTTTTATGTTAGTATGCAACGAAGTAGAAAAGACCCGGAAGATATACGAAGAGAATTTCGTGAAGTAATTCTAAACTCACTTGTAGATGCCGATGAATTAAAAAGAAAAACATTTTATAGATCAAACTATATCCACCATTTTTTTGGTATGTATGAGTATATGATTGATAATACACCTGAATTTTTTTCTGATCGTGAAACGGCTCAATCGAATTCGGAAAGAATAGGATGGTTATATGACGAAAATGGTGTGCAGTATTATGTTGAACCTATGAGTCTAAAAGCATATAAAATTGTTGACCCTACCAAACAATTTAAATTTATAGATTTACTTAGAGATGATACTTGTTTAATTAAAATATTTCGTTTTATGGAGATTTATTTAATAAACAACAATGTTCTAAATATAAATGGTAATTTTGATATGATACGTAATCGCGGTGAAATTAGACATTTTTCAGAAATTACAGAATCGTATGGAATAACGTATCAGTATTTGTATGATGATGATATTTCACTACATTCACGTATTCTTAGTAGAACATTTAAAACTGATAATACGTTTTTAAAATATTTAATGCTTTTAGTTCCTCCATATATAGTAGGAGTATTATTAGATACAGAATTTAGTATTCGTCATTCTTATTTAGAAAACAGACAGTTATTACATCGCGTCATAAATGAGGATATTGTAGTATCTAGTAATGGTTTATTAGAATTTTCGAGATATTCTGTTGGAGGAGAAACAAACCGGCGAAATAAAAAATCAAAAAAGATGAAAATCAAGAAAAATAAATCAAGAAGTCGAAAAACGAAAGCATCATAGTGTGTAAATAACTGATGCAATCAAATATATTGATGTATTTTAACACTCAAATTACCAACTTTTACTTATTTACACCATATATAGGTTGTCAATGAAAAAATATAGATCAATAAATCCCTGTAGGAAACTCACCCAAATATAAAACATATAAAAATATGGAGTATATATTATTTAGGAATGATTACGGCTGCCGTAAAAGACCCCCACACGATTGTGAATGAAACTGCAGTGGATTTGCTGCTTGCCTCGAATGAAAACCGCTATGTGATGTTCCCTATCAAAGATGGCGATATATGGGCCATGTATAAAAAACAAATCGACTGCTTCTGGCGAGCGGAAGAAATCGATTTCAGTAAAGATTTGACGGATTGGGGCAAATTAACAGAGGACGAGAAATATTTCATTTCGATGGTGTTGGGGTTTTTTGCAGCGAGTGATGGGATCATTGTGGAGAATCTGGCGCAACGATTCATGTCGGATGTGCAATTGGCGGAAGCCCGTGCATTCTATGGATTCCAGATTGCGATGGAGAACATCCATTCAGAGACGTATAGTATCATGATTGACACGTTTATCAAGGACAAAGACCAGCAAATGCGTATGTTTGAATCGGTCCAGAATTTCCCCTGTATTGCCAAGAAGGCGAATTGGGCGAAGAAATGGATTACGGACAACAGGAGTTCATTTGCAGCGCGTCTGGTTGCTTTCGCTGTTGTAGAAGGCATCTTTTTCAGCTCGTCATTTGCGGCCATTTACTGGATCAAGAAACGCGGGTTGATGCCGGGGCTCACACTGAGCAATCAGTTTATTAGTAGGGATGAGGCCATGCATTGTGAATTCGCGGTTCTTTTGTATCACAAGTTGCAAAAGAAACTGACCAAGAAGCGTGTGTATGAAATTATCAAGGAGGCGGTGGAGATCGAGAAGGAGTTTATTACCGAGGCCATTCCATGTCGTCTCATTGGAATGAATATGAATTTGATGAAACAATATATCGAGTTTGTTGCAGATCGCATGTTGTTGCAGCTAGGATATGACAAGGTGTATCATTCGTGCAATCCATTCGATTTCATGGAGCTCATTAGTATCGAGTCCAAGACGAATTTCTTTGAGAGAACGAACTCGGAATATGCACTGGCGAATAAGACGGTGGACAAAAATTTGGACGATATATTCGAATTTGGAGTCGATTTTTGATTAGAACCAATAGTTATTCTTGATGATCTTGAAGAAATCGTTTATTTTTATAAAATACTACATCGTTCGGTTGAATAGTAGTATTAAAATATCGGTTTACGAAATAACCATCGTCAAATCATATTCATTGAAAAAATCTTCTTGTTTGACCAAATAATCGAAGAAATCATTTTTGTCATCATTTATTTATTTGCGTCTTCTTCTGTGAATGTTTTCTTTGATTCGTCCGATTCCTTCAATTCTTCTGCGTAGACCCGTGTTTGCAGCATGAATATGTCAGAGAGGATATTCAATATGACAAATATCCAGAGAACCCATACGACCCATCCATACAATGCCGGTTTTTTCCACCCAATGAAAATGAGCAAAAGGCCGAAATATGACATGTCGATTAGATAATGTGATTGATTTACGTAATAATGTGTTATAAAGAATAGGATGCCTAAATAAAAAAACCAATCATAGGATGTCCATTTTGCAAAAAATTCAAACATAGATATTATGATATGATATATGATAATATCTATAAAAAATTGATGAAAAAAACATAAAACATAAAACATAAAAAGACATACAACAAGAGAACCGATCGAAAAAATGCAACCAAATACTCTACTACCGACAAGACAACGATCCGTCAGTCCTGCGTTGATTGCCACTATGGATCGCAGTCTACCATCGTTGAAAGCAAGAAATGTCATCATTTTCGACGTGGAAACGACAGGTCTCTTGCCCAAAAACAACGAATCCATCCGTCCACTACAGTCCGTGAATTTATATGACTATCCGTACATTACCCAGCTCAGTTTCATCGTCTATGATTCTGATGCAAAAGTGATTCGAACAGCGTATAATGCATATATCAAAGTGCCGCAAGAAATCGAAATTCCTGATATAATTACAAAACTCACTGGAGTGACGCGAGAAATATGTGACAACGGTGTACCGATCAGCGAAGCCCTTCTCACGTTTTACAACACGTATGTATGCTGTGACCAGATTGTCGCGCACAATATGGAATTCGACTCGACCATGATTCGTGTGGAATTGGAACGCAATTACAAAGATATGGTCATGCGATCGCCATTTATCATGGGCATGCGCAATTTCAGTAACAAATTGAATCCGCGAATGACGTGCACAATGAGGCATACGATCGATTTGTGCGGACTACAGCGAAAGAACACGCGCGGACTCTACAAGAAATTCCCGAAATTGGAAGAGTTGTATCTTCAGCTATTTTGCAGCGGTAGTGACGAACACGAGAACTCGGCGAATGTACCGAAGAATCTGCACAATTCATTGATGGATACGTTGGTCTGTTTGAGATGCTATTTAGAATTAACGGGGCAACATATGGATCAGTCCGTGTTTGATTCTTACGCGAGATTATTGTTTGGAGTATAATACATATTATATTATATATATAAATATGAACCAAAGTATTCAAGACCTTCCAGAAGAGTTAAGGAAAGAAATTGGTAAATACGTACTAGCACAAGGACCACAACCAGCACCACAAGCACAACAAGCACAACAAGCACAACAAGCACAACAAGGACCACAACCACCCTCGGGTCAAGCAGGTGGCAAGAAACTGAACAAAACCCGTAAAACAAGACGTGTTGGATTATGCAAAGGATTCTGTTGTGATTCCACGTGTGCTGGTTTAGAAAAATGGTATACCACAGAATTCGAAAAACTTGGCTGGATGGTATTGGCAAAAGAACGCGGTATGAATGAAAAATGTATGATGTACAAGTACTCACTCGATCATTTATGCAAATCTCTTCAGCATAAAATGGATTTTCATGTTTGCAAAGACGAGAGAGATGATCTAATGATCATGTTGCAAAATGTGGAAGTTCTCCAAAAACATGTGGAAAAAGATTTTCCATAGATTTCTCTTATTCCGTTTTTTATCTGTTCTCAACCAAAAAACAAATAAAAATGAATGAACTAAAACATCCAACTAACAAAAGAATGTTCTCATCCACGCGATACGAATATTACATGAAACACGATATTGAGGCGATCAAACAAGCAATCCTGTTGGAATATATATCATCAGTGAACACCGAAACCAACAAAAAAACAAAATTCGAATGTTTCCGGTGCTGCGAGTTGTCCTACATGGAATCACTTGCTACAGCATTAACGGACATATTCCCCGATTCCACCATCACCATACGTGAACACACCGACCAAACCAGTGAAATGGAAACGAAAACTTTTTATAAATTGACCGTCGATTGGTCAATCCACACAAAATAACATAGAGAACATGCGATAATTATCACATACCAAACATCCCAATAACCGCAAAAAATGGTGACAACGACTCAGAACGCAAATCAACTTCCTACACTGTATATTCGCATCGATCCCAGTAACAATACCCTGTTGGACATATACAAGAACCATGTTACGAAACACAACAATGAAGTACTCAATAATCCTTACCCAAATGCGGGGTTCGATCTCTTCGTACCAAGGGACACCATCATTCGAACTCCGATACAATCCATCATGATTTCGATGGATGTGCAATGCGAAATGGTTTTTCCGGATGGAACTCCAACAGGGTATTATCTGTACCCGCGGTCGAGCATGTCGAAGACACCGCTTATACTGGCGAACCATGTAGGAATTATCGACGCGGGGTATAGAGGTATGATCATCGGTGCGTTTCGCTGGTTGAATACATTTGATGCGAGTTATACGGTGGAGGCAAATACGCGGTTATTGCAAATATGTGCGCCCAATTTACAGCCATTTTTAGTGGAGATTGTGAGTGAATTGTCGAGTACAGAGCGAGGGGCAGGGGGATTTGGATCGACGGGTGTATAAATCGACGTGTGTATAAATCGACGTGTGTATAAATCGACGTGTGTATAAATCGACGTGTGTATAAATAGACGGGTGTATAAATCGACGTGTGTATAAATCGACGGGTGTAAAAGAGAATAATTTATATTATATTTTATTAAAATATATAATATGAATTTCAATAGGGGGTCTTCTAGTTTTACTGAAATCGACGGGTGTGAATAATTTTCGTATAAATCGTAATTATTTAATTCGCGTTAGAATACCAGGTAAATCACGAGAAGATTTTATAGGTACGTTTACCGGTATAGGTGCAGTATCTACACTACATTTTAGAATCTTGTATACGAGAAATGCTAGACGTGACGATAATGACTCTTATAATCCATGGACAAGAGTACATCCAAGAGATAGTATTTTCCCACTTATTCATAACAGAGAAGTCCGATTTTTTGATTTGGGACGTAAATCGCATTTAATTACTTCAACACGATCACCAGATGAAGTGAAATCCTATTTAGACAGCATATCACTTACATTGAATAGAACACCTGTACATCCAGTAAAAAACAAAATACTTTCATATATTGGCGGCAAAACATCAAAAAACAGAAAAATAAAAAACAGAAAAACATCCAAGAACAAAAAATAGAAAAAATAGAAAAAAATAGGAAAAATAAATTAACCAAAATATTTCCGGCGTATTTTTTTCATAACTTCCGAATTCGGATCATGACCATGCGTCAATTGGTCACCATGCAACCGATACAACAGCAAAATATCCGGCAAATTATATATATCCCCGTGTTTCAATACAAACCGGATCAACATGTCGTAATCATGCACGACTCTCAGTGCAGGATCCGGATCATAAATATGTCCATATTCTGCGGCTAATTCCAACATGGCATGTTTGCGGAAACAAATGGTCGGATGATTCATAAACCACTGTTTCAACAATTCGCGATCGTCGTTGCGTGATGCACTAATACGCACAGGATGTTGGGTTGTACCTGCCGATCGTTTTTTACCATCATTTCCCTGTTGGACAAACATGCGTATTTGCGCGCCACACATCTTACATTCCGGATGTTCGTGCATATAGGTGAGCTGCTTCTCAATGCGATCCGGAAGCATAATGTCATCTGCGTCCATTTTGAAAATGATCTCGTGAGAACATAACGGTATTCCCATGTTCATCGCTCTTGCAACTCCTCGATTATCAAATGTGCGTACATACACTATTTTACAGAATCGCGCCGTTTTTTCCAACAGGGCGATTTCATCTTCTAATACGCGGCTCGATTCCGCAGTGGATCCGTCGTTGATCCAGACAAGTTCGATGCCGAAATATCCGCACTGGGCTTTTAGCGACGCGAAGCATTCCTGTAGGAAATTGCGCGGCGTGTTGTAGCTGGATACGAGAACCGAAACCCACTGATTCTGCGGTGGCGTCTCGAAATAATGCGGGTCTTTTGTTTTTGCCAATTGTTCTTGGTCGGTTATATTCGCATAACTTTGGTTCGATGTGCACCAATATTGGTAAGCATAGACTTTGCGATGTCCCGTGTATTTTTTCGATGCGGGTTCGAAATGTGCGGGCATGAATAAATGGCTGGGATATACCGTCATGTCGGGATAGAGCCCCGATTCAACAAACCGGGTGAGAAGAGATGGTCCGAGAACTTGCCAAGCACGCATGACGGGAATGGCGAGGTCAAGTACGCCGGATGCAATTTCGGCAATCATGTCGCGCAATAAAGGGTGTCCGGCGACAAATCCGATCGTCCCGTTTGCAATGAGTCCGGGTCGCATCGATTCGTTCTCAAATGCAGCGAATGCGGTGTTATTTTCCAACAGGGTGTCATCGATGGGTTCGATGCATACCGAATCGGCATCAACGAATATTCCGCCGTATTTATACAGTATTTCGAGTCGCATAATATCGGCGACACCGCAAAGTTCGCGGCATAATGCGATCTGTGCCGAACATTTGGTCTCGATGTCTGCAGCGAAATCGGATTCTGTCCATAAACGGTACTGGAACCCCGTTGCAATATGTTTATTGGACCATGAATTCATGCATTCTGTAGGAGGAGGAAGAGAACCTATCCAAATTTGATGAATTATTTTTGGAATCATTTTCATTTTTTTTTCTTTTCCTTTTTCTTTTTTATTTGGTTTCAAGAACGGTTCACACAACCTTTTCAAAAATTTTGTAGGTAATTCCAATTTCGTAATTGTTCTCCCAAATTCCTGATATTTTTATGAAATAATTTTTGAGAGGATTTTTCTGTAAGGTTAAATGCGAAGAAGAGTATTTGACAACACCGTGTTGGAGTTGATTTGATAAAGAATGTAGTAGTTTTTTAGTTATGTTAAAATATTCCATGTAATACTTTAATATCGAATCTTCGATTTTAAACATGGTCTCCAACAGGGATCGGTTTTCTTCTATATTGAATTTCATAATGTATTTTGTTTCGCTGTTGTATTTTTGAAGGGGAGAACTAGGCGAAAAGGATTGAACTGACTCCGGCTGGATCGGAAATTCAATATAAATTCCATTCATTGTCATGTTTTCCGTCGTATACATGGTTTTTGTGAAATTGCCGTCCATAATCATGTTTGTTTTTGTATCCAAAAAATGCACGTTACGTTGTGAATATTTAGAAGGTTGTAATACGAGGTTCATTATCTTATTTATATTTACTTACTTAAATTCTATTTTATTTATATTATATAATATGGCATCTATCGCAAGATTAAACATGAATCAAATCCCCTATTTTTCTTGGAAAGACAAGACGTTTCAACAAATTACCTCCGTGTTGCGAAAGAATAAAAACAATTCTCCAAATCTATCTGTCGGAGAACTCTTACGACCAATGCCTATGAAACAGTATCGCAAAGAAATCGCAGTTGCAGGATCAGGACTGAGTGGCAATTGTTCGCGCGCTTCCGTTAAAATTGCGAATTTCGAACAACCCGGGCAAACCATTGTGTCCTCGTCCAAATCGACGACCTTTCAAGGCGTTTCAAACACGCTGGATATAACACTGACAACGATTCAATCGGAACATCCTGGACAGTGTGCATCCACGTGTAACAATGACCTGCCGATATTTTCGCCGGAAGCAAATGCGCGCAGGAGAGTACGCAGTGCAGGCATGATTCCGAAAAAATTCAATTTGAATAAAAACAATGATCAATATTACACAAGTACGAATCAGTATCTAGTTGCCAGGAACCGGACCATTCAACAGAATGGATACGTCTATTTACGCAACGGCACTTCAGGAATGCAACCCAATACAGGTAATTCAAAATCCAATTTATATTCGCCGCAAGGACTCAGTCATTGCAATCAACCTGCAATTACAGCTGCGAATGGCAACAATACGTTTACCTATTTATGGCTGGATGGGACCACCCATAATGTAACCATTCCGGATGGCGTATATGATATAGACAGTCTTCGCAATATGTTTAATCAAATTATGATTAACAATGGTCATTATTTTATTCAATTGTCCACACGAGCGAAAATATTTGTAATGAGTTTTTCATACAACACCTATGATAAAACGGTGATTATTGAAGCGAATCCCGTCATCAAAGATAGTGTTGGAACAACATCTACTTTTTCTCCCACACTGTATGGTACACCTGTTGGAACTACATGGTATTCCGGGTTGTCGAATGGTCAACATCTTACGCGAATCACACTAGATAATCTCGGATTTGCTACATTAATTGGATTTCCTTTTGGAGTATCTATTCAGGGAAGTCTAACATCGCTCTCTCAACCGCAAATATCGCCAAACTATGTCACTCTGCATTATAAACCGAATAATCAGACATTTGGCCAACAGGGTTCGGTGGACGGCAGTACCTATACACAACGAGAGAAACTGAATGCAGTCACGAAAAATGGATACTTGACGAAATCTGCGTATGGGAGTGCAGTTGGAAATGCAATGGCGTATGGCGTGAGCGAACAGGCATTTACACAGAAACAGGTGATCGGATACAGAGATACGTCGACTCCGGTGTTTAAAACAAATGGCGAATTGTGCTGTAAGGAAAATTATATTTATAGACGTGGATAAATTCCAGATCCAGAATGAATTATGAAACTTTATGAAAAGAATATTTCATAAAGTTTGGCCCTGTTGGACAAATAATCAAATAATATCATCATGATCATCATATATATTTTTCAGTCGAAAAATTCGCATCGCAACACCATCGATGGAAATTCATTTGGCCAACATCATCCGTTTTCACATCGCCCTCTTCTATGCCCAACATCGGCACGATCAACGCACGATTCCCCCATTTCGTGAACTGCCAGTCCGTGCAAAATGGATGCTGCGTTCCAACACACGAAAATGCATATTCCGGCGTATATCTCTCCAACATTTTTCGAGCATGTTCTCGAGAAAACATATACATGTGCGCGCCCCATAAATCGTCCGGATATTTCCTGTAAAAAATTTTTTTTTCTTCTCCAACAGGGATTGTTGATGAATCAACTGTTGGAGAATCGGAAGAATCATTAATGCGTGGGAAATACGGGTTGTCATCGTTTTGCAAAGAAAACGGCCACAAGTAGCCGAGCAAGAGAATATCGAACCCATGTTCTCGGAATCCGCGCATGGCCGATTCGAGATCGGTTTTCAATGTGCGCGAAATGTAAACGTCGTCTTCGCATACAATGCCGTAATCTGCGTCCGTTTTCTCGTAGAAATGCCGGACAGAATCCTGGTGTTGGAAAAAAATCGTCCAACTCCGGCGCTCGAAATCGCTGATGTCGTAGGAGGCGATACGAGGGTCCGATTGATAGACGGGATCAACGAAATTTACCGACAAATCGCATGAAGCAAACCGGGAAATCATGCGATTTTTGCGCTCGTCGTCGTGGAAATTCACAACATAGATTTCGTATGTTTGTTCAGTCATATAAAGTATTATAAAATTTTACTATATTATTTCATATGTAATTATATTTTATATAAATAATTATATGAAATCAAATAAAATTGTTTTAATTATAATTTGTTCTTTTTTTATTCTTCTATTTCTATCTAATTATTTTAGCAACGAATCGTTTGAAAATGAATCTACCGGATTTATCATTACACGTCATGTAAATACGGAAGATGCGAATAAAATATGGGTCGCATGTGTAAAACAAATACGAAAATCATATCCAACAAGAAAAATAG
>Ga0214921_10001190_pt1 | contig 45106 bp, 54 predicted proteins | sample LL1505_MetaG_FD_177992 | JGI IMG/M metagenome (GOLD analysis project Ga0214921, IMG submission 177992) | Freshwater microbial communities from Lake Lanier, Atlanta, Georgia, United States - LL-1505 | ecosystem: Environmental > Aquatic > Freshwater > Lake | place: USA: Georgia | collected...
GATTTAATATATAGTACAAATACTTGACATATTTATAGATAGACTTTGACATTTGTACTAAAGTATAACAATACTTTTTAGGACTATAAATATGCAAGACCTACTAGCAGTTATCAATACACTTTGGCCAATAGCAGTAGGCTTTACTGCATTAGTATTTTGGCTAGCAAAGTCACATTCAGATATTGAACAATTAAAAGAAAAAGTTAAAACTCTTTTTGAATTATTTAATGATAAGATAAAAGATTGACTTATTAATAGGATATTATAATGCTTACTTTATTATCAACACTTATTGGCTTTTTATCTTCTGGTTTACCAAAGATTGTAGACTTTTTTCAAGATAAATCTGATAAAAAGCATGAATTAGAATTAATGCGTATACAAACTGAGCGTGATTTAAAGCTAGCAGAAGCTGGTGCAATTGCTCAACAAAAAGTTGAAGAAATTAAATTAGAACAAACTCAAACTGAGGGTTATTATGCAGAACGTCAAAGCTTATACCAGCATGATATTGAAATTGGTAAAGGTGCGTCTCAATGGGTTACTAACATGCGTGCGATGGTTCGCCCAACAATTACGTTTGGTCTTTTTACGCTTTTGGTAATTGTTGATATTGCTGGTATTTGGTATGCTTGGACACATGGCGCTGATTTTAAAGTTATGATGGATACAATTTGGGATGATGAAACTCAAGCAATTTGGTCATCTATCATTGCATTTTGGTTTGGATCTCAAGCATTTGGTAAAAAATGAAAGCCAGTAAAAAGTGTAAAGCATTAATTAAACATTATGAGGGTGTTAGGTCAAAGCCATACAAATGTCCTGCTGGATTATATACGGTTGGGGTGGGCCATCTAATTGGTGATGGTAAAACTTTACCATGGCAATGGAATAGACTTTTTACAAATGAAGAAATTGATGAAATTCTTTCCCAAGATCTTATCAAATTTGAGCGAGGTGTATCTCGTCTTTGCCCTGGCCCTCTTACTCAGGGCCAGTTTGATGCATTGGTTTCATTTTCGTTTAATGTAGGTCTTGGTAATCTACAACGTAGTAGTATTCGTATGAAAACTAATCGTGGTGAAAAAGAAAGCGCGGCGCAAGAATTTATGAAATGGACAAAGGCCGCAGGTAAAGTTTTGCCTGGACTAGTTAAAAGAAGAAAAGATGAAACTGCATTATATTTAAGCTAAAATATTAAAAATATACTTTGTAGTACCATATAAATAATTTGATTAATACGAGGATTTGGTATGGCTTCAATTGTTGACTTATATATTGATCAAGGTTCTGATTTTTATGCTGAACTTGTGCTTGAAAATGAAGATCGAAATATTATCGATTTAACTGGGTTTGAAATATATTCTCAGTTTAGAAAAAGTCCAGGCACACCTACGTATTATACATTTGAAACTGATATTGTTGATCAACCTGCTTTAGGAAAAATATCATTAAGTTTACCGGGAATGGTGTCAACTAATATTAAACCTGGAAGATATTTGTATGATGTTGAAATAGTTGATAGTATAAATAATATTAGATTAAGAGTGGTTGAAGGTGTAGTGATCGTTACACCAGAAATAACGCGTATTTGACTGGGGTAGAGCTTCGTGAAAGTAAAAATCCAGAATCCTAAAGCAACACTTGTCACCGTCCCAGTAAGTGGTGGCACAGTTCCAACAACTATCCCCTCGGGTCAACCCGGTCAAGGTTCAGCGCAGGTAATATATAAGCGTTATGCGATTAGAACAACATCGCTCATATGGACAATCAGACATAACCAAAATACAGATAGATTTGTCGCAGTTTTGCGCGACGAGTCTGGAAACCAATTCAATGCTTTAATCAAAACTTTGGATAATAAAACTATGCAAATAGTTTTGACTCAAGCAGCGAAAGGCTTTGTTGATGTAATTTTTGATATATCAAATGCACCAGTAATAGATATTGCTTAGTAGTAGTGAAATTTACATAATAAATTCAATAGTTTAATTAAACTCTTAAGGGAATAAAAATGGCACAGTTTCCAATTTTCCACGGCATTTCAATGGCTGACAACAGCTGGATTGAGAATGTATATTTCGAACGTTTAACATCAGATCCAGTTCCAGTTCAACCAGGCCGTATATGGTATAACACCACACAAAAGGCATTAAAGTTTTCATCACTAGACGCTACCGGTGCAGTTGTTGTTTATGCATTCACCGTTCCAGCTGATCTAGATCTAGTTCTAACAGATGCTAAGGATTACACCGACGCACAAATTACTGCTCTTATCAACAATGCTCCAGCCGTTCTAGATACTCTAAAGGAACTAGCTGATGCACTAGCAAGCGATCCAAACTTTGCAACAACCGTTGCAAACCAAATTGCTACTGCTAAGGCTCAAGTTGAAGCAGAAGTTAATGTTGTAGCTGCTGATCTAGCTGCTGAAGTTACCCGTGCTCAAGCTGCTGAAGCTGGTTTATCAACAGATATTACTACTGAAGTTACCCGTGCTCAAGCTGCTGAAGCTAGTCTTGATGCTCGTACTACAACACTAGAAGCATATTCAGTAACTGAAACTGCTGCACGTATTGCTGGTGATGCTACCAATGCTAGCGCTATTACTGCTGAAGTTACTCGTGCTACCGCTGCTGAAGCCACTTTAACATCATCAATTGCTGCTGAAGTTACCCGCGCTCAAGCTGCTGAAGCTACTCTAACATCAGATCTAGCAACAGAAACTGCTGCTCGTATTGCTGGTGATGCTACCAATGCAAATGCTATTACTGCAGAAGCTAACCGCGCAACTGCAGCAGAAGCTGCTATTGCCGCTGATTTAGCATCAGAAGTTACTCGTGCTACTGCAGCAGAAACAAGCTTAGGCAATGATATTTCAGCAGAAACAACACGTGCACAAACTGCAGAAACATCATTAAGCTCAGCAATTACTTCAGAGACATCACGTGCTCAAGCAGCTGAAGCTACATTAACATCATCAATCGCTGCTGAAGTTACCCGTGCTCAAGCTGCTGAAGCTACCCTAACATCAGACTTAGCTGCTGAAGTTACTGCACGTCAACAAGCTGTTTCAGCTGAAGCAACTGCTCGTGCTGCTGCTGATGCTGCTGAAACTTCAGCTCGTCAAGCCGCTGATGCTTCTTTATCATCAGATATTTCTGCTGAAACTGCTCGTGCTCAAGCTGCTGAAGCTACATTAACATCAGATCTAGCATCAGAAGTTAGTCGTGCCCAAGCTGCTGAAGCAACATTAACATCAAACCTAGCTGCTGAAGTTACACGTGCTACTGGTGCTGAAGCAACATTAACAACAAACTTAGCTGCTGAAGTTACACGTGCCCAAGCTGCCGAAGCTACCCTAACATCAGATCTAGCAGCTGAAGTTATTCGTGCTACTGCTGCAGAAGCTGCTCTAGATACACGTATCAATAATGTTCTATCAAATATTGATCCAGCTGCTATTGACAGTATTTCTGAAGTTCTTTCAGCATTCCAATCAGCAGATACAGACATTTATGCTGCAATTAACGCTCTAAGCACAAGTGCTACATCAGCTCTAGCAGCTGAAGTTACACGTGCTCAAGCGGCTGAAGCTAGCTTGTCAGCTGATATTACATCAGAAACAAATGCTCGTATTGCTGCTGTTTCAGCAGAAGAAGCTGCACGTATTGCTGGTGATGCTACTAATGCTAGCGCTATTACTGCAGAAACAACACGTGCTACTGCTGCTGAAACTAGCCTATCATCAGATATCACTGCTGAAGCAACTGCTCGTGCTGCCGCGGTTTCAGCCGAAGCAACTGCTCGTCAAGCTGCTGATACTGGTTTAGCTGCTGATATTGCTACAGAAACAACACGTGCTACTGCTGCAGAAGCAACTTTAACATCAGATCTAGCATCAGAAGTTACTCGTGCTACCGGTGCTGAAGCCACATTAACATCATCAATTTCTGCTGAAGTTACTCGTGCTACTGGTGCTGAAACAGCTCTAGACGGCCGTGTTACAACAGTTGAAGCACAAGTTAATGGTAAGATTGGTGATCTAAACAGCTTAACCACAACTGTTAAGACAACCCTAGTTGCTGCTGTTAACGAAGTTGATGCTAACAATAAGGCTACACAAACAGCTCTAGACAATGAAGTTACACGTGCTACCGCTGCTGAAGCATCTGTACAAGCTGCTGCTGCTACCGATGCAACAAACAAGGCTAATGCTGCTAAGGCTGAAGCTAAGACATATGCTGATGGTATCGTAACTGCTGAAACAAACCGTGCTACCGCTGCTGAAGCCCAATTAACATCAGATCTAGCTGCTGAAGTTACACGTGCTACTGCTGCTGAAGCCCAATTAACATCAGACCTAGCTGCTGAAGTTACACGTGCTACTGGTGCTGAAGCTGGTCTAGCTTCTGATATTTCAACACTAAGAAGTGATGTTAATACTGCTTACAATGCTACAAATTATACATACCAAGCAGGTGTTGCTGCAACAACCCACACAATTAACCATAATCTAGCTGCTGACTTTATTGTATTCACAGTTATGGTTGAGCGTGCTGATGGTACATATCATAATGATATCGTTGCTGTTGAAGAAATGGATAATAACTCCCTAAAGGTTTATCTAACTTCAGCATCAAAGATTAAGATTGCCGTCCACAAGATGTCAACTCTAGGTCTATAATTTAAGGTTGTAATTTGATGTGGGTGGGGAGAAATCCCCACCCAATTATAAGTATGTAATAATACGTATTAGTGAGATCTATAACTATGAAGCCAATGCCGAATATATGGTTAGATACTATAACATCCTTTGATCAAGCAATTTTCCAAATTGAATCCTGTATAAATCTTTTAAAAGACAATGCTGATGCAGCAAACTTTTTTGAGCCAAATACTAAAGAGCAGTATAAAAGAGATTTAATGTATATGAAACAGCTTTTTGAAAAGGCTGAAACTTTATCAAGGAATATGTGATGCAACATAGACATTATAACAAATATATTCATGGTTGGCTAGAAAAGATCGAAACTAATATCCAAACATATAAAGATAATAGTTCAAATTTGAGCAGTGAACAAAGAACAGAATTTATTACGCACCAATATGAATTAATCATGTTGATACACAAAGCATTAAATAATAGAGTATTGTTTGCTGGTGCAAAAATGATTCCATCGCAACAATCTTAAATTAATTAGGAAAAAACATGAGTAATGTTAATCTCTTATCCAATTTATCGCTCTACGGGGCGTTAATTATGGAAGTAGATAACTCAGGATGGCCAGCCAATCCTAAGTTAGGTACTTTCATTATGAAGGATAGTAACCTTTATGGTTATCTAAGAATTGGCGGTCTAGAAACATGGTATCCATTTAGCCGCAATACAGTTTCATATGTACATACACAAGGTTTACCATCAACAACCTGGATTGTTAACCATGGTTTGGGTACAACCGATTTGTGGATTCAAGTAAAGGACACCACTGGTAATATTATTGGTGTTGGTAAGGAAGATATTGATTCTAATTCTTTCCGTTTAACCTTTACTTCAGCTGTTACTGGTACAGTAATGGTTGTAGCTCCAGATTCAATTGATGTTCCAGAAGTTAAGGCACAAGTATTAGATATCGGTAATGGTTCAGTATCAGTTAATTCTGGTGGTATTGATGTTACTGGTGGTGTTATTAGAGTAGATGGCAGTACAGTTCTTACTTCAGCAAATATTCAACCACAAATTGATTCATCTATTGCTGCTGTAGTTGGTGCTGCTCCTGCTGCACTTGATACTCTTAAGGAAATTGCTGATCAGTTAGCTTCTGATGAATCGGCTGTTGCTGCACTAACTACAACTGTAGCTGGTAAGGCAAATGCTGACTTATCAAATGTTACTACTCTTCCAGCTAACGTTGTTGTTCAATTAAAGGGACAACAAGGTATTCAGGGTCCAAAGGGTGATACTGGTGCTACTGGTGCTACTGGTCCAAAGGGTGACACTGGTGCTACTGGAGCACAGGGCGTAAAGGGCGATACTGGTGCTACCGGTGCTACTGGCCCACAAGGTCCAAAGGGTGATACTGGTGCTACTGGCCCACAAGGTCCACAAGGTCCAAAGGGTGAAACAGGCGATACAGGTGCTACTGGCGCTACTGGTCCACAAGGTCCACAAGGCCTAAAGGGTGATACTGGTGCTACTGGCCCACAAGGTCCACAAGGTCCAAAGGGTGATACTGGCGCAGCTGGTACTGATGCAACAGTTACTTCATCATCAATTGCTACAGCATTAGGTTATACACCATTAAATTCAGCAGCTACTGGCGATATTATGCCAGCTATATCTGGTGTTTCAAACATCGGTTCAGCTACTAAGAAGTTTAATGCTATCTATACCAAGGAAATGCACATTGATGCAAATACCTTGTACGTAGATGGTGTACCAGTTCTACAAACAAGTGCAAATACTATTCAGTTCCGTGCTGATCCTAATCAAGGTATGCGCATTGCTACTACTGGTACTGGTGCTCTAACTCTAGATAGCCAAGCCTCAACCACAATTCAAACTAATGGTACTAATGCCGACGTAGTAGTTCAAGCTGTCGGTACTGGTTCACTAGTTCGCCTTACTGCACCAACACAAATTGTTTTAACTGCCCCAACAGTTACTGTTAGTGGCGATCAAGCAATTTCTGGTGGATTAACTGTAACTGGTAACTTAACAGTTAATGGTACTACAACAACTGTTAATACTACAAACCTTGCAGTTAAAGACAATGTTATTACAGTTAATAAGGGTGAAAATGGTAGTGGTGTAACAGCACGCTATGCTGGTATTGATGTTGACCGCGGTGACTTAGCTCGTCAACGTTTAGTTTGGGATGAAACTGCTGGTAAGTGGAAAATTGGTGAAACCAATAATGAACTAGTTATTGCTACTGAAACATATGTTACTAATTCACTTAACTCTGCAACAACTGGCTTAGCCACAGTTGCAAGATCAGGTTCATATAATGACTTAACCAATACGCCAACATTGTTCTCTGGTTCATATGCTGACTTAACCAATAAGCCATTATTATTCTCAGGTGAATATGCTGACTTAATTAACAAGCCATCATTAGCTACTGTTGCAACATCAGGTTCATATGCTGACTTAGTTAATAAGCCAACATTGTTCTCAGGCTCATATGCTGACTTAACTGGTAAGCCAAGCATTCCAGCTAAAGTTAGTGATTTAACTAATGATAGTGGTTTCCAAACTGCATCAGACGTTTCAACTGCTATTAATAATGTTATTGGTGCTGCACCTGCTGGTTTAAGTACATTAGAAGAAATTGCAGCTCAACTACAAAGTGATGAATCTGCATTATTAGCACTAACTAGTACTGTATTTGGTCTAGCAACAGTTGCATCATCAGGCTCATATACAGATCTAATTAATACACCAACGTTGTTCTCTGGTTCATATACGGATCTAACTAATAAGCCATCATTAGCAACAGTTGCAACATCAGGTTCATATGCTGACTTAACCAATAAGCCATCATTATTTTCTGGTGCATATGCAGATCTAACTGGCAAGCCATCATTAGCAACAGTTGCAACATCAGGTTCATATGCTGACTTAACCAATAAGCCAAGCTTAGCAACAGTTGCAACATCAGGTTCATATGCTGACTTAACCAATAAGCCTACTATACCAACTGTTCCTACTGCTATTTCAGCATTTACTAATGATTCAGGTTATCAAACCTTAACTCAGGTTAATACTGCAATTCAAGCTGTTGTTGGCGCTGCTCCAGCTGCACTTGATACATTAGCTGAAATTGCTGCACAATTAGCTTCTGATGAATCAGCTGTTGCTGCATTAACTACAACAGTATCAACAAAAGTACCACAAACACGTACAGTTAATGGTAAGGGATTATCTGCAGATGTAACATTAAGTACATCAGATGTTAGTGAAGGTACTAATCTTTATTATACTAATGCTCGTGCTTCTGCTGCAGCTCCAGTACAATCAGTTGCGGGCAAAACTGGTACTGTAACATTAGTCAAGGGTGATGTTGGTCTAGGTAACGTTGATAATACATCTGATGCTACTAAGTCTGTTGCTTCAGCTGCTATACTTACCACTGCCCGTACCATTGCTGGTGTATCATTTGATGGTTCAGCGAATATTAGTATTCCATTCTCTGGTCTATCATCAAAGCCAACATCTGTATCTGGTTATGGTATCACTGATGCTGCAACACTAACCGGTTCAGAAACTTTAACTAATAAGAGCTTAACATCACCAACAGTTACTGGTACTGTTAATAATAATTCATTAATTTACGATACCACATTTAGTAATGCATCTGTTACTGCTGCTACTGCAGTTCATACATTTGCAATTGCTACATATCGTTCTGCTGAATTTACATTCCAGATTACTAATGGTAGCTTCTATAAGTTAGTACGAGTTTTAGTTGTTCATAATGGTACAACTGTAACAACATCAACAAACTTTGACGATACAAACGAAATTTCAACTGGTACTTCAAATACAACATATGCATTTGATATTACTGGTGGTAATCTTCGTCTAGTTATTACTCCTAGCTCAGGCACTGCCTCAGTTAAGGGTATGGCTAGAATGTTTACCGTTTAATTAAGTTGGATTAAGGGGGAGGGAAACCTCCCCCTTTTTCTTTTATAAATAGATAATAAATCGGTTTTGTGGAAAAACTATATGGCAAATATTACTTCTAGACAACAATTAATTGATTATTGCTTAAGAGCTTTAGGCGAGCCTGTTGTCGAAATAAATGCCGATGATTCACAGCTTGAAGATCGTGTTGATGAAGCACTAGAGTTTTGGAGACAATACCATTGGGATGGTATTGAAAAGATTTATTTAAAGGCTAGTATTCGTGCTTCTGAAATTAGATTAACAACTAATACCGCTAGGTCATTTCAATTACCAGAAAAGGTAATTGGACAAACTTCAGGTGCTATCGCAGAAGTTTGTCGCGAAACTAGTAGAGAATCAAATAATAATTTGTTATTAGTTAGAAATGTTGTTGGTACATTTCAAAATGGAGAAACTATAAAAGGTAATGCAACACAGCATACCGCGATAGTTTCATCTGTATCTTTAGGCGAATATGATAAGCGTTATTTAGAACTATCTGATTTAATTTATGGTGTTACTCGTGTAATTCCATTTAATAATGCTTCTTCATCAAAGAATATATTCGACTTACAATACCAATTAAGATTAAATGACTTATATGATTTGACATCAACATCAATCATATATTATAAAACTGTAATGAATCACTTAGCACTATTAGATTTGGAATTGAATGGATACCCAATCTTCCGATTTAATAGAATGCAAAATAAACTTAGCTTAGATATTAATTGGGAATCTGATATTGCTCTTGGCGACTTTATTGTTGTTGAATGTTATCGAGCACTAGATCCAAATGAATATACTAAAGTTTGGGGAGAACCTTGGTTAAGACATTATGTCATTGCTTTATTTAAAAAGCAATGGGGACAAAATGGTAAAAAATTCCAAGGCATGGTTTTACCTGGTGGGGTATCAATAGATTTCCAAGGTATGTATAATGAAGCTATCGAAGAAATTAAGCAACTTGAAGATGAGCTAATGAATAAATCTGCACCACTTGACTTTTTTGTAGGTTGAGATGCCACGTAATACTTTCTTTTCACATGGAACTAAAGCAGAACAACTTTTCCATGAAGACTTAGTAATAGAATCTTTAAGCATTTATGGTTTGGAATTCTATTATATTCCAAGAGTGCTAGTTGCAAAAGATGAAATACTAGGTGAAGATCGCCTATCATACTTTGGTAGAGCCTTTAAAATCGAAATGTATTTAGAAAATACTGATGGTTTTGAGGGTCAAGGTGCATTTATTCAAAAATTTGGTTTAATGATGGAACAATCTGCCACATTAGTTGTTTCCCGCAGGCGCTGGGAACAAATGATTGGTAGATATTCTGCTGCGCAATTATTAAATAGACCATGTGAAGGTGATTTAATTTACTTTCCATTAACTAAAGCTCTATTTGAAATTAAATTTGTGCAGCACCAAGATCCATTTTATCAATTAGGTAAATTATACGTTTATAAGCTTCAAGTAGAACTATTCCAATATTCATCAGAAAGATTGGATACCGGAGTTTACGATATTGATGCTATTGAAAATATTAAAACATTCTCAGTAGATACCGAAAGAAATGGTTCTGCTAGAGTTATATCAATTACTGTTCTTTCGGGTGGAACTGGTTACAATGTTGCGCCAGAAGTATCATTTGTATCTCCAACTGGAGATGGAGCAAAAGCTGTAGCAGTATTAGGTAATACGCCTCAAACTGCTACACAAGTTGTTAGAGTTGATGTAACTGATGGCGGTTTTGGTTATGAAGTTGCACCAGATGTTGTCTTTACTGGATCAGGTTATGGTGCAGTTGCAAATGCCATAATTGAAATTAATATTGATGAAAATGATTCATATGGTGATAATAACAAATTTATTGAACAATCTGACAATGTGTTTAATGAAGCAAATCCATTTGGAGATATGTTGTAATGTTAAGCGGACAGGTATTTTACCATGGCGTGATAAAAAAGACAATAGTAGCCTTTGGACGCCTATTTAGTAATCTTTATATTGACCGTAAATCTGGTGATAGCGTAACTGGTGATACAGTCCAACGCTTACAGGTTCCACTTGCATATTCACCAAAGGAAAAGTGGATAGTTCGTATTGATTCTGATCCAAAATTAGAAAATTATACATATACATCATTGCCTAGAATGGCATTTGAAATTACTGGGTATAATTATGATACTTCTAGAAAACTTGCAAAATTAAATAAAATTACATGTGGTGTAAAGGATGACGAAAGATCCTATACATATGCACCTGTACCATATAATATTGATATTTCATTATATATTTTAACAAAAACACAGGAAGATGCTCTTCAAATTATTGAGCAGATTCTTCCTACGTTTAATCCAGATTATACTATGTCTATTACTGCAGTACCAGATATGAACATTATTCAAGATGTTCCAGTTATTTTAAATAACATATCTGTTGTGGATGAATATGATGGTGATTTTCAAACAAGAAGATTTGTTACTCATACACTTAATTTTACATTAAAGGTTAATCTATTTAACCCAGTAAATAGCAATGGTATAATTAAAACAGTTACTGCAACAATAACTGATCCAAATAGAGAATTTACTGCTACTCAAATTACTCCTACTAGTACTATTACTGAAGATTGGTCTGATTTTTTATAAATGACGCAATTTTACTTATCTAATCCAGCGCTAAAGGCAGCTGGTGTCCAGATTCCTTTTACTGAAGATAATATCCAAGAATATCTTAAGTGTACAAAGGACCCATTATACTTTATTGAACATTATTGTAAAATTGTTTCACTTGATGATGGCGTAGTTCAATTTAAACCATTCCTATACCAAAAACGTATTATTGAAGCATTACATAATAATAAGAAAGTAATTGGTAAATTATTTCGTCAAAGCGGAAAATCAACTATTATTTCTGCTTATATCACTTGGTATGTTTTATTTAATGATAATAAAACTGCAGCAATTCTAGCAAATAAACAAGCAATTGCTAAGGAAATTTTCCTTAGAGTACAGTTTATGTATGAAAATCTTCCAAAGTGGCTCCAACAAGGGGTTATTGAATGGAATAAGACATCCTTTTCTCTTGAAAATGGATCTCGTTGTATTTGCGCTGCAACATCTGCATCGTCTATACGCGGGATGAGCATTAACTTTTTATTATGTGTAGAAGGTAATACAGAAATAACACTAAGAAATAAAAATACAGGTGAAATAAAAGTTGTAAAAATATCAGAATTAGAAGAATATAAATGTATAAATAAAATATACGCAAATTCATCTAATAACAATGATATACTATATTGTTTACAAGACAACAAATAAGATTAATAATAAGATCTATATTGGTTTTCATAAAACAAAAGATTTAAATGACTCTTATTTAGGGTCTGGAACTCTTTTGTTAAAAGCTATTGAAAAATATGGTAAGGAAAATTTTTCACGTAAAATATTAAAAATATTTGATACAAAAGAAGAAGCAGAAAAATATGAACAAGAATTAGTAAATAAAGAATTTACTTTAAGAGAAGATACTTATAATGTTGTTATAGGCGGAAATGTTAGAATTGCTTATGGCAAAAATAATGGTTTTTATAAAAAAACTCATACTAATGAAACTAAGAAAAAAATATCAGAAAAAAATCTTAATAATAAAAGTTCTCCGCGCTATCCTATAACTAATGGTATTATTCTTTTTAATTCATATGATGAATTAGTTAATCATCTAAATATATCTGGAAATATTCGGCATAAAATTTTATTATTATGTGGTGGTGAATCTGAATATTATTTTGTTGATACTGAAAAACAAAATCAAGCCAAAGAATATTATAATAATTGGAAAGAACGCAAAAAAAGACATTCCGAACTATTAGCTGAATTAGCAAAAAAAAGATTTACAAATTATGTTTGGTCTGCTGAAAGAAACAAAAAGTTAAGTGAATCATTAAAAGGTAAAAAAAGAAAGCAAGAACATATTGATAAAATAAATAAAAATCCTGAAAAAATAAGAAAAACAGCTGAAAAACATAGAGGTATGAAACGTTCAGAAGAATCTAAACTAAAAATGAGTCTTGCTAAAAAAGGTAAACCAGCAAGTAATTTAGGTAAAAGATTAGTAGTTAATTTAGAAGGTAAAAGGGTCCAATACGATAAAGATAAGCCTTTACCAGATGGTTGGAGACTTGTTATTAGAAAATGGGCAATAGATAACAATGGTAATAAGAAATTGTTTGATACACATTTTGAATTACCCGAAGGTTGGACATGGAAATATTAGAAAATGAATGGGAAGTCCTAACTGATGAAGGTTGGTCCGACTTTTCTGCACTTAAAATTTCTGAAACTGGTAGTTTAATTGAATTAAAATTAGAAGATAGCACTTTACAGTGTACTATTGGTCATAGAGTCATGACTAATGTAGGATGGAAAGAAGTTCAACAGTTAAAGCCTAAAGACAAATGTATTACATATAATGGCATTAAACGTGTTATAAGTGTATCATTAGTTGAAAAAACATGTAAAGTTTATGACTTAGTTGGAGTAAAAAAGAATTCTAGATATTTTACAAATAATGTTTTATCACATAATTGTGATGAATTCGGTCATCTTAAACCAAATCTAGCAGAAGAATTTATTGCATCAGTATTTCCAACAATATCATCTTCTGAATCATCAAAACTAGCAATTATATCTACACCGAATGGCTTAAACCATTTTCATAAACTTTGGTGTGATGCAGAAAATAGTAATAATGACTTTGTTCCTGTGACTGGACATTGGACAGAACATCCAAAGCGAAATCAAGAATGGGCAGATAATCAACTAAAAACACTTGGTGAAATTAAATTTCGTCAAGAAATTCTTGTAACATTTGAAGGTTCATCTTATACACTTATTGATGGAGCCAAATTAGCTTCAATACCAACAATTATTCCATTATTTCAAAAAGATAAGTTAGAAATCTTCAAACAACCAGAAAAAAATCATTCATATTCTATAACAGTTGATGTTTCACGTGGAAGACACCAAGACTATTCAGCATTTAGTGTAATTGATATTACTAAGATGCCATATGAAGTTGTTGCAACATTTAAAGATAACACTATAACTACTCTTGAGTTTCCTCACCTTATATACAATATTGCTAGACAATATAATAATGCATTTATTTTAGTTGAAATAAATGATCTCGGTGAAGAAGTGTCAAATACTCTTTGGCATGATTATGAATATGAAAATTTATATTTTACAAGTGGAAATGAATTATCACAATTAAGAGGTTATCCTGGTATTAGAACAACATCTAAAGTTAAATCATTAGGATGTTCTGTATTAAAAGATTTAGTTGAAAAAGATCAGTTAATTATTAATTCACATCGGATTATTGAAGAATTAGGTATATTTGTTTTAACCCGAAAGACATATGCTGCAGATAATTCAGATATAAATGATGATTTATGTACAACATTATGGTTATTTGCTTGGTTAACTAAACAAGGAATATTTCAAGATATAACTAATAATGATTTACGACTAGCTCTTACTGAAAAGAAACAAGAATATATAGATTCAACGATGACTCCATTTGGTTTTTATGATGACGGGCAAAATATAATTGATAAACAAAAGTTAGATATGGAAGAAAATAAAATGATTCCAGAAAAAGATAAATATTATTTAACTTCTGATCAAATAGAATTGTTAAATCTTTAAAATTATAAATATAAAAGTACTAGCCCGTTCATATAAAAGAACACGTTTGTTATCACAGTAACAAGTATAATGTAATAAGGAGATTACGATGCCATTTCAATTGTCACCTGGCGTTTCAGTAGTAGAAAAAGATTTTTCATCAATTGTGCCTGCCGTTTCTACATCAACAGGTGCTTTTGCTGGCGTCTTCACTTGGGGTCCAGTGCTAGATCCAGTAGCAATTACTTCAGAAAATAATTTAGTTCAGCGTTTTGGCAAGCCAACCGATGATACTGCACAATCATTCTTTACTGCAGCTAATTTCTTAGCTTATGCTAATAATCTATTAACTGTTCGCGTCGATACAGTTAATCACAGAAATGCTGTTTCTAGCGGTACTGCCGTTAAGATTAATAATACAAATGACTATTTGCAAAATTATTCAAATGGTCAAGGCACCGTTGGTGAATGGGCTGCCAAGTATCCAGGCGCCCGTGGAAATGGTATCACTGTTTCTATGGCTGACTCAGCATCATTTTCAGCTTGGACTTATAAGAATTTATTTGATACAGCACCAGGTACATCATCAATGGCAAATGCTGTTGGTGGTTCAAATGATGAATTACACGTTGTTGTTGTTGATTCTGATGGTACTACATTAGAAAAGTTTGCTTATGTTTCAAAGGCAAATGATAATCGTAAATCAGATGGCACAAATAACTATTACAAGAATGTAATTAATTCACGTTCACAATATATTTGGTGGATGGATCATACTACTGATGGTACCAATTGGGGTTCAGTTTCCTCAACCGCCTTTATTACTATTTCAGCAGCAGTTACAAAAGTTTTATCAGGTGGTGTTGATGACTTAACAGCAACTGATGGTCAAATACAAACTGCATATTCAATTTTTGCTAATGATGAACTTTATGATATTTCATTAATTCCAGTTGGTAAGACATCAGCTGCTACTGCAACATTTATTATTAATAATGTTGCTGAAGTTCGTAAGGATTGCGTAGTATTTGTTTCACCAGAAAGCGTTAGCGGTGATGTTATTATTGGCACAGGTGATTCAGCCATTAATGACATTAATGAATATCGTAATAGTTTACCAAGCACATCATATGCAGTAATGGATTCAGGTTATAAGTACCAATACGACCGTTATGCTGATAAGTATCGTTGGGTTCCATTAAATGGTGACGTTGCTGGTCTATGTGCTCGTACTGATTATACAAATGATCCATGGTTCTCACCAGGTGGTTTAAATCGTGGTCAAATTAAAAATGTAATTAAGTTAGCAGTTAACCCATCTAAGACAGACCGCGATAACCTATATAAGAATGGTGTTAATCCAGTAGTTTCTTTCCCAGGTCAAGGTACAGTTCTTTTTGGTGATAAGACTCTATTGGCTTCACCAAGTGCGTTTGATCGTATCAATGTCCGCCGTCTATTCATTGTATTGGAAAAGGCAATTGCTACTGCAGCTAAGTTCCAATTATTTGAATTCAATGATCCATTTACACGTGCACAATTCCTAAATCTAGTTGAACCATTCTTACGCGATGTACAAGGTCGCCGTGGTGTTACTGATTTCCGCGTTAAATGCGATGATACAAACAATACATCACAAGTAATTGATTCAAACCAATTCGTTGCTGATATCTTTATTAAGCCATCTAGAAGTATTAATTTCATCAGCCTAAATTTCATTGCTGCACGCTCAGGTGTGTCATTCACTGAAATTGGTGGTTAATTAATAAATAGATAATTCAATAATGACTACCCCTTATACATATCTTATAAAGCATATACCAACAAATATGTATTATTATGGTGTTAGATATGCTAAGGGGTGTCATCCATCTGAATTTTGGATAACCTATAAAACCAGTTCTAAACATATTGCTCAATTAATAAATGAATTTGGAGTAGATTCCTTTATATTTGAAATTAGAAAAATATTTAATAATATAGATTCAGCAAGATTTTGGGAAAGTAAAGTTTTAAAAAGAATTAATGCTGCTAATAGAAAAGACTTTATAAATCGTACAGATAATATTTCTATAAGTCATGAAGCTGCCGAAAGGGGTCGAAAAAATAGAGTATCATCTGAAGCGCATAAATTAGCTGTTTCAAAAGTTGGTAAAGCTAATCGTGGATTAAAGAGATCTGCTGAAACAAAAATTAAAATTATTAATGGGCTTATTGGAAATAAATATAGAAAAGGCAAAAAAGATTCAGATGAAGCTAGAGAAAAGAAGCGTTTATCACATACAGGTAAAAGTTCTGGAATGCTAGGTAAAAAACAACCGAGATGTTCATGCATAATATGCAAGCATAATACAACTACTTTTGCTTTAGAACGTCATTTTAAATATCATCATTAGAAAGAAAAGAGGAACCCAAAATTGCTAATATCTCCGATTTTAAAAGTCAGTTAATTGGCGGCGGCGCCCGTCCTAATCAGTTTCGTGTTGAACTAACATTCCCAACATTCGTTGGTATTGGCGGTTTAGTTGGTTTAAATGCTCAGTTTCTATGTAAGGCTGCTCAATTACCAGCATCAACTATTAATAATATTGAAACATTTTACCGGGGTCGCCCAGTAAATTTTGCAGGCGAAAGAACATTCTCACCATGGGCTGTTTCAATTTATAATGATACCACATTCTCCATTAGAAATGCTATGGAAGTTTGGTCTGACGGTGTTATTAATAATTCACGTACAAATGGTATTACTAATCCACGCGATTATCAAGTTGATATGTTAGTTCATCAACTAGATCGTAATGGCGCAATTGTTAAGACATACAAGTTTGTTGATGCATATCCAACAAATATTGGTGCAATTGGTCTTGATTATGAATCAAATAATCAAATTGAAATTTTTGACGTTGAGTTTACATATAACTACTGGACATCAAATACATCATCAGGCGGATCTGGTTTTGGTATTACAACAACCGTTAATACTCCACTAGGTTCATTCCCATTAAATATCTAATAAATAGATATCTAGTGGCTTAGGAAATAATATTATGGCTGGTATCGAATTATTTGGTTTTGAGATTAAGAAGAAACAAGAGAAAGAAATCGGGAGTGTGGTAACACCCACTCCCGATGATGGCTCAACTGTTGTATCATCTGCAGCATCTGCTTCATATTATGGTATTGTAGTAGACCTTGAAGGCGTTGTTAAAAATGAAAATGATTTAATCAAACGCTATCGAGAAGTTGCTCAATATCCTGATTGTGATTCAGCAATTGAAGATATAATTAATGAAGCAGTTGTAGTAGATGATACTACATCACCTATTAAAATTAAGCTTGATGAGCTAAATGTTTCTGAACCTATAAAGAAAAAAATTCGTGATGAATTTAAAGAAATATTAAAGCTTTATAAGTTCGATATGAAAGGCCATGAAATTTTTAGGTCATGGTATGTTGATGGTAGAATATATTACCATATTCTACTTGATGAATCACGCCCAAAAGATGGTATAAAAGAATTACGTTATATTGATCCACGTAAAATTCGTAAGATCAAAAACATTAAAAAGAAGAAAAACGAAAAGGGTGTTGAAGTAGTTGAAAATGTAGAACAATATTACCTATATAATGATAAAGGCATTAATGAAAATGCTAATTCCGGTGTTAAAATGTCTTTAGATTCTATTATCTATTGTGGTTCTGGTTTAGTTGATGCAAATACAAATATGATGTTAAGTTATTTGCACAAAGCAATTAAGCCAGTTAATCAACTTAAAATGATAGAAGATTCATTGGTAATTTATCGCATTTCTAGAGCACCTGAACGTAGAATTTTCTATATTGATGTCGGTAATTTGCCAAAAGTTAAAGCCGAGCAGTATGTTAATGATATCATGAACAAGTATAGAAATAAAATTGTTTATGATGCTGCTACTGGTGAGATTCGTGATAATCGTAAACATATGTCAATGCTTGAAGATTTTTGGATGCCCCGTAGAGAAGGTGGTAAGGGCACAGAAATTACAACATTGAATGGCGGTCAAAACTTAGGTGATATTAAAGATATTGAATATTTTCAAACTAAACTTTATCAATCACTTAATGTTCCAATCACTAGACTACAACCACAACAAGGGTTTACACTAGGTAGATCTGTTGAAATTAGTCGTGATGAAATTAAGTTTAATAAGTTTATTAATAGACTTCGTAAAAAGTTTTCAACAATATTTTTTGAAGCCCTTCGCGTACAATTAATTGCAAAGGGAATTATCAGAGCTGATGAATGGGATGAAATTTCTGAAAACATTGAATTCGATTATCAAGAAGATAATCATTTCAGTGAATTAAAGAATAATGAAATTTTACAGCAAAGAATTAATGCATTGCAATTAATTGAACCATATGTTGGCAAATATTATTCAATGGATTGGGTACGCAAGAATGTATTAATTCAAACTGAAGATGAAATGAAAGAAATTGATAAGCAAATAGAACAAGAAAAAGAAATAATGATACAGCATGCCCAAAATCAAGCAGAATTACAAGCTATTCAACAAGGAGAACAAGAATGAGTGAAGGCGTAAGAAATTTAATTGATGCTATTATTAATGGCGATTCAATTCAAATTGATCAATCATTTAATCATGAAATGGCAGAACGTATTTCAACTCGTTTAGATTCAATGCGTGTTGAAGTAGCTAAGAATATGTTTAATGAACAAGTTGAAGAACTAGAAGAAGAACTAGAAGAAGAACTAGACGAAGAGCAACTTGATAAAATGATCAATGAAGTTTTATCAAAGGATGCTACTGCTGGTGAATGGATTGATGATTTTGTTCATTCAAAGGATCCAAAGTTTGCTGGTAAGTCAAAAGAAAAGCGTAAGCAAATGGCTCTAGCTGCATATTATGCTAAGCAACGTAATGAATCAGTTGAAGATCTAGATGAAGAGCAACTAGATGAGCTATCAAAGGATACATTAAAGAGTTATATTGATAAAGCTGCTACTCGTTTAGTTAGCGGTGACAAGTATAAGGGTATGGATAGATATAATAGAGTTGATGGTATTAAAAAAGCAACTTCTAAGCTTGTTAAACAAAAATAAGTAGAACTAAATTAACAAAGTAATATATGTACTTTAAACAGTTTTCTCAAAAGTTATCTGAAGATTTATTGGGTGATGTAATCATTGCCCAATCATATGCTTATGGACATCTCATAGAGAAAACTATTGATGGTGTAATCTTAGTAGACCATATTAAATCTGAATTTAATAGTTTAGAAGAAGCTAGAAATTTCATTAAGCAAGAATATTATATTAATACTCTTGAAGAAGAAATTGCAAAAGAAATATATGAAGAAATTTCTGATACTAAAATAGCAGATATTATTAAAGAACATCATAATGTTAAAGTAACTGATACTTTAATTGAATCATATAAAGAATTAGCTTCTTCTAAACAATTTACACTTGATCCTGTGGCTCAAATGATTCGGAACTTAAATTCATTTGATAAGATTATTGAAAATAAGATTGATTATATCTTAAACGATGGAACTATAGTTGCAATTAATAAAGATACTCAAACTATTATAAATAATCTGTTACGTGATGAAAAAGCTATAGTTGATTACATGAAGGAAAGTAAAGATAATTTCTTATCTGTAATCGAACAAATAAAGGAATAAACATGGCAGTCGAAAAGTATATTCTAAAGAATACATTGCAAGAATCTGTTGTAAAGGTTGTAGGAAAATCAGGTTCAGCAACAATTTCTTTAAATTCAGATTTAATAGCCGATAAACAATTTATTTCTGGCGACACACAGACAGTAAATATTGTATGTGTAAATTGGTCTGGTTTGCCAAATTCTACAATTACTATTAAAAGAAATAATAAACTAATTCTACCAATTTCAGCAGATCAAGCCGAAGTTATGGATCTTTCTGGTGAAGGTTATGTTGATAGTGTTGAAAACACATCAGATATCGTAGTAGAAATGGGATCAGTTGATGCTGCTGTATATTTAACTTTACGTAAAGTTTCTGGTTATACTTCATCAGTTGAAAATGCTCAGTTTGGAGCACACGATAACCCAGATTTAGTAGGATCATAATGAAACTAATTAGAGAAGTCTACGAAACAGTTAATCTTGTTACTGAGTCAAAACTCGGTAAGGGAAAACAACATTTTATTGAAGGTGTTTTCCTTCAATCAGAACTAAAAAATAGAAATGGCCGAGTATATCCAGAATCAGTAATGGATAGAGAAGTTGCTCGTTATCAAAAAGAATATATTGATAAAAATCGAGCTTATGGCGAACTTGGTCATCCAGATACACCGTCTATTAATTTAGAACGCGTATCACATATAGTAACATCTTTAAATAAAGATGGTACAAATTATATTGGTAAGGCAAAGCTTTTAGATACACCAATGGGTAAAATTGCAATTGGTTTACTTGAAGGTGGTGCTAATTTAGGAGTTTCAAGTAGAGCACTTGGTTCATTGAAAATGAATAAAGAAGGTGTTCAAGTAGTACAAGATGACTTTATGTTATCTACTGCTGCTGACATTGTTGCTGATCCATCTGCTCCTGATGCTTTTGTGAGAGGCATTATGGAATCTAAAGAGTGGGTTATGGTTGATGGAAAATTTGTGGAAAAGAATCTAGAAGAAGCACAACGAATTATTAAAAAGACGTCAATGCATCATCTAGAAGAACAAAAACTTAAGTTATTTAATGATTTTCTACAGAAAATCCGTTAAGTATAAATAATACATAACCAATATCTTATGAAAAGATATTAAAATAGGAGATTAATAATGAGTATCGAACAAAAGATCGCCGAGATGCTTGCTGAGTCAAAAGCTGCTGCACAGTTTGAAGAAGAAAATCTAGATGAAGAAGTTGAAGGTCTAGATGAAGAATCTGATATGAAAGATCCTTCTGATGGCTGTGAAGAGAATCCAGATTCTAAGCGCAATAATGTTGATAAGCAAGAAATTGGCGGCAAGTCAAAGGTAGCCAATGTTGTTACTAAGGGTGCATCAACACCTGAAGAATCACATTTAGAAGGCATGAAGAGCGTTAAAGAAGATGTTGAAGCTCTTGTCAATGGCGAAGATCTTTCAGAAGAATTTAAACAAAAGGCTGCTACAATTTTTGAAGCAGCTGTTGTAACACGAGTCAAGCAAGAAGTTGCTCGTCTTGAAGAAGAATTCCAAGCGCAGTTAGATGAAGCTGTTGCTGAAGAATATGAGGGTTTGGTTGAAAAAGTTGATGGATATCTCAATTATATTGTTGAGTCGTGGATAGCACAAAATGAAATTGCCCTTGAGCGTGGTATGAAGTCTGAAATCCTTGAGAATTTTGTTTCAGGTCTTAAGTCATTATTCCAGGAAAATTATATTGATGTTCCTGAAGAAAAGTATGACTTAATTGGTGACATGGAACAAACTATTATTGATTTGCAAGATAAACTTAATGAACAACTTGAAGCCAATGTAGAGATGTTTAACATTATCTCTGAATCTAAGCGTATTGAAATTATCAAAGATGCTTGTGATGGCTTAACCGATACTGAAGTTGAGAAGTTTACTGCACTAGCTGAAGAATTATCATATGAAGATAGTGATTCTTTTGCTACTAAGGTTCAGACAATCCGTGAAAATTATTTCACAAACAAGGTGTCAAATAATGTAATCGTTGAATCTATTGTTACAGATGAACCAGTTACATTAAATGAAGAAGTATATGTAGAACCAAAAATGAGAAGCTATTTAAGCGCACTCAACACTTTAAAGTAAGAGGAAAAATTAAATGTCACGTCAAGACTTAATCAAAAAGTGGGCTCCAATTCTAGAGCACACATCACTACCAGAAATCAAGGATAACTACCGTAAGGAAGTTACCGCTGTTCTTCTAGAAAACCAAGAACGCGAAATGGCTAAGCAACAAGAAGCACTATTTGAAACTGCTCCAGCTAATGCTGGCGGTACAGGTATTGCTCTAGGTGGTGCTGGTGCTTCAACTGGTACTGTTTCAGGTTTCGATCCAGTTCTAATCAGCCTAGTTCGTCGCGCTATGCCACAAATGATCGCTTATGACGTTTGCGGTGTTCAGCCAATGACCCAACCAACTGGTCTAATCTTCGCAATGAAGAGCAAGTACACATCACAAAATGGTACAGAAGCTCTATTCAACGAAGCTGATTCAGACTTTGCTGGTACAGGCACCCACGCTGGTTCAAACCCAGTTGATGGTACATACACAACTGGTACTGGTCTAACCACATCAGCAGCTGAAGCCCTAGGCCAAGGCGGTGTTGGTGACGGTAGCTTTGCCCAGATGGCTTTCTCAATCGAGCGTAAGTCAGTTACAGCACAAACCCGTGCTCTAAAGGCTGAATACTCAGTTGAACTAGCACAAGATCTAAAGGCTGTTCATGGTCTAGATGCTGAATCAGAATTAAGCAACATCCTTTCAACAGAAATCCTAGCTGAAATCAACCGCGAAGTTATCCGCACTATCTACAAGACCGCTAAGGTCGGTGCTCAAGTCGGTACTGCTACAGCTGGTGTATTTGATCTAGACGTTGATTCAAACGGTCGTTGGTCAGTTGAAAAGTTCAAGGGCTTACTATTCCAAATCGAACGCGAAGCTAACGCAATTGCTCAGCAAACACGTCGTGGTCGTGGTAACTTCATCATCTGTTCATCAGACGTTGCTTCAGCTCTAGCAATGGCCGGTGTTCTAGATTACGCACCAGCGCTTTCAACTGGTCTAAATGTTGATGAAGCTTCAACCACATTCGCTGGTGTTCTAAATGGTAAGTATCGTGTCTTCGTTGACCCATACTCAGCTAACCAATCTTCAACACAGTTCTTCACTGTTGGTTATAAGGGTACTTCAGCATTTGATGCTGGTTTATTCTACTGCCCATACGTTCCACTACAAATGGTTCGTGCTATTGATCCAAATAGCTTCCAACCAAAGATTGGTTTCAAGACACGCTACGGTATGGTCGCGAATCCATTCGTTTCACTAGATGGTGGTACTGATGATCTAACTGTTGCAAACAAGAATTACTATTATCGTAAGGTTGCAGTTCAGAACCTAATGTAGTAAAATCAATAAGTTATAGAAGTTTATAACTAGGAAAGGGAGCTTCGGCTCCCTTTCTTTTTAACTGAATTTATAATTACCGCAGTCCCAAATTAAATCATATTTGTTATCAAACATATTTTCTTTTGCGGTTTTAGTATCATCATAATTAAACATTGTCATAAGTTTCTGCTTTGTATATGATAAACGATGTTTAACGTCTGAAGTACCTTGTTTAAAGCCCCACCAAGTAGGACCTAGCACTTCTCGGTTAATAAAAAAGTTACTATAACTAACATCAGCTCCAGCAAGACGTCGATCGGCATAACTAACCAAATTAGTACGATCTACTTTTGATAGTAATTTACTTAAACCACCAATAATTTGAGTATTTAGCCTGCAAGCATATCTATGAATTTCAGTTTCAATTGGATTAAATCTAGATTTACCAATACTCATAACTGATACTAATTCATTGTCATAAAATAATCCAATATGTCTTGATGATCCAACAAAACCTGACAAGTGATTTTCTTCAAGAAATGATCTTGCTAATGCTACATCAATATCGATAACTTTACATTTTCTTGCGTAATATCTATAGTCGTATAAACCTAATTTTGATTTAATAATAGACTTCCAGATATTTTGTTTTACTTGATCATCCCATTCATACTCAAAGATATGTAGTAATTGAATACCTTTACTTTCAGCAAGATTAGTTTTATCAACATGATAATATTTGTCTTTACCCCCAGTGAATTCTGAATGATAATATAAACCATTAAATTCAATAGCTAAATTAGATTCTGGTATAAGAATATCAAGTTCTTTACCTTCTAGTATAGTTCTATCTTTTAATTTAAATTTAATGCCTAATGAATTAATAAAATTAATAAGTTCTTTTTCTTTATATGATGAACCATGTGAATGATTTAAATACTCATTAGCCATATCACAAGCTCTAAATAATGCGTTTAACCATGATTGTGAAATACCAATATGGTCAGCAATTTCTTTTCTAAAGGTTAAACCCAAACTATCGATATAAGTTTTAAACTGTTCTGGGTGATTTAATAGTATATCTTTAAATTCATCATCTATGTTAGATGTTTTTAGTAATCGATTAATGCGTGATAATCTAGCAATTTCTGGATTTTTCATACTATTTTTTGAAGATAAAACTAGTCTACCTTCAGATGTTTTTGACCAAGAATCTACACCATATTTCTGAATATTGGCTCGTTTAATCTTTTCAACATCTTGAAATGTATTGGTATATTTACCATTACTATTTTTTAATATAGTTTCAGTGCGCTTTTTAAGATATTCCTCGGTTTTTGAGTAATGATCAACACCATATTTTTCATTATATGTTTTTGTAATTTTTTGTTTGAAATCAATCTTTTTTTGATCATCCCATTTTTGGGATAAAACTTTCTTACCTTCAGTTGATTTAGCCCATGAATCAGTACCATATCGATCAATCATAGTTTGTTTACGACGATCTAGTACTGATTTTGATTTTTGCATACAAGCTCTAGAGCAAAATTCTAACCATCCACCAAATGGAGTTGAATGGATTAAATTTATTTTTCTTTTACCTTGAAATTCTAAATCTGAACCACATTCACACTTTGGCATATATCCAAGAATAACTGCTGCAGCTTTTTGATTTAAAGGTAAGTATACATACTCTGGATAATCAAGCAAATCTTGCTTTAAACCGGTATCATAAATAGTAGTACCCCAAGTATTTTTATTTTTAACTTTATAATCAATTAATCGATCGCGTAGTGACATTGGATTTAAGATTTAATATGGGATATAACTATATATCATATTAAATTATTCTGATAATAACTGTATTATAAATAAAATATATCATATCATAGTTACATTTATGGCCACTATTTCTTGCCCATTTCCAAGTAATATTAATCCTTTATCACCAAATGGATTTATGTTTAATATTACTAAATTACCACAAGTAAGCTTTTTCTGTCAACAAGTTAATCTTCCTGGGATTATGCTTGGTGCCCCAGAATTTGGTAACCCATTTGTTACTCAACCTATTCCAGGTGAATCACTTACATATGAGTCACTTGAAGTGCAGTTTTTAATTGATGAGGATATGACAAATTATAAATCAATTTATGACTGGATTATTGCACTAGGTTTTCCACAAAACTATGGGCAATATATAAAGTTTATCAATGAAGATCAACGCGGTTTAATTGCAGAATTAGCAAAGAACTATTCTGATGGTGTATTACAAATACTAAATAGTAATAATAATCCAATTAGAACTATTCAATTTAAAGATATGTTTCCTATTGCGTTAAATTCAATAGTTTTAGCATCAACTAATAATGATGTTCAATATTTAGTTGGAAATGCAACATTTAAGTTTGGATACTACGATTTTTTGAGTTGATATATAGAATATAGTATTTTTTGAGGTTATTATGAAGCTTGATGAAATCCAAAGTATGTGGGAAAATGATTGCAATATTGATGATAATCATCTAGGCGAAGAAGCAATCAAATCGCCAAAACTACATTCAAAGTATATTGGTATTTTAATGGGTACTAAGCTAAAGTACTCAAAGCTTAGTCATGATCTAAATACCCTAAAGCGACTAAAGTTCCGCTATTATCGGGGTGAAATGGGTCGTGATGAATTAGCTGAACTTGAATGGTCACAATATCAAGGTGTTAAGCCACTTAAAAATGAATTAGAACAACTTCTTGATGGTGATCAAGATGTAATTTCATTAAAGCTTAAATTAGAATATCTTGAAGCAATTATGTATTTGCTTGAATCAATCCTGAATCAAATTAAATCACGTGATTGGGAAATTAAAACTGCAGTTGACTGGAAAAAATTTCTTGCTGGTGTATGATTAACGTAGAAAAGATCAATGAAGTTTTTATTCGTGTTTATGCTGATCATGATATAGAATACGAATTATCAGAATACTTCACATTTGAAATTCCTGGTGCAAAATTTATGCCAGCATATAAGGCAGGAATTTTTGATGGTAAAATTCGATTATATAATCTTCATACTAAAACTTTATATCTTGGCTTATTAGATTATCTTCGAGTATTTGCTGAACGTAATCAATATCAAATTGAATATATTAATGAAGTAGAACTTAATAATGTAATTGAACAAGAAGAAGTAGAACGGTTTGCTAATGATCTTGAATTACATGGAAAAAATGGTAAGATTGAGATTCGTGATTACCAAATTGAAGCAATTCATACTGCAATCAAGAAAAACCGCACAATTCTTGTTTCACCAACTGGTTCAGGTAAGAGTCTAATCATTTATACTTTGATTAGATGGTATCTAGAAGAAGGTAAAAAATGTATGATTGTTGTACCTTCTACTTCGTTAGTTGAACAGCTTTATGCTGACTTTGAAGACTATTCAAAACTCAATAGTTGGTCAGTATCTGATAATACTCAAAAGCTTTATTCTGGTTTTACCAGAGAATTTACAAGAAATGTATTAATTACTACATGGCAATCAATTGTTAGACAACCTAAAGATTGGTTTGGACAATTTGATGTTTTAATTGGTGATGAGGCGCATACTTTCAAAGCAAAATCACTTACTTCTATTATGGAAAAACTGGTTAATACCAAGATCAAAATTGGTACTACCGGAACGCTCTCTAACGATAAAATAAATACTTTAGTATTACAAGGAGTATTTGGTCCAGCACATCGCGTTACAACAACAAAAGCTCTTATGGATAATAAGAAGCTAGCTGAACTAAAGATAACCTCTTTGATTTTAAAATACGATGAAGAATTGAGAAAGAATTTTAAGAATATGACATATCAGCAGGAAATGGATTTGCTTGTTTCAAATGAAAAAAGAAATAAGTTTATCCGTAATTTAACATTAAAATGTAGTGGCAATACTTTATTATTATTTCAATACGTTGAAAAGCATGGCAAAATCCTTAATGAAATGATTGCAGCAAAAGTAACAGAAAACAGAAAAGTATTCTTTATTCATGGTGGAACACATGTATCAGATCGTGAAGCTATCCGTAAGATTGTAGCACAAGAATCTGATGCTATTATTATCGCTTCATTTGGTGTTTATTCTGCAGGTATTGATGTGCCATCTATTGAAAATATAATCTTTGGTAGTCCTTCAAAATCTAAAATACGTAATTTACAATCAATTGGTAGAGGACTTAGATTAAAGGAAGGTAAAACTCATTGTAATCTTTATGATATAGCAGATGATCTTTCGTATAAATCATGGAAAAATCATACACTTAAACATGCAGCAGAAAGATACAAATTATACACTGAAGAACAGTTTTCAATTAAATTAGTGGAGATACCAATATGAGTTCTGAATCAGCAAAGAACTACGTAGTAACACTTAAATTAGTAAATAATGAAGAAATTATAGCATTATTAGTAGGAGAAGATGATACTAATATTAAGATTGATTATCCATTTTGTGTAAGATTTGATCTTATTAATTCATCATATTCTATTTCGCCATGGTCAGGTTTAAGTGCTGATACTACATTCACAATAAATAAAGATAAAGTTGTTTATATGATATCTGCGTCTAACTACATTGCAGATTATTATTTGTCTGTTTTAGATTCGATGAATGAAGATGAATCTGATTTACACGTTGCTTCTATTAACACCGAAGAGGTGGACACAGTAGATGCAATTAAATCAGTTGAAGACTTAGATAAATTAGTAGATATGTTAGACAATCTATTGAGAAAGGGTAAACAAGACTTAAAGTATGAAGGTTTAGGAATGTATTTTCCTGGTACCAATACTAAACAGTAATTAATATATTACTGAAAACCCCGATAAGAGAATACTAACACTCTCTGGAATTAATGTACAATTAATTTTAATAATATAAAATTGTACATTAAATCATATACATGATACTATCTCTTGTTATTAATTCATAGGATAAACCTATGTCACATTATGTAGATAATCAGAAGTTCTTAGAAGCATTAAAGCAACGTAAATTACTAGTCCTTGAAGCAGAAAATCAAGGAAATGAAAAGCCACAAGTAAGTAACTATCTTGGTGAATGCATTTATAAGATTGCTAATCACTTATCATATAAAGCAAACTTCATTAACTATTCATATCGTGATGAAATGGTTGCAGATGGTATTGAAACAAGTTTGCGGTATATAGATAACTTTGATCCAGAAAAGTCTTCAAACCCATTTGCCTACTTTACACAAATTATTTACTTTGCATTTCTAAGACGGCTAACAAAGGAAAAGAAGCAATCTTATATAAAGAATAAGATTTTGATTGAAAATCATTTTGATTCATTTGAACTACAAGAACATGATGAAGATGGTATGTATGATGTAACATATTCTGATATACTACAAACAAGTGAAGATTTTGTAGAAGAATATGAATCAAACATACAAAAGAAAAAGAAAAAGAAACAACAGAAGGAATTCCAATTAGATGAATTTCTAGAGGAATAATATGAAAATCGCAATTCTTGGAGATGTGCATCTTGGTGTTCGTGGTGATGCAAAGATTTTTCATGATTATTTTGCAAAGTTTTATACACAGATCTTCTTCCCCTATCTAGAAGAACATGGTATTAATATCGTATTCCAATTAGGAGATCTGTTTGATAAACGTAAATCAATCAATTTCTATTCATTAGCTGAATCAAAGCGTTATTTCTTTGGACCTCTTGAAGAAAATAACATTCATTTATATACTCTTGTTGGCAATCATGATATTTATTGGCGTGAAAGCCTTGAAGTCAATGCTTCAGAATTACTTTTAGCAGAATATGCAAATATTAATGTTATAAGTCAACCAAAGACCATTACAGTTGATGGTACATCATTTGACATTATTCCTTGGGTATGTGAAGAAAACCAAACTGAAATCATGAACTTTATTGCAAAAAGTAAATCAGATATTTGTTTAGGTCATTGGGAAATCGCAGGTTTTGCAATGTATAAGGGCATGGAATCACATGAAGGCCTGAGTATGGATATGTTTAGTAAATATGAACAAGTTTGGTCTGGTCATTACCATACACGGTCACAAAAAGGTAATATTACCTATGTTGGTACTCCTGCTGAAATGACATGGCAAGACTATAATGATCCTAAAGGCTTTCATATTTTTGATACTGAAACCCGAGAATTAACATTTATTAAAAATAATTTTACAATATTTCATCGTATAGAGTATAATGATCAATCTATATTGCCAGATCTAGATGCACTAGATCTTAAAGATTGTTATGTTAAGGTTGTTGTAACAAATAAGACTGATTTCTATAAGTTTGATAACTTTATTAATAAGCTTTATCAAAAAGGTTGTTATGACATTAAGATTGTTGAAGATCTTGCTGCCTTCAATGAAGGAGAAGTTTCAGATCAAATCAATCTCGAGGATACCGTATCAGTACTATCACATTATATCGATAGTGTAGAAACTAATCAAGATAAAGATAAGATTAAACACTATATGACTACACTTTACGTTGAAGCCTTAAATATTACTGATTAATGATTACATTCCATTCTGTATCTTGGCGTAACTTCCTATCAACTGGGAATGTTCCAAATTCAATTCGTTTAGATCAAAATCCAGCTACACTTATTATTGGTAAAAATGGGTGTGGCAAAAGTACAGTTCTAGATGCTTTAACTTTTGGGTTATTTGGAAAACCTTTTAGAAACATTAATAAGCCCAATTTGATCAATTCAATTAATAACAAGAATTGTTATGTTGAGGTTGAATTTTCTGCTGCTGGAAAACAATATAAAGTAAGCCGAGGTATTAAGCCAGGTATCTTTGAAATTATTTGTGATGGTGAATTAGTTAATAAAGATGCTGCACTTAAGGATTATCAAAAGGTATTAGAGCAACAAATCCTTCGTTTAAACTATAAAACATTTACACAAGTTGTTATTCTTGGTTCAGCATCGTTTGTGCCATTTATGCAGCTTATTCCTGGTCAGCGGCGAGAAGTTATTGAGGATATTCTCGATATTCGAGTCTTTTCTTCTATGAATACAATTCTAAAGGAAAAGATAGCAGAAACAAAAGCTGAACTTGCTCTAATAGATTCTACCCTTGCAGTAACAAAAGCAAAAGTTGATGGCCAAAAGTCATTGATTCAAACTCTTGAAACAAATAAAAAAGATATTGTCAATAATCTTAAAACTAAAATTGATGAAAATACTTTAGAAATTAGTAATGCCTTAACCCAAATTTCTACTTTTCAGCAAAAAGTAGAAAATCTATCAGCTCATTCAAAGAAAGAACTTAACGTAAGAACTGATATTGAAAAGGGAAAGGAACTTCAAACTAAGTATAATTCAAAGATCGAAGCATGTAAGCATAATATTGCATTCTTTAGTAAGAATGATGTATGTCCTTCTTGTACACAAACAATTCAAGAACAACACCGCGCAGGTGCTATTGCGTCATTAGAAGAAGAAGTTAATCAAAACCAAAAGCACCATAACGAATTACAAGTAGTTTTACAAAAGTTTTATGATAAGCTAGATGAAATCAATAAGTGTAATGACCAAATTACAGAATTGAATGCTAGTATTTTTGCATTAAACAATACAATTAATCTTCTTACACGTAAGAACTCTGAGCTTACACAAGAAATTGAAGCTGCAAATCAAAATCATGGTGATATTAGAGATGAAAAAGCAAAGCTAAAAGCCATGGCCAATGAGGCTATTGAGCTTGTTAAGCGTCGCAATGAACTTCTTGAAGAAAAGAGCTTACAAGATTCCGCATACTTTTTACTTAAAGATACTGGAATTAAGACTGCAATTATTAAAGAATATTTGCCAGTTATGAATAAGCTTATTAATAAGTATCTAGCAGCAATGGATTTCTTTGTACATTTTGAGCTTGATGAATCCTTTAATGAAGTAATTAAGTCACGTCATCGCGATGAGTTTACATATGCAAATTTCTCAGAAGGTGAAAAGAAGCGTATTGATATTGCTTTGCTTCTTGCTTGGCGAACAATTGCTAAGATGAAGAACTCAGTTAATACTAATCTACTTCTTTTAGATGAAGTACTTGATTCTGCTCTTGATGCATCAGGTATTGATTATTTCCTAAGTATTATGAATGACTTTGATGAAAAGTCTAATGTGTTTATCATCTCTCATCGAGGAGATTCTGTTATGGAAAGATTTGAACATACAATTAAATTTGAAAAGAGAAACGATTTTTCAACTATTTGTACATAAGTGATGTACATTAATTTGCATTTGTTATACAATGACTCTATAGATGAGGAATTGAGAATATGCAAAACACAACTGAACTTATTGCAAAGTTACTTGCTAATGAAAATCTTCGAGTTGAGCAAGCTGCAGTATCTACTGCATTCTTTAATCTTAAAGATCGAGTATTAGTTCTTCCGCAATGGAAGAATATGACCCCAGCAATTGAAGAAATGCTAGTAGGCCATGAAGTTGGCCATGCCCTATATACAACTGAAGACTATATTCATGCAATTGATCGGAAAATTCCAATTAAAGATCGCCGCTTGAATTTCCGCGGTGCTCATGGTTACATGAATGTCTTGGAAGATGTACGAATTGAGCGGTTAATGAAGCTTCGGTATCCTGGTCTTCGTAAAGCTTTTACACAAGGCTATAAAGAACTAAATGATCGGGATTTCTTTGGTGTTACTGGTCGTAATCTTAATACTCTTCTTTTAATTGATCGGATTAATCTATACTTTAAAGCTGGTTTTGCCTGTGGAGTTAAATTTACTCCAGAAGAAAAAGTCTTCATTGACCAAGCTCAACGCACTGAAACAATTGAAGATGTAATTGAACTTGCTGCAGCAATTTATGAATTTTCTGCTACTCAAGCAAAAGAAGAACAACAACAGCAGCAAAATAATCAAGACACTAAAGAAACTGATGATACTAATGATGATATTAGTTTTGGCGACGATGAAGAAGATCTTGATGAAAATCAAGACTTTAGTGATGTAGATGATAATTATGATGAAGATGAAGAAGATCTTGATGAAAATCAAGACTTTAGTGATGTAAATGATAATTATGATGAAGATGATAGTTTTGACTCTGCAAATGATGAATTTGATCTAGAATCAGAGACTGAATCAACTTTTACAAAGAAGATTGAAGAACTCGCTGACACTTCAACCGTCTATAACTATTATATGATTGAAAAGTTTGACTATAATCCAATTATTGATTATAAGACTATTCTAAATAATGTAACTACTCCAGAAAACATTATGGAGACTATTAATATTCATAATGATATTGAATTTAAACTAGATCGATTCTTATCTGAGAATAATAGTACAGTAAACTTTCTTGCAAAAGAATTTGAAATGCGTAAAGCTGCAACTGCTTATCGCCGTACTAGCCAAGCAAAAACTGGTCAACTTGATATGCGGAAGTTGTATGCATATAAAATGAAGGATGATTTGTTTAAACGAATTTCAATTACAAAAACTGAGAAGAACCATGGTATGGTTCTTCTCCTTGATTGGTCTGGTTCAATGAATGAACATTTGGGACAAACTATTGAACAGATGATTAATCTTGTATTGTTTTGCAGAAAGGTACAAATTCCATTTCAAGTTCTTGCATTTACAGATAAGCTACCAATTAATGAAGCTCAAGATCTTCTTGCACAGCAAGATAAAAAACAAATTCATAAGAATGATAAAAACAAGCTTGATGCTACTAAATCAAATATGCATTTGTTAGAACTTTATAATCATAAGATGTCTTTGTCTGAAACAAATCAAATGCATACTGCACTGATGAAGAATTATGTTATGAATAAGTATAGTCTTAACTCTACACCTCTGAATCAAGCAATGGCATATCTTCGTGAATACTTGCCAAAGTTTAAAGCTAAGAATAATGTTGAAAAGATTACTGTTGTTACTTTAACTGACGGTCATTCAAATGATGTACATTATACAGATTTTAAAACAAAAGTATATTCAATAGAAAAAGTTATTCAACATAAGCACTTCATTGTAAGTGAACACACAAAGAAAAACTATCAATTTAATACTGTTAAAAGCTGTTCTTTAACAAATTGCTTGGCTCAAATTATTACTGATGAACAAGGTGTAACTATGATTGGGTTTCATGTTACTGGAACGTCAATGTATAATATGAGAGATAGTATTCAAAGCCATATTGAATTAAATCCTGTAGCAGTGCAGCGTGTTGCTGATCATCTTCGCCCATCAATGCGTAAAGAAAGTTTTGCTGCGCTTGTAACACCTGGATTTAGTAAGTTTTTTCTAATTGCTAAAAAGAAAGAAGTTGAAAATCAAAACTTTTCATCACTAGATGGAAATGCATCAGCTTCTTCACTTGCAAAACAAATGACTAAGATTATGAATACAAATAAGACGTCACGCGTTTTATTAAATAATATGATTGATTTTATTGCCTAACATATGTACTTTAATTAATGATAAGTATATAATGTATTTACTGTAATACACTTGAGGAAATTATATATTATGAAAGTAGCACAAATGAATGATTTTATGAATGCAGTTTATGCAAAGTTTCCCGATGTCAAGGCAAATGGTATTGTCACGCGTAAACAACTTCTCCAAGTCATGGAAGAAACTAATACAACTAAGTGGCCAGCTCTAATGCTTACTAAATCTGTTGGTCGTGGTATGTATGCTATTAAAGGTGGAGTTGCTGACCATGAACCAAAAACGCAAAATGAACTGAAAGTTGCAATGGACGTAACTAATCGCGAATCCCTAATTCCTGCTGTTGATTCTTGCTTTGTGCCGTTTGGCAATTATAATGATGTTCAACAAATTATTAAGACTGATTTGTTTTACCCAATTTATATTACTGGTCCTACTGGTAATGGTAAGTCAACAATGGTTGAACAAATTTGTGCAAAGAATAAGAAGCCCATGATTCGGGTAAACCTTAATGCTATGAGTGATGAAGATCAACTCATCGGCTCAAAGACGCTTGAAGATGGCAATGTCAAGATTGTATATGGGCCAGTCATTCTTGCAATGAAACTTGGTTGCCCATTGCTACTTGATGAAATTGATGCTGGTTCTTCAAATAGTCTACTTTGCCTACAACCTATCCTTGAAGGCAAACCGTATTACTTTAAGCTTAATAATGAAATTATTCATCCTGCAAAAGGATTCAATATTATTGCCACAGCAAATACTAAGGGTAAAGGCTCTGATGATGGCCGTTATATTGGCACAAATCTACTTAATGAAGCATTCCTTGAGCGTTTTGCAGTAACCTTTGAACAAGAATATCCAAGCTCTAATACAGAGCTTAAGATTATTTCAAAACTAATGGAACAGTATGGATGTGTTGATGAACCATTTGCAGAGCTTTTAGTTAAATGGGCTGATGCAATTCGTCGTACATTTGAAGATGGTGGTGTTGATGAAAATATCACTACTCGTCGAATGATCCATGTCATTAAGGCATATTCAATCTTTAAGAATCGTAATAAGGCAATTGAACTTTGTTGCAATCGGTTTGATCGTGCAACTAAGACTGCATTTATTGATTTGTTTGAAAAGATCTCTGATCCAACTGAACAACCACTAGAAACTAATATGATTCATGATCCATCAACCCTTGAAAAAGATGATATTCCATTCTAATTTTACAAGAATATTAATTTAAGATATAATAGCATTCTTGAATTATAGGAATTAAAATGGTAAAACGTCAAAATTCAAAACAAGAAGTTGAACAATCTCAACTCGAAACTTGTGTTGCTGGTCGTAAATTTGATGCGGGAAAGTTACAATTCAATCTTCTACCACCCTTAGCAATAGAAGAAACTATTCGCGTATTGCAATTTGGTGCACAAAAATATGAAGTAGGAAATTGGAAACTAGTACCAAATGCAAATGAACGTTATTTCAATGCAGCAATGCGCCATTTATGGGAATTCCATAAAGGTGAAGTTTTAGATCCTGAAACTGGATATTCACATATTGCACATGCGATTTGTTGTCTAATGTTTTTAGAAGATCTTCAACAAGAAAATTGTACAAAAACAAAGTAATAGTGTATAGTAATTTACTTAATGTAAAAGGGAGTAAACATGCAACTGTCAAAAGAAACGCTTAATAAGCTAAAGAACTATTCTGAAATTAATCAGAATATTCTAATTCGAAATGGTTCAGTGCTAAGTACTGTTGATTCTGCTAAGTCAACTACATTTTTTGCAAACACAACTGTATCTGAAACATTTGTAGTTGGCGAAGATGGTTTTGGTATTTATGACCTTTCAGAATTTCTAAGCATGATGAGCTTATTTGAAACCCCAAATCTAGAATTTTCAGATAAGTATGTAACTATTTCTGAAGGTGATACAAGCATTAAGTACTTTAAGGCAAATAAGGCAATTCTAGATTATTCTGATCGAGAAGTAAAGTTTCCAGAACCAGATATTAGTTTTAATTTGACTGCTGCACAACTTAATACTCTTCGTAAGGTATCAGCAATTCTTAAGACAAATGATATTTGTGTAATTGGTGATGGTGAAGAAATTTCAGTAGAAGTTGGTGATACTAAAAATGCAACAGCTAATCGTTATTCGGCTAAGGTTGGTACTACTGATAAGGAATTTAAGATTATTCTTTCTGCAACAAAGTTTAAGTTCCTTCCAGGAGATTATACTGTAGAAGTTGCAGCAAAAAAGATTTGTCGATTTTCAAATCAAGATGTAACTTATTGTTTTGGTATTGAAGCTACATCAACATTCTCCTTTTAAGTTAAAAATATATTATGATTGAAAGTGATCCTACAGAATTTCTTTGGGTTGAGCGATATCGACCCAGAGTAATTAATGATTGTATTTTGTCGCCTTCTTTAAAGGAAACTTTTAAATCGATTGCAGCACAGGCTGAATTGCCAAACTTGCTACTTTCTGGTTCTGCTGGTGTTGGTAAGACTACTATAGCAAAAGCATTGTGTAATGAAATTGGAGCAGAATATCTATTCATTAATGGATCTGATGAAGGTCGTTCTATTGATGTATTGAGAACTAGTATTAAAAGCTTTGCTTCAACTGTTTCTCTTACCGATGCAAAAAAGGTAGTAATTATCGATGAAGCGGAATTTATGAATGCTCAAACCATTCAGCCTGCCCTTCGGTCATTTATTGAAGAATTTTCTAATAATTGTAGGTTTATTTTTACATGTAATTTTAAAAATCGTATTATTGAACCACTCCATAGTCGTTGTTCAGTAATTGATTTTAAAATTGAAGGTTCTAGTAAGCAAAAAGTAGCAGCAGATCTTTTTAAAAGAGTTACTGAAATCCTTAAGATTGAAAATGTAGAATTTGATCCTAAGGCAGTAGCAAAACTTATTGAGATTCATTTCCCAGATTTTAGGCGTGTTCTTAATGAACTACAACGATATTCTGTATCTGGAAGAATTGATACTGGTGTACTTGTTAATCTAGCAAATGAATCATTTAAAGAATTAATCAAATCATTTAAAGAAAAGAATTTTACTGAAGTTAGAAAGTGGGTTAGTAAAAACTCAGATATTGATTCTACATTCTTATTTAGAACTTTATATGATTCAGCAAATGAAGTTTTGGAAAAGCCTACGATTCCAGCTTTAGTTTTGATTCTTGCTGAGTATCAACATCGAGCAGCATTTGTTGCTGATCAAGAAATAAATGTTATGGCATGCTTTACTGAAATTATGAAGGAATGTAAGTTTTTATGATTACTATTACTGTTGCATTTATTTTCCTAGTAATAGGTTTCAAGTGGGGTGCATTTGTCCAAAAGCGAGCTATTTTAGATGAGCTTAAAAAGCTAGAAGGTATGGCTCAGTCTATTGCTGGTATTGATGAAAAAACTATTCAAGTTAAAATTGAAAAGATAGAAGATACATTTTATCTTTATGATACAAAAACTGATAAGTTTATTGCTCAAGGTAAATCAAAAGAAGAAATTGCAGAATATTTGCAAAAATATTATCCAGATTATGTAGTTTTAGCTGAACATGAAAGTGCAACCAGGACTAACTTTAAATGAAAGTTTTTGAGTTTATTAATGCAATTAATGATACTAAGGTTGACTTATTTGCTGACCCTCAAGCAAAAAAGGATTATAATGCATTTATTGTAAATCGTGGCTTGTCGTATTTTCCAGATACAATTTTCTACTCTAATGAGATGAATAAATTTAATCAATTAGATGTAGATATGCAATTTGATTTTTTATTAAACTCTATACCTAAAAAGAAGCGTTTTAGTAAATGGAATAAAAAAGAAACTTCCACTGAAGATCTTTTTCTAATTATGCAAATGTATAAATACAATTATGCAAAAGCTTTGGACGCGTTGCGCATATTAAATGCTGAGCAGCTTTCAATAATTAGAAAAAGATTTACTAAAGGTGGAAAGAATGACGATTGAACCAATTTACTATGACTGGACTCCTGCATCAATGCTTGAAGTTTCTTTACCTGAACCTGATAATTTTCTAAAGGTTCGCGAGACATTAACTCGTATTGGTATTGCTTCACGCAAGGATAAAAAATTATACCAATCTTGCCATATTTTACATAAACAAGGTCGGTATTTTATAGTTCATTTTAAAGAACTATTTGCTTTAGACGGTAAAGAAAGTGATATTACTCAATCAGATATTGAACGTAGAAATGCAATTGCAGTTTTACTTCAAGATTGGGATTTATTGAAGATTATTTCTCCAATTTCATCGGATCCATCTTCAATGCTTTCTCAAATTAAGATTGTCTCCTATAAGGAGAAGATGGAATGGGAACTTATCCCAAAGTATAATATTGGTCAAAATCGTAAAAAATAATTTTATATTAGGAGTTGTTATGAATTTGAATATTGAATTGACACTTGATGAAGTTAACACCATTCTACGTAGCCTAGGCAAACATCCATTTGATGAAATTGCTAGCTTAATTGCAAAGATTAAGCAACAAGGCGAGCAACAAATTGCGGCACAAAATGCTACAGCAGCTGAAGCCGAACCGTCTGCAGAATAATTTAGTATAATACACATACTACCTTTGTTTAATACTTTTAATTAAACAAATTATAATCTTTTATTGATAAGTAGTTATGGGAATCTTCCCAATATCATTTAGGAGATTAATATGTGGACTAAGCCAATTGCACAAGATATGCGTTTCGGTTTTGAAGTTACCGCTTACATCGCTGCACGTTAAGAATTAGTATAATAGATATGCCCAAGACCTCTGCGAAAGTACGTCTTGGCTTTCTTTTGAAATGAGGATATAAAATGAATCTAAAAGGTACAAAAACAGCAGAATGCTTGAAAGAAGCTTTTGCCGGTGAATCAATGGCCAATCGCCGTTATCTCTATTTTGCAAATATGGCTGATATTGAAGGCGCACCTGAAGTAGCCTCGGTGTTTCGTAATACAGCAGAAGGCGAAACTGGCCATGCACATGGTCATATGGAATATTTGCTAAAGGGCGGTGCTGGTGATCCTGGCACTGGGGAACCGGTTAATTCAGTAGAAGAAGCTTTGCATTCTGCTATTGAAGGTGAAACGCATGAATATACAGATATGTATCCAGGCATGGCAAAGACTGCACGAGATGAAGGTTTTGATGAAATTGCCGATTGGTTTGAAACTCTAGCCAAGGCTGAACGGTCTCATGCTGGTAAGTTTAAGCGAACATTAGAAGCATATCAAGCCGATAAAAATTAAATCTTGGTATAAATAAGTTTACATTATTTAGTACATTTGATAGTATAGTAAGTTCTTATTACACACACGGAGAAGTACTATGTTTTTAATTATACCAATAGTTTTTATTGCTTTAGCGTCAGGAGAAAAAAATACTCCAACTACTACTTCAGTAGTTAAGGTATCTCCTCCACTTATTATGAAAGAAGAGTTGGTATTAAAGCAATATACAGTATTGCCGCCACCAACACCTGTTTCTTTTACACACTAACATACGGAGAATTATTATGTCACTAGAACTACCAAAGATGCCAGAAGTTAAGTTTAACAAGAATGGTTACGAAATTCGTACTGATATTCTTGACATGGCAAAGGACCTTCTCACCCAAGAATTTCAATTTAAGTTCTCAGGTTGGGAAATGAGTGCAAAGCGCGATGAAACAACTAATCAAATTGTATCAACAGTTGGCATGCCAGAATTTCCAGGCTTAGAAAAAGTCCTAGAAACAGCAGAAAAGATGTATTCTTTTGTAAATAAGCAAAAGTAATATCTATTAGAGCCGAGGTAATACTCGGCTCTTTTAAATATGATTGTATGTATTTGTAGAAATATTAAAACTTCAGAATACACTTCTGAAGAAGAAGTAAAGAATCGTATTATGCAAAACGATTTTGTTTGTGGTTTATGCCAATTACAATACTTAAATAATCAAGAAATTAAAGAAGAAGATAAAACAACTTCTTGACATTACTTTAAAGGCATATTAAAATGAAAGTTAAAGAACTAATTAAAAATCTTTATATTGCAATTCGTGAAGGCAATAAGGAATTGCAAAAGAAGCTTTATGAGCAAATTACAAAAAAGAGTTTAAAGAAGAAGAAAACTCAAGCTGTTCAATAAGATAAATATTAGTATTGCTGTATGAAGTAGAAGGAAAGGTGTTCTGGACGCGGGTTCGATTCCCGCCATCTCCAAAACAGGGGGGGATGTCAAGGTTTCGACAGGGCAATGAGTACAGATATGGACAGCCCGTCAGGCGATCGACGTAAATGAAGCAAAACTAGTAAATGCAAATGATAGCAATTACACCTTGGCTCTTGCTGCTTAAACAGTAAGAATACGGAGTTTTGGTACTTTTTCTTGGCAACAGAAAAAAGTACCACACTAACTTAGGAGAATAATTATGTTTGATGCAATTTTTTGGTTTATAGTTGGTGCATTAGTTGGTTGGAATTTACCACAACCAGTTTGGGCTAAAGATTTAGTAGAAAAAGTTAAGTCAGTATTAGTAAAGTAATATAAATAATTATACCAACATGGTGTTGGTATAATTTATTTGTCTTGCCGAAAGGGAGACATTAATTTCTTGCTTAAAAGGAGAAAAGTATGACACAAGTAGGACGCATTTCATTTGGAAATCTATATCCAACAACACTAGGGTTTGACGAAATCTTTCGTCATCTTGAAAGAACTCTAGAACAACCAGTATCACAATCATTCCCACCACATAATATCATCAAGCTTGATGATAATAAGTATGTAGTTGAATTAGCTGTTGCTGGATTCTCAAAAGAAGATATTGATATTACTATTGAAGATAATCAATTGATTATTACTGGTAATAAAATAACTTCAGAAGAAACCGTAACGTACCTTCATAAGGGAATCGGTACACGATCTTTTACTAAGACAATTCGTGTTCTTGACACTATTGAAGTTCGTGGCGCAGAATTTAAGGATGGAATTCTTCGTGTAGGTTTGGAAAATATTATTCCTGATCATAAGAAGCCAAGGAAGGTGGAAATCAGTGGAGAGTTGACGTTTGAACAACCACAACTTCTAACTGAATAAAAAAATGTGGGGCTTCGGCCCCACTGAATCATATTGATGAATATATAATATTATGAAAACAAAAAACTCAAAAATGTTAATAACTTTCCATACTATTAGGCGTGGAGATTGGCACATCAAAACATCGATGATCCAATTTCAACAAATTCTAATAGTAGCTAAACACATTACGTCTGGAGAAGTTGTTATTAGATGTTTTATTGATGAACTATCAGCATCAAATTTTATTGAGTTTATTGTTGAAAAAGGTACAATTTATTAGTGTACATTAATTGTGTATTGTGGTATTATTATCATATAAATTCAATATTTTGAAACAAGTGATTTAATATAGCATGAGTGCACAAAAGCAAAATATTACCGCATTAATTTATGACCGCAAAGGTAGATTGATTAGTGCTGGTAAAAATAGTTATCATAAAACTCATCCACTTCAAGCAAAATTTGCTAAGCAAGTTGGGCTGCATCAAAAAATTTATCTTCATGCTGAAGTTGATGCACTAGTTCGTCTCAAAGATTGGTCAAAAGCTTATAAAATTGTAGTAACCCGGCTAACTCGCGATGGTCAACCAGCGCTAGCTAAGCCTTGTCCCGTGTGTCAGCATATCATTAATATTTCTGGCATTAAAGTAATTGAACATACCTAAACTATACTAAATTATGACTACTAAAACCTTTGAACTCTCCCGTCGTAACAAGCGTTTGTTTGATGTTAATAGCGAAATTGATATTGAACTATACCGTGAATATCTAATTAATAATGGTTGGGGTAAGGGTGGGTGTCCATTCATTATTGAATATCCATTTAATGGTGTACCAGAAATGATTAATTTTAAGCTTATCCGAAAATTTCTGGGAGTTAAAGATAAAACTGTTAGTGAAGGTGCAGCTTGAATAAGTGTATTGCTAGTATTAAACTAAATGAAAAGAAGTTTGAAACTTTTGTGACTATTATTAAGGAATATTATAATGAAGCTCAATAAACTTTTTATTGCTATTACTGCCGCATTTTCTACTTCGGCATATGCTGCAGGAACTACCTCAGCAGTTGAAAAATCATTCTCTGTATCAGCATATTCAATTGGTGTACAATCAGCTTATACACTAAATGCTACCGGCTCTGGTATCCGTGTTGGTGTTATTGACACTGGTCTTACTGATTTTACTAAGCAACTTACTGGTAGGATTTATGCTCCATATGACGTAACAACTAAAAGTAGTGATGTTACTGATAAGTTACTTCACGGCACAAAGGTTGTTGGTATTATTGGTGCAGCTATGGATGGTGTTGGTATTTCTGGAGTTGCTCCAGATGTAACAATTATTCCAGTTAAGGTATTTTCTCCTTCGGGTCTTGCTACAAATCAAAATATTTTTGATGGTGTTAATTATGCACTTCAAAACGGCGCACGGATTATTAATTTATCATTAGAATCTGTTGGAACAACTGCTCCTGATACATATGTTCGTCAAGCAGTAAATTCAAATGCATTAGTTGTTATTGCTGCAGGAAATAATGGATTAACTAATCCTTCTGCTGTTGCGTCATTTGCAAATCAAACTTGGGCAAATGGCCAAGTAATTGTTGTTGGTGCAGTTGATTCAAATAACACAATTATGTCATGGTCAAATAAGGCAGGTGCACAAAAGAATTTTTATCTAGTTGCACCTGGTAATAATGTAATTACTACTTGTACAACTGGATATTGTTTTGGTACAGGCACTTCATTTGCTGCACCATTTGTTTCAGGTGCAGCTGCATCAGTGATGAGTAATTGGAAGTATTTAACTGCTAATCAAACCGCAGATATTCTATTTAAGACTGCAACTGATCTAGGCGCACCGGGCACAGATGAAGTATATGGCCGCGGTATGGTTAACCTTGCTAAGGCATTACAACCAATTGGTGATCTTAAGGTTGTAACTGGAACATCATCTTCTCCATCATCAGTTAAAGTTGCAAGTATTTCTACTGCAGTTAGTCCAGCACTAATGAATAGCCTTAGTACACAACAAATTAAAGTATCAGCATTTGATGATTATGGCCGAAATTATAATGTAAATCTATCAAATAGTTTCCATTCATATCGATCAACATATACACAAAAGATGTTCTCATCAAATGATATCATTGATTCAAATGGATTCAGTGTAGGTAATATTAAGTTTAATTCTGTGTCTTCATATAATGCTGAAACAAAATCAACAAATATTCTTGCTGCATCACTAATTCAAAGTAATGATAACTCAACTTATGCAATGGGTTTTGGTGGAACATCTAATCAGTTTTTTGGACTAAATATGCCAATGCTATCTGAAGTTACATCAAATTCATACGTTTCAAATTTGATCCCAAATCATTCTTATATGGGTTATTCGTATAATCTTAATGGTGCTAACTTTAAGATTGGATATGTAACAACTGCAGCATCAAATGTTCCAAATGCACAATCAAATGCTATCATGACAGAAATTGCATATAAGATGGATAATCTAAATACAGTATTTAGCTATGCTCAACTAAATGAATCTGGTGCACTTGGTAGCACTGGAAATATTTTTGGTAATACTGCAACATCAACATATGGTATTTCAACTGCATATAATCTAAATGATTATACATTTGCTGCTAATTATGGGATTGGGTATAGTACTGGAAATAATTCAAATATTCTATCAGTTTCAGATGTAAAAACAGTAACTTGGGGTTTGGGTGTAGCTAAGTCAAAGATTATGTCTGATTTTGATTCAGTATCATTTTCAGTATATCAACCAATGGCAGTCACATCTGGTAACTTTAATGTAAATGCTAGTGTAGGTGTAACAGATAATGGAACACCAATTGTGCAAAATCGTTCATATAATCTAAGTACATTTGCTCCAGTAAATACTGAACTTAAATATACAAATCGATTAACTGATGCTTCAAATCTAACCGTAAGTTTAATTAATCAACAATCATCGGGTTTTACTGATAAGGCCGCTGTTGTTAAGTATAATCTAAAGTTTTAAGGTGAAAATATGGAACGCGTAATTCGTGATGGTAAGGTTGCAGTATTGTATTCTCCTGGTTGGGGTTCTGGTTGGTTTACCTGGAATCATAATGAAGAACTTTTATATGATCCTATCATTGTAGAAATGGTTGAATCACGAGCAAGGCTTTTGCCACCAGAAGACGTAGAAAATCTTAATTCATTTTGGAATGAAGAAAATGAATGGACATCAAAGATTATTGATTATTGTCGTGAGAAATATACTAATGATAATTACTACTTTGGTGGAGCAAATGACTTAGAAATCAAATGGATTCCAGTTGGAACTCGCTTTAGAATTGAAGAACACGATGGGAATGAGGTGATTGTTCTAGAAGGTGAAGATCAATGGATGGTTGCATAAATTTATTTCAACTTAATTCAAAAATATGTTATTATATGGTAAGTTAAAATTTTGATTGGATAAGATGTATACTAATGTTATTAGGTATGGAAACAAAATGCTCGTCCGTGGATATAATCATGGACGAGCATTTCTTCGCAAAGATGATTTTAAACCTACACTATTTGTAGATGGAAAAAAATATTCAAATATTGAATCAAAGTATAAAACTTTGAGTGGTAAAACTGTATATCCTATTAATCCAGGGTCAATGCGTGATTGCAAAGATTTTATGGAACAATATGAAAATGTTGAAGGATTTGGTATTTATGGCTTGACTCAATATGAATATCAATATATTTCAGAAGAATATCCAAATGAAATTGAATTCGATCCTAAGCTAATTAAGATTGTTACTATTGATATTGAAACTGCAACAGAAAACGGATTTCCAAACGTTAAAACTGCAAATGAAGAAATTCTTTTGATATCCATTATGGATAATACTACAAAGAATCGTATTACATTTGGTTGTGGTGAATTTGAATCTACTGATGATAAAGTCAAATACATTAAATGTAATGATGAAATGCATTTAATTAAAAGATTTTTAA
>Ga0214921_10001191_pt1 | contig 45085 bp, 33 predicted proteins | sample LL1505_MetaG_FD_177992 | JGI IMG/M metagenome (GOLD analysis project Ga0214921, IMG submission 177992) | Freshwater microbial communities from Lake Lanier, Atlanta, Georgia, United States - LL-1505 | ecosystem: Environmental > Aquatic > Freshwater > Lake | place: USA: Georgia | collected...
TTCGACGGCGCTCTGTTAGCGTGTTAAGCTCTTCCTCATCACGCCCAGTCAAGAACTTGAAGATAACACGCTTCTTAGAGACTGGGAGCGTGAACTCAAACTCATTGATGCCGGCTATCTTAGGCTCGATCTCAAGGGGGCGCAGTGTAAGTGACGACAGATCAAATTGATTCTTCACACGATTGACGCAGGCAGGGCAGACAACTTCTGCATCGTAGCTTGACCCGTAACCAGTGATTCTAATGGCAACAAGAATCGACTGTCGATCACCTGATAGTAGCTGCGACACATCGACGTCGTGATCAGTGATGCAAGATCGAAGAAGCTCTGACACTGTTGTGCCTGCCTTAGAAAAGGCACGTGACAGCAAGATATCCTCTTCTTTAGCTGTCATAGCCTTGATGCTAATGGTTTCTTTGCCGTGCAGAGATTCATTCTTTGAGTAGACAAGACCACGCGATGGCAAGGGTGCAAGCTCATAAGGAACTTCCCAACCGAATTCCTTCATTGGATCTTGACGCATGACGCCTTCAACTGGTGATGACGTCTTCTGTGTCGTCTGACTTGCTGTAAAAATATCGTTCTTACGTGCCAAAATAAAAGCTCCCACTTACAAATATAAGTGGGAGTTCTTAATGTTAAATGTCAAGAATCAGAACTGTAGCACACAGTTATCAAACTTAAGTGTGAGAGCGATCTTCATGACTTCATCTGATCCGTAGTCAACACCGTTATATGTTGCTGACTTGATAAATGCTCCCTTGATATCCCAAAGTTCAACGACAGTGCCAACAGGATCAAGCATCTTGAGCTGGCAGTCACGCTTGTAGAAGTCAGCGTAACCAGCACGACCGCTCACCATCTCCTGGTGTGTGCGGATCCACTCCATCACTTGCTGTGCACCCGAAGGTGCTATAGGGTCGTGGAGCTCAATTGATAGATCACCGAAAGTGAACTTACCTGCAAGGTAACGCGTGCTATTGATCCATGGAATCGTCTTCTCTGAGTTTGACATCGAAGGACGTGCAGCTTTTGAGATAAGATATGAGTCGATACCCTCGAGTGCGAAAACCCAGCGATGGGAACGCTTCGGCTCAAACTTATTGGGAAGCATGTCGGTGACTGAGAGTGTCTCTGCCATATTAAATTCTCCTGTCTTTAACTATCTATCAAGTGAGTGTAACGCCTGCATTGCTGAGCTCAAAGCTGAGTGCGATGAACTCGATGGAGCGGGTGGGCTGGATGAAGATCTTGCCGCGGATCGTGTTGTTATTGATGTCGGCCTGCGTTGTCGTTGTCGAATCGATCACTACCTTGTAGCGATCAAGTCCACCCTTTGAACGGATCGAAGCGAGGATGGGATTGACGAGGCTGTTGAAGCGCTCCAGCGTAGCAGCTGTATTGGGCTCGAAGATGATCTGGTTCGAGACCGCGCGGACCTGCCGGCGGAGCGTGATGAGAAGACGACGGACATTGACTCGATCGAGTGCTGATGCTTTTGCGAGCAGTGTCCGCTGTCCGTAGATCACCAACTTGCGGTCAGAGTTGGACGTGATGTCGAGGATGGGGTTGATGTGTGCGTCGTAGATCGAGTCAGCGAGTGTGCCCTGCTTGATCTGCGTTGCAGCTGAACCGACTGTTGTGATGACACCGCGATTTGCTCCTGCGGGCGCGAACCAGGGATATGATACGCGGTCGTTGTAAGCAAATGCACCCAAGACGCCGACGCTGGGCGGGACGCGAGTAGTCGATCCCTGGTATGGGATATTGATGTCTGGGAAGTATGCTGCTGCAAAAGAGCTATTGAGACCGCGGTTGCTGAAAGCGTTGATTGTGTTTGCGATGCTCACTGTGGCGCCGTCATATGACCCTGTCAGCACAACATTGTAGCTGTCTCTCTCTTCGATGTCCATCAGGTAGAGTGTGTCGAAACGGTTCTCAACTGCGCTGATCGCGTAGTCAGTGATGACACTGTTTCTAATGCCTGGAATTGTCAGGAGAGTGATATCAGCGTCGTCCTTGCTGCCCATGATATTGACTGCCTTGCGGTAAGCAGCCACGGTAGGGCCTGCCGTGCCGCCTTGACCTGCTGTGTCATCAATCTCGCGCTTGACGGCGTCGTTACTGAGCGATACCTTGTCTGCATTGAAGATGTTGGTGCCGTCAAATCCGCCCTGTGCAATGAACAAGAAAGATATAAACTGTCTGTTACCTGTCTCTCGAAGGTCATCTACCTGGAATGCACGTGTCTTTGCTGCATCGTCGGCTGTGATGTTGCCGTTTCTGACGTATGTTGCATTCGCCCACTGTGAGCTATCAGCGCGATTGTTGATTGCTGAGGAGCCTGTCACAACTTTTATCCTCTCAAGTGAGAAGAAGTTGTTGTTGAAGACGTCGACATCAAGGACGTTACCGTTTGTTGTTGCTGCGCCGGGATTGTTGTCAACAAAGAAGTTCATATTTGCAGGTGCAAATGATGGGAAGAACTTCGTGTGGCTGTCAATGTAGGACAGCTTGGCAGTTGTTGAGTTAAAGTCAGAGACGCCTGGAACATCTGTGAACTGGATGCCCCAAGCTAGCGATGTGTCAACCACACCGCCATTTGAGATGTTTCTACGGTATGGGATAGGTGGCTCAATGACACGTTTAAGCACGTCTGTTTGACCCAAACCGAAATGAGACGTATCAGTGAGAGTTGTGAGTTGTGTGCTACCTGATGTGACTAAGTGTCCGTAACCTCTGTGACCAATAGGCAGCGCGGCAACTGGAACTTCACCTGCAAGGAATTGATCAGACATCTCAACGCGGATGTAAGGATTAACAACTGCGTAGTCACCATCTGTAACGATCTTCTGGGAGGTAAGACCCTTATCAAAGTCAAAGTATGTGTTCTGATCGCCGATGCGAAGTGCAATGTAGTTAGATGAGTCAGGATCAAGTGTCAATCCAGTAAAGTCAACGCCTGCGACGGGTGTAAGATTGAACACCTGACCTACAGGGTAGCTGTAGAGAACAAGATCAAATGTTCCGTAAGTGTCGTTGTCTACACCTGGAACGATATTCTGGATGTTAAACACAAAGCGTGTGTTATTGTAAGCGCCGTCGCCAAGTGTGTGTATTCTGAAGAGATCGTACTTTGTTCCACCAAAATCTTGTGAGACAACAAACGGTGTCTTAGGATGTGTGAACCGCTCGCTGAAGTTCTCATAATTTGGTGCTGTTGCAGAGCTTGTGTCTCTTGTGAGGCTTCCCGTTGTAATGAATGCTGCGTCCTCAAGCCCCGTAAAGACGCGTGCTGATGCTGCATCAAGAATGCCTGAACCTGTCACAACTGCCAGCGAAGCAGGAATGTCATAGTAGGCATAGAGGAAGTGTCCCTTCTCTTCGATCTTAGTTGGGTCACGGTTAATGCTAGCGTTGACGGCAAAGTGATTAGAATTTGCTGGATCAAATGATGCTGTAACTGTGTTAAAAGTGCCCCTATAGCCGTTTAGAAGCATTACAAATGATGAGTCACTGATGTTAACTGATCCTGTCAGTGCTCCGTTCGGCCCACCCGTTGTTGCTGCTGTTGTTGCGGGCGCATTTGATGCATTGAAGTTACCTGACAGTGTAAGCGTTACACCTGAAGGTGCCAGAACAACAGCGCGAAGAATAGGATGCGCTTTTGAGCTTGTCTGGATGCCTGCTTCAGAGAAGATTGTACTTCCAGCGCTCTCTGACATGTAGCATCCAAGGAAGTATGTGCGACCAGGAACGCCACCATCAACTGCAGAGATATTTCTGCTAACTGCGCCGTTGCTTTGAACCTGCTTGCTACCTACAACGAAACCTGCATTTGTCACTTGACCTGTTGATGTGCTTCTCTTGAGGCCGTCACCAGCACCCAAAGTGCGCAGGAACGTAACTGAGGCGGGAGAGGCGGCATTGGCAAAATACTGTTGTCCTGCGAGAGCACCAAAATTTGAGTTTGTTGCATCACCGAAGACACGATTGAAGTCAGATACAGACCCTACGACAACAGGAACAAATGCAGGTCCTGACTGTGCTGTGCCGATGATACCTGCAGATGGCCCTGATGGGGGTGTTGAAGTCACACCCGTTAGGTCAACTTCGCCGGAGTATACGCCTGGGATCATTTCGTTAAACCTCTCTTATTCCTAACTATCAATTACACGAAGCTTGCGCCGTTATCTGTCACAATGAAGTCGATTGAGATGAACTCTACGGCGCGTGTGGGTATGATGATGACCCGTCCGTTCAGACGATTTGCGATCACATCAGTCTGTGTGTTGTTGGTGTCATCAACTATGACACGGAAGCCTTCAATACCCTGCTGAGCTTGAACAAGTGCCAATGCAGGGTTGACCTGTGACACAAAAGCTGTCCTTGTAGCTGCATTGTTCTGCTCAAACAAGAATGTGCTAGCAATATTGCTGACAACACGCTTCACTTCATTCACGAGGCGGCGCACATTGACACGATCAAGCGCAGATTTTCCAACTTGCAGTGTCTTCTGTCCAAAGATGACGTAACCTGTTCCTGGGAATGACGTGATTGGGTTTATCCTATTGTCATACAGGAAGTCACGATCTGCTGAGTTTAACCGCACAGATGTCGATGTGACGAAGTTGAGAGCGCCTCGGTTGAAGCCTGCAGGTGCGTACCAAGGATGCGATACGGCATCATTGTATCCTATAGCTGCCAGAGCTGCGACTGATGCTGGCACCTTGACCTTCCGCGATGTGCCGCCCTGATCTTGCATAGAGATATCTGGGAAGTAGACGGCAACAAAGTTATTGTTCAACTTTCTTGATGTAAACTTGTTGCCTGTCTGCTGGACATCTGGATGTTCAGAGCCACCATCGAACAATCTAGACCCGTTGTAATCGTATCCTGGGATGTCCATTAGATAGAGAGCAAATCCATAGTTCTGCACAAGAGTCGAGACGTAGTTGGTAACTGCTGCATCTCTTATACCAGGAGCAGCAACGACGCTGACGTTTGATGCGTATCGATTTGTCAAGATCTCAGCGGCCGTTCTGTAAGCTGTCACAATGCTGTTGTTGACACCTGCGCCGGGCGTGTATGCTGAATTAAGGCCGATGTCGACCACGGCGACTGCCTTACCACCCGTCTCTGACGACGTTGCTCGGTCATTCATCTTTCCCATGTCAGGATCGAGAATGTTGAGGCCGTCAAATCCGCCTGTGAAGATGTTGGTAAACTTTGCGTAGTTTGTAAACTTGTTGAAGTAGATCGACGAAGTTACTGAGTAGAGCGATGCAAATGTCAACCTGTTACCCTCAGCTGCAGGTTGAACTGTGTAGTTTGTTGGATTAACTACGCCGTTACGTATGTAAGCTGTCTCAAGCATGTGCTGCTCTGCAGTTCCTGTAATATCTGCAAGTGCATTAACAAGTGTGCGTCCACTTAGTGAGTTGTTAAGAGCAACACGCGCTAGTGTGAACTTATTGTTTGAGAATGCATCTGCCGATGAGCCTGTTACCAAAACATCAAGCTTCTGGATGCCTAGAAGCTTGCTGTAGGCAGTGAGCAAAGGATTAAACAGTGAGCTGTCATTAGAACGCAAGATTGCATTAGAAACGCTAGATGTCAGGGGAAGTGCCTCTGACTTAATGCCCCAGTAGTAAGATGCATCTGTGATCTCAAGAGATCCAGGCTTACCAACGTAACCACCTGCAGCATCAACTGCATTAGTTGTCACCTTAAAGCGGAGGGGAACGGGTGGAAGAATTGAGCCCGTGTGTGCCTCGAGGCCTGCTGTCCCGAAGACGCCGGCAAGTCGTCGAGCTGTGTTTATTCCAAAACCACTTAATCCAGTCGTTCCATCAGTGAGCGTGTCTGTTGTCTTGACAACTGGCAAGCCTCTAAAGCCGAATGGCAGTGCATCAGATGGTACACGCTTTGCTTCAACGTCTGGGTGCATGACAACTCTTACACGACTTGACACATTGGTTCTTGTTCCTGATGTGTAAGACTTGCGCTCTTCTGATGAGAGCGCGTCAAAACTAAAGAATGACTTTTGATCACCAATGCGCTTCGCAACATAATCATCATCATCGGGATTTAGTGTGCAGTTAGGATACTGCTCAAGAATGACAGGATTTTTATCAGTGTCGTAGAAATCACGAACTTGAACTGTAAACGTTCCGTATGGATTTGCAGGATCACTTGACTTAGCGAGCGTGCTGATTGATACCTTGTACTTCTGTGATGTGTTTGCACCATCATTCAGCGTTTCAAAGTAGAAGAGATCATATTCACTCGAACCGTATGGTTGAGAGATGAAATAAGTTGTCTTTGCTGATGTGTATCTAGTGTCAAATCGACCAAAGGCATCTCTAAAAGATTGTGTGGTGTCACCTGATGCAGCCGATGTATTTGCAGATCCTGATAGGACAGCAACTGAGCCGCTGTCAGTTGATGTGATTGCAACCTCAGCTTCGACTGGAAAGTCTGCGTAAAGCAGATGTTCTTCTAGTTCAAAACGTGCAGGATCTGTGTTAAGAATGTTACTAATATATGCAGAATCTGCAGGATCAAGTGAAGCAGTCAAAATTCTAATGCATGATTGACCATCACCTGTTGAGAACGAAGGTGATGAACTAGAGATAACAAGCTTAAACTTTCTGTAAAGATTACTGCTTAGTGTGGCGTTAATTGTTGCATTATCGTCAGCTGTGTTTGCAACTGAATAGTTCTGATTGTGGTCAAGAACCTGAAGACGTGTGCCTGATGCGAGTAGCACCATTCCACGAACTAAGTTGACAAAGTTGTCTCCTGTTGCAACGCTGAAACTGTTGTTGTCTGTAAAGATTGGGTATCCTACATCAGCAGATGCTGATACCCAGTGTTTTGCTGTGATATACTGAACCGCACCTTTGTGACGTGCATCTGTGCCAACTGCTGGGGTTGTTCCTTTGATGAAGAATCCAGCATTCTTGACTGTACCCTGTGCTGTAGTTGTTGAAAAATCTGACGTCGTCGAATTTGCTCCGCAACCAAGCACTCTGACAAATGTGAGTGCTGTTCCGTTCTGGAGATATTGACTTGCGCCCTGGAGGCCCACGTCAGATGTGCGTGGGGCACCAAAAATCTGCTGAAGCTGTGCAGCATTGCCCACCGTCACTGGGACGAATGCGGGGCCGATTTCTGATGTTCCAATCACACCGACTGGAACACCTGATACACCGGGTGTTGCGGGAGATGATAAATCAATCTCTTGCTCAAAGAACCCAGGTGACCTAAAAGTTGTCTCTGCCATCATTACTCCGACTTCAAAGCCGAATATAACTATCCTGTTAAACTTCTAAAAGCTCAATCGAGTGTATCTATCTTGCGGATCTTCTGCGCCGTAAGAATTGTTTCACCCGCTTTAGGTACTCTTGACGTTACTTTTAAGTATTTTGTCTGATTTTGTCCTGTAAAAGGATTCGTAACATTCTCAATAACACGAAGCGTTTCATCACCTCTATTCTCAACTTGTTGACCATTTTTATTGAGAACTTCTACGTCTGTGAGCGCAAACTTGTCAACTATATCTTTTGCCTTGTTGCCCTGGGCTTCGTTGACAAGCTGCGCATTCTGCTCCCAGATCTCAAAGTTGATCTGTGGTGCACTAACAAAGCGTCGATATGGAGACGGTAGACCTGGATGCTCTGGTGCAATGATGTAACCCGGCACCTTGATATCAAAACCTACTTTTATGATACGTTCATCATTTGTGAATTCTTCTAGATTGTCTGAGTTGGAGAATGTGTTCTGCACAAATGCTGTGAACGTGTAACCCTTATCCGTCTCGAGAAGAAATTCAGGTGATGGGCCGCTAAACTTCATCATCAGTGTCTCAATTAATTGGTTCATCTGCTGCATATACTGTGTCCAGAATATGACATTGTATGTGATACCAACAAACTTTGGGTAAGGTACGGTGATAAATTCATAAATGTTATTAGTGAGGTCGTTTGACAAAGGCGTGTATTTTGAAGTGCTTTTAAATGTTAAAGGCGCGCCTTGCCGACGTGATGCGACTGTTCCCGCTATGGCCTGTGTGCCGGGAGATGTTGACGTGTCAGCAATGTGACTTCTTGTTGCAACGTCTTTCTGGTTCATTAGGTTAAGATTGTTGACCAGCTTCTGGTAATCACGATCACCTGCATCTAGCTTCTTTTTTATGTAGTAGTCACCTGTCTGTCTAATGCTAATTGCTGTGCCAAAGACGTCTGCTTGTGTCTTGTGACCGATAGCACCGCGCTTTATTGAAATAAGTGGTAAAATCAACGTGTTATTCTTGTCACGTAGCGGATTGTCACGCCTAGTCAGCGCAAATCTTTCACCTGATGCAAAGATGACAGGAACACGTGTTGTCTGATTATTGACTTTGGTCTCAAATGCCAGCTTCTTGTCAAAAAGTGTAAAGATGGCACGGTCGATGTCTTCTATGCCTACAGGAGGAATAGAAAAATCATCTGGGACATTTGTACCTTCATAACCTGTCTTTATTTTATCTGCCATTTTATGACTCGTCGTAGAATGCAGAGCCTACATTCTCTGGATCACCGCTTGGTGATACCTCAGCGGGTCCTGTAAGTGGTGCGTCAAGTACACCTGTTTTCTGTAGATCTCGGACGTCTCCTGTCTTACCAAGCCTGTTCTCATCAAAGCCGCGCTGTTGCACGAATGTTGTCTGCACAGCGTCTGGATCTGAGTATGATTCCGACGTTGGACCAAAAACCTTAGTGATGAACTGGCCTTTGCGTGCCTGCTTACCCGATACTGTAATGTAGCTTTTATGCTCGATCTGACCGAAGATGACATCTGATCGAGGTGCTTTGATTATTTCAAAGAAAGTCTCGCCGTAGGAGAAGAAGTCACCCTCTCTAACATCAATCTGCTTATCAATTAGATCTCTTTCTTGGATGTAGCACTCGATGTTGTAGTATTCTTCTGATCCGAATCGATTCGTCTTTACTTCTTGACCTGAGTATTTGACAAGGGCATCAATCTCTATTGGGTTCTCGAAGATCTTGTTGGGTGACTCTTCGTAGACGTCGTGTACTCTTGACTTAATCTCCGATATAGAGAAATAATAGATCTTCTGACCGATGACATCTTTGACGACTTCTTTCATGATGTCGTTTATGAAGTTCATCTCTCTTTCAGTGATAAAAAGACGTGCCATCCGTCACCCCGTAAAGATTGCTTTGCCGTTTGGAGGCGGTATGAACTTCAACTGTTTGCTTAAGTTTTCTGATCTTGTCGCCTGCTGTTCTATAAGCTTATCATAGGTCATTGTATCAAGCATCTCTTTGAGCTTGGTGATGAACTCTTTCCTATCTTCGCGACCTTTTGAGACGAGATCAGCACCGTTCAAAGTAACGTTGCCGCCAGGAACAGGTAGAGTACCCATCTTGCTTCGAATGTAGCCCAATGTCTCCATCGATAGCGCAAGCGTGTACTGTCGGATCCACTGTCTACCAATCGAGTTGATGCGGTTGAACTGCAAATTACCAAACGGTATGTTCGACAAGTTTGACACGCCGTAGATTGATCTATCTCTAAACGCAGGATTTAGCGGATCTTGCATAAACTTGACACGAATAAACAAGCGTGGCATAGGATCTGTGATCTTAGTCGGCATCGGGTAGATGCGTATCTTTGTTCCTATGACTTTATATGAATAATTTGATCTTCTGACTCTATTAGACAGATCAAGCTGACCTGCTCGAAGTATATCTTCAAAGACAGGCAGGACATAGAATATTGTCTCTGGTGTGAATGATTCAAATGAGAATGCGTTGTTCAAATAGTTGATTGCTGACGTTGTGTCAAAAAAGCGATACGCTGCCTGTGGTGAAAAATGAAATACTTCACTAATGCGCATTTTTCCACCCATCGTGTTCAAGGAAGAACTAACAATAGGTGTATTGTTTGTGTCTAAAAGCTCTGTATAGATGTCATAATCTTGACGTCCTGGTTCAAGAAGTATAGAGCCTGAGATCTGGTTATACGAACCACCCACGTCAGCTTCTGAGGCGTAGGGTTCAGCAAATCGTGTTAGAAACTCGAGGCTCTCGCGAGGATACATTTGCTCAGATCCTGACAATGTACCTGTAGCATATCCTAACCAGTTGACAAGCTGGCTTTTTGCCTGGTACTGGTTGAGAATTGAACCGTACTCAAAACAAGCTTCCTCAAAGTTGGCCCAAATCTGCTTCTTAGTCAACTCAACAGATAGAATGTCATCGCCAAGACGCCGCTTGACGAACACTATCATCTTATCTGCTTCACTGATAAAATCAGTTTCGAGGTCAAAGACGCCGAAAGGTGTAGGATTTAGGGTTGTAGCAAATGTAGACATTGAACGCGCCCTTACTCTATACTAAGTATCGAGCAAGAGCGCGTCATGTTACTAATGTAAAATGTTAATTCTAACGTCTTCTACGGCGATTCTTTGAAATCTCAATCGCTGCAAGTTGCCGCAGTGCACCTGCTTCTGTGTCGTGTGTGCCTAGACGCTTACCCCCTTTCTTGGGATAGACGGCCCATTTACCGTTAGGCAAATGAACTACTCTTTCAAGTAAAACACTGCGGACAATGCTGCGTATGAGATCCTCTATCACCGCTTCTTCTTCTTATTGCTACCGTAATTTTGTGGTAGATTATTTGGGCGTGTGACAATCTTAAAACCCGATGCTGCATCAGCAGCTGCATCTAGAGAATTTTCTAGAGCTTCTTCGTCGGCGCTGAGGGCTTCTTCTGCAAGATCCTCGTCGTCTGTAGATTCAATCATTTGCTCAAGCTGTGCAGCCGCATCTTCAGCTGCTTCAATATGATCATCGCCTGCTGCGTCAGCTGTGTCCTCAATTGGTGCTTGCACAGCTGGTTCAACATCATCATCGACAGCAGGAACAGTCTCTGTAGATACGATGTCTACATTCTCCTCTCTAGACTTCTCAACAGGAGCCTGTGCGTTCTGTGCTCTTCTTGCTTCTTTCTGCCACCAGCGTCTTCCCATAAATCTCTCTCCTATACACTTAAATATCACTCTCTGCTGTTTCTGTTAAACTGCATAATTCCGTGTATTGACCAACGTCTTTTTAATAGACATAGAACACGCATTATCTGGTATGGCATCAGTGATTTATTAAAGCATCACGTGAACCTGATTACTTCAAGATGAGCATCATTCTGGAGACACCATGACATCGTGGCGCGCCACTTCTCTCGGTCGACCTCTGTCTCGCATCCCTTCACCTCGTACAGCGTCTTCTCGTCAAGTGTCAAGAAGTCTGGGATGTAGGTGCGCTCGAGCCCGTTCGGGTCCGTGTATGTGATTCGGATGCCGTGCTGCTTGGTGACTGGGACGTTCTGCTCGACGCACTGGTCGAGGAAACGGGACTCCCAGGAGGAGTGCATGTATTCCTCATTGCCTGTGAAGGGGTTCAGCTTCCACTCGGCCCTATAGGGTGCCTGGGGTCCGATCTTGCCCTGTTCGAGGCGATCACAAGCTCGGGATGACCATAGTTTCCTCATTTCTGGATTCTCTTCCCACCATTGTTTTGACCACGTTGATTTTTTTGCTATCACTTCGGGGCGTTGGGCTACTTCTTTGCTTATTTTTCTCATGTTTTCTCGATATTCATCAGATGCCATGATCTCATGTCGAGGATCATTTGGATCTGACCATCTAGTTTTTGATGCTTTTGAATACCGTTCTTTCATCTCATTTGTCCGCTTCTTTCCCTTGTTCGGACTATTTTCACCTTTCTTCCCGAACATTGGATTATTCTCACCGCGACTTGCATGACCGTCGACGAAGATCGCAAAGCCGCCCTTCTTCCAAGTAAGCTCATTGTCACATCCGCATGCACACTTAGGCCACACACCGTCGTGCACATGCTTCACTTCATACAGCGGCCAGTCAATTCCGTGCACCTTTCTTACATGTCGTGCAAGGACATTGTTTGAGTTTGCGACCATCTCACCGCACTCTAGACACTTCATGGTGAAAGTTACGGTCTTGTCGTAAAGTGACTTAGCAACTTCCTTGTGGTGATAGCCAACGTGTGCGCCAATTGAACGTGGCGTGTTATTAATCATTGCATCACAGTAATCGCACTTAATCTTGTCGACCATCTTGTTCCTCTTACGGTAATTATATGGTCATGTGCGATTATGTTTTATAAAAAAGAAATAAAAGAAGCGGGCCACCCATAAAGAGTGGCCCGCCCATTATCTATCTAGTAGAAACTAGATGGTCAAACTAGATAATGTTCATGTCTAAGCAGGTCACAGTGCCGTAGAAGTCGCTGCGCACCATTTTCTTCCCGTAGCGAGTCATCACGCCCTTGCGTGGGGTGAAGTCCTCGGGAGCGAAGATGGTGGGAGTGACGATCAGTGGCACGTAAGGAGCGTAGACGTAGCCTGTCTCGAGGTAGCTGCCGCCCTTGTAACCGACGAGGATCTTGTTACGTGGGAAGTAGGGGTCCTTGTAGACGGTGAAGCGGTTGCTCAGGCTGCCGATGGGTGTTGCACCGATCGAGAAGCCGCTGCCGACCTGACCCTGGCCGTCGAGGCTGTAGCTGGGCTTGTAGAGGACCGAAGCCTCGAGGACAGTTGCCACATCGGGTGAAACCACGATGAAGTTAGCTGAACCACGGAGGGTCTTGCGGTGGATCTCGTTAGCGACGTCGATGATGGTCTCGATGAGAGTCTCGTACCACTCGCGAACGGTACCAGTGAACTGGGGACCGGGTGAGTTGTTACCCTGGAGGACCTCAGCGCCGGTCACCTTGTTGACGAACTTGCCTGGTGCACGTGACCAGTAGTAGTTGGCGCCGTTAGCCTGGACGAGGAGGTCGTTGAGGATCTCACGGTCGATCTCGAGAGCGATCTGCTCGGAGAGGATCTGGGTGAGCTCGACCTCGGCATCCATGCTGTGGTATGCATTGAGGTCCTGGGCCAACTCTGGGCTCCAACGAGCGCGCAGCTTACGGGTTGTAGCTGTGACTGCGATGGACTCGATCTTGATGTCGATCTCTGGGATGATTGGCTGGGTTGCATTGGAGAGGCTTGCACCACCGAAGTCTGACTCGAAGACAGGAACTGTGAGTGCGGATGCATCGTTAGGATCAGCGCTGAATGCGTCGGAGATGACGTAGGATGCGCTGAGGAATGTGCTTGGTGACTGCGATGGTGCGCCAGAGAAGACACCGGACACGACGGTGAGGATTGCAGCGTTACCTGCAGTTACATCAACGAGTGGGTTTGGTGTGAACACGCCGCCACTGAAAGTGCCGAGCTGGTTAAGACGACGAACGTTGAGGAGGTTTGTGCCACCCTGAACAGTGTCGCCGATTGTGCCAAGGCCGAGTGTTCCTGCTGCAGTTGCGGAGAAGAGAGAAACGTCCTTGATCTGAGTTGAGTCGAGGTTGGTGAAGCCTGTTGTCTTAACAACTGCGAATGAGAAGACACCGTCGCCTGCTGTTGTACCTGGGCCGCCGCTGTTGGCCTCAATGAGGTTTGCGATCTGTGGATCGAAGCCTAGCAGCTTGCCGTCAGTGCCAGTTGCGAAGGCGGCCTGACCTGCGACGATTGTTGCTGAATTTGCGCCAAGTGCAGTGTGGAATGCGCCTGATGCCCAGAGCTGAACGCCGCTAAGCTTCTGGTGAACCTGTGAGTAGGAGGTACCGACGAGGTCGTACTGACCACCGACGCCGAGTGATCCGCTGCGGATGCCTTTGCCAGTGGGGTTGTTGTAGATGGACTTGCCCGCGGTGTAGGTCTGTGCAACTGTTGATGCACCGGTCTGGAGGTTGGTGTCACCGCCTACGTTGGTGCCGTAGGTGTAGTCCAAGTAGAACAGGAGACCGGATGGGAGGCTCATGGGCTGGATGGACACGAGCTCGTTGGCCACGAGACCGCCGAACACGCGACGGACGATGGGGAAGGCGATGTTGGCAAAGCCACGGATGTCGCCGGATGAGGAGGTGCTGCCGCCACCTGCGCCGAGGCTGTTAGCCTCGCGGAGGACCTGGGCTGCCTGGTTCTCCATGAGGCGGGCCATGTTGTCGCGCTTGACGCCGTCAAGACCGCGGAGGAGGCCTGTGCGGCTCCACTTCTCAACGAGACGTGCGCCTTCCTGGCTGTTATTACGATCCTTAATGCCCTCGGTGAGGTGGTTAAGGGAGAATGCCTTTGACATATTAATTTACTCCTTGAATACTTAACAAATGTTACTTGAGACCGGCAAGGCGTGCCCAGCGGTCGACTTCAGTTGTCTCGGTTGTGCGAGCTGCAGCTGATGATGTCGCGCGGGATGACCCGCCGGCATTGAACCTAGAAGCTGATTCGTTGAGGGTAGCACCATTGCCACCTGTCAGTGATTCAGTCAGGCTCTTATATAGCATCTTCACTTCGCGTAGTGTCTTAGCACCGTCGATGGCCTCAATGACGACCTTCTGTTGCTTAGGTGTCAAATCCTTTGATTGCAGCATCTTGTTGACGTAGAGCAGCTTTGCGTTGAAGAGATTCATATCTGTCATTTGCTCACGAAGCGTTTCAACTGCGCTTCTGTATTCATTGAGCTGTGTCATGAGAGCACGATTAGTGCGTGCCTCTTCCAATTTCTTAAGTTTGTGCTTCTTTGCGGTGTCGAGCGCGTTGATCTCAACCTCGTCGACTTCCTCGATGGTGGCATCACCAAATGACTTTGCTGCTGCCTTGACATGTGATGCGCTCTTGAGGCTCTTCTTGTTGAGGAGCTTGTCCTCCTTCTGCTTGCGTGCCTCGCGAAGGCGTGTGAGCTCACGGCGGAGCATGTTCTCGTCGACGTAGAATGTCTCGGCAACGGGAGCGGGAGGTGCTTCATCAGCAACTTCGCCATCATCAGCAGGCATGTCACCCATGTCGCCATCATCTGCGGCGAGCATGTCCTCTTCCTCTTCTTCAGGAACAACACGGACAGAAGGCATGAAGTCTTCTGGGAGCTCAAGGTCACCGAGGTCGACTTCAAGCTTCATCTCATTAAGCTCGCTCATGTAATCCTCGTCCATGTCGTCTTCCATGTCCATCTCGTATAGATCGCTGTCCATCTCGAACATGTCTTCCATGGCAGGTGCAGGTGACTTCTTCATACCACCAGCTTTGGGTGGCATTGGCTTCATTGCGGGCTTGACTGCGGGCTTACCAGGAGAAGCGACAGCAGCAAGCTCCTTCTTGAGCTCATTCAGATCAATCTCATAGAGTGATTCGTCCATTTTCTTCTCCTGCGCTGGTGCGCTTTCTTCATTTTCATCCAGATCAGCTTCGTCTTTGTCTTCACTGATCAGGTTTAAAAGCTTCTTCTTCTCAGAGTCACTAAGCTGGTCGAAAGCTTCCTGGAAGCTATCTTTTGCTTGTGTCGTCTGTTTAGGTGTGAATAGAGAGACAAGTGACTTAAGCGCTGCTTCGTCGAGCACAACTTCTTCTTCTGTGCCGTCGTCTGCTGCACCTTCGTTTAATGCATCAACAAGAAACTTTTCGGCTGACACTGACTTAGTTGTGTCTCCTACGAGCTGGCTGTCGATGAACTCTCTAATGCGAGGTGTAACTGCCTCTACAATTGCATTCTTTGCATTCTGCTCAGCAACTTCACGAAGTCGCTTGGCATCAGCGATTGCTTCATCATATAGTGTCTTTGACATTAACTGATTCCCTGCTTTCAATACATATTAGGTTCTTTATCAAACATCCTGCAATATCTTTATTTTTAAGCGCTGCTTAACAAGATTGCGAGTGTCTGGATCCATGAGATCATTTAGTCTATCGATTGTGATGAGTTCATCGTCAGCAAGTTGGCTTGCGCGTGTTGAACCGTACTGATTACCTATTAGACGCCCAGGAGCATTTGTAAAAGATTGATTAACAGAAGCGCCGCCGACAGGGGGTCCTGTGAAGCTCTTGTAGAGCATCGAAGCTGGAAAGGGCGTAATACCTTTCATAATCGTTGTCTCTTCTAGCGGTGTGCTCCACCTCATCTTAGTGAAAGATGCATTATCTTTTCTAACATGCGAACGTGCTCTTGCAACGCCTGTGTAACCTGTCTTGTTGATGAAATCTTGTGTGTGCATTAGATCATCAAGTTCTTCATCTTCAAATGTGTCATCATCTTCAAAATAAGGAAAAGTTCCCACAGTGGAATAATCACCACCGGAGAACTTTTTCTTTAATGTGCCGTAGCCTGCGCCTGCATTTGCATCGCCTTTAAACCAAAAACGATGCTCTGCTGGAGGTGCGTCTCTCATGATCAGGTGATCTTAGAAGTACCCAACATGAACTTACCAATTGTGGCTCGTGCAACTTCTGCTGTAGTAGAAGCAGGATTAGCTGCTGAACCTTCACCACGTCCAAACTGTGATGCAGTGGCCTGTCCTGGATCGCCGCCGTAGGGTAGATCACCTGTAAATTCTGGTTGTGCGAATGGATCAACACCATTGCCTTCACCAGGAGATGCAGGATTAGGTATGTATGGTGAAGCGGGTAGTCCCTCTCCACCTGTCACAACCTCAGCAAGATTTGGAGATGCGTAAGCTTCATCCACACCTGATGCTCTGCGACCAGCAAAGCGTAGGTCGACCTGGTTAAACATGTATCCACCGTCATCGACGACGCCGTTTGCGACGCCGACGTCAGGTACGCTGTCACCTGGGCCTCCACCGCCATTCAAAGTAGCAATTCCTACATTCTCTGCTGCTGTAGGTGTGTACTCATTGGGCTTGTAGATGGGTGAAGAGGGAAATATGGCCTTCAGATTGCTCTGATTGCGATTACCTAATCCTCCGGTCTTAGAACCGTCGTCTGGTGATACAACTGTCGTGTAGTTGACTGCCATCTTTCCTCCTTATTCTCTCATCTCTAAGAGATCAGAGGCTCTCCATGATGCGACGCTTGAGAGCAAGACGGCGCTCCATGATTGCCTGGAGGCGACGGCGGAGGCGGGCTTCCTCTTCCTTGAGCATCTTGGCGGCTTCCATGTCCTTAGAGCCGGGCTTGTACTGCTTGGCAGCTGGGACGTCTGCATCTGCCCACTGCTCCTCAGTCTCCTCGAGGTGGTAGTCCTTACGGGCCTTTGCATTTTCCTTAGCGTGAGCAGCCTCGACCTTCTTCTTCTCCTCGAGGACCATTCTTCTAAGCATCTGTGGTGTAAGCTTCTTCATTGTAAACTCCTATGGAACATAAATTAATTATCACGAACTTTGCAAATTTACTACTTTCTTATTTTATCTGAGAATGCCAATGTTGACCACATTGATACGCTCTCACCAAACAAGTCTGTAGGATCTGACATCATCATCTTTCTTGCTGCAGCATCTCCTGATGACATTACCTGCTCTTCATGAGAAGGTTGCCCATTTCTGCTATTGCTCTCACCCATGTTCATGTGCTGACCTGACGACGCAGTCTCTGCTAGGATTCCTGCCATGATCGGATCAGACGTGATGTCTTTAACCATGCTTAGTGGGTTTATCTTCTTTGAAGCAGGAGCAGCTCTCTGTACTTGCTCACGGGTGGGGGCAAACGCAAGTTTATCATAGACAGACTGACGTGGCTGCTGTTGTGGCGCTGATACTGTTCTCCCGCTTAGATTTCGAGCAGTTGACTGTGCTGTGGGTGCCTGTCTTTGAACTTGGCGACTTTCAACAAGACTCCCGCCGCCGCCAAGACCCTCACTTAGTATCTCTACGAGACACTCCTTAACGATGCCCTTCAGATCTTCTTTAGATAACTTCATGCTACTTCCATGCTAAGATGTCTGTGAAGATCCTATTGACTCTGTCGGATTTCGTAAAAGTTTTCTTTAATTCTCTGCCCGATATCACCTTGCTCTCATTCATCATGAATGCGCCTGGCGTTGAAGGTTCTGAGACGATGTCGAAGCAGATCAGCTGGAAGTCATCTTGAACTACAACAGCTCCGCTTTGATTGCGTGTTGATCCGACACCTCTAGATGAAATGCCCAGTGTGATCCCGGCTTCAACAAGGCTCTGGAGAATCTTACCGCTAGGAGTATCAAGTAGCTCAACGACGCCTGTTACGGTGTCGCCTTCCATCTTGGCTTCGCGTACAATGTGTGACACATTCTTTAATTCTACGACAGATGTATCAGGATGATCGCACTCGCCCAGTGCTCTATTCTCACGGATAAACTTCTGGTAGTTATCGATCTCGCGCTCTAGGATGGCACGTGGATAAATACGACCGTTTTGGTTCAGTGTATCAGCACGCTGGATGACACCGCGGAGCATTACTTTACCGCCGTTGAGCTGCTTTGACTCACGGACAATGTCAGGTGAGTATTTGAGTGGCAGCCACTCTTTCAAAAGAACCATGTTATCACTTGACATCGTCTTCCTCCTCGCTTAATTCTGTCACTAATTGAGACACTGTCATGAAGCGTGAGATTGTCTCATCATTGAGTGATGTGAAATTCAAATTTCGTAAAGCTGTCTCTACAAGTGGTATCCGTTCTTGTAGCGTCTGATTTTTAGTCATCGTCTTTAGCTGGCCCACTCTAGAAAGAGCTGTCTCCCTAAGAGAGTTAAGACGTCCTAGGAAGCGCTCTTCTTGTCCGTTCTCAATGCTAAAGATGTAATCTTGGATCAGCTTTGTCTGGTCTACATTAAGCTTACCTGCGTATTTTTCATTGAACTTCTCGTTCATGATTTTAACCACAAGATTATCAACTTCAGGTGCAGGTGTGTCAAGATTGACTTGATCTTCTTTTTTCTCTGCAAGCAGCCAGTGAACAACTTGCCCTTCAAGCATAACCATCTTAGTCAGATCAGAACGATCGCCTGCAGTCCACTCGTTTAGAAGATTTTGGACTGTTGCATAGAAGCGGTAATCTGGTATTCTTCTCTGATAAAAGCTGTCATCTTTTAGGTTGTGGTTTATCTCTCTGATCAAGAGAGACTTCTCGTGGTCAAGCTTGCGCATATCAGCTCTGCGTGCAGCAGACTTTGCCTCTGCAAGAACAGCAGCAGCAACAGGTGTGTCGCTTACAGTAGACTTGACAAGTGCATTGAAAAGTCTGTATTCCTTATAGAGCTCTGTTGACTTATCATAGTATTTTTCAATGATGTCAAGAGCACGTTGAGCGCTAGCTTTGTCGTTTTCGACTATTGCTGCTGACACTGAGCGCAGTAGTAGCTCATAGATGATACCGACGTTTCGCTTCTTGTTGTGCTGGATGTTCATTCGTCCTCCTCTGACGTATTGTGAGACGCAGAGATCTGCCTATTAAATATATTCTTACGTCGCATTGAACCTAAAACACTATGTATCTCTGACATTCTTGTATCGTTGAAAGTGTAATCTTCGTCTGGATCGACGTCATCATCAATCTCTTTAAGAACATCCTTAAATGGATTGATTAAGTCATTCTTTGCACCAAATGGGTGGGCAATTGAGTCTGTTTGATCGCGCTTATCGTGACTGACCATTGCGTTATGATCAGTCATGTTATGCAAGTGACCTCGACGTTTTCTCTTGTCGTTATAACGATCTCTATCGGCTTTTGTCTTTCCCTCGATCCTCTCGCCGAGCAGCTTGCGGCCTATTGCATCAACTGTGCTTTGTGCTTTAATCGGCGCACTCTCATCGTTAATTGACAAGTTAGATAAGTCAAAATCTGGCTCTGCTAAGATTCCTAGGCCGCGCTTGTTTGTGTTGGTCGAAGCAGTCTCAGGTCCTGCGGGTGCGGGCGCTGCGGGTGGCGTTTCTCCACCGGCGGGTGGTGTAGGCTCGGCTGAGGGTGCCTCGGGCTCTGAAGCGAATGGGCTAGTTGGAATTCCTGCTGCCATTGATGACATATCAGGAGCTGTAGATTTATCTTCTGGCAGCTTAACTGCTTCAACTTTAAGTTCCAGCTCCTTGTCTTTGATGATTCCTTTCTCTATGGCTTCAATCTCTTCATCAGTCATCTGGAAGATCTTCTTACGAACCCAGCGCTTGTCAACAAGGTTAGGGATACCGTTAGCAGATCCTGCAATCTGGAACTTAGTATTGTAGAGTTCGAGCTTCTGCTGCTGTGCAATCGTTGAAGGATTTGTCAGCTTAAGGTCGAAGTCAAGGAGGTCGGGGCCGTCAAATCCGTTGGAGTGCAAGTGGATGATGGCAATCTTATTGAGCTCGGACACGATTGTGCGCTGGATGCGTGCAATTGTGCGAGAAAAGCGGATGTCTTCTTGAGACAGCGTTGCCTTTGCGCCCAATCCCTCATCGTAACCAAGATATGCCTTTGGGATCTTCAGTGCAGCAAACATCTTCTTCTGGATGTACTGGACGTCCTCAATTGCTGCAGCATTTGCACCACCTGCGAGAGGCTCAATCTTTGTGCCTGATTGACCGCCGCGGACAGGAATGAAGTAGTCTTCGTCCACAGACAGAGGATTATACCTGAGGTCTACGCGACCTGTCTGCTTATCGACAACTTGACTCTTCTTGAGCTGTGCTTGTGCTTGCTCCATGTAGTTGGCGATGTCTTCAGGCGGTACATTTCCCACATCAATGTAGAATACGCGACGATCCGGTGCGCGGACGACACGGTAGACAAGCATTGCATCCTCGACGAGGATCAGCTGACGCCAGATGCGTCGTGCTGCTTCAAGGACTGATGAACCGTATGGTAAGAATGCGTCATTACCTAGGATTCTGAAGTGTGACACCTGCCAGTTTTCAAGAACTTGATTACCCTGTGTCAGCCAGCGGAAGCGAACTGCCATCGGGTCGTCCTTGTCGTACCCCTCTTCGCGCTCGATCTCATTAACTGGAATTGGATAGACGTTGATGACACCCTGGTCGGGTGAAACGTCGTTGAAGAGGAAGAAGTCACCGTACTTACACATGTTTCGTGCCCAAGCTGTCAAGTTGAAGTTGACGTTGAGCGTGTCGTAGAAGAGCTCGTTAAGAAGCTTGTGGATGACTGGATTCTCTGAGTGGATGTGAAGGACGTTGCCCTTCTCATCGGGTGAGATCGTCTCTTCAGAGTAGATGTCAAGTGCTGATGCGATCTCTGGTGTGTACTCCATCTCTTGGAAGTCAGAGTATCTTGCCATACGGTCGTAAGAACCGTATGCACTCATTGCTGAGCTGTAGACATAGCTCTGTGCTTTTCTAAACTGCTCAAATGCTGAAGTTGACTTTGTTGAAGGAGTGACTTCTCTCACTCTTCTCTTGATGACTGGACCACTCCTAAAGAGCTTCGTCAGTCTGCCAAAGAGATTACTATCTTGTGCCATTGATTCTCCTAGTTCTTGTACACCCACGCAAACTCTGGGGGTATTCCCAAAGGTCGTGCGTGTCCACGCAATGCACGATCACGATTTATCTCTTGATGATGCTTGTTTGATATTACGTCGTTTGACGCACCATTAAATTGCTTGTTCTTAAAACCCATCGCAGCAAGCATCGCATTGTTTAGTTTATCTGAATCTTTACCATAATCATTTGACGCGTCATAGAGCCACGTTCCAATTGCCAATGAAAGAATAAGATCGTCGTTCTCTCCCTTCATTGCTTGTGCTTTGTTTTCATTCCAGACAAACGTCTTTAATTCTTCATAGAAGCGAGAAGAGTATATCAGTAGTTGTTTGTTTCTAATGATCTCCTCAAGCTTGGTGAGGATCTGGTTTCTTGACTTACCGCTTGTTGTAAAGCCTGCAAGTTCTGTCTCAGCAGGAGGAACATAGTCGCCGATGTAGACAGACTTGTTCTTATTGTAGTACATCTTTGGGTAGCCAAGATCCTTAAGCTTGACTATGGTTGCGTATCCAAATGAGTTATTCTCTGGGCACATTAGAGCTTTATTGTAAAGCAAGCCGTACTCATTTAAGAGTTCACCAAACTTATCAGGTGCAATCTTTCCTTTATACTCAGCGACTACTTCGCCCTCTGTGCAGTCAATGACGTGAAATGTTGAATAGTCTTTGCCGTCGCCTCTTGCAACGTCAGCAGAAATGATGTATTTGTGCTCTGTAAGAGCCTGCTTCCATATCCATACATTTCTATCAGGACCGCCGCGATCGATCGGTGGTCGTATAATCTTGCTAATCCACTTGATGTCGTCGTCATTAAGGAACGTCTCACCTGATGCAGCAAAGTCACACAGGTACTCCTGCGCAATCTCTTTGGCTGACAGATTTCTCGTTTCCTTCTCGAACCACTCTTGATTGCGTTCTGGATGAACGTCCCAGTTCAAACGGATGGATTTGAATTCATTTAGACCTGACTCGGCCTCAGTGAAAAGTTTGTAATACTGACCTCCAACACCATTAGGGGTTGAAAGAACAATAGCACGACCACCTGTTGAGATTGTGGGGTACAAGCCTGTCCACAGCTCATCAAAGTTTCTAACGAATGCTGCCTCATCGATGATGAGCAGTGAGAGAGACTCAGAACGACCTGCATCTTCTGAAGTAGGTACTGCCTTAATTGACGACCCGTGACTGAACTCTATCATCTGTCGATTGTTTAGAGTAATCTGGGGTAGCACCATCCACGGAGGAAGGTTGCTAACCATAGTCTTTACTTTCTTGATGAAGTTCTGCGCGACACCCAGCTTAGTTGCAATGATAAGAATATTCTTATCTTTCTGGAACAGCGCGAGCCAAACAGAATAAGCTGCTACAAGTGTTGACAGACCAAGCTGGCGACTTTTGACTATAACAGTGAATCTATTCTCGATGAAGTCGTCAACGCACTGGTCCTGGAAAGGGAACGTCTTAAATGGGATCGTTCCCTTTGTTGGATGCTGTATTTTTACATAGTTATTGAAAAAATAGGCCGGATCTTTACCGCAGCGTATAATCTCAGATACTTGTCTTGACTTGTTGCTTGTGTTCATACATCGATTTCATATGTCGTATTGAATCTATAGTAGGCAACTTTGCGTGGATTGTAAGGAGACATGCTGATCAACTCGATGCCGTTGTCGGTCGTCTTCTTGGTAGCTTTTAGTGACTTACCTTCAATCTTTTTAAACTCACTAACAACATTGTCGATCGTCTTCTTCGTAAGCTGTACTGCAGCACGCTCGAGCTCTTTTGTCTGCTCTCTCATTGATTGTTCAGAAGCAAAGTGCACGAGCGTCGTGTACTTGACTATAAGTGAGTTGCCTTGCAGAGTCATCTTTATTGACACTGTTGGTGCTGCTGTTGTCGAGCTTTTACCGAATGTTGTGTCGATAATCTGCCCGAGTGTATTTACTTGTTGCATTGAAAGCATGCGACTAACCTCTTAGTATATCTATTTCGTTAAGTATGTGTGATCTTCTATTAGTAATTTCAGCAGCAACTTCAGCCATGCTAGGGCGCCAACCCATTTGCCACTGCGCGCGATTTGTCTCAGCCCACTTCATACCACATTGCGTGCAGCTCTGAAATAGGCGATGATAGTCAAGGTCATCTTGCCCCACCATTGCCGTCTCGCAAACAAGACAAAATAGCGGCGTAATATCAAGCATATCTGACACTTGCACCCCCATCAATCCAGTTAATTTCAACAAAGTTATCAACTGCATCTTTGATAGCGTCTACGTGAGAGATGATTAAGATCTGACTAAAGTGCTTCTTCAGAGATCTCAGTAGACGAGAGCATGCTTCAAGGTTAGCGTCATCAAGGGCACCGAACCCTTCATCAATGATGAAGACATTAGACTTTGGCAAAGACGACATGTTGATGAGTGCAACTCTTGTTGCAATTGCAGAAATCATCTTTTCCATTCCCGATCCTAATTCAATTATCCGACGCTTGTCACCGTAGTTAATGTAAACTTCAAGTGAGTTTGACTCATCATCAACCTCAAGCTCGACTGTGAAATTACAGACACCGAGTAGAATATTCTGAATCTCAGCATTGACAAGAGGAAGCAGCTTAGAGATTAGGCGTGATGGAAGACCTTTCTTCGACATTGCAACATTGAACAGCTCAAAGATCTCGAGGTCAGCAAGATCTCGATCAAGTACCTCTTTCTCATTCTGCAGCGTTGTGATAGAAGTCTCGTGAGCACCGACGTTCTTTGCATTTGTGAGCTGCAATTTACGTGTCTTCTCAAGCTCTTCTTCTACTTCTTTGATGCTGTCATAGACACCACACAGGTTATCTGAGTCTTTGACAACTGCGCTAAGTCGGTCGATCTCAAGATTACATGTAGCAAGATCAACATCGACAGACTTGAGTGATGTCTCTGCATGCTCAATCTTCATGTCAAGCTTACTAACATCGAACTGTAGTGTTCGTTCTTCCTGGAGCATTAAGTCATATTTCTTGACTTTGTCATCAAGATTCTGCTCAGCTATTTCATTAATATTAGTTTGAAGTTGCTTGATGTACTTCCGCTGCTCTTCAACTTCTAGCTGCTCCTGGCCAATCTTTGATTTACTCTCAAATGCCTTCTTAATGAATGGGCATGTTGGAAATTCGTCACCGCATGGAACTGTTGATAGAATTCCAACATCTTCATTCAGCCTTCCTAGAGATTTAAGATGCTGCTGCAGCTCCCTATTCGCAGCTTCAAGCTTTGTCTCTAGCGACCTTTGTGATTGAACTTTCTGTCGAAGTTCATCAATAGGAAATTTCTCCTTTAGTGCACTGAATTTCTCAAGTCGTGCTGTGTTCTTAGAACGCAGCGTGCTAGCATCTTCAACTTGAGATGCAAGATCCTTGCGCTTTTCGGCAAGACGATCCCGGCGCTGCTCAAGTTCACGCAGCTTAACTGCAGCTTCGACTGATGTGTCACCGTTGATGATGACACGTAGATCTGCCAGCTTTCTTGTAAGATCACTGTGAGCATTGTCAAGTTCAGAAGTTTTCTCTCGTTCTGCAGCGAGCAGCTTTACAGCATCTGTAATTTTTGCATCAATCTGCTGCTTGTCTCGGCGTCCTCTAAACGAGGCACGAAGGGGTACAAGATCCTCTCGTGACCGCTCATAAAGTGCGTCAAAGATGTCAAGATTAAGAAACTTTCCAATGATCTGCTTGCGAGCGGTCGACTTCTCCTCAAAGAACTTATTGAGGTTGCCTTGAGCTGCAAGAGATGTCATGAAGAAGTCGTCTGCAGTTCCAATTAGCTGTCGCAGCACCTTCTCTGTCTCACGACGCTGCTCATCTGAGACGTCACTTAGCTGCATATCCGTGTCGAGCTTAGTGATGCCTAACGTCGTGTTGACGTTGACGTCGCCTTTCTTGTTAACAGACTTTTTAGTTCTACGAGAAATCTTATACTTGTCACCCTTAACTGTAATGTCTGCTTCGGCGTCGCATGTGTCCTCCTTATCATTAATGATGTGGAGGTTCTTAAGTGATCCTCTATCTGAGGTGTTAAAGAGACAGTAGACAAGGCTGCCAATGATGGATGACTTTCCAGCACGGTTCTTGCCAAAGATGCCTGTAATGCCAGATGACTTGGTAAAGTCAATCTCGTTGTCACCGCGGAATGCGAATGTGTTCTTAAAAGACAGCTTATCAAGTGACCAGCTGTAATTTCGATCCTCATCGCTGCCCAAATCAAGTGACTTCATGTACCTATCAACGATTGCATCAACACGCTCAAACTTATCTTTCGGCAATGCTGAGTCAGCATAGAAGTCACGGATCAACTCTTTGATTGTGCTAGGCTGCCTGAGATCTGTTACAGGTGTTCCGCTTGTCTTTGCAAGGCTTTTGCCAGCATCTAGATCAGCGATCTTGTAGACGATCTCTTTCGGAGACTTCTCAGCTTGCAGCTTCGATTCAATGAGGTGCAGAGTTGTAGGTGGTACTGGAACATCGGAGCCAATGCGGACACGTGCACCAGTAGGAGCGCTGTCGATCATCTGGTAAGTTTCATCAAGATCACCGCGGTAACCGATTGTTACAAATGGTGAGTCATTGACGATGTGAATAAACTTACAGCTGTAATCAACTGCTGACTTAATATCCCACAGCAGGCAGCCCTTGATGACTTCCTCACCGTAATCCTGCTGGATGAACGACCCAGGATAGGAGATGACGCCGTTACCCGTGACATTTTGACGCTTGTGGATGTCGCCCAAGAAAGTGTAGTCAAACTCATCAAAGAAGCTTGCTGTCACTTCACCGTTGATCTTCCAGTCGGAGTCTGTAGACGACCCACGTACTGCGCCGTGGAAGCATGCAATGTTGATCTCACCCTTGACGGGCTTGACGTCATCCCAACCTTCTTCATCAAAGCATGAAAAGACACACCAGTTGATGCCAGGAAGACCTGCTGGATAGACACCTGACTTCTTGTACAGGTAGATACGCTTGTTGCCCAGAGCGTTGATGATGGGTGTGATGGCATCCTGGCGACTCTTGTTGTGGATAAGACCGTCATGATTGCCCAGGATCATGTGGACAGGTGCGATCTCTGCCATCGTCTCAAAGCACCAGGTCAGAATGTCGATCAGCTCCGGTGTGATGCCTTGTGTCTTTGAGTGAACGATATCACCGCCGACGAAGAAGACATCAGGCTTCTCCTTTCGAGCGATGTCGAACAATCTAGTGAAACACTTCCTATACTCGTCATGTCGAGACAGGCCTCTAAAATGAATGTCTGAGATATGGAACGCTTTCATATGTTCTAATCTTAGACAAGAAATGCTAGATTTATATTTTAGTTCCTAAAGGCCTTGAGCTTATTGCTGAAGTGCTCTATCTCTGCAATCATCTCGTCGCTTATCTGGTCAGCATCATCGTATTGGTCGTAGACACCAATAGCATCTTCGATGATCTCATAGAGGCCTCTCTTGAAGAGTGCCGTTGCAGTAACTGTTCCACTCTTCTTATCACCGCATCCTCCAGGTGCACCGCCGCAGCCACAACCGCAGTCACCACCCTCATCTACTGTCTCGTCTTCAATATCACCGACAGGTGAGTCGTCTTGATGCGTCATTGTTGTAAAGAGCGCATCATCAGCAAGTATATCAGCCATCTCTTTGAGAATGACTCGTCGAAGTTTTAGATTTCTAGCCATAGCCTTAACTATTCGCTACAGAATGGATCCACTTGATATCTTGCTAATTTTGTGCAGCATGCTAACTTTTGGATACCATGCTTTTGCATCTGCAATACGCTGCTTAGCAACATCGCGAGGCATCTCACCGATGTCTTTAAATCCCGTGATGTCTGCTTGACGAACATCGATGCCAAATTTATACAGATCACCTGCAATCTTGTGTATCTTATCCTCAACGTCTGGATCTAGCGCCAATGTTACTGGAATATTATTTGCCACGATCTTTGCAAAAAGAGCTGCAGATTGTGGCAGATAAGATCCGAGTATTGGAATGGCATTCTGACCGACATTGATCGCATCAAACACACCCTCGACGATCACGACGGGCTTTGACCAATCAACCATTAGATCATTAAAGATGATCTCCGTCTTGTTTGCTTTTGAATTGACATAACGCGGTTTCGTGTCTTTGTCAATCGAGCGCGAGACGTAGTAGTTGAGATCACCGTCAGAGTCAAATGAGGGAATGATGACACGCCTGTCAAATCTATTCTCACTGCTGACACACATCTTCCAGTACCACAGGTCACGCTCTGTTAACCCGCGACGCATCAGATAATTGTACGTCGCTCTAAAATTAGGATTCTTAGAGTTTGACACTTGAGCTACGGGCTTCAAGCCATCAGGTAACGTCACAACCTCGACAGCGGGTACCTCAGTCGTATCATCATCACTTATGCCGAATCTCTCTCTAAAAGCAACAACAACTTCGGGTGTATAGTATTGCTTAAAGAGCGATCGAAGATTTCCTCCTTTTACTCCGCACACCCAACAGTGGTACTTCCACGTCTCGACGTTGATCGAGAGCTTTTTCTTATCAGGCGTCTTACAGTTTGGACACGCAACTGCACAGTCATTTCCATCTCTTGAAACATGGATGTCACGAAATATGCCGCGCAGAAATCGTATCTTCTCGGTTGAAGTGACAGTCGTCATATCTTAATAGTAAGATACGTCTACTCTTTGTTCAACCATCCTGCGCGAGCTAGAACATATGCATCTGCCATATCATAGCACGATGTCTGGACTCCGCCTGTCTTTGTGGTAGGCCAATCGATGTCAATTTGAGGCTTAACGAACTCAAAAATCTGCTGTTTAGTGGACACATCTGACTTTCGGTCAAGCTTAATACCCAGCTTTGACCTTGCTGACGTAGCATTGAGAAAGATGGGTTTTGACCTACAAACTTCGTAAGCGATCAGTGATGCAGCACCATTGAATCGGGCGAGTGTATTGATCGTCTTGGCAGACGACAATCCAGGACGGAATGCCTGCAAGTTCTCCTCGATGCAGACCTTCTTGATGCCTGTATGTCTCGCAAATACAGCTGCAAGTGCAGCCCTATAAGCATCGCACTTGTCAAAGAAGTCATCAAACTTATCAAGCTTAAAATTTCCTACCTCAACTACTCTGCCCGCATCTGCCGTCACAATTGCGTAGCCGGTGCAGGACGTTGAGATGTCAAGCCCGAGGATCGTGTCACATGTCGTACTTGATTCTAAAGAGAAATTCTTCATCGGGCCTCTTGAGTACTGGTTGTGCCAGGTTTGCTCTCATAATAACGTTGAAGTTGTCGTCGTGAATATTGATGCCCGTGATGTACACGAAGTTATCTGCCGTTTCATTCTGTTCATTTGTAGGCGGGAATGATAGGTAACTCGGATTAGATGATGAGTTGATCTCTCCAGCTGGACAGATAGCATCGATGGTATATGTGTGGATATTCTGCGATCCATTGAACGAGACAGAGAAATTATCCTTACCGAAGTAGTAGAGGTGAGGCGACTTGATGATCGCAAGACCCTCGTCATAGAAGAGGTTACCTACGGTAGCCCAAGTAGGTGGAGGTGTGACAGCATCTGCGCGGTAGAGGCCACCAAAGCCGTTGTCCTTAAGCGTGATGTTGATCTTATCACCCGATCCTGTCAGTGCTGTAGATGATAATGTAAATGACTGCGGGAATATCTGATTACCGTAATAGAGATTGCTAACTTGATAGATCGTCGACAGGTTGCTTGATCTATCGGCAAATGATGATGTTGTAGTGAATGAAAAAAGTGTTGTTGAGTTACCTGCAGTAAGAATTGCTGTAGTGTTATAATCTTCTGACGTTAGATAAAATTGCGTCTCGCCTGCTGAAAGAGGTTGTACAGAGCCCGAGCCACCCGATCTAGACATGCTTGTCGTATCAATATTGAGCAAGCTTATCGTTGTTTTATCACTATTACCAAGACTGTCAACGTAGGGTTTGTATGCAGATGCAATTGAACTCGTCGGTACTATCTGGTAATTTGGTAAAAAGAGGCCGTTGTCATTTGGTAATATTGTGTAGGCTCTCTTTATAAATTCTGGCTGTCTAAACATGTGATCAACAGCGTACTTTTCACCTGCATATGCTTCTGCTGACGATGTGAGCTTATAAAGGCGTGGTGCGCTATAGCTTTTCACGTCAAATAAGAAATTTTGCAAGTTAGGACTAAATACTTGAGTGCTTGCTGCAAGACTGACGTTATACGGTGTCGTAGGATATCGTTGTGGTTTTTTCCCAACGGGTGTTGCAAAATCACTCTGGAACTTAGTTGCACAATTTGTGAAGATTGGTGGAACGTAGAATATTAACCCACTTGTGTTGGCATCATTTACTGTGTTCCTAAAGTTATTCACTTCGCTGTTTGTTAAAACTCTGTTGAAGAGCTTTACATCATGCATTTCAGCATTGAGTGGACTTGAAAATGTAAATCCACTAGGATCAGCTGATCCTGTGTCTAGCTGCGCAACACCTTCACCGCTTGTTGAGCTAGCAACAACACTATTAAAAAACTTAGCTTCATCATCACTTCCGATGTACTGATTACCTAAGATGACAACATCGGGAGCAGCGGCAGCAATTGAGCTGCTTGGATAGTAGAACGACGAAGTTGTAGCGTCAACTGTGAAAGATCCTGTGTTGTTGTTATAAGAAGCACCCCAGCGAATTGAGACATGGTGCCAGTTGTTGTGATTCAGAAGATTGTCATCACTGACGTAGATTAGATCTTGTGGGTATGTTCTTGATCCGTTTGCCTGTGTAACATCGATGCTACTAGGCGGCACATTTGCGCTGTGTTTAAAACCAACTGCAAGACGAAATTGATCAACCTGACCATCCGCATTTCTGTGCGATCCCGTAAGTAGAGACACGCACAATGATGACGACATGTGAAGGATCGCACCTGCGTTAAAATCAGTGCCTACATCAGCTAGATACCTTGGGTTGATGTAAAAATCAAAGCTAAAGGCATTTGTTAGCTTGTACTGATTATTAATGTTAGGATAAATAATTGCGCTGTCACTGGGAACAGACGACGCTGTGAAGAAGTTGATCGTGTGATAATTCTTATAAGAGTAGTCGCAATCTGTGTAGACAGATCGGTACTGCGGCATCAAGATATTCTTGATAGTGCTCTTAGTGAGCGAGTTTCGATCGAAGTCAATTGATTGTGTTATTCTCTGAACCGGGAAGACAATGTCATTCTTTCTACTAACTGATAGTGCATTAACTAAATTCAGGTACAATCTTGCAGCATAGTCACGCTCTGTGGGCCTTGTAATCATTGAATTTCTGATAGTTTCAACAAGATCTAAAGTTGAAGCACCTTCACGAAATTCAGTTATTCTTTCTGTGCCTGCTGCTATTTCTTCCTTAAGATAAGGACTTGGGCGTTCAACTAGACGAACTGACCCTGTGATTCCGCTCGAAGAGGACACAAATTCGGTGCGAGGCCGCAATGTGAGAGAGAACGTGTCAAAGTTCTCAGGTTGCAGCTTGATGAATGACATGTACCCCTCTTTTTACCTTTATAACTATAAACATGTTTTATTATCCTTAAATTCATAGCCTCGAGCGTGCGTCAATCCTAGATCGGCTTCGGTTACGATCCTATAGCTAATTCCCAGGTCATTGCAAAATTTTATTGCTGCACTTGTCTTTACAGACACTTCATCAGATGAAACCAGAGTGCAAGGTTTCACTTCAATAATCTCTTTTTTACCATCGCGATATTCTACTAAGAAATCTGGAACGTAGTTCTTTCGTCTTTCATCATGTGTGTAGGGTATCTTTAATGGTTCGGATGTAAATGTTACTACATCGTTGTCATTATCAAGTTGCCTTGCAAAAACACTTTCGTAAGATGACCGCAGAAAAATTCTGCCTGCTTTCTTAGATACGTACCACTCTGTCTTAAAGCCCGTATGTGTCCAAAGACCGTCGACAATCTTTTGAGAGATGGCATCTGATACTTTTTCAGAATTTCTTTTGACACGATCGTCTGTATAAGCTGTCAATCCGCTGTTCCAAGCAGGTTTTCCAAACCTGTGATTTGCTGCACCTCTACAATGATAGAATGCATTTCTTTCACCTAAATTTGCGCATGATTTAGAGCAAAATCGTCGAGCTCTATTGATAAACGTCGTCTCAAAATTGCTTCCGCAGCCTTCGCAAGAAATGATTATAGGCCCATCAGGTCTCTGATAAAGATGATCGTAAGCACATTTCTGTGTGCAAAATCTAGCATCTTCTGCTCTAAACTTTATGACATCAAATTCCGTGCCGCAGTGCTCGCACGTCTTCGTGACGCGTTGGCGTTTTGTTCCGGAGTTGGAGCAAGCTTTTGAGCAATATTTTGAGCTTCTCGATCTATAGGGAACCTGCCAGATCTTTTGGCAGAACTGGCAGGTGACTTGAACTGGTGCAAATTTCGTCATGATGCGCTCTATAGATTAAATATAACGCGCACTTTAAAAGAGAAGAACGACAAAAAAGATTTAAAAATCTAATCTTACTCTAAATGTCAAATCCTTCTCATCATTCTTTTCAATGGGACGACTCATCTTAGCAACTGCCAGCAAGTTATCGTTTGCATCGTAGAGGCCTACAGACGTGATGTAGCTGAATGTTCGATCAGTTGTAGGATCATCTATGACGATGATATTGCCATCTGCATCTGTGAATGTGGGGTTTGACGAGTAGTTAAACTCATCTGCCGTGGCACGACAAAACACTAATGTCGAGTTGATGTTGGTGACATTCTGGAAGGTCAACGCTGTGAGTGAACCAGAGCTAAATCTGCAGGATGCAAGATGGTCAACAATGTCATCGATTGATGATGACACGAAGAAGTCAGGAATAAACTTGGCGTTTCCGTTGCCTGATCTTGCATCTCCTATGAGTGTTTGCCCAGCAGATGCATCTTTATATGCGTTAGATGTTAAAGCATCTATGACACCTGATACGTGCTGTGTACCTGATAGAACCTTCTTTGCATCGAGGACCATGATTCCCTGGTCGTAGAAGAGATTTCCTACGACATTAGATGACAGTGTAGAGAATGCAACGTCACCGACTTGACCGCCGAAGCCAAACTGTGTCCCTTGACCTGCATCTGTCAAAATTGCAGATCCAATCGCAGATGTCTTGTTCGTGTTTGTAAATGCGCCAGCCACAGGATCATCTACACGGTCAAGTGTTGCTGATGTGTAGAACTGCATCGCAAATGTCTGGGGCTTGACGCGGTCTCGTGCGAATAGGCGCTTGATGTTGACGAATATTGCTTCATCAATGTAGTCAGTTGTTGCAGGATTGCTAAATGGTGCCGAGAACTGTGCATCTGCATCACCGAGCAGTGTCTGTGCGAACTGTCGGTAGACGTTGATCTTCTCTCTCATCATCAGCGACTGCGATGGAAAGAGGAGCTTGCCTGCTGAGTCGACTCCAGTTGTGCTACCCGCAACAGTTGAGCTACCTGAGAAGAGACCGACTGTTAGGTCGAGGACCTCATTTGCTGTCTGGAGTGTATAATCCTGATCAAAAACTGTCTGGAATAGGGAAGATGTTACACCTGGGCCTAGACCGCCTGTGACGAACACCTGGTACTTTTTGCGTGTGCTCGATCCAGAGACGTCGTTCTGGATGACGTCGACCAGCTGGTTGAGTGCTGATCTGCTAGTCTTGATATCTGCTGCAGTTATCTCTTTAAATGTGGGCATTTTTTATCCTAGCTGATCCTTACTTCAAATTCTTTGACGGCACCTGAGTTGATGCCTGTGATTCGGACGTATGATCTAACAACATTCAAGCCACTTGACTTGTAGGTGTCGAACAACGTCTGTGAGAATGTCTTGAGGCGCAACGTGAACTGACCTGATGCTTCACTGGCACTTGACAACGCTGATGACCTATCAACGAGGTAGGTTGCATTGTTGCTTGCATCGACTGAGTCGGGCACCAGGTTCTGCAGGCCTAGGAACAGGTCATTGACGCGCACTTCAAATGCATTGTCAATAAGCTCTGGTGAGACAAAGTTACCCTGGGTGATCGCCTGCTTAACGGTAATTGTGAGGGATGGGTTCTGTGTAAGGCGAGAGATCGACACAACGTTAGAGTTGACAATCGCCGAACCGTAATCAAGCGCAAGGGACGGGAGTAGTGTCAGTGCTGGATTAGAGATGCTCACCAGCTTGTACTTCAGAGCAATGTTTGCATTGGTCGAAGCTTCAAACACTGGCGTGTTCTTCTCGATCTTATCTTTTCCTACACTTTTACCATACTGTTGAATGATGGTGTAGTCAACTTCATTGTCTGCTAGCGCAAACTTGACGATATTGAAACTACCATCGTTTCTCGCGAGAAACTGTCGACCTAAATCAGTCAAAACTGCGTCAACAATGATGTTGTTTGTTGTTTGATTGAGAAAACCCATTTGTACACCTGTTTCTAAATATTCTTTGCGTGAAGTTATAAGTTAAATATTACGTTGGCCTAAAGACACGCGCCGTCGAGGGCGTAATAACTGGAGCCTGGACGTAGCTGTCATTAATCTTAATATCGAGTGTTTGACTTTGTTGAAAGTCAGTATTGACAACAAGAAGCTTGTAAGAGTTGTCATCTCCCCTGCTATTATTAAAGACAATGTGCTCTTGATCATTACCGTTTGCGTCGGTGATACCGATGTACTCTGGATCAAAGTAGATGTTGAGTCGTGTGTAACCTGACATCTTCATTGTGTCAACAAATGTGTCACGATTGAGAAAGATATTAGGATAAGGCTTGGGTGCATCGGATCTAGAGATGACACGTGTGTTGATTCTATTGCGGTATCTATCGTACGATGCTTCAAGTTGCACAGAGTAGTTAGATGTGAATCCGTGCGCGTCAATTGCACACACTGCGTAGATGAACTTACTGTTCTTTGTGAACTCTGCGTCTCTATGCAGAGTTGTAGGTAGTAAACTACGTGTTATAAATTGTTCTGGTGTACCTTCTGGATCAGGCGTCTTGACAACTGAGTCGTCAAAGTCGTACATTCTGAGTAGCTGGAACGGTTCAGATGTAGAACTTCTCCTAAAAACTTGAATTTTCTTGATGTCTGCTTGCAAGTTGATAGGAAAGTTCCACGTGATGTTTAATCCTGTATTGTCTGCTCTATATCTAAAAGCAAGATCTACGGGCGGTGGAGGAGCAATGTACTCTTCACAGACGACAGAAACATCTGATCCTCTTGATGAAAAGAGAGCGTATCTAGTTACAACTTTGTCTTCTTCAGTTCCGGATGCTGACGTCACTTGTTGGTTCATCTGGAATTGACATGCATACAGAGAGATCACTCTGTACTTGTATCTTCTACCGTAAGCAATCTCTGGATCAATGAAAGAAGTAGCATTTTTGTTAAGATCAATCTTCTCACTAAGTATATCAACTGTTCCATCGTCACGTATGCCAAACTTTTGGATGATGTACCCTATCAAATTATTTTTATGTGTTGGGACAAAGTTGACAGAGTCATTGATATAATTAAAATCTGCTTCATAGTCAGTCGTTCTGAGGACGTAGGGTCTACTTTCTGCAACTGATTTTGTTTCTACTTCATTCAATGTTTTCTGTGCACTAGAGACCTCATCAGCGTAAACATTCTTTGGTGAGTTCAAGCTGGCTGCTGCTATTGTACCTGCAACATTAGGTAGAAAAGAAAATCCAAACTCAAGTCCCTGTAGGGTCTCTTCAATTGCACTGACTTTGATTTGACGCATGTCTGTGTCTGTATACCTGTATCCATCAGGCTGGATACTATTTATGACAGCATCAAGAATTCTTCGTGATGCGCTGCTTGTCTCTTGTCTTTCAAGAGACGTAAATGAACCTGACAGGATGCGATAGACTGTCTTATCCAGCGTAGTATCAATGATGCTAACACCTACTCTTCCAAACACATTAAGCGCTGCTTCTCGGGCAATATTTCCCTTGACTTCTGTTCTATTGATTGATAAATTTCTATCAATAGCGACTGGGGGTTTTGTTATGCTTATCCTATTAAATCTAGGATAAACAGCATTACGCCCATAAAACGATCTAAGCGTTTCATTTTGTATATTTGACGTAGCAATATTGTCCGTATATGTTGACGTTGTTAGATCAATGTCGGTCGATGTAAAACCGACGCTACCGTACACATTAGATGTTTCGTTAGTGCGTTCATCTGGAGTAAAAAAGTTATAGGTGAACTTTGCTTCTATACTGCCGACCTCAGGTAGATCAACAAGTAGTGCAGGCTTTGATAAAATTGTTTTGGTCATCTGTTATTACCTCCTAAAAGTCCACCAAAACGGTTGCTTGACTCAATAGCAGCGTTTATTCCTGTACTATCGATGCCTTGTGATCTAACATCTGTTTCTCTAAATATTGTCAAAGCATCTTGACGCGCGCTTGCGTAGCTTCTACGTGTAGGCGCTTCCTCAAATGCGATAGGCGGTTGACTATCTTCAAGTCGTATGTTGGCGAAGACGTCTAAGAATGCAATGTCTTCCCGCCTTATCTGGAGCTGGTTAATAATATCACTGACATCGATGGGTATCACGTGTATTCTCTCAAACGTCTTTGATACCATCATTGAAGTTTTGTGCTGGTCTGGCGCGAGTTGTATTGATCGTGATATATCACGCAGTACACGTTCTTTGTTAAGCTGACCTTCAGGAGTGTTAGGATATCTGTCTGTGATAAGATCAACTATAGTTGTGTAGTTAGCATCTTGTGCAGAGTCAGGGTATCTCCTAACTTGTGGTACAAGATCAAAAACTTCTTCTTCGAGAGTGAAACCCGCAGTTGTTTTTAACAACAACTTTGCATAGTGGCTCATAAGATGATTATCGATAATTTTTCTATCACCAATGATACGCTCGAGATCAGAAAAATCAATATCACGATAATTTCCACCATCATCAATGACTTTGTATTTTGTAGCGCTATAGATCTGACTATAGTTCGTTAACTCACTTGCTTTAGTATCAGCGCCACCTATCAACTGCGATCCCTCATTTACAAAAATGCGCGTTGAAAAAGTGTACCCTCTTGTCACAAATGCCTCAAATGTACTTGCTTCTTCTTCTTCCTGCGTAATCTGCAAATTTTTGAAAGTGAGGTCAATACTGTACAAGTGTTCAGATGTTGAAGCAATATTCTGGTACCTTAATGCTTCCATTAAACCGGTCGGTATTCCAACAGCAATCAAAAACTTCCTAGTCAATGCCTCATTTAGAGGATCATTTAGATTAGGATAAGTTGCCACTACTGTCTTAGTGTTTAGAGCTTGACCAACATTATGATCGATAGCTGATGGAAGATACGATGCTCCCCTTAGAAGAGATGAATATCGATCTACAATGTTCTTCTTAAGGAATGCTTGCTCTATCTGTGTATCATTCAGGAGACTGTATCTTCCTACAAGATTATTTGTTGATGCAATCCGATAAATTTCATTGACATTGCTTTTAAATTGCTGTGCTGTTTGTCCTATTTGAGACGCATGACTTGCAAGTATATTAATAATGTCAAGGCATGTCTGCTCTTGATTATTAATTTTTTCAATTGGTGAACCAAAATATTTATTTCTGAGACCTACAACAGCAGTACCAAAATTCTGATCTGTTGTAAATTTATCAGTTGCAAAATCAAATGCAAGTCTAGAAAGTGTCTCGCTATCTACATCATAGTTTTCAGCAATAAATTTTAGTAATTTAAATTCGGCTGGTCGATACTCGATTGTCATCTCATAATCATAGTAATCTTCTATGTTAACCTTGTAGGAGCACTGCCTTAGCATGTCTAAAAAGTGTGCATAAAAGACAAATGCTCGAGCATCTCTAGACAGCCCTAAAGAAAAGTCAGTCTTAAGTGTTGCTTTCTTGTAATAATCTTCATTTCTTTCATTTTGAGTGTAACTTTCACCTAAAAAATTTTGTTCTAATCTTCTTGCAAGATTATGAAAATTCAAGAAAGATACACTGCCTACTTGTTCAAAGTATTCTTTTTCGATTGAAAAATCACCATATGTAACTTCTTCTGCTGAGATTGGCATTAATCCACTGTTTTCATAGACCCATTCTTTATCGCTTGGTGGTCTAATGGCGCCTCTCTCGATCCCACGATTAACATCTTCCTCTCTAATAAGAGCATTTATTGCACCGTTGAGTTCATCACTTTGTGGATGGTCGGCAGGTGTATTTAATCCATAGTTGTTTATCTTATCAAGAACGCACATTAACCTAAATAATTTTTTTGCAACATCATCATTGTATGCTGCTGCCATAAAGCAACCAATTCGTGTTGCGCTTGCATTGGACGCTAAATCGTCTGTATCTATTTTTGATCCATTAATAAAAGTTAATAGCATATCTCTAATGTTTTTTACAACAGTTTTTCTTACATCGTCATCTCTGTAAATTAGCTGGTAAAACAGACGAAGTTTTAGAGTAAACGCTGCATAGTCATTTGAAAAATTAATAATTTCTTGAAATGCGGGAGCTGTTGCTGTTTGAACAAGATTATTATTTATCAAATAATCTGTGCCTTCACCCAGATCAATTTTTCCTATCTTACGACCGTCAATATTAGCAACTAAAAGATTGATAGCATCGTATGCATTAGAACTTTGGATAAAGTCATTAACGTTATTGACACCATTGTCAAGTGAATCAATGAATGGTGTTGATTGTCCCCTGTAGTCTTTATATTTTCCTACAATTTGCGCCAGAGCATCTTCTATGTTACGAGATCTAACGTTAACAAGACTTATTAGCTGTTCTTTAACACTTTGAATTATAAGATCTCGTTGCACAAGACGAACCATATCAGTTATATTTTCTGCTGTTCCATCTTGATAATCAGACATTCTAATATTGCGAATGTTTGCTGCGGCGTCATAGTATATCAGTGTTCTTCCTGTAAATTCATCCAACTCTGTTGCTGGATTGATAGTTTGAAGCTTTTTTACACGATCAACAGTGCCAGGTGAGTTTCTGCCATTAATAAGCGTTGTCTTAATACTTTCATCTGAATAGGGGACTTCCGTTTTACCTAAAACAATTTGCTCTGTTAATAATTTGAGAATTTGGGCAACATTCTTAGTATTAGATCCAATCTCCCAATCTTCAAGACTTATTTGACCTAATTCATCATTCTCTTTTAAAAATTCAAAGATATTTTGCTTACCAGATAAAAATTGGTAATCTTCACCATTAATTGTGTAACCCTGTGTTAAACCTTGATTGGTAGTAGAAATTGATATAATATTTAGAAGACTGATCAATCTGTCTTTAATTAATGCAGTTTGCAAACATAAATCTGCATATTGTCTTGCAGACTGCACATTCTGATCATATTGGGCTGTTGTTAATTGCAGCAATGATGTATTTTGATCAATTACAGCCTTGACATCTCTCTCGACTATCTTCTTAATCTCATTGTTAATATCTATAATAAATGGTGTTGTTGTCAAACCTGTGTCAACATCAACAACTTTAGATGTTCTAGGTGAAGTCAATAGAATTGTAGGATACAGTGAAGTCAAACCATATGACGAAGTGAGATAAACATCACGTGAAGATTCAGGTAAAACAGTATAGTCACCAATCTGGTTTATCTGATTAGTTCTTGCGCCTGACGTCTCACGTGCTGATAATCTCCGTGAAATTCTTTCTTCTGTCGTAGCTGGTCTAGAGCTAGTTACAGCAAAAACCCCTCCTTCAAATGTCCCTTGAAGTCGAGTTGCTAAAGTATCTTTGACAATAGTTTTAGACTGAACCTGTAAGTTAGATGCTGTTTTGCTAAACCTATAACCCATCACACCACCTCAAATAGGCGAGTTGTTATCTCACTCAGTGTTGTTCCATCATACTTGACAGGCGTGATGACATAAGCAAACTGGCCCGTCCTCAACCTTGTCTTGTCATCGAGAAAATTTTGTCTTATACTATCATCAACATAGTGACATGTTCCAACAATAGATCTCACTCCACCTTTAATAGTCGAGATGATAAAGAAGTCGATGACTTTTTGTGCAGTTGCGTTGATTACATCGAACGATATGAGACGTCGACCTTCATCAACTGTGACAAGTTCAAAGTTATTGATATTTGTCGACCCAACAGATTGATTTACAGAAAATGTATCCGTAATACCTAGACGACCTTGCAAGAAACCTGACGTGTCGACATCAGCAACTTTTGTGTTGCCATACGACAAAGTTCCACGTAGTGTAGCCTTCTTGGACAGGAACTTCTGCGTGAAGTTAACTTTTGAGAGCTGGGGTTTTGATGTTAAGTTTGATGACACAATTTGACTTCTCTGGAGCGCATCTCTCGGATTGAAGACACGGGGTTGTGTCTTATCTGACCCTATCTCTTCAAAGAGATCAGCTTGCCCTCGTAGGAGTCCTTCGAAGATATATAAGACATTCTCTGTTGTTGTATCAGTAAAATCTCCAGGTTCTATGACACCTAGATCCTTGATCTCACCCGTGTCAAGTGATACCCTTCTAACATTCACTTTTGTGATAGAAGACAGATCACCTGATAACTTTAGTGTCTCTTCTTCAAAGTATTTATCAATTCCCTGTTCTTTCGTTGCACTCAGGATCGCAGTTGTATCGCTATCTTTAGTAAGTGTAACAGATACACTGAACGTTGTTGTTGTGTTCCTGCCGCTGACATTTGTACTCTTCTGCGTAACGCTAATTTCTGTGCCCGATGTGTAGTCAGTAACTCTAACTACTGATGTTGTTCTTGCACGTTTAATATTACCGTAAGTGTCCTGTAGGAAGGCTGCATACTCGTATGTGCGCTCAGTGTTGACGGTTAAATCTTCAATCTTAACGATCCCTGCACCTATCTTTAGTTGTGTCTGTATGTTATCCCATTGCTTCTGTTTCTTGTCGATAGAGCGGCGCATAAACTGGACGTATTTGTAATTTGCAGGAGCACCGAACAGCTCAACGGTCACATTTCCTTTGTTCGCAGTTGCGACAACTGTACCTGAAACAAGATCTTCTCTCACAGCAAGAGTTTTGCTCTCAAAATTACCTAGCACAATTCCAGACGTAAGTACAGGCACAGCACGAATGATTTTATTTGTTGTTGACTTGATCGGTATCTTTCTTGTGATTGCTTGCTGTCGCCAATCTGCTGGAAGCATTCCAACGACATTGAATGGTGCTTGTTGGGCCACAGATTGATAGGTAGGAACGTCTCGATTGTAGATCCTAATCCCTGTCACTCGAGGATCTTTGTTGAAGATATTAACTTGTGCAGTCGTTTTAGACACAAATTGGACGCCGACTGCTGGAAGTTGACTTGGTATGCTATTTTTGATGAGCTGGCGTGCATGATTAATTGTAAAGTCAATCTTCTGGATAAGATCACCATTTACCTTCCTAATCGTGCATATGATAGAAAATTTACCGCTGGGTGGCGTCAAAGATGCAGGGATCCGAAATGTGTGAGGCAGCAGTACGTCTGTTGATACTTTCTGACGCTTCTGTGCTGTCAAAGTTGCAGGAAGGAGGCTGTTCCTGCTACCTTGGAGTGCTGTTGTTGTGAATGCACCTCCAATGGTGCGCTGCTGCCGCTGTGCTGTACCCATTCCCTTGCGAGCAATCTCAGCATCTTCAACTAAACTTGCACCCACAATCTGTTTTGCAGGATCTTTGCCTGCCAACGTTAGTTTTGAGTACACGTTGATGCCACTAGAAGTTTCAGCCTCAGGGGGCGCGTTCTTGATAAGATCAGATGCAATGATCTTTGATACTTGACTAGAGGGCAAGCCTGCAACAGGCTCAAATGTGCTCTCAATGACAGCAAGATCAACAAATCTTGAACCTTGAAGACGAAAACGACTCACTTTCCTTGAGCGTGAGAAAATGTCTGCTCGTCGGGACGTGATAGTGTTATCTAGCTGTTCTTTATCACGATCATTGACAAAATCTCTTCTGATCTTGTTGCCTCCGAGGATCTGGTTATTGATGTCACTCGTTGTCGTGAATGTTCTTCCGCTAAGAAGCGCAAATGTCTTGCCTACACGCTTGTAAGCAATGTCAACACGCATCGTCCTAACATTTGCAGCATAAGCTGCAATCTGGTCGACCAAAAAGTTGACTGTATACTCATAGAACTGTCTATTGTCATAGGTTACAGTTTTGAGGACAATACTTGACTGTGGGAGATCTTTAATGATCGTGATCAGATCGGTGTTAGATGTGTTCATTTACTCAGCCACAATTGTAAAAAGATTGACGAAAGCAGGTGCTTGAAAGTTATCCTCACTGTCAGTAGCATAAACTTTACCAACAAAAAATACACGTTTGAATGGCCGTTGCCTGTCATTCTCGTCTTTAAACTCACCAAAATCAATGCAGTCAAGCTTCTTGAGCATCTCAACACCTGTGCTATCTGTTGTTGATCCTTCAAAGATCTGCATGAAGACGTTGCTCGCAAGTGAAGTCTCAGCAAAGTCAACTACTATCTTCTCCTTGAGCGAAACTTGAGGATCTAGACCATTAAGATTTCGCATCAGATCATCGTATGTAAGCGGCGTCACTTCTTCAATTGGATCGTAGCTGCCTAAATTTTGCTGTATGTTAGCGTCGTCTACGTAGACGGGCGCCAAAAACTGAAAATTATCTAGATGTGAGAGCTGCCTGTCAATCATAAATGGATCAAGTGATCCAATCTGGCCGACAGGCTGTATTCCACGAAATGGGACAAAGTTATTTCTACGAAATGTAATTGACCCTGTTGTCAGTCTAAACTGATTATAGATCTCATAAGGTAACGACGTCTGGATGAGCTGCTGCTCAGCTAGACTGTCGAGGATAGAACCACTGACTAACTCAAACATGGAAGCAAATGAGCTTGTCACTGGTTCGTAGTTGACACGATTGTAAGTTCCTACGCCGTCAGGTGATGTAAGAGTGTTGATAGACGCAGAGTATACTCTGCCGTCTGTTGATACTCTTGAAGTATTGCCGTCATAGGGAACAAGAAGACCACTATCGTCATTCTCAATAACAATCTGGTCTTGGACACGGTTTCCTGCTTCAAAATAGATGTAAGCAGATGCGTCATCAGAACCACTTGCAACATCTTTTGCATAGAACACATGACGATCTGTGAAAGATGCAAACTGTGGAACAAATTTCCCTGCTGCAATCTGACGTCGTCCTTCGACTGTGAGAACGACGTCCATGATGCGTGTTTTTGAATCAAGAATACCAGACATGCTATTCTAATTATAACAGTGTCATCAAGTCTTGAAAATGTTCGTGATCGGTATAAATGGATTATTCTGTGATGTCGTATATGGTCCACGTGAAGTTGATGTCCCAACGTCGTCAGCAAAGGGAAATGTTCCTGTCATGTATGGACTAAGGTTATTGCACTGTGTTAGTGATGCCGATACAGGTATATCAGATGATGACAGGACAAACTTTGCGTAAGCAGGCCCTTGATCTTCAAAACCTCCACTTTTTTTGTAGATGATTTTGTTGAATATCCTGTAGTCGCGTGCTTGCTCAAGCATATCTCTAAAGTTTCCATAACGATCGTATCTAAAATAGTTCTTTGGTTTTGTAAGGCCGCTATATGCAATATTGAAAAAAGATGTAAATGGTGGGACCCCAATCGTGATCGTCCTTGGTCCATTCTGGTAGTAATTTTTCTGCTCATCTACTAGCATAACTTGGCGTGCAAAAGAACCTGATGAGAATGGGGCGTCATTTGTCACGCTAGCATAAACACGACGTGTGCCATCTAATATTGAACCTTTTACGTAGTTATCAATGTAATTACCGTAGAAAGTTTTCTTCTCAGACACATCAAACTGGTCTCTATCATCTTGCACATTTGTTATGATCTCATGCACAGCGGGTGAGATTAAGTTTTGATTGAGACTGTTGTGTGTCTTAGCGACACCGCCCTGTATAAGAGAACCAAAAAGAGTAACTTGCGCCTTCTCTGCAAGCAACTTAAAGAAAGATCCCGTTTGACTTAAAAATGAATTGTCATACCCATCAGGTGACGTCAATGAACCTGTGGGTAGAACTGTACACACATCTGATTCTATTCCAAAAATTAGGTCATCTGTTGGTAGCAGTAGATACGGTGTGCTTTCTGATTGAGGAAATGTCTTACTAACAAATCCATTTGAAGGTTTAATTGAACCCTCTACTCTTTTTAAGAGACGTGTGTCAGTTGACGCAAAACTAGCAAATCTTGTTTTTGGATAGTCATTACCTGTGATAAGCGCATTAGTTGTTCTAAACACAAAGAATCCAGCATTGTCAACTTCTGTGTCTTCAGATGCTGTTACAATATTCTGTATACTTCCTGGCCAGAAATTCATAGTTTCAACAAGATTTGTTGTACCGCTGTATCCTGACCCTGCTGAAAATGATGTTATTCCACCAAATTGTGCGGGATAATCTTTAGGAAAGATTGAGAATGTTACAGATCCTGTAAAAATACTTGGAACAATTGACGATAGTGAAATGTCATAATCGTAGCTAAATTCTGGATTGTGTGTTGTAAAGCTAACATCTTCATTAACTTTACTATTATAGAATGTAAGTGACCCATTTGTAATGAGAAATCTCTGACTTGCTTTTTGTAATCCATCCGGGTGGTCGGATGGCGGGCTTGTCTGTCTATAGAGGAAAAATACAAGATTGTCAATGTCTCGATACGCGCCTTCTTTTGGGTAGGTTCCTGCTTTTGGACCTGAATGCTGTCTTTTGGCGACAAATGGCAAAGTTACATCAACTCTTTCAAGCATAAAAGGTTGCTCAATGTATCTTGACAGTGACAATGCCTGGCTACCTGTTGCGTAGTAGCGCTGTGCGTTAGGCGCGTCGAAGAACATTGTAGGTGTACCAATAGATTCATAGCCAAAAGATGACATTGTTGTCTGGCTAGAGCCATATGAGTCTTTTATGTGCGCAAGATTAGATGTTCCCTGGAACTGTGCCATGAAGTAAAGGTGACCAGAAAACTTTCCCATATTACCGTTGTAAGACGGTGCATAGCCAAAACCAATATCTTCCCATCGTTTGAGATCAAAGTTAAAGTAACAGAATCCTGTGCTTGGCTTGCCATAGAACTCACTATTAGTGTTGGTGTTAACCTGAGATGTGCTGAGACGACAGAGCAGTTTTTCTTTAGTCGGCGTAATATCAATTGGTATTGCAATCTTGTTGCGTGCTGCAGATGTAAATCCGTATGCTAAGGACGATGTCGATATGTAGTCATCCACGCCTGGGATGTCGAAAAGACTCTCATTGAAAGGCTTAAGATCTTCTACACTGCCTAGCATTTTTACTCGCTGCTCGACAGCAGCAGCGTCAATATTGACATTTGCGCTGATTGAACTTGATGGCATTGTTGTGTAACCAACAGGTACCATTTCAGGAAATGATGTGTTATTTGTAGAGAACACAATTGTCCTATCATCTGCAAACTGTGTGTTGCTATCAACACCGTTATCAAGTGGATCAGATGATCTAATTAGCTTCGGATAAGCATCCTGAAATTGGTCATAATCTCTTATCAGGCGCCGAACAGTTTTTCTAAGAAATTTAGTTGACATTATTAGCCTTTGAGTCCAGCGAAGGCGATTGAGTCGCGGTCATTGCCTGCATACACAAAACC
>Ga0214921_10001192_pt1 | contig 45040 bp, 40 predicted proteins | sample LL1505_MetaG_FD_177992 | JGI IMG/M metagenome (GOLD analysis project Ga0214921, IMG submission 177992) | Freshwater microbial communities from Lake Lanier, Atlanta, Georgia, United States - LL-1505 | ecosystem: Environmental > Aquatic > Freshwater > Lake | place: USA: Georgia | collected...
ATGCGATGCAGAGAGGACTCAGTGATGAATTTTCCAAGTGAGGGGTGACTTTTTGACCAAAGTTCCTGGCTCGAGTCGTTTGATTGGCGATGTTGGCGGAACCAACGCCCGATTTGCATGGCAGTCGGATCCCGCCGCTCCCTTGTCTCTGATCGAACGCCTTCCCTGTGTGGATTTTGAATCGATCGGCGCGGCTATTCAGACCTACCTCAACAATCACGGTCTACCGACGCCACGTTTTTGCGCAATCGGAATTGCCACGCCGATCACAGGCGATCGCGTCCAGATGACGAATCATCACTGGTCCTTTTCAATTGCTGCGCTCAAGAATCATTATCAATTCGAGCAATTCATTGTGATCAACGATTTCACCGCATTGGCACTGTCGTTGCCTGAAATCGCTCGTTCAGAACTGCATCAGATTGGCCCCGGCGCAGAAGTTGAGGGTTCGCCCAAGGCCTTGATCGGTGCCGGGACAGGTCTCGGCGTTTCTGGCCTTCTCTCTAGCGGGAAGAGCGCTTGGGTGCCGATTGCGGGTGAAGGCGGACATGTTTCGCTATCGGCACAGAGCGACGAAGAGGCGGCGGTGATCGCGCACTTAAGGGGCCGTTTCGGCCATGTTTCGGCTGAGCGCGTATTGTCCGGTCCCGGTTTGGTGAACTTGTACGAAGCAAGCGCCGCCATTGACGCTCGCTCACCAGCGTTGAACACTCCCGAGAAAATTCTTCAAGCATCCGATTCGGATCCCGACTGTAAGCGGGCAGTGCAATGGTTCTGCGCCTTTCTCGGAAGTGTCGCTGGTGACCTGGCGTTAACGCTCGGCGCGAGGGGCGGCGTCTATATCGGTGGTGGTATTGCGCCACGCCTGCTCGCGCACCTCGAAGCATCGATGTTTCGAACCCGATTCGAAGACAAAGGCCGCTTCAAGTCTTATCTGTCCACCATTCCAACCTGGGTGATCGTGAGCGAGCACTCACCGGCTTTGATCGGGGCGGCCCGTGCCCTTGAGCGCTAATCGATCGGCCAATCGATGGTTGTTTGCGACTACCTTGCGGATTTTCGTCGTTCATCTAGTTTGATCTTTAGCACCCTGTATCGCTGAAAATGATCGCCGCGCGGGGCCAGGCATTGCCCATCCGTGGCAAGTTCATTCGATTAGAAAAAGGGGGGCGACGATGTACCGGATGCATGTGGGAAATTTGCCGTGGCGCCTGAGCGACGAGCAATTGCGAAAACTATTCGGGCATTACGGTCCGGGCGAGGCTCGGCCGCGACGCATTCAGGTGACCGTACCGGATCGGATCCCCTTCACCACCAGCTTGCGCCCGCCCGCTTACATTCCCCCTACGTAAGTCGGCCCACCACCGCCTTCGGGGGTCACCCAGACAATGTTCTGGCTCGGATCCTTGATGTCACAGGTTTTGCAATGCACGCAGTTCTGGGCATTGATCTGCAGGCGCGCGCCTTCCGCGGGTGCATCGATTGAATTGCCCGCCGAGTCAACATATTCATAAACACCGGCCGGGCAATACCGCGCCTCGGGTCCTCCAAACTGGGCCAGATTCAGGGCGACCGGAACACCCGAGTCCTTCAGCGTGAGGTGAATCGGCTGGTTTTCTTCGTGATTCGTGTTCGACAGAAAGACTGAGCTCAAACGATCGAAGGTCAGCACGCCATCGGGTTTGGGATAAGTGATTCGTTCGCACTCGGCTGCAGGGCGCAGGGTTTCGTGATCGGCGTGATCGTGATGCAGGGTCCACGGGGCCTTGCCGCCGAGAAGTTTCTGGTCGATCCCGACCATGAGCGCGCCCATCCAGAGACCCTTGGACATCGCAGGTTTGAAATTACGCGCCCGGTGAAGTTCTTCGTGCAGCCAACTGGTTTTGAACGTCTGCGGGTAGGTCGCCAGCACATCATGGCTGCGCCCCGTGGCGACCGCGTCAAATGCGGACTCGGCCGCCAGCATGCCGCTCTTGATCGCTGCGTGGCTGCCCTTGATTCGGCTGGTGTTTAAGAAGCCCGCGTCGCAACCGATCAGTGCGCCGCCCGGGAAGACGAGTTCGGGCAAGGATTGCAGACCACCGGCCGTGATTGCGCGGGCGCCATAGGCCAGACGTCGCCCGCCTTCAAAGGTCGTACGGATCGCCGGATGGGTTTTGTAGCGCTGAAATTCACCATATGGGCTCAGCCAGGGGTTGGTATAGCCCAAGCCCACGACGTAACCGACTGCCACGCGGTTTTCCGCCATGTGGTACAGAAACGAACCGCCGTAGGTGGCGGAGTCGAGCGGCCAACCCGCGGTGTGGACGACGAGGCCGGGCTCATGGCGGGCCGGATCAACTTCCCACAACTCCTTAAGGCCAATCCCGTGGACTTGCGGATCGCGGCCCATCGCCAACCCATAGTGTGCGATGAGTTGACGGCCAAGGTGGCCGCGAGCACCTTCGGCGAAGAGCACGTATTTCGCGTGCAACTCCATCCCGGGCTGAAAGCCATCGCCGGGTTGGCCGTTACGACCCACGCCGAGGTCTCCGGTAACGACACCGCGCACAGCACCTTCGCCATTAAAAAGGAGGCTCGCGGCTGCAAAGCCTGGGTAGACCTCGACCCCCGCAGCCTCGGCCTGTTGACCCAGCCAGCGCACCACATTGCCGAGGCTGATGACATAGTTGCCGTGGTTTCGGAAGCAGTCCGGGAGTGCCCATTCCGGCGTTTGCCAGGCTTTTTGCTCGGTTAAAAACAAAAACTTGTCCGCGGTGACGGGCTGGTCCAGTGGGGCGCCCAGCGCTTGCCAGTCCGGCAGGAGTTCATTGAGTGCGCGTGGGTCCATGACGGCGCCCGACAAAATGTGCGCACCGATTTCTGCGCCCTTCTCAAGTACACACACGCTCACGTCCTGACCGCGTTCGGTCGCAAGTTGCCGAATTCGAATTGCGGCAGCCAAGCCCGCAGGGCCGCCTCCGATGATCACGACATCGAATTCCATCGATTCACGTTCGATGGTGCTGGGTGAATGTTCGGTCATGCCGCGCTCCGGTATTGTTCAGGGCGTTGTCTTGATCCAAATTGTAGACTGCTCGCTTAGACGGCCCCGGTTTGGTTCGCCTTCGGTTCGTGTTCACCCCCCATGATTCAAGGACGTTTCCCCCATGACATCCCCGTTTGATTTCAGTGGCCGGACGGCCTTGGTAACCGGCGCCTCGAGTGGCCTTGGCGCCCGTTTTGCACGCGTGCTGGCCCAAGCTGGCGCACGTGTCGTGCTGGCCTCGCGCCGGGTTGATCGCCTGAAGGAACTGCGCGCTGAGATCGAAGGCGAGGGCGGCAGTGCCCATGTCGTCGTGATGGACGTCAACGATGTGGCGAGTATCCGCGCGGCGGTTGCCCATGCCGAGACCGAAGCCGGTGCGCTCGACATCCTGGTCAATAACTCGGGCGTCAGCACCACCCAGCGCCTGGTCGATGTGACTGAGGCTGATTACGATTTCATTTTCAATACCAATACGCGGGGCGCATTTTTCGTCGCCCAAGAAGTGGCCAAGCGCATGATTGCTCGCGCCAAAGGGACCCCCGACGGGACCGTGCCTCACGCCCGCATCATCAACATTGCGTCGATGGCCGGATTGCGGGTGCTCGCCCAGATCGGGGTCTATTGCATGAGCAAAGCGGCAGCTGTGCAGATGACACGCGCCATGGCGCTCGAGTGGGGACGCTATGGCATCAATGTCAACGCCATTTGCCCGGGTTACATCCGGACCGAAATCAATGATGCGCACTGGGAGACCGAGTCAGGCCAGCGCCTGATTCAGATGTTGCCGCGCAAACGCATTGGCTCTCCTGAGGACCTCGATGGTCTCTTGCTCCTCCTGGCCAGTGATCATTCAGGGTTTATAAATGGTTCCGTGATTGCCGCCGACGATGGATTTGGAATCTAAAGCACGCTAGGCGGGGGGCGTATAATCGCGGTCGATCCCAGGGATGCCTCCCGGGGCTTGAGACCGCCCTCGGCGGCAGCCACCCATGACTAAGTTCGTATTCGTGACTGGCGGCGTCGTGTCCTCGCTGGGTAAAGGGATCGCCGCCGCTTCGATCGCCGCATTGCTCGAATCGCGCGGGCTGCGCGTCACGATGCTCAAGCTCGACCCCTACATCAACGTCGACCCGGGCACGATGAGCCCGTTTCAGCACGGCGAAGTGTTCGTCACCGAAGATGGGGCCGAGACCGATCTTGATCTGGGCCATTACGAGCGTTTTGTGACGGCCAAGATGCGCCGTACTAACAATTTTACGACCGGTCAGATCTACGAATCGGTGATTCGCAAAGAACGCCGGGGCGAATACCTCGGTCGGACCGTGCAGGTGATCCCGCATGTAACGAACGAAATTCAGATCTTTATCGAGCGCGGGGCTGGCGTTGGCACCCCAGAGGCGGCACAGGTTGCCATCGTCGAAATTGGCGGCACCGTCGGAGATATTGAATCCTTGCCGTTTCTTGAGGCCGTTCGGCAAATGAGCTTGAAACTCGGCCGTGGTAATGCCTGTTTCGTCCACCTGACCCTTGTTCCGTTTATTCCGTCGGCTGGCGAACTTAAGACCAAACCAACTCAGCACTCGGTTCAAAAACTGCGCGAGATCGGGATCCAGGCGGACCTCCTGTTGTGCCGGGCCGATCGATACATACCGGACGAAGAGCGCGCCAAAATTTCGCTCTTCTCGAATGTTTTGATCGATTCAGTGGTGTCGGTACCCGACGTCTCCAGCATCTATAAAGTGCCTCGCGTTTTGCAGGAACAAAAGGTCGACGCCGTTCTCTGCGAATTGTTGCGACTCGACACGCCTCCTGCCGATCTCTCTCTCTGGGACCGACTGGTTTGGTCGCTCGATCATCCCGAGCGCACTGTTCGGATTGGTATGGTTGGCAAGTACGTTGACCTCACTGAATCCTACAAATCCCTGACTGAAGCGCTCACTCACGCCGGTATTCATACGCAAAGCCGTATCGAGATCGATTACGTGGATTCGGAACAGATCGAGCGCGAAGGCACGGCGATGTTGTCAGACTTTGATGCCATTCTGGTTCCTGGAGGCTTTGGCAAACGCGGTGTCGAGGGAAAAATAGAGGCCATCCGCTATGCCCGTGAACATCAGATTCCCTACTTGGGGATTTGCCTTGGCATGCAGTTGGCGGTGATCGAGTACGCCCGCCACTGCGCGGGACTTACTGCTGCCAACAGTACCGAATTTGACTCGGCCACGGTGCATCCGGTCGTTGGTTTAATTACCGAATGGATCGACCGGGAGGGCCAGGTCGAGCAGCGCACCGAGGACTCAGATCTGGGCGGGACAATGCGCTTGGGCGCCCAGCGCTGTCCGGTTGAGCCCGACACGCTGGCAGCCTCCATTTATGGTGAAGCGGTGACGGAGCGCCATCGTCACCGTTACGAAGTGAATAATCATTACGTGCCTCGTCTGGAAGCTGCAGGTCTGCGGGTTTCGGCGCGCACGCCGACTGAGGACCTGACCGAAATTATTGAGCTTTCCTCATCGGGACCGCAAACGCACCCCTGGTTTGTGGGCGTCCAGTTTCACCCCGAGTTCACGTCCACCCCGCGTGACGCCCATCCTTTGTTTTTATCGTACGTCCGGGCAGCCATTGCGCAGTCAGGGAGGCGGCAGTGAAGATTGCAGACTTTCAAATTGGTGGTGGGCGACCCCTTTTTTTGATTGCGGGCCCCTGTGCCATCGAGTCGCGCGAATTGGCAATGCAAACCGCTGGTGAACTCAAGGCCATGACGGGCGAACTCGGGATCCCGTTCGTTTACAAGTCCTCGTTCGATAAGGCGAATCGCTCATCGGGGGCTTCATTCCGGGGACTGGGCATCGATGAGGGCCTGCGGATCCTCGCCGACGTTCGGGCCCAGATCGGTGTGCCCGTGATCACGGACGTGCATGAAGTGGAGCAGATCGGGCCCGCTGCGGCGGTCTGCGACATGCTTCAGACCCCAGCTTTTTTGTGCCGTCAAACCGATTTCATTCGCGCCGTGGCCTGCGCGGGGGTCCCGGTCAATATTAAGAAGGGCCAGTTTCTCGCGCCGCATGACATGAAGAACGTGGTCGACAAGGCACGAGCGGCCGCTATCGAACACGCGGGCGGCGACCCTGATGCGGGTCAGAACATTCTGGTCTGCGAACGAGGGGTGTCGTTTGGGTATAACAACCTCGTGTCAGACATGCGCTCGCTTGCGATTCTCCGCGAGACCGCATGCCCCGTGGTTTTTGATGCAACTCATTCGGTTCAGTTGCCCGGTGGGCAGGGCACATCCTCGGGCGGGCAACGCGAGTTTGTTCCTGTACTCGCCCGCGCCGCAGTCGCGGTGGGGATCGATGGCCTATTTATGGAAACCCACCCCGATCCGGCCAAGGCGCTTTCTGACGGCCCTAATGCCTGGCCACTTGGCCGGATGCGAGAGCTACTCGAAACGCTGCTGGCGCTTGATCAGACCGTTAAACGCGCGGGATATATCGAGAGCCGACTTTGATCGGGCGCCGCCACTCATTTCTGTTCAGGGAGTTTGAATTCTGATGAGCACCATTGTCGATATCATCGGTCGGGAAATCCTCGACTCGCGGGGCAATCCCACCGTCGAATGTGACGTCCTCCTTGAAAGCGGTGCAATGGGGCGGGCAGCGGTCCCCTCGGGCGCGTCCACTGGCTCCCGTGAAGCCATTGAGTTGCGCGATGGCGACGCGTCGCGCTATCTCGGCAAGGGCGTGTTGACCGCGGTCGAGCACGTTAATACCGAGATCAGCGAGGCCATGATGGGCCTTGATGCGACCGAGCAGGCTTACATCGATCGCATCCTGATCGACCTTGACGGTACCGATAACAAGAGCCGGCTGGGCGCCAACGCCACCCTCGCGGTGTCCATGGCGGTGGCCAGAGCGGCAGCCGAAGAATCAGGCCTGCCGCTGTACCGTTACCTCGGTGGTTCGGCTGCGATGGCGATGCCCGTGCCCATGGTGAATGTCATCAACGGGGGCGCGCATGCCAACAACAATCTCGATCTGCAAGAACTGATGATCATTCCGGTCGGGGCGCCCAGCTTCCGGGAAGCTCTGCGCTGGAGCGCGGAGACCTTCCACGCCCTGAAGAAAATTTTGCATGATCGCCACATGTCGACCGCCGTGGGCGATGAGGGCGGATTCGCGCCCAATCTGGACAGCCACGAGAGTGCGATCCGGTTGGTTCTGGAGGCTATCGAACGGGCCGGTTACGAACCCGGTGGACAGATTGCTCTGGGTCTGGACTGCGCTGCTAGTGAGTTTTATCGTGACGGGCAGTACCACCTGGCCGGTGAAGGCCTGGCACTGTCAGCGTCCCAGTTCACCGATTTGCTGGCGACCTGGTGTGATCGCTATCCAATCGTGTCGATCGAAGACGGCATGGCCGAGAACGACTGGACTGGGTGGCGTGGGCTGACCGATGCATTGGGTGACCGGATTCAGCTCGTCGGGGACGACTTGTTCGTGACCAATACGAAGATATTGCGTCAGGGTATCGATCAGGGGGTGGCGAATTCGATTCTGATCAAGATCAATCAGATCGGGACGCTGACTGAAACCTTCGCAGCAATTGAACTTGCTAAGCGCAATAACTACACGGCCGTCATCTCGCATCGTTCGGGTGAAACCGAAGACACCACGATCGCTGACATCGCCGTAGCCACCAATGCCATGCAGATCAAGACCGGTTCGACCTCGCGCAGTGACCGGATGGCCAAGTACAACCAACTGCTTCGGATCGAGGAAGATTTAGGCGATGTCGCCACCTATCCGGGGCGCGATGCTTTCTATAATCTGCGTTGACCCCATACCCGCCCGGACGCCATGCGCTGGATTACGCTCCTCCTACTCGGTCTGCTCCTCGCGGTGCAGTACCCGTTGTGGTGGGGACGTGGCGGCATGCTCAAAGTGCGAGAACTCGAACACCAGGTTGAGCAGCAGCAGTCGGTCAACGCAGCGCTGCGTGAGCGTAATGAGCAACTCGAGGGCGAGGTGCGTGATCTTGTCAAGGGGCAGCAGGCGGTTGAAGAGCGTGCCCGATACGACTTGGGCATGGTGCGGCCCGACGAAGTGTTCGTTCAAATCGACCCAAAACCTGCGCGTTAACTGAGTAGCTGGGCGCTCCAGGGCAAGCGCCTGCGGGGCTCAACCCTGTTTCAGTGCCGAACCTTCGGATCGGTCATGACATCACTTGATACGGCCTCCGGGCCCAGAAAGAGCTGTGCACAGTCGACGGCATCGAAGGTATAGGCCTGATTGCAAAAATCACAACGAACCTCGACGTTTTCCCGTTCGGTAAGGATCGATTCGACTTCCGTTTCGCCCAGCATTTTCAGCATTCCACCGACCCGCTCGCGTGAGCAACGACAGGCAAAGTGCAGCGGGCGCGGCTCCCCTTCTTCTTTCGATTCTTGCCAAAACAGACGGTGCAGGATTTCTTGTGGTGTGACAGAGCAGAGTTCGGCCGCCGTGATCGTGTCGCCCAGGTGCTGTATCCGGGGCCAACCATCGGTATCCTCGACAGGCAAACCACCTTGCGTGGGCAAACGCTGAATTAACACCCCGCCAGCCCGAGTTGCATTGGCAGCCAACCAGAGACGGGTCGGAATCTGCTCTGATCGGGCCATGTAACTCTCAAGCACTTGGGCGACTGTTTCGCCCTCGAAAGGGACAATGCCCTGAGTTACCGGCTGGCCACGTTCGCGGGGCTCGAGTGTGACCGCAAAGCGGCCGCCACCATTGGCATTGACCAGTGCCGAAAGCGGCGTCTCCGGCGCAATCGGCATCTCAGGGTCGACCCCATCGCGCATCCGAACCGTCGCGCGGAAGCTGCCATCCGGCGGGCATTCGACCACGTACAGAGCAACCGGCCCATCGCCATGGATTTGCAGGATCAGGGTGCCGTCAAACTTGATGGTTGCCGAGAGCAAAAGGGCCGCCGCCACCAGTTCGCCCAGGCGATCTCGGACCGCTGCGGGCAGCACGTGTCGATCAACCACCTCGCGCCAAGCGGCAGACAGTGAAACGACCTCACCGCGCACGGCTGCGGGGCGGATCAGGAAGCGTTGAAGGCAATCAGTCATGGGGCCGCATAATGCGCCAATGATGCCCCAAGTCGATCCAGAGGCGCGCGCGCTTGCCTTGCAAGCGTGGCTGTGTGCCGACCCAGTCGAGAAGGCGTCGGCTGCGCGTACGCTCCAAAGCGACTGGGTTAAAGGGCGTCTGAGCTTGAGTCTGACTTTGAGCCAACCCCTGAGCCAAACCTTGAGCCGGAGCTCGGGCAATCCCCCGCAGAACACTACGGATCTTGCGACCCCCGGTCGCCCCGTGCGTCCCCGACTGGTCGCCGCAGGCAGTGTCCCGAATCGGCCCGCCAATTCGGCGGCTGGTCGGATCGCATTGATGCATGCGATTGCCCATATCGAGTTCAACGCGATTGACCTGGCGCTGGATGCCATTTGGCGTTTCGATGGGATGCCGCAGGCTTACTACGCCGACTGGATGTTGGTGGCCGACGAGGAAGCTCAGCACTTTTTACTCGTCTGTGAATGGCTAGCTCGGCAGGGCGCCTCGTATGGTGATTGCGATGCGCATGACGGGCTCTGGCAGATGGCAGCGCGCACCGCTCACGATCCGATCGCCCGCATGGCCTTGGTGCCATCCGTATTGGAGGCGCGTGGCCTCGATGCGACGCCGATGATTCAGGAGCGATTGCGGCGCAACGCTGCGGACATGCGTAACGCGCGGGACCTCAGTGCGGTGGCCGCCATCGAAGACGCGCTAATGATTCTTGATCGAATTTTGAATGATGAAATTGGGCATGTACGGATCGGACGTCAGTGGTTCGAGTGGTTGTGCGCCCAGGACGGGCTGGCGCCCGAGGCTACGTTCGACGCGTTGATGGAGAAATTTAACGCGCCCTGGCCAAAGCCACCTGTCAATCGCACGGCGCGCCTGGCGGCTGGATTCTCGGAGGCGCAACTGGATCGATTTTCGCAAGCTGATCGGCCATCCGCTCATTCTGGCCGTGGCAAACTACGCGTTCAGTCAACCTGAACGAAGGAACCCATGAGCAAGCTTTTCGCTTCAGCCGCAGATGCCATTAAGGGAGTTTTGCACGACGGCCATATGATCGCGGTCGGTGGATTCGGCCTTTGTGGCATTCCGGAGGCCCTGATCGCCGCCGTTCGGGATTCTGGAGTTCAAAACCTGACCTGTATCTCCAACAACGCCGGAGTTGATGGATTCGGGCTCGGGCAACTTCTGGCTACTCGCCAGATCCGCAAGATGATTGCCAGTTACGTTGGCGAGAATAAAGAGTTCGAGCGGCAGTACCTCGCTGGCGAACTCGAACTTGAATTTACACCCCAAGGCACACTGGCCGAACGCTTGCGTGCCGGGGGTGCAGGGATTCCCGCGTTTTATACCCGCACTGGGGTTGGTACCGTAGTGGCCGAGGGCAAAGAGATTAAAGAGTTCGACGGCATCCCATACGTGATGGAGCGATCACTTCTGCCCGATGTCTCGCTCGTCAAGGCCTACATCGCCGACCAGGCGGGCAATCTGATTTTTCGCCGCACGGCGCGCAATTTCAACCCCAACGTCGCGATGGCCGGGAAGTTCACCATCGTCGAGGTTGAACAGATTGTCGCGACCGGCGAACTCGATCCGGACCATATCCACCTGCCGGGCATCTATGTGCACCGGATCATTGTGAACGCGACCCCCGAGAAAAGGATTGAGCAGCGCACTGTGCGCCAGGCCTGATTCGAAGTAACGCATACCGGAGTAATTCAATGTCTTGGAACCGTGATCAGATGGCGGCCCGGGCCGCTTTGGAACTGCGCGACGGCTACTACGTCAACCTCGGCATCGGGCTGCCGACGCTCGTCGCCAACCACGTTCCGGCCGGCATGACGGTTTGGCTTCAGTCTGAAAATGGACTGTTGGGCATCGGCCCATTTCCCCTCGAAGGGGAGGTTGATCCCGATTTGATCAACGCAGGCAAGCAGACCGTAACGACCATCCCAGGGTCGTCCATTTTCTCGAGTGCTGATTCGTTTGCGATGATCCGTGGCGGCAAGATCAACCTCGCAGTCCTTGGCGCCATGCAGGTCAGCCAGACCGGCGATCTCGCCAACTGGATGATTCCCGGCAAGATGGTCAAGGGCATGGGCGGCGCGATGGATCTGGTCGCGGGCGTGGGCCGCGTCATCGTCGTGATGGAACACATTGCCAAGAAAAAAGATGGTTCTGAGGATCTGAAAATTCTCGAACAATGCAATCTTCCATTGACCGGGGTGGGCGTTGTTGATCGGATCATCACCGACCTTTGCGTGCTTGATGTTGATCATGCGCAGGGTCGCCTGAAGCTACTCGAACTCGCGCCAGGCGTGACCGCTGACGAGGTTGTCAGCAAGACGGGATGTGCGCTCGATCAATCCGCCTTGGTCGGCGGGTGATTGCAGATACGGCTTGAAAGAGGCCGAAGGCTATCTGCCTGACGCGAGGCGCGCGCGTTCTTCTTCCTGGAGTCTTAGAACGCGGCGCTGAATCTTGCCGGTCGTCGTCATCGGCAAGGCCTCGATGAATTCGATCTCGCGCGGATACTCGTAAGGCGCCAACCGATTTCGGACATGCGCTTGCAGGGACTCGGTGAGTGCGCTGAGCTGCTCGGGTGCCTGGTAACGGCCGGGCGCATTGAGAACCACAAACGCTTTGACGATTGCGCCCCGGTCGGGGTCGGGCTTGGGCACCACCGCTGCGTTCAACACCTCAGGGTGCCCGATCAGGCAGTGTTCGATCTCGCCCGGACCGATTCGGTATCCCGAGGACTTGAACAGGTCATCGGTTCGGCCTTGGTACCGAAAATCACCCTGTTCCGTCAGAACGGCGAGGTCACCAGTGAGCCACCAGTCGCCGCGAAACTTTGCTTGGGTGGCCTCGGCGTTGTTCCAATAACCAAGAAAGAGCACCGGATCAGGGTGACCGTGACGATCGGCCCGGTGCACCGCGATTTCGCCAGACTCGCCAACGGGCAATTCGTGTCCGTCCTCGTCCACGATGGCGACGCGATGCCCAGGGTACGGACGCCCGATATGTCCAGCAACCGCAGGCCAACGCCGCGATGAATTGCCGACCACGTAGTTGGCTTCGGTCTGACCAAACATTTCGTTGGGCTCCAGACCCAAGGTATCGATACACCAGTCAAACACGGGCTCGCCGAGTGACTCCCCAGCACTCATTAGGGCGCGAAGTCGCAAGGCTGATTGCTCTGTCGGCGACAAGCGGGGCCTGGCCTTCATCATCTGCTTGAGGGCGGTTGGGAACAGAAACGCGTTGGTCACCTGATGGCTGATCATCCATTCGAAGGCGTTGTCGGCGCTGAACCGCTCACGCGACCCAATGATCGTCCGGCCGAAGTACAGCGTCGGCAGGAGCGCGTCCCAGAGCCCCCCAGTCCAGGCCCAGTCCGCTGGCGACCAAAATCGATCTTGCCCCTCGAACCCGGCACCCGGATCGAGGTGGTGTCCGCCCCAGGGGAACCAGTCCTGGCTGGCGACAAAACCCGTCAGGTTGCCCAGTAGCGCCCGGTGTGGAATCAAGGCTCCTTTGGGCGAACCGGTCGTTCCGCTGGTGTAAATCAGCACCGCCGGATCGTCGGCGAGGGTATGTTTAATTGAATGATGCTTCGAGCCACGATCAATCATTGATTGATAGTCATGCTCAAACAATCGATCGTTCTGAAGGGCAGGGGCACATTCTTTACTGGGATCGATGAGGATCAGATCCGCTAGATCGGGGCATTCGAGGGCAGCCTCTCGAATGCTCTCGAGATGCGCCGCATCCACGATCGCGATCCGCGCCCCCGCATCGCGCAGCCTGAATGTGAGTGCCTCGGGGCCAAAAAGGACCGAAAGCGGCATGCTAATCGCGCCCAGTCGCATCGTCGCAAGGTGCGCCACGGCCGTCTCCACGCACTGCGGCAGGATAATCGCGACCCGATCGCCGACATCCACGCCCAGTGTATCCAGCGCATTGGCCAGTTGGCACGACTGTTCATTGAGTTCGCGATAAGTCAGGGGGAGGTGACGGGCACCCGCCCCAGCTTCGATAATCGCTGGACGATTGCCGTGGGCGTCCGTTGCCCACCGTTGCGCGCAAACCTCAGCCACATTGAAGTGTCGCGGTATCTGCCACCGAAACGACTGCGTCAGACGCGCATAGTCATCGGGACGTCGCTGATTACGGTGTTTAGTCATGATCTAAAAGGTAGACTTCGCGCTCCGACCTGAATTCTATTCATGATCACTCACTATAAACCGCGCCGTCCCAGCGAGTCATTGTGGGTCGAGGCGCGCGGAATTCGGCACCACATCCGTGCCTGGGGGCCAGTCGGTGCGCCCCCACTGTGGCTTTTGCATGGTTGGATGGATGGGTCTGCATCGTTCCAGTTTTTGGTTGACGAGTTGCAGATCGAGCGTCGCATTTATGCCCCTGACTGGCGTGGGTACGGACTGACCGAGCGAGCCCTGGGCGTCGATGCGTACTGGTTTCCGGACTACCTGGCAGATCTCGAGGCCATGTTGGATGCGCTGGTTCCTGATCAGTCCGTTGACATGGCTGCACATAGCATGGGCGGCAATATCGCCTGCCTTTACGCGGGCGTAAGACCCTCCCGGATTCGGCGGCTCGTCAATCTCGAGGGTTACGGGTTGCCGGGTAACCGTCCCGATCAAGCTCCCGAGCGCTACGCGCAGTGGCTCGATGAGCTCAGTAAGCCCGAGCGCGAACGGATCTGGCCGAGCCTGGAGACTCTGGTCTCAAGAATGTGTCGAAACAATCCTCGTCTCGGAGCGGATCGGGCGACGTGGCTTGCACAACACTGGGCCCAAGCCGTTGAGATGCCGGAGGGGGAGGGCTGGCAACTTCGGGGTGACCCCGCCCACCGCCGCCGCAACCCCGTGCTATACCGAGTCGAGGAGGTTTTGGCCTGCTGGCGCCAGATCACAGCTCCGGTTTTGCTGGTCGAGGCTGGCGAACCTGATGATTGGCACCAGTACACCCGGGAGCCTGCGTACCGCGAGCGCCTGGCGGCTTTCCCCTCCCTGCAGACGGTGACCGTTGCGGGTAGTGGTCATATGCTTCATCACGACCAGCCAGAGGCGGTAGCCCGCTTGATTGAGTCCTTCTTGGGCCAGCCATGAGTCAAGACCTGTCCCGCGATCTCGATCCACGGGATCCACATTCAATCAATGCGGATTTGCATTGTCATTCTTTTTATTCTGACGGCACGCTGGCACCTGCGGTCCTCGTCCAACGTGCCAAGGCCAATGGGGTCGAACTCATGGCGTTGACCGACCACGATGAGTTGGGTGGCCTAGCCGAGGCCGCCGAGGCCGCTGCCGATCTTGGCATTCGCTTCGTGCCGGGTGTCGAGGTTTCTGTCAGTTGGGGTGGCGAGACCCTGCATATCGTCGGGCTTGGGGTCGACCCGGACTCACCCGAGCTGGTTGCGGGTCTTGCGGGGGTTCGCTCGGGGCGTGATGCGCGAGCTCGCGAGATCGGCGAGCAACTCGCCGCAGTGGGTCATGCGGGGGCCTATGAGGGCGCTGCGGCCATGGCGGGTAATGCTGGGTTGGTCTCGCGAACGCATTTTGCACGCTGGTTGGTTGAACGCGGTGCCTGCGATGACGTGCGCTCGGTGTTTTTGAAATACCTCGTACCGGGTCGTCCTGGCTATGTTCCGCACCATTGGTCTCGGCTTTCCGAAGCGGTGAACTGGATCAGGGCGGCTGGCGGCGTCGCCGTTCTTGCGCACCCGGCGCGCTACCGGGTGGGTGAGCTGGCGTTGACAACCATGCTTGAAGAATTCCGGACCGTCGGCGGCACAGCGATCGAGGTAGCGAGCGGCAGTCACACTCGCGACCAGGTGCGTCGGTTTGCGCGAATCGCAGCGGCTGAAGGATTTGAAGCGTCGAGAGGATCCGATTTTCACAGTCCGATCGAAAGTCACGCAGACCTCGGTTATGCACCGGTCCTGCCCGATTCGGTGGTGCCGGTCTGGCACAGATGGTGAGGCTGATCGTTCATCCGGTCCAGCCGCAGAAACGACTTCTCGAGCAGGCTGCGGTATTGCTTCGGGGCGGTGCGCTCGGCGTGATTGCCACCGATGCGGGGTATGCGCTTGCATGTCGGCTCGACGACAAGACTGCGGTCGACCGACTGAGGGCGATTCGTCGAATCGACGACCGACATCTCTTGACTCTGTTATGTCGAGATCTATCTGAACTGTCGCATTATTCGCAGGTCGATAATCGGCAGTATCGGTTTCTCAAGCGATGGACCCCGGGGACTTACACCTTTGTGTTGCCCGCAACGCGGGAGGTTCCGCGACGTTTGGCGCACCCATCGCGTAAGACCGTTGGCATGCGGGTGCCGGATCATCCGGTTCCGCTCGGTCTGCTCGAATCGCTTGGACAACCGCTGCTGGCCTCGACATTGCGGATGCCCGATGAAGACCAAACGCTCGCGGATCCGGACGACATTGAAGAACGCCTCGGTAAACGAGTCGATCTGATGATCGATGCCGGTTGGCTGAGTTCCATCCCCACAACGATCGTCGACCTGACCGGTCCGAAGCCGTTGCTGCGGCGGGCGGGTCTCGGGTGCGATGCCATCGCCGGCGAAATTGAGCAGGCCGAGGTGTCCTGAAGCGAGACGGAGCACGGGTAGAATCACGCGCTTATGAATACCATTTCGGCCGTTACAGGCCTCACCAACATGTCCGAGCGCGTTGTCTCGGGAATGCGCCCCACGGGCGCGCTGCATCTCGGTCATTATCACGGCGCGCTCAAGAACTGGGCACGATTGCAGGCATTGCATCCCTGCCTTTTCTTCGTTGCCGACTGGCATGCGCTGACTACCCACTATGAGTCGCCGGGTGAGATCGGGCACAACGTCTGGGAGATGGTGACCGATTGGCTCGCCGGCGGAATTGACCCCAAGCAAGCGACTCTGTTTTTGCAATCCCGCGTCCCCGAGCACGCTGAACTGCATGTGCTGCTTTCGATGGGCACGCCTTTAGGATGGCTTGAACGAGTGCCAACCTATAAAGATCAGCAAGAAAAACTTGCCGATCGCGATCTCGCGACCTATGGTTTTTTAGGGTACCCCTTGCTGCAGGCGGCTGACATCTTGATTTATCGGGCGGCTTGGGTGCCGGTCGGAGAAGATCAGGTACCTCATATCGAACTCACGCGCGAAATCGCGCGGCGTTTTAATCATCTCTATGGGCCGCCCCCTGACCCCAAGGAACAGGCGGCGGCGCGCAAGCGTGGCATCACACTCGAAAATGCTCCGATATTGACCGAGCCGCAAGCGTTGCTGACCGAGGCCTCCCGATTGCCCGGGGTGGACGGTCAGAAGATGTCGAAGTCCTACGGGAATGCCATCGCAATGCGCGAGACTCCTGAGTCGGTCACTAAAAAAATTCGTACGATGCCCACCGATCCGGCCCGGGTTCGGCGCACCGATCCGGGTGACCCCGAGCGATGCCCGGTTTGGGCGCTGCATGAGGTCTATTCGCCCGAGAATACTCAGGCATGGGTTCAGCAGGGTTGCCGGTCTGCGGGGATTGGTTGTATCGAGTGTAAACAACCGGTGATTGACGCCGTGATCGGCGAGACAGCAGTTTTCATTGAGCGCGCCCGAACGTATCAGGAAGACCCAAGGCTTTTGCGCGACATTGTGGATGCCGGCTGTGATCGGGCCCGCCTGATTGCGCGCGAAACGATGCGCGAGGTTCGTGATGCGATGGGACTTGGTTACGTCTAATGTATCGTTTTATTAATGCTCAAACTTAGAGCGCTTCGAATGGCTAACAATTCTTTTGACGTCTTCGGTAGCATGGTCGCCATCGTGAGTCCGATGCACGAGGACGGCTCGCTCGACCTGGACGGGTACAGGCGTTTGATCGACTGGCAGATCGAGAGCGGCACCCAGGCGATCGTTGCGGTGGGTACGACTGGTGAGTCTCCATCGGTGGATGTGAACGAGCACGTCACCTTAATTCGGGTGGCGGTTGAACAGGCCGCTGGGCGCGTGCCCATCATTGCGGGCAGCGGCGCTAACTCCACGCGTGAAGCGATTGAACTCACTGCTGCAGCGCATCAGGTCGGTGCGAATGCCACGCTACAGGTTGTGCCCTACTACAACAAGCCTACCCAGGAAGGCTTGTATCGACATTTCGCGGCTGTTGCTGAGGCGGTCGATCTTCCGGTTATTTTGTACAACGTGCCTGGAAGAACGGTCGCCGATCTGGCCAATGACACCGTTGTTCGTCTGTCGGAAGTTCCCGGCGTTGTGGGCCTCAAGGATGCGACTGGTGACCTGCCGCGTGCTGCGCTGTTGTTGCAGCGCTTACCTGCGCATTTCCGTCTCTATAGCGGTAATGACGACTCGGCGCTGCCATTTTTGCTGCAGGGTGGGCACGGAGTGATCTCTGTGACCGCGAACGTGGCGCCTGCCGCGATGTCTAGCCTGTGTGCCGCAGCGATCGCCGGGGATGTACTGACAGCTCGGGGAATTAACCGGGCGCTCCTTGGCCTGCATGAAAAATTGTTTGTCGAAGCCAATCCGATTCCAGTTAAATGGGCGCTCGCACAAACCGGTCGCATTCCCCCGGGATTGCGCTTACCACTAACGCCCCTTTCACCGATTTATCACGAGGCAGTCAGCGCAGCGATGCGGGCGGCCGGCGTGGTGTGATGTCGTACCGAACTCAGGAATTCCGCATGCGCTTTGTCGTTCAAATCGGGGCTATTGGTCTCGTTCTGTTGGGGGGATGCAGTTCCGTATCCAACATGCTGCCCGATCCAAAGGTCGACTACCGATCATCGACGACCCGGCCCGAGGCGAAACTCGAAGTGCCGCCCGATCTCGTCTCGCCGCGCGGTGATGAGCGGTTTATGTTGCCCGAGCGGGTCTCGGGGGCCACGCTGTCCGGCTATGCCCGTGAACGCGCCGCACGCGATCAACTGGCAGGAAGCAGCGTTGGCGCGCAGCGCGATGTGCTGCCCGACGTGACTGGCATGAAGATCGAGCGGGCCGGCACGATGCGATGGCTCACGGTGAAACGCCCCCCGGGGCAGCTCTGGCCGGTGCTTCGGACGTTTTGGCAAGAGTCAGGTTTCACGTTAGCGGTTGATCAACCGGCGATCGGCGTGATGGAGACCGAATGGGCTGAAAACCGAGCCAAGATCCCCCAGGATTTCATCCGTTCAACCATCGGGAAAGTGTTTGATGGCATTTATTCAACGGGCGAACGCGATCGCTTCCGTGTCCGCCTCGAAGCGGTTGAGGCTGGGACTGAGATTCATTTGAGCCATCGTGGCATGGTTGAAGTGCCTGGTGAAAACAAGAATGGTTTTGTCTGGACTCAGCGTCCCAGCGATCCGGAACTCGAAGCCGAGTTCTTGCGCCGCCTTATGGTGCGTCTCGGTAGCGATTCCAATCGCGCGACTGCTGACCTTTCACCGAATTCAGGTTCTCTGGTCTTGCGGGCGAGGTCACTTTCAGACGGCGCGGTGCAGGTGGACGAATCCTTCGATCGGGCCTGGCGTCGCGTTGGGTTGGCCCTTGATCGCGCTGGGTTTACCGTTGAGGACCGTGACCGTTCACGTGGTGTTTACTTTGTTCGCTACGTCGATCCGGCGACCGAATCGAGTTCCGCCCGATCGATCTTTGACCGAATCTTCAGCGGCAATGCCGATCCAACACCACGTCGTTTCCGGATTGTTCTGGTCGGATCAAGTGTCGCGGGACAAGCTGCGACCGATATCCGGGTTCTCAGTAAGGACGGTGGGGCGGTGGTGGAGGCGGCCGAGCGGCCGGTCGCAACCCGGATCGCCAGTTTGTTGTTCGAACAGTTGAAATAAAAGCCTCTGGCTACGGGTGAGATTCGCCAGTTTGGGCAGCGGGAGCGCGGGTAACGCGCTCCTGGTCGAGTCGATTGTTGCCGGTAGGCCCAGTCGGGTCCTGATCGATTGCGGTTTTGGTCCACGAGAACTCTCCCGCCGCCTCGGCCGTCTAGGCCTGACGGCCCAGGATCTTGATGCGGTTCTGGTGACCCACGAACACGGTGACCATGTCGGCGGAGTGCCTTCGCTAGCCCGTCGTGAGTCGCTTCCGGTGTATCTCACCTGGGGCACCTATAGCGCGCTCTCGGCATCTGCGTTTGGTGATGCGCCGATTCACCTTCTGGATGCGCGGCGTGGGTTTGAGGTGGCTGGCTTTGGGGTTCAGCCGATCGCCGTGCCTCACGACGCCCGCGAACCGGTGCAGTTTGTGATTGAGGATGGGCGCTCCCGACTCGGCGTCCTGACCGATCTTGGGCACGGAACGCCCCACATCACGCAGACCTTCTGTCGCTTGACCGCCCTGGTTCTGGAGTGCAACCACGACGAGGAAATGCTTCTTGCAGGCACTTATCCCCCCTCGCTAAAACGGCGGATCGGCGGTCCGTATGGGCATTTGTCCAATGGGGCTGCAGCTTCAATTCTGTCGAGCCTGGACCGCTCTAAATTGACCCGTGTGGTTGCTGCACATTTAAGCGAACAAAACAACCGGCCCGAGTTGGCCGCGAGCGCATTGTTGGTCGAAGGCGGAATCGACGAGTCGCTACTAATGATTGCTGATCAGGAGGCTGGCTTCGATTGGTGCGCGGCCTGAGGGCTTAGGCGAAAAAAAACCGGCGCTCGAGGCGCCGGCTTTTTGATCGAAGAAAAACGAATTACTTCTTCTCTTCTTTCTTTTCTTCGGCAGCAGGTGCAGCAGGAGCGGCAGGTGCCGCGTCAGCAGCAGGTGCTGCTGGTGCGGGCTCAGCAGCAGGGGCAGCTGGAGCGGCAGGTGCTGCGGGCGCAGGAGCAGGCGCTTCTTCTTTCTTGCCACAGGCAGCAAGTGCCAAAGCGATCAGGGAGGCGGCGAGGATTTGCTTGGTCATGGTCTTAAGTCCTATTGCTTCGAGTTGAAACCCGATTGAATTTGTTGGGGCATTACGTTATCCCAGACCAAAATTCTATCAGCAACTTCCCTGATTTCCGCACTTTCGTGGCGCATGCCCCACAAAGCTCGGACCCAAGAATACAAAACTAGTGGCAAGAATGAATCTTTAGTCTGTACCTAGTTGAGGAGATCGAATGGAAACCCACCCAGCTAGATACCAAGAATAAACGCGCTCATTAATCAATTCGTTGACAAGGATTTTTGCGGCCTGGCTTGGAGTCCAGGCGCGTTGGTCCGCCAACAGGCGAAGTGCTCGATTCGGCTTTATCGGATCGACCTCGCCGTTTACAAAGAGGTGGGTTTGGTCGTAGAGCATGCGCGTGCGTCGATCCAGTGCGACACCATGTCGCGACGCAAATTGAATGAATCGCTTTTGTGTATTCGGGCGACTGGGGGGCTCAAAAAACACCTGCGGTTTGGGTTCACTGAGGTGCCGTCCAATAAACCCGTCCAGTGTCGCCAATAGGGCTCGCTCATCGGCACGCCAGTCTTGGACCCATTGGTGAAGCGTCTTTCGTAAATCGGTGGGGACCAGGGCGGGTTGCGCGGTTGGTTCACGCTTCGGGTCGCGGAATCGTTCGTCCCTTAAATTTCCCGCCAGGTCTGCGGCGAGTTCGGCCTGATCGCCAAGCCACGCGCTCAGAAATTCATGTCGCGAGGGCGTTCTAAACCCGACCGACCAGGTAGTGCATGCGTCCAGTGCGACGCCGTCATGACCCCAACCAGGTGGCACATACAACAGATCGCCGGGCCCTAGATCATAAGTTTCGGTTGGCTCCCAGTTCTGCAAGATCCGCAAAGGCAATCCATCAACCCACTGGGGCCGCGGTGCCGGGCCGATTCTCCAGCGGCGGTGCCCGGTCGCCTGCACCAGAAAGACGTCATAGGAATCAACATGAGGCCCCACGCCGCCGCCGGTCGTTGCAAAACTAATCATTACGTCATCCAGCCTTGCATCTGGAATGAATCGAAAACGTTGCAGGATCTCGTGGGCAGCGTCTTCGACCAGGTCCATCCCCTGGACGAGTACGGTCCAGTTACGACTGCGGATTGAGGGCAGGGCTTCAAATGGTCCGTATTCGACCGACCATCGACGTGTTGCCTGGCCGCGCTGGCTGATAAGCCGGGATTCAACTGCATCGCTCGCGGCATGTTCGAACAGGCGCTCGGGGGTCAACATGATCGTGGTCTGCATTTCCGGAATCGCCGACCTGACCAGCAGGGGCCTACGCTGCCAGTGGCGTTGCAGAAATTGCTCTACACTCAATTTGCCTAACAAGCCCCCGGTTTCGGCCTCGGCCTCGGCCTTGGCTTCGGCCTCTGCTCTGGCGGGGCGACTGGCAAGTGGCTTGGGATTGAGCCCGGCTATTTTTGGGGTGTAACCTTTTTTCATGACGATATGGTGATTGAAAACGGCTGTTGGGTCACGTTGCGTTATCGCCTGTTTGACCTGCAGGGCGAACCGGTCGAGGATCGTCCGCGAGAGTTGCGTTACCTGCACGGTGGTTACGGGTTTGTGTTTGCCGGGGTCGAGACCGCCTTGGCGGGGCGCTCGGCCGGGAGTGCTCTGTCAATCATGCTCGAACCCGAGGACCATTTCGGCGACTACGATGCAGATCTCATCGAACTCGTTCCGGTCGAACTACTCCCTGAGGAGATCGAAATTGGCATGAGTCTTGATTCTCTTCCGGGGCGCGCTCATGTCGGCGACTCTCTCAGTGACCCTGTCGGTGACCATGACCCGGACGATGACTCGCTCGAGACCCCGGACGACGAGCGGGTTTGGACCATCACAGATATCGCCGAAGGGGTGGCGGTTTTAGACGCTAACCACCCGCTGGCGGGTCTTGCGTTGCGATTCGAAATCGAGGTGATTGAGGTTGAACTCGCGTCAGAAGACGAAATCGAGGTCGAGCGCCAACTCTCTTCATTCTCTTAGTTGACTGCACAACGCATAGAGCGCGTCGAGTGCTTCGCGGGGCGTCATCACATCCGGATCCATCCCTTCCAACTGGTCACGCAGGGCGCGCAAAGCCTCGACCTCTGGGGCCGCGCTGGGTTCGGCCTTTGGCATTGCCGACTCCAGGGTGAACTCCATGGTTGACTCCCTCAGATCGCCAAATAAGTTGCCCTGGGGGTCGTGTTGACTCGCGCTGCTTTCGAGGCTGACGAGGGATTCTCGGGCGGCTCGAATGACGGGGGCTGGCAAGCCCGCCAGTCGAGCGACTTCAAGCCCGTAGCTCTGGCTCGCTGGTCCTGCTTCTACGCTGTGTAAGAAGACGATCCCGCCCGAATGTTCAATTGCGGCCAGATGCAGATTGAAGGCGCCTGCATGGGTCACGGCCAATTGTGTGAGTTCAAAATAATGCGTAGCAAACAACGTCAGGCAGCGGTTGCCCGTCAACATCCGGGCGGCGATCGCGTGGGCGAGTGAGAGACCATCGAAGGTCGAGGTGCCGCGTCCAATTTCATCCATCAGGACCAAAGAGCTTGGGCTCGCGGCATTAAGGATCGCCGCTGCTTCGGTCATTTCAACCATAAATGTCGATCGACCGCTGGCGAGATCATCACTCGCGCCAATCCGGGTGAAGACGCGGTCGATGGGTCCGAGAACGCAATCGTTGGCCGGTACAAAACTCCCAATGTGGGCCAGAATCACAATCAGGGCGGTCTGGCGCATGAAGGTCGATTTGCCCCCCATGTTGGGACCTGTGATCACGGCGAGGCGGCGATCATCCCGAAGGACACAATCGTTGGGCGTAAATCGCTGGCCCGTGCGTTCGAGTGCCTGCTCGACCACCGGGTGTCGACCGCCCCGGATCTCGATTCCGGGGAGGGGTTCGAATCGAGGTCGATTCCAGTTCAGTGTGTCCGCCCGTTCGGCAAGATTCTCGAGTACATCGAGATCGGCGACCGCGCTTCCCAGCCTTTGCAAGCTCGCAATTGTGGGTTGGAGCGCAGCGATCAATGCCTCCCAAAGTGATTTCTCGAGCGCTAGCGCGCGGTCTTTGGCGGATAAGGCGCGGTCCTCGAAGGACTTCAGTTCGGGCGTGACATAGCGTTCGGCATTTTTGAGCGTCTGTCGGCGCCGATAATCATCGGGCACCTTGGTGCTTTGACCGTTGGTCACTTCAATAAAAAAACCATGTACCCCGTTGAATCCCACACGAAGGTTCGGAATCCCCGTTCGCGCGCGCTCACGGGCCTCCAGTTCGGCGAGCCACGTACCGCTGTCCTGATCAAGTCCGCGCAAGGTGTCGAGTTCGGGGTGGAAACCAGCTCGAATCACGCCGCCGTCGCGAATCTGCGCACCCGGTTCGTCCGCCAGTTGCTGTGCGAGCAGACTCGCCGCTAACTGAGGTCGCTCGAGTCGTTGAACGATTTCTGCGAACGTGAATCCCTGCGAATCGATCTGATTCAGTGCGTCTTGCAAGGCAGCGGCCGCTTCAAAGCCATCGCGTAGCGCAGCTAGTTCGCGCGGCCTGACGCTCCCAAGCGCGATACGAGCTGCAATCCGTTCAAAGTCAGCGGTGGCCCGTAAGAGAGGTCGCAGCAGAGCGCCTTGGCGCATGTGGGTTGGCCGCTCGAGCAGCGCGACGATGCAACGCTGGCGGGCGAGTATTTGAGTCGTATCGCGCAGGGGCGTATCGACCCAGCGTCGCAGACGACGCCCACCAGCTGCAGTCTCACAGTGATCCAGGACAGACAGCAACGTGGGTTCGGGCTCCCCCCGCAGGGTTTCGACGAGTTCGAGGTTGCGACGGGCAACCGCATCCACGACCAGGAATTCCTGAGGGTGGTGCACCCGTATTTGTTGCAGGTGCGACGGCGCCCGGCCCTGAGTCCGTCCGACGTACGCAATCAACCCCGCGACGGCGGCCAGAGCGGTATCCAGTGTCTGCGCATCGGTGCCGGCGAGATCCCGCACCGCCAAGGACTGCGTGAGTAACGCCCGGCCGCGGTCGGCGTCAAACCCGTCCGGATCGGTCTCGACCAGCGCCAACAAACGTCCCGCTGCACCGAGCGCGGTGACTGCGGCGGCGCTGACGGTCTGGGCGAATGGCGAAGACGGTACGAGCAATTCAGCTGGTCGGAGGCGCTCAATTTCGCCTGGCAACATGGAAAGTGGCAATTCGGCAAGCCAGCATTCGCCGCTCGCCAAAACAATCCAGGCCAGACCAATGATGGGGTCTTTCGGCGCGGGACCGCGCGACTTGCGCGAAGGGGCGATGGCCAGCAACGGTCGGTCGTCACGTTCTGGCAACAGGCTGGCATCGGTCAGCGTCCCTGGCGTGACGATGCGGACTACCTTGCGCTCGACCGGACCCTTGCTCGTCGAGGGGTCACCGATTTGTTCGCAAACGGCCACTGATTCACCCAGCCGAAGCAATTTCGCCAGGTTTTGTTCGAGCGACACGACGGGCACGCCCGCCATCGGGATCGGCTCGCCGGCGCTCACGCCTCGCCGGGTCAATGTGATGCCGAGCAGGGGGGCCGCGCGCTCGGCGTCGCCGTAAAACATCTCGTAGAAATCGCCCATGCGATACAGCAGCAGGGCGTTGGGGTGATCCGCCTTGATCCGCAGGAACTGCTGCATCATTGGCGTGTGTTTTTCGACGCCTTCTGCGCGGGGATTACTTGCGTCCATAGGTGCTGTCATGGTCGGGCGCTATCGTCGTCAGCTTGACAATCCGAGGCCAGATGTTGTTTTGACCCTTCAAGGGCGCGGCGCTCTCTTTTGTGCGGTGAGAAATTAGTTCGGCACTAACGAAGCGTAGTCTAATAGCCCTGTGAACATTGGCGTCGTCGCGGCACTCGGTGCCGCTTTTTTGTTTGGTGCCGGGACGCCGTTGGCCAAGTGGCTGTTGACGGACACGACCCCGTGGATGCTCGCCGGCCTCTGTTATCTCGGCTCCGGTAGCGGGCTCATGATTTATCGCCGAATCATTTCGGCAGCGCCCGTGCGCCTCCCTCGGGCCGATCTTGGGTGGCTTGCGGGGGCCACTCTCTCGGGTGGAGCCATTGCTCCCTTGCTGTTGATGACCGGCCTGGCCGGCATGCCGGCAGCATCCGCATCGTTACTGCTCAATGCGGAGGGGGTGCTGACAGCCTTGCTGGCCTGGGCCGTTTTTCGCGAACATGTGGGCCGGCACATTGCGATTGGCATGGTCGCGATCGCTCTCGGGGCCGCGCTCCTGAGCTGGCCAGACGAGCTTCAGGTGCATGATCTTTGGCCGGCGCTTGCGATTTTAGGGTCGTGTCTGGCATGGGCGGTTGATAACAATCTGACCCGCAAAATTTCTGCGAGCGACGCCAGTTGGATCACTGCGATCAAAGGTCTGGTAGCAGGGAGTGTGAATCTTGTTTTGGCCTTTTCGCTCGGCAATCAGCTCCCCGCGCTCCCGGTGCTCGCTGGGGCGATGGGGGTGGGGTTCTTCAGCTATGGCGTCAGCCTTGCACTTTATGTGGTGGGGCTGCGGCATCTCGGGACGGCGCGAACGGGGGCGTATTTTTCGATCGCACCCTTTGTCGGAGCGACCCTCGCCGTACTGTCAGGTGAAACGATCACATGGCAGCTCGTCGCCGCCGGGATCCTAATGGGCGCTGGTGTCTGGTTGCATTTAACCGAGCGCCATCATCACGAACATTCGCACGAGACCATGATTCATGAGCACGAACATGTCCATGACGAGCATCATCAACATGACCACCCAGATCAACCGGATTTGGTGATGACAGCCGCACTGCGGCATAGTCATGAGCATCGACATGGGCCGCTCGTCCACTCGCACGAGCACTACCCCGACACACACCATCGACATGGGCACGAGCCCTGACGGGACCCGATCTTATGAAATTTATGCGCATTGCTTTTCGGTGTATCGGGCTTGCACTGGCTCTGACGAGTGTTTCAGGGAGCGCCCCGGCATGGGCTCAGTCACGTTTTGATTTTGATACGACGCCGGGCCGTCTGAGCAAAATGGTGAGGCCTTCGCACTACGCGATCGCGCTCAACCTTGACCCGGAGTCGGATCAGTTTTCTGGCGAGGTTGAGATCGAGATCGCTGTGCGGGCGCCGGTTTCGGAGTTGATGCTGCATGCGCATCAGTTGACTGCCAAGGCGGCATCGGTTCAGCTCATTGGGGCTGGCTCTGCGGTTTCGAAACCGATTGAGCTTCGGGTCGAGGCGGACGCAAAGGCGCAGATGTGGCGCTTGGTGCCGATCGGCGCGTCCACGATAGCGAGCGGCTCTTATCGGTTGCAGTTGCGCTACACCGGCCGGGTCAATCAAAACGACGCGGGGCTTTACCAGGCGCCGCACATGGCCAATGGCCAGCCAGCGCGGATGCTAGCCACCCAACTCGAAGCCGTATTTGCAAGGATGTTATTCCCAGGTTTCGATGAGCCCGCCTATCGGAGTGTCTTTGACATCACTGTGCGCGCCCCAAAGGCCTATACGGTCGTCGCCAACACCCCCCTGCTGAGCGCTGCGCCTGCCTCCGATTCGGTCGATCACATCGTGCATCGCTTTGAGTCGACGCCGGCCATGCCAACGTATCTGGTCGCGGTTGCCGTCGGTAAATTCGATGTCCTGGAGGGACAGTCAGGGCGGGTCAAATTGCGCATCCTGACCGCACCAGGCAAACGTGACCTCGGTGCCTATGCGATGTCTGCAACCCAGAAAATTCTTCCTTTTTATAACGAATACTTCGGCGTTGATTATGTTCTTCCTAAGCTCGACCAGATTGCGGTCCCCAGTACGCGAGACGGTGCGATGGAAGACTGGGGCCTGATTTCGTACAACGAGGCTGCCCTGCTGTTCGATCCGCTCAAAAGCGGCCCGAAGACGCAACGCGGCATTTTTAGCGTTGTCGCGCATGAGATCGCACACCAATGGTTTGGCAACCTCGTGACCGCAGCTTCGTGGGAGGAGATCTGGCTCAACGAAGCCTTTGCGACCTGGCTGGCTGAGAAGGCCACCGATCGTTTTAATCCAGAGTGGCAAGTTGGGCTCCGCCGGCGTTCGCCGATTGATCGCACCATGCTCGATGACGCAGGCTCGGCCACTCGAGCTATTCGCTCAGGGGCGGTTGGGGAAGACCACGTGTTCGATGTGTTTGATGGCATCACCTACGTCAAAGGGGGGGCTGTCCTGAGCATGCTTGAAGGCTGGATCGGACCCGAAGCGTTTCAGCGCGGATTGGCGTCCTACATGAGGGAGCGCAGATTCTCGAATGCGACCGCCGCAGATCTCTGGTTTCATATGGGGCAGGCCGCTGGGCGCGATGTCAATGTCGTGGCCAGTAGTTGGACCGATCAGAAAGGATTTCCCCTGGTCAGCGTCGCCGCGCGTTGTGAGCAGGGAACGCTGACAAAACTTGATCTGACTCAGCAGCGCTTTTCTCAGGACCGGGCCGCCGCGCCAGCCAGCACCCTCTGGAAAATCCCACTTGTTTTGTTGCATGACGGCCAGACTCGTACCGTGCTGCTCGAAGCCGCCCAGCAAACAATCACGCTGCCGGGCTGCCCCTCGCGTCCGACGATTCTCAATCCACTCGGGCAGGGTTTTTATCGTGTGGCCTATGCAGCGCCCGAACAGGCTGCGTTAGCACGCGTCTTTACTGATCTCCCGTCTGCAGCCCGAATCACGATCGTCAGCGACACGTTTGCACTCGCCGTGGCGGGGCGTTTACCCATGTCGGCTTTTTTGGATCTCTTGCCCGCAATTCGACAGGTTCAGGGCGCCGACCGTCCGGCGTTGATGGCCGTTGCCCGTGAAGGCCTGCATTTTCTCGACGAAGCCCTCATCGGGAGCGTTCAGCAAGGCCGGCTGCGCGCACTCGCCCTTAATTTCCTGCGGCCGGAACTGGCCGCCTTGGGCTGGACTGGCGGTGACAATGAGTCGAGCGAAATCCAGGTGTTTCGAAGTGGCCTGATCCAGGATCTGGCCAGATATGGCGACCAGACAACTCTGGACTATGCCCGGCGCCTGTTTGAGCTGGAGCAGACGGGGCGAAGTCCCATCCCGGGCAATCTCCGTGGCGCGGTGATTTTAGCTGCAGGGTGGGGTGCCGACGGGGCGCAGTTTTCGCAGTTGATCGACCGCCTGAGGGCCGCGCAACGCGAGGAAGATCGATGGCTTTTTGCCGCGTCAGCCGCAGCAGTTGCTGACCCGACGCTCGCCGAGCAATTACTTAAGCTATCAGTCGCCGGGGGCTTACCGAACAATATCTCGGCGCGCTTGCCTGCTATGGTTGCCGCTCATGGGCGCCACCCTGAACTCGCTTATCGCTTTACGGTGGAAAACTACCCGGCGCTTGTGGCCATCGCTGGCGACATGTTTGGTGCCTCCGCTTCCCTGTTGCCGGGGGCTGCAGAGGCATTCAATGATCAATCCAAAGGCGTGCGGCTGGTGGCCGATCAGCAACGCCTGAATGGAGATGGGGGGAAAATGCCCGCTGCGAAGGTGGCGGCTCGTATCGCCCTCAAAGCTTCGGTGCTTTTACAGAACAACTGAGGTCGTACTGGAGGCTGGGGGATCTGTTTTGCGGGTGACGGCCTCTGTCCACTGAGATGGGACGAGTGAGGCGACTTTAGGACAGTCAGCGACCATTGCGACCAGCGCTGCAAATACCTTGGGGGTCCCCGCGAGAACTTGTTCGCCGAATAACCATTCGGTTTCACCCCTGAAATCGCCGACCAGCCCGCCTGCTTCGGTCACCATCAGTGCCCCGGCGGCGCAGTCCCAGGGCGCAAGCCCAAGTTCGAAAAACCCGTCATAGCGTCCGCAGGCGACATAGGCCAGATCGAGAGCAGCGGCCCCGGGTCGACGAACTCCTGCAGCCAGGCGGCTGACTCGGGCGAGTAGCTCGAGATAGCCCTCGAGGTCGTCAACGCGTCGGAACGGAAATCCCGTGCCCAGGAGTGATTCCTGGAGCCGCAATCGCTTCGATACTCGGATCCGCCGGTCGTTCAAAAACGCACCACGACCACGGCTGGCCGTAAACAACTCGTCCCGGTTGGGGTCGTAGATGACGCCCTGGGTAATCACACCGCGCTCCATCAACGCGATCGAGATCGCATACTGGGGCAGGCTATGGATGAAATTCGTGGTGCCATCGAGTGGATCCACAATCCAGACGTGTTCGCCCAATCGTGGATCGCCTTCAACAGCCCGACCTTGCGAATCGACGTGGCCAGACTCTTCGCCTAACACCGTGTGACTCGGGAAGGTCCCGAGAAGCGATTCTATGATCGCGTCCTCGGCTGCCCGATCGACTTCGGTTACAAAGTCGTTGGCTTGTTTCCGGGCAACGCGAACGGTGTCGATATCGAACGCCGCGCGAGTGATGATTCGGCCTGCACGACGTGCTGCTCGAATACCGACATTGATCATAGGATGCATGACGTGATTGTAGATGAATGCCTGAGCCGAATCCGGGTTGTTTTAGTCGAACCCTCTCACCCCGGCAACATCGGCTCGGTTGCACGGGCGATGAAAACAATGGGTTTGACTCGGCTCGTGGTTGTGGCCCCGCGCGAGCCTGAATTTGCCCGGGACCCCGAGGCCGTCGCATTTGCGTCGGGGGCTCATGACGTGATGGAAGCCGCCATCGTCGTGGACAATTTGGCGCAGGCCCTGGTGGGTACCGTATTGCAGATGGCCACTGCAAGCATGCCGCGTGAATTTGCCGCGCTGCCGCTCGACCCTGATACGGCCTCAGCGTGCATGCTGGATCAGTTGCGGCTCGGCATCGAACCGGTGGCGTTGGTGTTTGGAACCGAACGGGTCGGGCTCTCGATGGCTCAAGCCCAACTCTGCAGTCACTTCGCGTCAATCCCTACTGCGCCGGGCTGCGATTCGCTGAACCTCGCACAAGCGGTCCAGGTGTTTGCATGGTCCCTGCGGCGCGCAGCTTTGCAAGCGGTTGGCTCGGATGCGCAGCCCCCCGCATTGGTTGGTGCGGCTCAAGCAACGGGTCGGGCTGATTCCGACTATGCGACCCACGACCAAATCGAGGGGCTGTTTGCCCATCTCGAATCTGCCCTAATCACGATCGGTTTCCTTGACGCCGCGGAGCCAAAGCGCCTCATGCCGCGCCTCCGCAATCTATTTGGTCGGACCCGATTACAACGTCAGGAGGTCGATATATTGCGCGGTATCTGTACGCGGATGGTGTCCCTTGCCAAACCAAGTCCCATCCGACCGGGTGGGTAAATTTTGGCCCCTTGGTGCGACTTTGCTGCATTTTGGTTGCACGGCCGCCCGTGCACCGGCACTCTGTTGGGCTGATGAGAACTGAATCGCCTTCATGCTGATGTTCGATCGCCTTCGGGACGATATCCTCGCCGTGCGCAGTCGTGATCCCGCCGCACGCTCGGTGCTCGAGATCATCCTGTGCTATCCGGGAATTCACGCGCTGATTTTGCATCGCATGGCAAAGCGTCTTTGGCAGATGCAGTTTTGTACGATGGCCCGCTTTGTTTCTCATGTGGCGCGCGTCTTCACGGGGATCGAGATTCACCCGGGCGCAACGATCGGTCAGCGGGTCTTTATCGATCATGGAATGGGTGTCGTGATCGGCGAGACTGCGGTCGTGGGGGATGATTGCACGATCTATCAGGGTGTCACCCTTGGTGGGACGTCGTTGGCGCGCGGATTCAAGCGACATCCGACGCTCGGACGGGGTGTCATCATCGGCGCCGGCGCTCAGGTTCTGGGCAATTTGACCGTCGGCGATGGCGCCAAGGTTGGGTCCAATGCCGTGGTGGTTAAAGAGGTTCCCGCTGGGGCTACCGCCGTGGGCAATCCCGCGCGCGTGCTCTTGCGGGAAGACCAACAGCGGCGTGAAGAGACGGCGGCTAAGCTGGGCTTCTCAGCCTATGGTCTTTCTCCGGATGACAACGACCCCTTGTCCTTGGCCCTGCACGGACTCATCGATCATGCGGCCGCTCAGGAGCGCCGGATTAATGAACTGACCGAGGCACTGCAGCGCGTCGGAATCGAAGTCGCGGCAGAAGCCCAAGTAGTCGATGATCCCCGGCGGCTAGATCGATTGGTGGACTGAGCCATCCGCTTGAACCCATAAACCGCCGCCCCGGGTTGCGCTGATTGCGCAGCCTTCATCTTGGGGGACGTCAAAGTCCCAATCAGTCAGTACAAAGCGTTCGCCCTGCGGGTACTCGTGGCGGGCCGGCCGATGGGTGTGACCGTGAATCATTCGGCGGACCCGGTGCCGCGCCAGAAGCGCTTGAGCCTCAGCGGGGTTGGCGTCCGTGATGGCGGAGGCTTTGGTCGTGCCTGCTGCGCGACTCGCATCGCGCATCTGCGCTGCGATCGCACGGCGTTCGGCATACGGTCTGGCAAGAAATGCATCGATCCATCGCGGCGTGCGCACCTCTTGTCGGAAGGCCTGATAGGCCAAGTCGTCCGTACAGAGCGTGTCGCCATGTAACAGCAAGGTCGGCACCCCTCCGATTGTGACCTCGGCAGGTTCATCAACGATTGTTAGTAAGGCCGTTTGGGCAAAGCGCGCGCCCAGCAGAAAGTCGCGGTTGCCCCGAATGAGGCGGATCTTGCCTGGGCCAGATCCGTTGAGGGACGCGCTGAACGCTCGCAAGGCTCGCAGAATGGGCTCAAGCCAGTCGCGCTCGAGCGGGTCATCGATCGTGTCGTCACCGACCCAAACTTCGAACAGATCGCCCAGGATCCAAAGATCGCGGGCGACGTTGGCGTGGCTCTCGAGCCAACCAATCAAGCGTTCACAGGTTCTCGGCGTGGCCGCGCTCAAGTGCAGGTCGGATATGAACAAACTGCTCATGGGCCCAATCCAACCCGCAGTGGCGCGGATCTCAGCGTCGTTTGGCCGATTCGATCAAGACTGTTTCGGCCGGAACGTCCCGATGGGGGAATGTCGTGCGCGTCTTGACCCGACGGATCTTTTCAACCGTATCCATGCCTTCAATCACTTTGCCGAAAACGGCATAACCATTGCCATCGGGCTGCGGGTGATTGAGGCCAGCGTTATTGACCGTGTTGATGAAAAACTGCGAAGTCGCAGAGTTGGGGTCGCCGGTGCGGGCCATTGCGAGCCAGCCGATATCGTTACGCAGGCCATTCTTTGACTCGAGTGTGATCGGCGCACGCTTGTTGGGCTTTTCCGCCATGTCCGCGGTCATACCACCGCCTTGAATCATGAAATCGGCGATCACCCGATGAAAAATGGTTCCGGTGTAAAAGCCGTCGTCGACGTAGCGCAGAAAATTCTCGACCGTGATCGGTGCTTTTTCTGGATAGAGCTCGACCGTAAAGTTGCCCATTGAAGTTCGGAATTCAACTTGTGGCGTCGGGGCAGCGGCAGCCCCATCAGCGATCGTGCCGAGCGTTGCAAATACAGTGAGCCATTGCAGCAGGCGAGGTTTCATCAGGGAGGTCCTTCTTAAGGGCTGAAAATTGAGGGGTGGAACTGAGGGGTGGAAATCAGGGGCTGGAATTTGGCGTCGGAGTGGCAGTAACCCCGCGCAAGTATCGCGTCTTGGGTGGATCGCCTGGCGGGCTATTAGTCCTTGGGCCCAGGTTTCGCGAAGCCAGATCGCGCGTGATCAGATCGCGTGCAAGAACAAGACGTTCCTGCACCCGGGCCGCTTGTGAGGGGTTCAAAAATTCTGCGTGTTCCCAGGCGCGTTGAGCTAACCGCAGATAGATATCGCCGAGATTCTCATGCGCGAGTCCGTACGAGGGAAGTACTCGTGTCGCGGTTTCGAGCGTCTCACGGGCAGAGTCGAGATCACCCCCGCTGGCCTGCAGAACGGCGAGATTATTATACGGTTCAGGAAGTTCTGGAAAATCCTGAATCATTTGTCGGAACAGCATGATTGCGTCATCACGGCGCCCGAGCTCGGTCAGCAACACGCCACGCAAAAATCGCAGCTGGGTGTCTTTGGGGTCGGTACTCAGGGCCTTGTCGACCCGGGCCAACGCCCTCGACCGCTCTCCCGAGCGGTAGATCTTCAGGGCGTCTGCGTGGGCGATGGCGGAATCAGCGGGTGCCATGCTCTGCGCGTGCGCTTTTGACACGGTCAGTGACGCCAAGGCCATGCCGGCTGTCAGCGCAATGCCCAATAGAAACGTGGTCGCGGGCGTCCCAATGGGAAAAAACCGATCGACCCGGGGTTCGGCCCCTGAGGAGGGCTTTGATAGACTGCCGCGCATCCCGCGCATTCTAGCAATGGGCCTCAGGTTACCGATCGACATGCTCCGAATTCATAACTCGCTCACCGGCCGCAAAGAGCCGTTCGTACCCCTCAAGGCCGGCCAGGTCGGACTATATGTCTGTGGCATGACCGTGTACGACGTTTGCCATATCGGGCATGCGCGGGTGTTGGTCGCGTTCGACGTTGTTCGGCGTTGGCTGCGGTGTCAGGGCTATCAAGTCACTTACGTTCGCAACATTACCGACATCGACGACAAAATTATTCGTCGCGCCGTCGAGAATGGCGAGACCATTTCACAACTCACCCAGCGCACGATTGGTCTACTGCATGAGGATGCCCGGGCGCTTGGGGTCGAACCGCCAGATCACGAGCCACGAGCAACCCAGTTCGTGCCTTCGATGCTAAGGATGATTGGGGCGCTCGAGCGTAATGGGCTCGCTTATCAGGCTGACGGCGCGGCTGACCGGGGTGGCGACGGCGAGCGGCACGGTGATGTGTTGTTCTCGGTTCGGCGCTTCCCGGGCTATGGTCGGTTGTCGGGCAAGTCACCCGACGAATTGCGCGCGGGTGAGCGCGTCGCGGTGGCCGATCACAAGCAGGACCCACTCGATTTTGTTCTCTGGAAAGCCGCCAAGCCTGACGATCCGGCGGAGGCTACTTGGGGCTCCGAGTATGGGCCGGGCAGACCCGGTTGGCACCTGGAGTGCTCGGCGATGGCGACTGAGCTGTTGGGCGTTAGTTTCGATTTGCATGGTGGCGGGGCCGATCTTCAGTTTCCGCATCATGAGAATGAGATCGCTCAATCCGAAGGTGCCCAGCCCGCATTTCCTGATTGCAAGCCATTCGTGGGTACCTGGATGCACAACGGGTTCGTGCGAATTGACGACGAAAAGATGTCGAAATCGCTGGGCAATTTCTTCACGGTCCGCGAGGTCCTGAAGAAAGTCGACGCCGAGGTGCTGCGGTTTTTTATTGTCCGGGCCCATTACCGGAGTGCCCTCAATTGGTCCGATTCACACCTTGAAGACGCTCGCACCGGTCTGTTGCGGCTCTACGGGGCCCTTGCGGAAGCCGCCTCGTTCGCGATCGATACCGCTGCAGTCGTTGTCGACTGGAATGCGCCGGCTGCGGTCCGTTTCGCGGCCGCTCTGAATGATGATTTCGCGACGCCTGAAGCGGTGGCCGTCCTGTTCGAACTTGCCGCGGAGGTCCATCGCGGACATCAGGTCGCGGAGAACGCTGGTCTTTTGCGCGCGCTCGGGCATGGCCTCGGACTGCTCACGCAAGATCCCGCAGGTGTGCGTCGCAGCGGTCTGTATGCTCAGTCGGAGGCTGGTGGACTCGATGACGCCGCGATTGAGGCACTCGTCAATTCGCGGATTGCCGCAAAGAAGGGGCGCGATTTTGCGCGTGCCGATGCCATTCGGGCCGAACTCACGGCCGCAGGCATCACTCTCGAAGACAGTGCAGGCGGGACTCTTTGGCGCCGCAGTTGACCGCGCCCCCGCCACCCGGTTGGTGGTCGCAGGCCCGGCAAGAACTCAGTGCGGCCGATCCGGTGCTGGCGCGCCTGATCGCCGGGTTCGGTGACGCCGCGCTCGGCTCTCGGGGCGACCCGTTTACGACGCTCGCACGATCGATCGTGGGACAGCAGATTTCGGTCAAGGCCGCCCAATCGGTTTGGGATCGGTTCGCGGTCGAGGTCGCACGGACCCAGGAGGCTGACCCCCGAAAGCCCGGTGACCAATCGGCTTTAATGGCTGTGCCCCCCGTGGCGGTGACGCCTTCGGCAGTGATGGCGATGAACCTGGCGCAGCTGAGGGCCTGTGGCTTGTCCCTTCGAAAGGCCGAGTATCTCGGCGATCTGGCACAACGCTTCGATCAGGGCGACCTTCTGCCCGAACGCTGGCCGACCATGGATGACGAAGCGGTTATCGCCGAACTCATCTGCGTTCGGGGCATCGGGCGCTGGACAGCCGAGATGTTCCTGATATTCAATCTGCTGCGGCCGGACGTGTTGCCGCTGGACGATATCGGGTTATTACGGGCGATGGGGATTCATTGGTTGCAAGGCGTGACACCCACCCGAGCACAAGCGCGAGATTTGGCGCAGCGTTGGTCCCCCTGGCGCACGGCAGCTACCTGGTATTTGTGGCGCAGTCTGGATCCCGTGCCCGTCGAATACTGAGAACCTGAACAGGAACCGATGAAAAACACTTTTCTTGAATTTGAGCAGCCAATTGCCGAGCTTGAGGCCAAGATTGAAGAGCTTCGTTTTGTGCAGGACGACTCGGCGGTTGATATTGCCGATGAGATTGATCGCTTACAAAAGAAGGGTCAGACTCTTGTCAAAGAGACCTATGCCAAGCTGACGCCGTGGCAGGTTGCCCAGGTCGCCCGCCATCCTCAGCGGCCCTACACGCTGGATTACCTGCGTTTGATGTTCACCGATTGGCATGAGTTGCATGGCGATCGAAGCTTTGCCGATGATCCTTCGATCGTTGGTGGCATGGGTCGATTCAATGGGCAATCCGTGATGGTGATCGGGCACCAGAAAGGTCATGACACCAAAGAACGCGCCTACCGAAACTTTGGTATGCCGCGCCCAGAAGGCTATCGCAAGGCCTTGCGCTTGATGAAACTGGCTGAGAAATTCGGCCTTCCGGTCATGACTTTTATTGACACCCCGGGGGCGTTTCCGGGCATCGATGCTGAAGAGCGCGGTCAGTCGGAGGCGATCGGACGTAACCTGTTTGAGATGTCGCGTTTACGCGTGCCCGTCATTTCGACCATCATCGGCGAAGGCGGTTCGGGCGGCGCACTGGCCATTGGCGTCAGTGACGTCACCTTGATGTTGCAGTACGCGATTTACTCGGTGATCTCTCCCGAGGGATGCGCTGCGATCTTATGGAAAACGTCAGAGCGCGCGCCCGATGCGGCCGAAGCCCTCGGCGTCACCGCGCACCGCCTGAAAGCGCTGGGGCTGATCGACCGGCTGGTTAGCGAACCTGCAGGCGGCGCGCACCGCGATCATGCCCAGATGGCACAGCTTCTCAAGCGGGCGCTGGGCGACGCGCTTCGTCAGTTCAACGGCATCGATGTCGAAACCCTTCTCGTGCAGCGTCATGCGCGCTTGATGGCGTATGGCAAGTTCAAGGAAAGCGTCGGCCGCGCGCGGGCTTGACCCGAACGCGGCGGATGACCCCGTCGCCTGCGTCGATCGAACCGTCGCCGATTGGTTACTAACGCGATCTGACGCCGGAGGGATGTCGGAAGAGCCGGCAATCTTGATCATTGCATTCAGCGGCGGCCTCGATTCGAGTGTCTTGCTCGATGCACTGGTTCGTCAACGGGCGCGTTGGTCGCAGGATTGGGTGCTGTACGCTGTTCACGTCCATCATGGCTTGCAGCCCGCTGCCGATGCATGGCCTGACCACTGCCGAGCGTTTGCCGAGGCAAGGGGGGTGACCTGCGAGACCCTGCGGGTTCGGGTCGGGGCACTACGACGACAGCGGGACGGTCTCGAAGCGGCGGCGAGGGCCGCACGCTACGAAGCAATCGCTGAGTACGCGCAGGCGCTTGGGGCGCGGGCAGTTCTGACCGCGCATCATGCCGATGATCAATTGGAGACACTGCTGATTCGTCTAGCCCGTGGTACTGGTCTTGATGGGCTTGGCGGCATTGCTGATGATCAACCCTGGCCACAGGGGGGTGAGCATTGCCGTTTGTGGCGACCGCTATTGGGACTCAGCCGGGCGACGCTTGAGCGATGTGCAACCGCTCTGGAATTAAGGTTTGTTCAAGATCCGAGTAACACCGATCAGGCGATGACCCGCAACGCTGTGCGGCAACAGGTGATACCAGCCCTGGATATGGCCTTGCCCGATTGGCGATCCGGATTCTTGCGCTCGCGCAGTTTACTCGACGAAGCCAATGATCGATTGCAGGAGCAAACCCGTGCTGACTTGTTGCAGTGTCAGTTGACCGACCGTCAACACTTGAATGCGGTTGCGCTCGCTGACTTGACGGGTGCCCGGCGCCGAGCGGTTTGGCGGGCTTGGTTTGATGATCTGAAGCTTCGAATGCCCCCTATGCGTCGTCTGGATGCCATCGACCGCAGTTTGGCGATGAGCGCCTCGGGCGAAGCTCTGCACGAGGGTTGGTCGTTTAGGCGTTGGCGCGACATGATTGTGGCCAGTCCAGCCACGAGCGTGAATGAAGACATCGATCCACCGAATGACCCTGGCGATGTGAAGTTGGTCTGGCGCGGCGAACCATCACTCTGGATCGAAGGGTGGGGCGGTTCCTTGATTTTTGATCTTGCTACGAACTGCGACCGCAGCAGCGGGTTTGACCCCGACTGGCTCCTTGGACAATGCCTCCTTGTTACCGCCCAGCGATCCGCCGCACGCTTGCGAATCGCACCCCACGCTCGTTCGCGTTCGCTGAAAGGGCTTTACCAGAGCGCTTCTATCCCGCCGTGGGTACGCCCAACACTCCCTCTGGTTTTCGCGGGCGTTGAGCTGGTTTATGCAGCGGGTCTCGGGATGAATTGCTCGGTCAGCCAAAAGGTGCCCGGCGGGCTCCTGCTGAATTGGCGCCCAGGGAAATCCGGTCTTTGAAGCTGCCTTGCGGGTTAGCTCAGCATTGGGCGGGGCGAGATCGCTATCTGATCTTGATTGATTCCCTGGACCCGTATGGGCAGTTTGAGTTTCTGAAATCACTCTGGGCGGCCGACCCGCAGCGGTGCCGCGATCTGCATATCGTTGGTTTCATTGATACGGCTCCGGATAACGTCCAGCGCGTCGATGCCCATGAAGGTCGGGTCACACTCACGCTGCATCGAGGTCCGCCCGTGGTCACCGTTCGACGCATGCGTCTGGCCGCCGATGTGGTTTTGTTTGGGGACCGTGCCGCCACCGATCCTCGACTATTGGAGTGGTTGGCGCGCAAAGCATCGGCGCCCGGAGCGTATTTGGCAGGGCCCTCGATCGAGCAAACACGGACAGTTTTGGGTCGACTTGGATTTCTCCGCGAGGACCAGTCAACCGAACATAAAGCCGATTCAGCTGCGTTGCCGACCGGTGCGCGTTGGCAGCAATCGAGCCGACTCGTTGAATTGCCGACCGCGCGGGTCGGTGCGGTGGCGCGCCTTGCGATCGTGATCGGTGCGGGTTTGGCCGGCTCGGCGGTCGCCGCGGAACTGGCCCAACGTGGATGGGAGGTTCAAGTCTTCGAGCGCCACGGCGTAATCGCTGCTGAAGCGTCGGGCAATCCAGTCGCAGCATTTCGGCCGCACCTTTCCCTCGACGATTGCGCGCTTTCACGACTCAGTCGAGCTGGGGTCCAGGCGCTCCATCGAAGCCTCGAGCGTCATGGTGCGTACGCCGACAAACTTGCTGAGCGAACCGGACTGATCGAGGTGGCCGACAGCCCAGCTGATCTGCGCCGTCTGTCCGTCCTTGCCCAGGCCTACAGCGCTCGGGCCGGCAAGGGCCTTGGCGAGGTTGAGTTGCTCGATCGCCACGCTGCGTCAAACAAGGCGGGTGCTGCGCTTCTGTCCGGCGGTTTGTGGCTACGCGAAGCCGGTTGGGTGCGTCCGCCGGCGCTTTGCGCGCGCTGGCTCTGTGAGGATCAGAAGGGCCTGCCCTGGGCTTCGCGGATCATCGTGCGCCGAGGTGTTCAGGTGGATGATCTCCGGGCAGAAGGGGGGCAATGGGTGGTTCGCGACCGCGACGGCAACGAGCTTGCGCATGCCGCTGTCGTCGTTCTCGCGAATACTCAAACCGCGGCATCGCTGGCCGAGCGCGCGGGCGGCCTAATAAACGCGCCGTTGGCGGTGCCCGGATCGATCGGTCGCTTTGCGATCGATCAACTGCCAGGCGTTCAATGCGCACTCTCGGGTGCAGGTTACCTGTTGCCACCCACTGCAGGTGAAGTGATCGCAGCCGCTAATTACGACGGTGGGCCACACAATTCCAACGCTCTCGCAGATTTGCTCATGGACTGCCCCAACGCAGTCGTCCCAAAATTTGGTACTCGCTCGAGCGTTCGTTATGCCACTCGGGATCATCTTCCTGTGGCCGGGGAGGTTCCGGTTGCGGTGAGTCTCGGCTCGAAGGTGGATGCCCCACTCCCTAAGATTGTTCGCCTGCCGGGGCTTTTTGTCTTGACCGGATACGGATCCAGAGGACTGGTCTGGTCCGCGCTGCTAGCTCAGTTGGTGGCCGCACGGATCAATGGCGAGCCCGATCCGCTTGATGCAGCGCTGATTGACGCCGTCGACCCGGCCCGGTTTTGGCGACGTGATCGCCTCAAACGTACAATTACAGCATGAGCAAACTGATCGTTCAAAAATATGGCGGCACCTCAATGGGTTCCGTCGAGCGGATTCGCAACGTCGCGCGCCGCGTCGCAAAATGGCACCGAGCCGGTTTTCAGATTGTAGTTGTGCCGAGTGCGATGTCGGGCGAGACCAACCGATTGCTCGGTTTGGCAAAGGCCTGCGCGACCGGATTTGGTGCCGATGGCGTTGCACTGGATGCCGCCCACGCGACCCCGCAGGCCCAGCCAAGCGCACGAGAACTCGATTTGATTGCGGCTACCGGCGAACAAGTGTCGTCAGGCTTGCTGGCCATTGCGCTCCAGGCTTACGGAATCGACGCCGTCAGCTTTGCCGGCTGGCAGGTGCCGATTCGGACTGACAGCGCTTTCACGAAAGCTCGTATCGAATCGATTGATGATGCCAAAGTGCGTACGCACCTTGATGCGGGGCGCGTCGTAATCATCACCGGATTCCAGGGGGTTGATTCGGACGGGGACATCACCACGCTCGGTAGAGGTGGGAGCGACACCTCCGCGGTGGCTGTAGCAGCCGCACTGGCTGCCGAAGAGTGTCTGATCTATACCGATGTCGATGGTGTTTACACCACCGACCCCCGGGTGGTTCCCGAAGCCCAGCGATTGGCGCGCATCACATTCGAGGAAATGCTCGAAATGGCGTCGCTGGGTAGCAAAGTTTTGCAGATTCGTTCAGTTGAATTTGCCGGTAAGTACAAGGTCAAAACGCGAGTGCTGTCGAGTCTGACCGATCCAGCGATGGACCTTGCGATCGAGGCGAGCAGCGGCACCCTGATTACTTTTGAAGAAGATCCCGACGGAGCACACACTATGGAGCAGGCCATCATCAGCGGCATCGCGTTTAACCGCGACGAAGCCAAGATCACCCTGACGCGGGTGCCCGATCAGCCCGGCGTTGCATTCCGAATCTTGGGGCCGATTGCCGATGCCAATATCGACGTCGACATGATTATTCAGAATGCAAGTATCGACGGGCATACCGATTTTTCGTTCACTGTGCATCGCAACGAATATCAACGAGCAATTGAGGTCCTCAATACCAAGGTTTTGCAAGATGTGGGCGCCGCCGAAGTCATTGGTGATGCCAAGATTGCGAAGGTTTCGGTGGTGGGTATTGGGATGCGCAGCCACGTGGGCATCGCGAGCCTGATGTTCAAGACTTTGGCCGAAGAGCGTATCAATATTGAGATGATTTCAACCAGCGAAATCAAAATCAGTGCCGTAATCGCCGACCGCTACATGGAGCTCGCCGTCCGGGCATTGCACAAAGCGTTCGGGCTGGATGCACCGGCCGGGCATGTCGGCATCTCAAACTGACTTCGATGCGCTAGTCATCGGCGCAGGGGTCGTTGGGTTAGCGTGCGCGCGCTCACTGGCGCTGTCCGGCCGCTCGGTATTGGTCGTAGAGGCCGAATCGAAATTTGGTGAACACGCCAGTTCGCGCAATTCCGAGGTCATTCACGCGGGGGTCTACTACCCGCCTGGTTCGAACAAAGCGCGAATGTGTGTTCGCGGGAAAGCGCTGTTGTACGCTTACTGTGCCGATCGGCAGGTGCCCCATCGGCGACTCGGTAAGCTAATCGTTGCCACCACGCCCGAAGAGTTGGGCGCGCTCGAAACGATCCGTGCGCGAGCATCCGCCTGTGGGGTTGAACTCGAATCGCGCAGCCACCGCCAAGTCGCCGCGATGGAGCCCGCCATCGTTTGTCAGGAAGCCTTGTGGTCTTCAACCAGCGGCATCATTGACAGTCACGCCTACATGCTGTCTTTGATAGGCGATCTGGAGCAGGGCGGCGGGACGGTGGTTTTTCGGACCCAATTCATGCGCGCTGAACGTGCCGGTTCCAATTGGCACGTCTGGCTTGGGGAAGCGAGTCGAAGGCCCGAGAAGGGTGCGACCGCTGTTGTCGGTGACCCAGCTGAAATCACCGTTCGTCAGATCGTTAATTGCGCAGGATTGCATGCCCCGCGGGTCGCGGCAGCGATTGAGGGTCTGGCGGAATCAGGCTTGCCGCGCCAACGTTACTGCCGGGGGCATTACTTTGGACTACGGGGGCGCAACCCCTTCCGACACCTGGTCTATCCGGTGCCGGTTCAGCACGGATTGGGTATTCACGTCACCCTCGACCTCGCGGGTCAGGCGCGATTTGGCCCCGATGTTGCGAGTTGGCCTGATGAGATTGATTATGGATTTGAGTCCGATCGAGCGCCAGTCTTTGCGAAGGCGATCCGACAGTATTTCCCGAGCCTCCAAGACGACCAACTCGTTCCGTCTTACACAGGCCTGCGGGCAAAGATTTCCGGACCTGACGAACCGGGGGCTGATTTCCGGATCGATGGCCCGCAAACCCATGGTCTAAAGGGCGTCGTCAACCTGATGGGGATCGAATCCCCTGGGCTGACCTCAAGTCTCGCGATTTCTGAAGAAGTATTGGTTAAGGTCGATGGGTGACCAGCCGAACTTAGGAGAATCAAAGTCCTAAGCGGCACAAGACCCGTGTAGAATCTGGGCTTGGTTAGGAGTCGTGACCGAGTGGCCGAAGGTGCTCCCCTGCTAAGGGAGTATATGCCAAAAGCGTATCGTGGGTTCGAATCCCACCGACTCCGCCAAAAAGCAAAGGCCCGCCTGGGCCTTTCTTGCTTTTTGATCGGATTCGGAAGCGAGCCACCTGCGTGGCTCGCGTTGTGATTCGAAGCGGCGAGCCTACGAGCGAGCCGCCGGGAGAATCCCACCGACTCCGCCAACAACTCCACCGCCGGAAGCGCGATTTTTCTGAGTTCGTTGGTGGAGAAACGCTTCTCGCACTTCAGGCAGCGTCGGATGACATCGCTTTCGTCCGATTCGCGCGTCGCGACGATTTGCGTTTCGTCGTGGGCGCAAACGGGGCAGCGCATTCGCCGTTGCTAGACTAACGATAAACGGGGAAGTCGCGCGTCAGCGCCGTTACCCTGTCGCGCACGGCAGCGATATTGGGGGCGTCGTGCGGCTTGTCCAGCACGTCGGCAATCAGGTGCGCAGTCTGCCGCGCCTGCTCTTCCTTGAAACCGCGCGTCGTCATTGCCGGTGTCCCCAGGCGGATGCCACTGGTCACCATCGGCTTTTGCGGGTCATTCGGGATGCCGTTCTTATTGCAGGTCATGTACGCGTCGCCCAAGACGGCCTCGGCTTCCTTGCCGGTCAGGTTCTTGGGGCGCAGGTCGACCAGCATCACGTGGCTTTCGGTGCGGCCGCTGACGATGCGCAGGCCGCGCTCGATAAGTGTTTCGGCCAGCACGCGGGCGTTGTCCACCACCTGCTGCTGATAAGCCTTGAAATCAGGCTGCAGCGCTTCCTTGAAGGCCACGGCCTTGCCGGCGATGACGTGCATCAATGGGCCGCCTTGGATGCCTGGAAAGATGGCGCTGTTGATCTTCTTGGCGATGGCCTCATCGTTCATCACGATGATACCGCCGCGTGGGCCGCGCAGGCCCTTGTGCGTGGTGCTGGTGACCACATCGGCGTGCGGCACCGGGTTGGGGTAGACGCCGCCGGCGATCAGGCCTGAGTAGTGCGCCATGTCGACCAAGAAGAAGGCGCCGATGGCCTTAGCAACGCGGGCGAAGCGTTCGAAGTCGATCTTCAGGCTGTAGGCACTGGCCCCGGCGATGATCAGTTTGGGGCGGTGCTCGTGCGCCAGGCGCTCCATGGCGTCGTAGTCGATGGCCTCGTTCGCGTCTAGTCCGTAGCTGACCACCTTGAACCACTTGCCGCTCATGTTCAGAGGCATGCCGTGGGTCAGGTGTCCGCCCTCGGCCAGGCTCATGCCCATGATGGTGTCGCCGGGCTGAAGCAGGGCTAAAAACACGGCCTGGTTGGCCTGGCTGCCGCTGTTTGCCTGCACGTTGGCGAAGTTGGCGCCGAACATCTGCTTGCAGCGTTCGATAGCCAGAATCTCGACGACGTCGACGTTTTCGCAGCCGCCGTAATAGCGCTTGCCGGGGTAGCCCTCGGCGTACTTGTTGGTCAGCTGCGAGCCTTGCGCCTGCATGACGGCGGGCGAGGTGTAGTTTTCGCTGGCGATGAGCTCAATGTGCTCTTCCTGGCGGCGGTTTTCGTTCTGCACCGCAGCCCAGATTTCGGGGTCGATGGCGTCCAGGGTGGAGCTAAAACGGTCGAACATGGCAGTACTCTTTGGTTGGAAACTAGTTGACGAACCTTCGCCTTCAGCGAAGCGCGGTCGAGGACGACCACCGGATGGCTCGTCGCGCGACCCTCACACCTTGGCCGCAGCCCCAGCGGTAGCGCCTTCGTTCGACCCGGTTGACTGCGAGGCGTAAACCACCTCGCTGCGTGCCACCTTCTTCTTGGCAATCGTGTCGTGCTCGCGGAAGTATTTCTGTGCTGCGCCAACACCTGAGCCGGGTTCGATCTTCACGCCGACGTCCAGCATGGCCATCTCGCAGCCAGCCAGAGCGCCCAACACCATCAGCTCATTGAGGTCACCAAGGTGGCCGATTCGGAACAGCTTGCCCGCCACCTTCGACAGCCCGGCGCCGAGCGACAGGTTGTAGCGCCGGAAGGCGACATCGATGACGTGTGCGCCGTTGATGCCTTCGGGCACCAGGATGGCCGAGACGGTGTCCGAATACCACTTCGGCGCCTTAGCGCACAGCTTCATACCCCAGCCGTCGAATACCGCGGCACGCACGCCCGAGGCTAGGTAGGTGTGGCGCGTCAAAATGTTTTCGAGGCCTTCTTCCTTGATCATGTTCAGCGCTTCACGCAAGCCGTAGAGCATCGGCAGTGCGGGCGTGTACGGGAAGTATCCGGTGCCGTTGGCCTTGATCATGTCGCCGAAGTCGAAGAAGCAGCGCGGCTGAGTCGACTTCTCACGTGCGTTCAGTGCCTTCTGGCTTGCGCAGACGATGCCCAGCCCGGCCGGCAACATCAGGCCCTTCTGCGAACCGCTGACGCACAAGTCGACGCCCCACTCATCCATTCGGAAGTCGATACTGCCAAGCGAACTGACGGCGTCTACCATCAGCAGTGCCGGGTGGTCGCAGGCGTCGAGCGCGGCGCGCACGGCAGCGATGTCGGAGGTGACGCCGGTGGCGGTTTCGTTTTGTGTGGCGAGCACGGCCTTGATCGTGTGTCCCTTGTCTCGCGCCAGAATTTCGGCGTATTTCTCTACTGGTACGCCTTCGCCCCATTCGCAGTCCACGGTTTCAACCTGGAAGCCCAGGCGCGTGACCATGTCGATCCACAGGTGGCTGAACTGGCCGAAGCGCGAGGCCAGCACCAAGTCACCCGGGCTCAAGCAGTTGGTCAGTGCGGCCTCCCAGCCGCCGGTGCCAGTGGCCG
>Ga0214921_10001193_pt1 | contig 45000 bp, 36 predicted proteins | sample LL1505_MetaG_FD_177992 | JGI IMG/M metagenome (GOLD analysis project Ga0214921, IMG submission 177992) | Freshwater microbial communities from Lake Lanier, Atlanta, Georgia, United States - LL-1505 | ecosystem: Environmental > Aquatic > Freshwater > Lake | place: USA: Georgia | collected...
GAGATCCAGAAGGGCATCAAGCACGGCGTGCGCAAGATCAACGTCGACACCGACTGCCGCATGGCGATCACCGGCGCGATTCGCAAGGTGCTCGCCGAGGCGCCCGAGAAGTTTGACCCGCGCGACTACCTCAAGCCGTCGCGCGAGGCGATGAAGAAGGTGTGCGCCGAGCGCATGGTGCAATTCGGCCAGGCTGGCAACGCCGGCAAGGTGAAGTGCATCACGCTGGCAGATATGGCGGCGCGGTACGCGAAGACCTGACGCGCCGGCTCAGGGTTACCACGTACCGTTTCGCCGGACGTTCGCCTCCGCCCTCCAGGCTCCGGCTCACTCGGATTTGCCTGCGCTACGCCATCCATGGCTCCGCTGGTCAAATACGCCGTCTCAACGGCAGTGGTAACCCCTCGCCTCGTCAACTCTTTGGCGGGAAAGCTGCATTGCGGCGGGTTGCCCAGTCGCCCTATAGTCCCGCCCCTCATGGACGCCCCCCGACCCTCCGCCGACCAGACGGACGCCGGCCTCGTTGCGCACGGCCGGGAGATTCTGCGCGCCGAAGGAGAGGCGATCCTGCAGTCGGCTGACTCCCTCGATGCGGCGTTCGCCCGCGCGGTGCGGATCGTCGCCGAATGCACAGGCAACGTGGTGGTGACGGGGATCGGCAAGGCGGGGCTCGTGGCCCGCAAGATCTCGGCCACGCTCGCGTCCACGGGAACACCGAGCCACTTTCTGCATCCGGCCGAGGCGATGCACGGCGACCTCGGGGCGCTGCGGCGCGACGACGTCGTGCTCGCTCTCTCGCAGTCGGGGGAGACGGAGGAGATCACGCGGCTTCTGCCGCACGTGGCGGCTCGCCGCGTGCGGATCGTGGCGCTCACCGGCTCATCGCAGAGCGCGCTCGGCCGGGCGGCAGACGTGGTCGTGCCGACCGGCAGCGTGCGGGAGGCCTGCGCGCTCGGTCTCGCACCAAGCACGAGCACGTCGCTGATGCTCGCCCTCGGCGACGCGATCGCCCTCGTCACGAGCCGCCTGCGCCACTTCACACATGAGGAGTTCGCGGCCCGGCATCCGGGCGGCAGCCTGGGCAGGCAATTGATGCTCGTGGACGACGCCATGCGGCCCTTCGCCCAGTGCCGGACGGCCCGGCCGACTGACACCGTGCGCGACGTGTTCGCGCGGCCGCTCCCGGCTCGCCGGACCGGCGCCGTGATGATCGTGGCCGACGACGGCCAGCTGGCCGGCATCTTCACCGACAGCGATCTGGCCCGCCTCTTCGAGCGCCGCAACGACGCCGCACTCGATCATCCGATCGGCGGCGTGATGACCGCCCGGCCCACGACAGTCGCGCTCGGCACGCGGCTGCGCGACGCGCTGGCCCTGCTCGAAGCGCGGCGGTTGAGCGAATTGCCGGTGGTCGACGAGACGGGCCGCGTGGCCGGTCTGCTCGACATCGTCGATCTCGTCGGCATGGTGCCGGCCGAGATGCTCGAACTTCCTCTTCCCAGCCCCTCCGTGCCAGCCCCGGCAGCCGCCTGAGCCGTCCGAAAGACACGTTTCGACATGCCCACCGCCGCGAATCTCCACGACGCCCTGCACCAGCGGCTCGCGCAGGTGAAGCTGCTGCTCGTCGACGTCGACGGCGTGCTCACGGAGGGCGGCGTGACGTGGACGAACGAGGGGATCGAGCAGAAGACGTTTCACATTCGCGACGGCCTCGGCATCCGGCTCTGGCAGCGGGCCGGCGGCCGCACGGGGATCGTCACCGGCCGGGTGAGCCGCGTCGTGCAGCTGCGGGCCGAGGAGCTGGGAATCGGGATCGTCAAGCAGGGGGTCGAGGACAAGCTCGAGACGACCGCCGCGGTCCTCGCGGAATGCGGCGTGACGTGGGAGCAGACTGCATTCATCGGCGACGATCTTCCCGACCTCGCCGTGATCATGCGGTGCGGCGTGGGTGTGGCGGTGGCGAACGCATGCCCCGAGGTGATCGAGGCGGCGGCGATCGTGACGCGGCTGCCGGGCGGCCAGGGGGCCGTGCGCGAGGTGATCGAGCAACTGCTCAAAGCCCGCGGCAGCTGGGAGGCGATCGTGCGCCGCTATCAGCCGGCATCGGCCTGACGAACCTGAAACGGGCGGCCCCTCATGGAACATCGCCTCGGACGCACGCTGCGGGTGTTCCTCATCGCGCTTTCCGCGGCGGGGTTCTACCGGCTCGCCATCGTGCCCTGGGTGGAGCCGCGGGTCGCGGACACAGCGACTGCGCTCGAGCTCTCACCGGAGCAGGCGGCCGCCATCCGGGCCCGCGCCGACAAACGGCTCGCGGCCCTGGGCGACGTGTTTCCGGAAGGCTCATGGGAGCGCGACGATCCGATCGTGCTCGAGAGCCGGCAGATGCGGCTGCTCTTCAAGCAATACCATTCGCTGCCGGATGGACGCGTCAACCTCGTGCCCTGCACGCTCGTGATGCTCTCCGATCGCAACCGTTCGGCCGACGACGGCGGGCCCGGCCGCACGGTCGTGCTGCGCGCTCCGCAGGGCGCGGTGCTCGAGTTCGACGAACCGCTCGACCTCCGGCAGGGCCGGCTCGCGAAGCTCGTAGGCGGCAGCCTCCGCGGGCAGGTCACGATCCGTGGCACGCCCACCGGCCCCGACGCCGACGACGAGATCGAGATCGTGACCCGCGATGTCGAGCTGGCGGAACTCGAGATTCGCACCACCGAGATGGTGCAGTTTCGGTACGGCCGCTCGACGGGCAGCGGCCGCGCGCTCGTCGCGGCCTTGCTCCCCAAGGCCAGGGGCGGCGGGCCTGGGATGAGTGGGCCGAACATCGGCGGCGTCGATTCAATCCGGCTCGATCGCGACGTGCGGATGCGGCTCGATGGGTTCTCGGGTGGGCTGCTCTCGGGGCCGGATGCGCCGCGGCAGACGGTGACGGGCACCGCCGGCCCCGCAGCAGAACAGCCTCCGGTGCTCGTGAGCTGCCGCGGGGCCCTGTGCATGAACGTGTCGGCCAACGTGATCACCTGTGAAGACAAGGTCGAGGTCGTGCGTACCGCGGCGGGCGGAGCAACCGATCAATTATCGTGCGACCTGCTCGCGATCATGCTGGCGCGGGGTGAGGCCGAGCCCGGCCGGGGAGCCGCCGGTGGCGGACTGAAGCCGGTGGAGATCCAGGCCCGCGGCACACCCGTGATCGCCCGGTCGACCGCGGCCGAGCTCGAAGCGAAGGGGGCCAGGCTGGGCTATGAGATCGCCACCCGCCGCATTCTGCTCGATGGCGAGGAGCCGGTGTCGCTCGTCGTGCAGGGCTCCGAGATGCAGGCCCGCTCGATCGACTATTGCCCTGGCCCGCCCGGCGACCCCGGCTCCTTGATGGCCGTCGGCCCTGGCGTGCTCGCGACGCGGTCGCCGGGATCACCGCCGGTGCAGGCCCGGTGGCAGAAGTGGCTGCGGATGCGGCCGGACGGCGCGGGCCATGTCGCGTCGCTCGCGGGCGAGGCCGACGTGACGATCGAGGGGCAGGGCCGGCTCAGCGCCGCCGAGATGCACCTCTGGCTCGACGTCGATCGCAGCACGGCCGCCGCACCGCCGCGCGCGAACCCCGCCGGCCCGCATCTGGCCGGCGTGAAACCCACGCGAATGCTCGCCCGCGGCATGGTGGAGATCGACACCGAACCGCTCACGGCGCGCACCGAGCGGATGGAGTTGTGGTTCAAGCACGTGGCGGCAGCGGTTCCGACGCCGGCCGCCGCGGGGGGAATCGTGGCCGCACCGCCGGTCGCCGCGGCAGCCGGTGGTGCCGGGCCACAGCCTGTCGCGCCGGCCAAGCCTGCCGATCCCGCACCGCCCACGCGTGGCAAGATGATCGCCACCGGTGGGCTCGTGCGCGGGCTGATCAGCATGGCCCCTGGCAACAATCAGATCGAGGAGATCTCGCTCGAGAACCAGGTGCTTCTCGTCGAGGAGCCGCGCGGGCTGGCGGCAGCCGCACCGGCGGAGCCGGGGCTGTCGATCGCGGGGGATCAGCTGCAACTCTCGCGGCCCACGCGGTTCGACGCCCGGGCCGTGGTTTCGGGGCGACCGGCGAAGGTGCAGGGCCGCGGGCTCGACCTCGAGGGGCCGCTCGTGGAGTTCGATCGCGGCCGCAATCGTCTGCTCGTGGATGGGGCGGGCACGCTCGGCCTGCCGATGACGAGCGCCGCGAGTGGGTTTGAATCGTTGGGAATGATCGGTGGGGCCGCGCCACCGGCGGCTCCGGCCGCCGGCACTCCCGCCGGACGGCTCGTCGTGGCCTGGCAGGGACGGATGGACTTCGACGGGCAGACCGCCCGCTTCGTCGATCGGGTGACGACGACGAGCGGGGCAACGGCGCTCCAGGCAGGGTCGCTCGACGTCGTGTTCACGCAGCCGATGGACTTCAGCGCCGAGGGGATGCAGCGCGGTGCGCCGCGGGCCGACGTAGCTCGGATCGCCTGTGGGAGCGGCGTCAAGATCGAGAGCCAGTCGGCGGCTGCGGACGGTTCGCGGTCACTTGAAAAACTGTTCGTGCGCGACCTCGTGCTCGATCGTGCGACGGGCGACGTGTCGGGCACCGGCCCCGGCCGGCTCACGAGCACCCGATTCGGGCAGGGGCCGGCGCTGGCGATGCCGGCGGTGGCCACGCCGGGCCAGCCCGTGCCGGCGGCGCCGCCGACACGGCCCGACGAGCTCACGTATCTCGGCGTCGATTTTCAGAAGGGGCTGCGTGGCAACATGAACCGCCGGCAGATGGAGTTTCACCAGCGGGTGGAGGCGATCTGGGGTCCGGTGGCCGGCTGGGGCGACGCGCTCGATCCGCACGCCCCGGGCGGCCTTGCACCACGAGCCGTGGCGATCACGAGCGATGTGCTCGGTGTGGCACAGGCACCGCCGCCCCCGGGCCAGCGACGCACGAGCATCGAACTCATGGCCGGGGGCAACGTGCTCGTGGAAGGCGAGTCGTTCACGGCCAGAAGCGCCCGCCTCAGCTGGAGCGAGGCCAAAGACCTGCTCGTGTTCGAGGGCGACGGCCGCAGCGATGCGCAGCTCTTCCGGCAGGTGAAGGTGGGCGCGCCGATGTCGAGCGCGTCGGCCGGCAAGATCCTCTACTGGCGGGCGCTCAACCGCGTGGACGTGGATGATGCTCGGTTCCTCGACCTCGACCAGCTCGGAGGTGCCGGCAGTGCTCCCCGCCTCCCGGGTTTCGGCTCGGCCCCCGCCCAGCCCGTCAGCCGCCCGCTGCCGGGCACCTGAGGCTCACGCGCCGAGGCGGGCGAGCGCGGGGCTACTCGATCCGGCGGGATTCTTTGTCGAGGGCGTTCACCACGAAGGCGACCGCAGCTGCGGCCATGCGACGCTCGAAGCCGGCCTGATCCTCGCCGGGCAACGGTTCGAGCACCGCCTCGTGCGGAATGCCGAGGGCCACGAGTTTGCCATGCAGCCGCGCCGCGCCGTCGTGCCAGTCGAGATCGTCGGGGCTGCTCGCAAACCACTGATGCCGCGGCCAGTTGAGCGGATGCACGTGGAGGATCGCCGTGTCTTGCCGGGCGCGCTCGACGTCGCCGAAGGTTTCCCACAGCGTGTCGAACAGCTCGCCGTCGTCGCGATCAGCCGCGTTGCGCATCCCCAGATGAAAGTCGAGCGCCGGCGCGATGGCGGCTGCGATTGGAAACACTCCGGGATGTCGGTAGGCCAGTCGCAACGCGCCCTGGCCCCCCATGCCGACTCCGAGCAGCGCGATGCCCGGTGGCTGGATGCGGAAGCGAGCGCCGATCTCGGCGACGACAGCGTCGCGGACAAACCGCTCGGGAGTCATGCCATTGTCGAACGTGGGCATGATCCGGTCGAGCCACCACGAGCGGCCGGTGAGCGGTGCGATCGTCGGGAGGCCGGCCGCTTCGATCGCGGAGCGGACGGCGTCGGCCTGCGAGAGCGGCCGGCCTGCGAGATCATGAAGGAAGACGAGCGCCCGGCCCGGTACGGCTGCGAGCGGCGTGAACACCTCGCACGGCTGGCCGGCGACGGTCACGTGCGACCAGTGCAGACGGGCTGGAGTGGACATGGCAGGTGGGCCCTCGGGCGGCATTCCGGCCGCCCTGAAATCTGATACGCTCTCACGCGATCATGCGCATGCTGCTCTCGTCTGCACAACTCGCCGAGGGGATTGAACGGCTCGCAGCCGAAGTAGGCGGCGACACGAGCGAAAAACCACTCACCGTGATCGGGGTGCTGACGGGCTCGATCATGGTCGTGGCCGATCTGATCCGTCGGCTCGAGGGGCCCGTGCAGCTCAATATGGTGTGGGCGAGCAGCTACCGCGGCACGGCCACGTCGCCCGGCCGGCTCGACCTGCGGCTCGACCTCCTGCCCGACCTCACCGGCCACGACGTCCTCGTCGTCGACGACATTTTCGACTCGGGCCGCACGATGCAGGCGCTGATGGAGGAGTTGCGGCGGCGCGGCGCAACGCGGGTGCGGTCGCTGGTGCTGTTGCGCAAACATGGCCGGTCCGAGGTGGCGATGGAGCCCGACTTCGTCGGCTTCGACATCCCCGATGCCTTCGTCGTGGGCTATGGCCTCGATTTTGACGGCCTGTGGCGTCACTTGCCGTACCTCGCGGCCCTCGACGACGACGACATCGCCCGTCATGCGTCGGCAGCGGCTGGTGCGGGCGGATGATCGGGCAGCGGCCGAGGTCGATGCTCATGGTCGCGCGCGGGCTCGACCCGGTAGGCACTGGTCGGCAGATCGAGCTTGCGGCGGACGCATTTCGGGCCGCCGGCTGGGACGTGGCGGTGGCAGTGGGCACGGCGGGTGGGGCGGTTCCGGCGCGGCTCGCCGCCCGGGGATATTCGGTGCATCGCATCGGCACGCGGCCGACTTTCGACATCGCCGCAGCGGCACGGCTTGCCGCGCTGTGCCGAAGCTGGAAGCCCGCGATCGTCCATGCGTGGGGTCGATCGGCGGCACTGGCCACCGGATCGATTCGACCGTTCGCCGGACGTATCGCAGCCGTCGCGCACCTGGCCACGGGGCCACGGTCGCGCAGGCTTGGCTGGGCGCTTTCGCGGCTCGACCGTGTGATCACCGTTTCGGCCGGCGTCGCGGGCCGCTGCGAGGCGGTCGGCGTGCGATCGGGCCGGATCGATATTCTCGCGCCGGGGATCGAGGCGGCGGAGCCGGCCGGGCTGTCGCGGCACGATCTGGCCGCCAGGCTCGGGCTCCGCACCGACACGCAGTGGACGCTGTGCGTCGCCCCGCTCGTGGGCGAGGCTCGGCTCGAGCGGCTCGTGTGGGCGATCGATCAGCTGGAGGTCGTGCACCGTGGTGTCGAGCACGTGCTCGTGGGGCAGGGGCCCCTTGCGGCGCGGGTGCAGCGGCGGGCGCGCGTGCAGCAACTCGCCGAACGGCTGCGGGTGGTGCCCTTCTGCGACGTGCTTCCCGATCTCGTCAAGGCGAGCCAGCTGGTCTGGCAGTCGGGCGACGTGGCCTACGGTGGGGCGATCCTCGATGCCATGGCCTGTGGGGTGCCAGTCGTCGCAGTGGCGAGCGATGCGGCGCGACAACTGATCGGCGACGGCGTGACGGGCCGCATCGTGCCTGCCGATCCCGAAAGCGAGTTTCCTCGGCGGGCGTTCAACGTGCTCGAGAATGCGGAGTTGGCACGTCGCTATGGCGATGCGGCCCGCCAGCGGGCGGCCGAGCAGTTTGCCACCGGGCCGGCGCTCGCACGGCATGTCGAGGCGGTGGAGCGAGTGGCGGCGATGGAGGACAGGCTTTAGCCTGTTCTACAGGGAGGCGGCGAGCGTCCGGCCTGACGGCAGAGCCTTCACCGCGCCGTCCTCGGCCACGAGAATCCCCGCCTTGTACACCTTCGCCGGCATCGAAAACATCCGCGCGAGATCGCGGCTCGGGCGGTAGAGCGTGATGTCGGCGTCGGCCCCGACGCCCAGATGCCCCTTGTGCGCGAGGCCCGCGATCCGCGCCGGTGCCGCCCGTGTCACGATGCACAGTTCCTGGAGCGAGTATTCGCGGCGGATGCCAGCGAGCGGACTCCGCTTTCGCACCGCCGGATGAATCCTGGCGAGTGCCTCGCGGCGAAACGCCTCGTCGCCCAAGAGTTGCATGAGCACGGGATAGGCCGTGAAATGGGCACCGTTGGGATGGTCGGTCGAGAGTGCGACGCGCCATGGGTCGGTGACGGTGAGAAACCATTCGAGCCCGATCGCCCACTGCCAGGCATGGATCAGGCTCTTTTCCCTGTAGGCGATCGGCAGCACGCCGCAGCCGCCCTCCAGATGCAGGTCGTGCGACATCCAGGGGGTGCCCGTCGCCTGCGCGAGATGCTCCGCGGCGGCCGAGTCGCCCGTCATGGCCACGGTGTCGCCGAAGAGGATCTGCCCGACGTCGAGCGTAAGGGTGTCGTGGGTGTTGAAGTGCTCCACGAGCGGGGCGACTCCCGACCCAAACGAACCCTCGTCGAGATCGCCCCCCGAATAACTGTGGAATTGCACATGGGCGAGGTGGGCGGCCAGGCCGTCGAACGTGCGCATCGTTTCGAGCATCGTGCGCCAGTTGCCCGGCAGGCCGAGATTCGCCGTGTGCACATGGAGCGGGTGCGGGAGGCCGACCGACTGCACGGCCCGCACGAGCCGGTCGAGGATCTGCCGGGGCGTGACCTGCCGGTCGGGGAGCGACGTGTCGAGGTCGTGATGGTCGCCGCGTCGGCCGTGTTTCCAAAACGACGACCCGCCAGGATTGGCCACCTTCACGGCCCAGCCACGGCCGGCATGCATTTTCTCCCGGAGCAGGGCCTCGCAGCGGGGCATGTCGTGGGCCGTGAGGGCGGCGAGCATGTCGGCGTCGTCGGCGGCCAAGAGATAGATGCCCTTGTCGAGAATCGGCAGGTCGTCGAGCTCTGCGTGCGCGATCGCCGCAGCACCCGTGGCGATCGCCGCATCGAAGACCGTGGTGTAGCCGAGGGCGGCGTAGAGCGCCCCTGTCGCATGAATCGTGGGCACGGCGGCAGGGCCAGCCGCACGCTCGCGCGCGAGGTGAGGTGCGATCCGGCGGCCGGCGTTCACTTTGGGCCCCGCAACGTGGCTGTGCAGATCCACGCCGCCCGGCATGACGACGAGCCCTGCGGCATCGACCACCGCGAACGCCGCCGGATCGGCAGGTGCGCCGACGACCATGCCGTTTTCGATCCAGATGTCGGCGACCACGCCGTCGCGACCGTGCGCCGGATCATGGATCGTGCCACCGCGGAGGACGAACCGGTGCACTGCGGTCATCGACGGCCTCCATCCGCCTGCGCGGTGATGGCCGCCATCATGCCGCGGAGCGAGTTCTCTTCGGCTGGCATCCGAATGACGGTCAGGCCGGCGCCACGGCGTGTGATCGCCTCTTCAACCCCGTCGGCGAGCCGGCCGATCACGAGCACACAGTCTACTTCACCACGTTCGACGAGCCGGCGGGCGGAGGCTTCGCCCGGCCGAAATCGTCCGCCATCGTGGTCGGCTCGGGCGATGGCCCCGGCGGCGCCGTAGCGCCACGTGCACACTGCCGCCGCTGCGGCGTGGTCGGCCGCTCGGAGAGAAATCTCGAACGCCGGCTTCACGCGGGAGATCTCACGAACCAAGTGCACGATGCTCCAGGCCTCGAGGCCGAGCGGATCGGCCGAGCCATCGGTGACGATCGCCACGCACGTGGCCTGTGCGATCGCCGTGCGGGCGGCGATGCAGGCGTCGATCAAGGGCCCATCCACCGCCGGCGGCTCACCGCCGCGCACGAGATGCTGGAGGAGCCGCGCGGCATCCACCGCAGTCGCGGGCGTGGGGGGCATGCGCAGCATCGCGGCCCGTGGCGGCAAGAGTGCGGCGATCGTCGGATGTGATCTGGCCGGGTCGCACCCCCAGAGGATCACGAGATCGGCGCGGTCGCGCATCTCTTTAGGGTCGGCCGTCACGGCCCCGGCCCGGGCAATCGTCGGCCCGGCCGGACGATCGAGGTCAATCGCTCCGAAGTCGACCACTGCTCCGAGCGCCTCGGCGAGGTCGCACGCCACCCGAGCCAGTTCGACCGGCGCGGCCACGAGACCGGTCACGAGTACTCGGCGGGCACCGGCCAACTCCGCGGCAGCCACTTCGAATTCGCCGGGGGCGGATGGCGTCCGGCGGGATGTCATGACTTCGGCAGCACCCAGATGTTGCGGTAACGGACTGGGTTGCCGTGGTTCTGCAGGTGGAGCGGCCCGGTGGGCTGCTCTTGTCTCTGCGGTCCGCCGGGGGTGATCTTCGGCACCGCGACGTCGTCCTGGATCACGACGCCGTTGTGTCGGACCGTCATCCGTGGGTCGGCAATCTTCTTTCCGCCTTCGAACCTGGGTGCGGTGAAGTCGATGTCGTAGGTCTGCCACGACAGCGGCGGCAGGCACATGTTCACGCTCGGGGCCGCCACGGAGTAGACACCGCCGCACTCGTTGTTTTTCCCCTCAAGGCCGAAGCTGTCGAGCATCTGCACTTCGTAGCATCCCTGCACGTAGGCGCCGCTGTTGCCACGCTTCTGGCCGAGATCGTGCGGCTGGTACGGAAGACAAAACTCGACGTGCCACCGAGCGTCGCCGAAGGAATCGGCCGTCGTGACCCCTTCCATCAACAGGCCGTCATCGGTGATCCGTGCGCTCACGAGCGTCTTCGTCTCGTCGATCGGACCGGCTCCATCGAAGATCACGATCGCGCCGGGAGGCGGCTCAGCCCCGAGCGTGGGGCTCTTCCGCTCGACCTTTGAAAACGAGGCCACCACGCCGCCGTCGTCGCCGAGCATCACCACGGCGCCATCGCGAATCTCGCCGCGGCGCTTCTGGCCGGTCCAGTCGACACCCTCGAGCACCACGACAGGTGTACCATCCCGATCGGTGCGCGTGCCCTTGCCGACGACCTTGTTCGGCTGGCTCCAGCCGGCGCCAGGAAGCCCACCGGGATAGGCGACCACGTCGAACGCACCGTCGCCGAGGGCCACGACCTGAATGCCGAGTCGCAGGGGCTGGCCGTCGATCGAAGCCTCGCCGGAGTATTCGCCCTGGAGAGCGAAATCAGTGTCTGCAAGGGAAGCATCAGTGAATACGGGCTTGTCTGGCGCGGCTGCCAGCGCGAGCGGGGCCATGCAGGCCACGAGGCAGACAGCGAGGAACCGGAGGGCGGGCGAAAGCATGAAGGTTCTCCAGGGAGACGATAGTATGCGCCACGCCCGAAGCGACGAGAAAGGGATCCGGCGGATCAGGCGAGGCCGGTGAGCGGGCCGTCGCCGCAATAATCGGGGTTGCCGAACCGCACGAGCGACGTGTGGCCCATCGCATGGGCGAGCGACAGATGGAGCCGGTTGTGCGGCACCCCCGGGAATTGCAGGGCCCGGCCCATCTGAAACCCGAGGCCGGCTCCGATCATCACCCAGGGGATGTCGTCGAGGGAGTGCGAGTTGCCTTCGCCGAGCTCGTTCGTCCACAGAATCGTGGTGTTGTCGAGCAGCGAGCCCGAGCCACCCGGTTCGGGTGTCTCGGCGAGCCGTTGGGCAAGGTGCGCGATCTCGCCCGCATACCAGGCGTTGATCTTCGTGAGCTTCTCCTGGGCGGCTTCGTTCGTATTCGGCTCGTGGGAAAGCTCGTGCTGCCCCTCGTCGACGCCGAGCCACTTCATGTGGGGCTGGCCGACCGAGTTCGTGAACTGCAGCGTCATGACGCGGGCGAAGTCGGCCGCCAGCGACGACACGACAAGTTCGATCTGCATCCGGCTGATCTTCGGCATCCGGTCGTTCTGTTCGACGATGCCCTGCTCGAGCACAGGCACTGGGTGGCCCACGGTCTCGCGGTGGCTGGCCAACTCCTTCTCGAAGTCGCGGACGAGGGTGGTGTGTTCCTCGAGAATGCGGCGATCCTCCGCTGGCAGCGAATTGGCCACCTTCGTGAGATCCTCGTGCAGTTCGTCGAGCACGCTCTGCATGCTCTCACGGTCTTTCATCTGTCCATAAAGCTTCGCGAACATCTGATAGGGATCGTCGATCGGCGCCACCGGTTTATTGGGGCCCGCGTAGACCATCCGCGTCCAGGTGTCGGCACGATCGGGCACGAGCACGCCGAATTCGAGCGAGCCGAAGCGGGTGGCCGTCTCAGGCCTCGCCTGGAGGTGGCTCTTGATCTCCTGATCGATCGAGAGGCCGCTCGACCACCCCGCGGGCGTCTCGCCCCCGCCCTGGATGTTGCCGGGAAACAGTTCGATGCCGGTGAGCAGGCAGCCCATGCCGCGCATGTGGCGGTCGCCGTCGCCGCCGACCTTGTCATGCACGCCCTGGAGCGTGAGCAGCCGATCACGAAACGGCTCGAACGGCCGGAGGATCGGTGGCAGTTCGGCCGGCACCCGCACGGGCCCCGGTGTCAGGAACGGACCCGGGATCGCCGGCCAAAAGTTTTTCTTCACCACGCCGTCGGGGCTAAACACGACCACGAGGCGACGCTTTACCGGTGCGCCCGCTGCCGCGGCGAGGCTCGGCAGGTTGCCCAGGAAGGGGAGTACGCCCGCACCGACGCCGAGCGTGCGGAGCAGATCGCGGCGCGAAAGCCGGGCAAGTCTGGTCATGGCTGTGATTCCGGGGGCCGAGCCTGCGCCTGGGCCATGTCGAACTTCGGCGGCGTCGCCGCCATGGAAATGATATCGACGAGCAGCCGGCGAATGTCGAATCCGCCTTTTTCGAACGACGCACGCAGATTTTCCAGCGTGTCGGGCCCCCAGGCCCGCATCGGCTGCTTCACGAGGGCATGGAACAGGCTTTGCACGAAGGCCTCCTGCGCGTCGCGGCTCGAGGCCACATAGGCGGCGAGTTCGCGGGCCCCCTTGAATGCTGCCTCCGGGCCCTCGCGCGGCAGGTAGGAGCCGGAGGCATCGACCGGCTTCTCCGCGGTGCCGTGCTTCTCCGCGGCGCGATGGCGGCCGATCGCATCGAACTCCTCGAGGGCGAATCCGAGCGGATTGATCATCGTGTGGCAGGTCTGGCAGGCCACGGCGCTCGTCTGCAGGGCCACGCGCTCGCGTGTGGTGAGATCGGGATGCTGCTCGGGCGCGAGCGGGGCCACCGCCTCCTCCGGCGGCTTGAGCACGTTGCCGAGCACGCTGCGCGCGAGGAACACGCCGCGATGGATCGGGGAGGTGGCGGCCGTGTAGGAAAGCACGCTCATCATGTAGGGATGCGAGAGCACGCCGCCGCGGCGGCCGTCGTCGAGCCGGATCCTCGTGAACGGGGCGTTGGGTGGAAGCGACGCGCCGTAGAGTGGGGCAAGCCGGCCGTTGAGGTAGACCGTGTCGTCGGTGAACAGCTGGCGGAAGTCGGTGTTCGATGGCGCCCCGGATGCGCCAAGAACGTCGTCGAGCGAGAGCAGCAGGCTCGACCGCAGGTCGGCCGCCACCTCCGGCGAAAAGCCGGCGTGCAGCGACTTGTCTTTAGCGAGCTCAGGGCCGTGATCGATCCGGAGCCAGGTGAGGAGAAAGTCGCGGAGCTTCGCCTGCGTACGACGGTCGCCCGTCATACGCTCGGCCTGGCTGCGGATCTGCTCGGGCGTGGTGAGCTGCTGCCGTGCGGCAGCCTGCCACAAGGGCTCGTCGGGGATCGAGTCCCAGAGTCCGAACGACAGCCGGGCTGCCCTGTCGAACGGGTCGGTGTCGCCGCCCGCACCTGGCTCGCGAAACAGAAACCGCGGCGAGCCGAGCACGAGGAGCAGCGACCGCTTGAGGCCCGCGTCGAGATCGGGTGCATCGGCGAAGGCCCGGTCGACCACGAGCGTCCTGATCTCGGGCGATAGCGGCCGACGGAAGGCCCGCTCCGCGAAACTGGTTGCGAACGACTGGAGTTTCGCCGCCCGATCGGGGGCATCGCGCTTCACGTGGGCCAGGTGTTCGACGTGATCGAGAACGTAGCCGGCCGTTTCGCTCGCGGCTGCGGTCACCGCCTGAAACCAGTCCTTCGAGACGAATATGCCGCGTTCGTAGCCGATCGACTTGTCGTCCGGCGGAAAGGGCGTCGCGAGCACGAACACGGGCGGGCTGTCATGCGGGATCAAGCACCGCTCGGGCACGGTCTCGAGCGCACCGTGCGGGGGCTTCCAGAGAAGCTCGATCGAGGCGTGCGCCGGCAGTTCGTGCTTCGTGTTATCGACACCTTGATTGGCCTTCGAAAACTCGAGCCGCAAGGGATAGGCCCGGCCGCCGAGCAGGAAGAGCGTGCCGCGATGCTCGGTCTCGTCGCCCGACTTCACGTAGGCGTCGATGATCGGTGGCTCGTCCCAGCCAGTGTTGATGGCGAGCTTCGCCGAGTGGGCCGTGCGGATCACGAACTCGTAGTGCCCCGTCTCCGACGGCACGATTGAGCCCATCCAACGGATCGCGAACCGATTCGGCTCGAATTGCTCGGGGTCTGGCCCCTCGACACCGAAATCGAAAGCCACTTGCGGATCGAGCTGCTCGTAGACGAGCGCCTTGCCGCGGTCGAAGTCGCGGCCGCGAAAGTATTCGGCCTTCAGGCCCCGGCCCGGATCGACTCCCGGCCCCCGGCCGCGGAAACTGGCCACGAGGTCGGCGACGACGTTGCGATACTGCCGCACGGTGAGCCGGGAGAGGTCGATGCGGGCGGGGCGGTTGCGGTCGCGGGCGACGGCCGAGTAGAAGGCCCCATGGATGTATTCGGCCACCTGCCGGGCCGCCGTGCCGGTCACCAGCGACGGGTCGTCTTCCGGCATCGTCTCGTCGATGTAGGCGGCGAGCTGGTTGACGGAGAGGTCGCCAAAGAGCGGGTCGGGCACGTCAGTCGTGCCGACGCCGGCGTCGCCGTGGCAGCGGCCGCAGTGCTCCTTATAGATCGCCAGGCCGGGGTGATCGGCGGCGCATGCATGCCAGCACGCGAACACCGCGATGGCGAGCGCGGCCGGCATCACATTACACGGGGAATACATGCAAAAAGCCTCGGGATATACTCCATGATATTAGTCGTCGTTCACGTCGGGAAACATCGCATGAATCCGCGGGGAAAGGCTGGGGCTGGCAGGGTTCGGCGGCGCACGTTCACGGGGCTGGCGGCCGGCTTGCCCGGTTTTTTCGCCGGCCACGGATTCGGGGCGGCTCCGGCCGAGGGGCCTTCCGGCAAGCTCAACCTCGCGATCATCGGCATCGGCGGGCAGGGGGCGGCGAATCTCACAGATCTGAAGCGGCACAACATCGTCGCCCTGTGCGACGTCGACGAAAAGCGGGGCGAGAAGGCGTTCGAGGAGTTCCCGCAGGCGCGGCGGTTTACCGACTTCCGGAAGATGTTCGATAGCATCGAAAAGGAGATCGACGGCGTCGTGATCAGTACGCCCGACCACACGCACTTTCATCCCGCCTGGTGGGCGATCGAACGCGGCAAGCATGTGTATCTGGAAAAGCCGCTCGCGCACGAGGTCGAAGAGGTGCGGCGAATCACCGAGGCTGCCCGGGCGAAGAAGCTCGCCACTCAGCTCGGCTCACAGCGGCATGCGCTCGCGGGGCTGCGGGCAGGCGTCGAGTTTGTGAAGGCTGGCACGATCGGCACCGTGACGGAGGTGCATTCGTGGATCGCGAGCAAGCGCGGCATGCCGAAGCCACCGGGAAGCCCGGCGCAGCCGCCCGCCACGCTCGACTGGGATCTCTGGCTCGGGCCCGTTGCAGAGCGGCCGTACACTGCGGGCTTCGCACCGTACGACTGGCGGTTTTGGTGGGAGTTTGGCACCGGGGAGACGGGCAACTGGGGCTGTCACGTGCTCGACATTCCGTTTTGGGCGCTCGACCTCGCGCACCCTGTGCGGGTGTTGGGGAGCGGGCCCGAGCCCGATCGCGACCGCACGCCCACGCAGCTCACGAGCCGGCTCGACTTTCCGGCGCGGAAAGGGGTCGACGGCAAGGCCCTGCCCGCCGTGAGCGTGCACTGGTACCAGGGCCTGCCGCCGGTGCTCGCCGAGCGTGGGATCAGTGACACGATGGCAGACAAGAAGAACACGCTCTTCATCGGCACCGAGGGGATGCTGCTCTGCGGCTTCGAAAAGTGGCTGCTCCTCCCCGAGGCGAAGTTTGCCGAGGTGAAGAGCCCGCCGCAGACGCTCGCGCCGTCGCCAGGATTCCGGCAGGAGTGGGTCGATGCCTGCCGCGGCGGCACGCCCGCCACGTGCAACTTCGAGTACACGGGCCCGCTCTCCGAAAGCGTGCTGCTCGCGAACATCGCCTACCGCGTGCAGGGCGAGTTTGCCTGGGACGCCGCGGCGATGAAGAGCGACCGGGCCGACGTGAACGCGCTCTTGCGCCGGGCCTATCGCAAGGGCTGGGAGGTCTGACTCACCGCACCTTCTGGTCGGGCAGGGCCGACTTGATGCCCTCGTCGAGCGGCATCCGGTCGGCCTCGGTCGTGAGGCGGCGGGCCGCGAGCAGGGCGGTGAGCCGGCGTTCGAGATCGGCCCGCGTAGCCGCGTGGGCCGGATCGGCGGCGAGATTTACGAGCTCGCCGGGGTCTTGCACGAGGTCGTAGAGTTCGGGCAAATGCCGGTCGGGCGTGCTGTCGCCGTGCGGATAGCGGACGAACTTCCAGCGGTCGGTGCGGATGCCGCGGATATTCGGCGTGTAGGGAAACTGCTTCTCGTAGTTGTATTCGTAGAGCCATTCCGTGCGCCACGGTGCGCCCGTGCCCGTGAGCAGGCCCAGCCACGAGCGGCCGTCGATGTCGGCGAGCGGCGGGGCGTGGCAAGCTGCAAGGATGCTCGGCGCCACGTCGGCCGTGAGCACCTGCTCGTTCACGACCCGGCCCGCAGGCAGGCCCGGGCCTCGGGCGATGAGCGGGATCCGGATGCTCGGCTCGTGCATCGTCCGCTTGTCCACCATGCCGTGTTCCCCTTCGAGGAGGCCGTTGTCGCCCATGAACACGATGAGCGTGTTGTCCCACTGGCCGGTCGTCTTCAGGAAATCGACCAGCCGGCCCACGCTGTCGTCCACCGAGAGCACCGTGCCCCAGTAGGCATGCACCATGTTCTCGAAGTCCTTGACGCCTTCCGGGCTCGTGTCCGGAAATGACTTTCGCCAGTCGAAGAGCGGGCCGTAGATGCCGTGCCATGTAGGCAGCCGCTGCCTGATCCAGTCGGGCTTGCCGTCGAGTTGGAAGGCGCTCACGGGATAGGGCACGCGGACGTCGTCGAACGCATGCTCGTATTTGGGCTCGGGAAAATAAAACGAGTGCGGCGCCTTCTGCCCCACGCACAGGGCCCACGGCTGGCCAGCCTGCCTGCTTTGGAGCCAGTCGAGCGCGTAGTCGGTGACGACGGTCGTGTAGTACCCCTGCGGGGTCTCGCGTCGCTCGCCGTTGACGTTCCACTCCGTGTCGAAGTACTTGCCCTGGCCGGTGTGCGACACGAACCAGTCGAAGCCCGGCCGGGGGGCGTCGTTGTTTTCGCCCATGTGCCACTTGCCGACGTAGCCGGTCGCGTAGCCCTGCTCGCGGAGCCGGGCGGGCCAGTGGGGCAGGGCGGCTGGCAGTTCCGTGAAGTTGTTGCGGACACCGTGGCGGTGGGCGGAGAGCCCGGTGAGGATGCTCGCGCGGCTCGGCGAGCAGAGCGACGTCGTGCAAAACGCGTCGGCGAATCGCACGCCAGCGGCGGCGAGGGCGTCGATCTGCGGCGTCTTCACGTGCTTCGAGCCGTAGCAGCCGAGCGCGTCGGGCCGTAGATCGTCGCAGAGGATAAAGAGCACGTTCGGGGCTTGCGTCGGCTCGGCGGCGGCCGCAACCGGCACGAGCAGAGCAACGAGACACCAGAGGGCCGCGGGGCTGGTTCTCATGACATGATCCGGAAGCCATCTGCGGGAGGACGGGCACGAAGCCTGTCTCCCACGTTAGTTGCGGGAGAATTCCGGCTTTGCGAAGACGAGCTTGCCGGCCGACGTTTGCAGGGTGCTCGTGACGCTCGCGTGCACGAGCCGGCCGATCTGGTCGCGGCCCCCCTCCACCACGACCATCGTGCCGTCGTCGAGGTAACCCACGCCCTGGCCGGGGCCTTCGCCGGGCTTCACGAGCCGCACGTCGAGCATGTCTCCGGCGACAAACGTGGGCTTGAGTGCGAGGGCGATGTCGTTGATGTTGAGGGCCTGTACGGAGCGGACGTTTGCGATTTTCACCACGTTCGGGTCGTTCGTGAGAATCCGTCCGCCGAGCTGCCGGGCCATCGCCACCACGCGCTGCTCCTCCGAGCTGTCGGAGTCTGTTTCATTGGCCGGCGCGAGCACCTCGATGTCGACCGTCTTGTTGTCGCGCAGCATGCCGAGCATGTCGAGACCTCGTCGGCCCCGCAGCCGCCGCTGCTTGTCGGGCGAATCGGCCGCCTGCTGAAGCTCGTCGACCACGAACGACGGCACGACGAACCGGCTCTGGAACAGGCCCGTCTCGGCGAGGTCGGCGATACGGCCGTCGACGATGGCGCTGGCGTCGAGGATGTTGGGCCGCAGGCCCTTTACGTCGCGGGCGAATTCGACGTAGGGAATCAAAAACCGGAAGTCGTCGCGGGTCTGGAGGAGGAGGCTCGTGCAGATGTAGCAGAGGATCATGCCGAGGATCAGCGGGAGCCAGGACGCCACCGGGTTGTCGGAATTCGCAGCCAGAATCGGCGTCAGCGCGAGCACCGCGATGTACGTGAGAAAGACACCCACGAGCAGGCCGAAGTAGATCGCCGTGATCACGGTGAGATCCTTGCGACGCAGCGACGAATCGATGCCGATCACCGCCAGCGGCAAGGCGATCATGACGAGGAGCACGGCCCACGGCACCCAGGCGGGCGCCTGGCGGATCATGGGCGTGCCGAACATGAGGACGGCGATGCCGACCGAGACCGCCACGAAGATCGCTCGCAAAACGACGAGTGCCATGCTCCGATCCTAACACAGCCTCCGGCCATGGTCCTGTTCCAGAAAGCGGTCGGTCATGCCGGCGAGATAGTCGGCCGTGCTGCGCCGCACGCCCCACTCGGCGGCCCGGGCCTGGAAGCGGGCAGGCAGCTCCTCGGGGTGGGCGACGTACCACTGGAACAAATGCATGAGCTTTTCCTGGGCGGCCGCCCGCACGGTCATCACGCGAGCGCTGCGATAGACCCGCTGAAACAGAAAAATCTCCAACTGCTTCTTGCCCGCGGCCACGGGCGGGCTGTGGGACACCACCCGTACGCCGCGACCGCCATCCACGCCGTCGAACACCGCCCGCACCCTGGCCACCGAGTCGATGCCCAGGCGATCGATCGTGGCCTGGCTCTCCGCCACGAGATCGGCCACCTGGAGATCGACGAGTTCGTGGAGTACTGCGCGGCGCAGTGCGGAGTCGCCGAGCGGGCCGAGGTCGTGCCGGGCCCGGGCGGCGGCCTCGAAGACAAGCGGCAGTTCCAGCAGCTCGTCGAGCCTGACGAGCCCCAGCTCGATGGCGTCGTCGACGTCGTGCGTGTCGTAGGCGATCGAATCGGCCGCGTCGACGGCCTGTGTTTCGAGGAGCGGCGCCGGGGCCTTGCCGTCGCGCTTCCGCGTGGCCTGGGCGTCGAGCACCTCGCGGGAGAGATTGAGCCCCGGATACCGCGCGTAGCGGATCTCGAGCAGCTCCATGATCCGCAGCGCCTGGGCGTTGTGGTTGAAGCCGCCCTCGCCGGCGAGCAGCTCGGCGAGCGTGTCTTCGCCGGCGTGGCCGAGCGGGGGATGGCCGATGTCGTGGCCGAGCGCGAGTGTCTCGACGAGGTCTTCGTTGAGCGCAAGGGCCCGGGCGAGCGTGCGGGCGATGCTCGTCACTTCGAGCGTGTGCGTGAGCCGGCTACGGTGGTAGTCGCCCTGGTTGCCCGTGAAGACCTGCGTCTTGTGGGCGAGCCGGCGAAACGCGGCCGAGTGCACGATCCGATCGCGGTCACGCTGGTAGGGGCTGCGGAACGGATGGGGCGGCTCGGGGTGCACGCGGCCGGCGGAATCAGCCGAGTGCATCGCCCAGGGACCGAGGAGGTGGGCCTCGCGGCGGTTCCAGCTCGTGAGATCGGCCCAGTCCGTCGGGGTCATCGCGGTGCCTCCGCGGCGGCGGCGAGCTGCTCCCAGAGGCTGTCGAGCGCCTGCGGTAGCACGCGCACGCCCGCCGTCGTCGGCATGAAGTTCACGTCGCCGTGCCAGCGCGGCACGATGTGCCAGTGGAGGTGCCCCGGGAGCCCCGCCCCGGCGACGCTGCCGAGGTTGAGCCCGATGTTGAAGCCCTGCGCCTGCATCGTGCGTTCGATCACGCCGCACCAGCGCACGAGGCCCTGCTGGAGGTCGAGGAGTTCTTCGGGAGAGAGAGCCGCGAGCGCAGCCCGGTGGTCGAGCGGGGCGACGAGCAGGTGGCCGTTGGAATAGGGAAAGCGGTTGATGACCACGATGGCGTGCGGCGTCGTGCCGACGACGCCGAGGGCCCGGTGATCGGCCGGTGCAGCGGCCGCCGCCCGGCAGAGAAAGCAGTTGCGGTCGGCGCCAGGCCGCCAGGCTGCGGGCTCCAACTCTTCCCGGGGCCGGCCCTTTTCGTGCCCCTGCACGTATCCCAGCCGCCACGGCGCCCAGAGGGTTTCAAAGGTCATGGTAATGATGGTACCGCATGGGTTCGGCATTGACACGGTTGGCAGCCCCGCGGCAAATGGCCCCATGGAATTCAAGGTCGCGACCGACGTCTTCTCCGGGCCGATGGACCTCTTGCTCTACCTCGTCAAGAAGCACGAGGTCGACATCACGCAGGTGCCGATCTCGCGGATCGCCGAGGAGTTCGTGGCCTATCTCGACGTGCTCGAGGATCTGGCGATCGACCAGGTGGGAGAGTTCGTGGAATTCGCGAGCGTGCTTCTTGAGATCAAGGCCCGGGCCCTCGTGCCGCGGCCGGAGGAGCAGCCGGAAGAGACGGTGGAGCCGGCCCGCGAAGACCTCGTGCGCCGGCTGCTCGAATACAAGCAGTATCGCGACGCCGCCGTGATGCTCGAAGACCGGGCCCGGCAGTGGGAACTGCGGTTCCCGCGCCTCGCGACCGACGAGCCCGCTCGGCGGCCGAGCCCCGTGGAAGTGACGATCGGCGACGTGCAGGTGTGGGACCTCGTGGGAGCGATGGCCCGCGTGCTTCGCAAGCGCGAGAAGCGGAAGCCCCGCCAGATCGTTCAGGACGACACCCCGATCGAGGTGCACATCGAGCGGGTGGACACACTCGTGCACGAGCGGGGAAGGGTCGCTTTCTCGGAGTTGCTCGATACCGATATGCCGCGGAGCCGGCTGATGGGTATCTTTCTGGCGGTGCTCGAGCTCACGCGGCGTGGCCGGCTGGCGACGCGGCAAGACAAGCTGTTCGACGAGATCTGGCTCGAACCGCGGGCGGCCACACCCCTGCCCGCTGCCGCACCGGCAAACCCGTCTTCGGAACCCTCATGATCGACAACGCCCCGCTCCGCTCGCTCGTCCACAAGGGGCTCACGATCGAGGGCTACTCCCGGGCGGCCGTGCAGAGCTACTGGCGGATCCCCGAGCTCAAGCTGGGCTTCGATCTGGGCGCCCAGCCGTGGAGCTTCATGGCCACGAGCACGTGGTTTCTCACGCACACGCACCTCGACCACATCGCGGCCCTGCCCGTCTACGTGGCCCGGCGGCGGATGATGAAGATGGAGCCGCCCACGATCTACATGCCGGAGAGTGCGATCGAGCCGATCGAGAAGCTCTTGAAGGCCGTGAGCCGGCTCGACCGTGGCCGGCTCCCCTGCACGCTCCTCCCAGCCCGGCCAGGCGACGAGATCGAGCTCTCGCGGGATCACGTCGTGACGGTGTCGAACACCTGCCACACGCTCCCGAGCGTGGGCTTCGTGGTGTGGGAGCGGCGGCGCAAGCTCAAGCATGAGTTTCAGGGGCTGCCCGGCGACAAGATCCGCGATCTCAGGCTCTCGGGCGTGGACGTGACGCACGAGGTGCGCACGCCGCTCGTGGCCTATCTCGGCGACAGCTCGCCGGAGGGCCTCGACCGCTGCCCGGCGATGTTCGAGGCCATGGTGTTGATCACGGAGCTCACGTTCGTGGCCCACGCCCACCGCAAGGAGAAGATCCACAAGTTCGGCCACATGCACCTCGACGACCTGCTCGCCCGCCGCGAGCGGTTTCACAACGAGGTGGTCATCGCCACGCACTTCTCCACGCGGTATACCGACGACCGCATCCGCCGGATCCTCGCCAAGAAGCTCCCCGACATGCTCGACGGCCGGCTCCATATCTGGCTGTGAGGGGTGCGCGCACGCGCCGGCTCGGGGTTACCCCGTACCGTCTCGCCGGACGTTCGCCTTCGCCCTCCAGGCTCCGGCTCACTCGGATGTGCCTGCGCTCCGGCATCCTGCCTACGCTGGTCACATACGCCGGCTCAACGGTAGGGGTAACCCCTCGCCTCCCCAACTCGGAGGCGGTGAGATTCGGTTCTGTCGGTCTGTCACAATGCACGCATGCACTCTCCCCGCCATGCCTACGTCCACGTGCCGTTCTGCCGTCATCGCTGCGGCTATTGCGATTTCACGCTCGTGGCGGGGCGCGATGATCTGATCGAGCGGTACTTGGCAGCGCTCGATCGGGAGTTGAGACGGGTAGAGCAGCCGCTGCAGTTCGAAACGTTGTACTTCGGCGGTGGCACGCCGTCGCACCTCGGGCCCGACGGCCTGCGGCGGCTGTTTGGGCTTTTGCGCGAGCGGCTCGCGCCCGCCGCGGGGGCCGAGGTGACGGTCGAGGCAAATCCGCTCGATGTGACGGGCGACTTCGTAGCCGCGTGTCGTGATCTCGGCATCACGCGAGTCAGCCTCGGGGGGCAGTCGCTCGACGCGGCCACGCTCCGGGCGCTCGACCGCGATCATGCTCCCGACGACGTGCGGCGGGCTGTCTCGCTGCTGCGCGACGCCGGCCTTGTCGTGAGCCTCGATCTCATGACGGCCGCGCCGGGCCAGACGCTCGCCGCGGTGGAGGCCGACGTGGCCGCAGCGGCTCGGCTCGATGTGCAGCATGTGTCGGTGTATTGCCTCACGTGGGAGCAGGGCACGGCCTTTGAATCGGCGCGGCGGCGGGGCGACCTCGTGCCGGCGGAAGAGTCGGTCGAGCGGGCGATGTTCGAGACGGCGATCGACCGGCTCGAGGCCGAGGGCTTTGAGCACTACGAAGTCAGCAACTTCGCGCGGCCCGGCTTTCGCTGCCGGCACAACGAGGCCTACTGGGACTGCCGGCCGTGGGAGGCATTCGGCCCGGGGGCTGCCCGGTTTGACGGCCGCACGCGGATCACGAATCACCGCAGCACCACGACGTGGCTCACGAAGACGTTCGCCGGCGAAGATGCCACGGGCGATATCGACGCGATGACCGCCGAACAGGCGGCCCGGGAGCGGATCGTGGTGGGGTTGCGCCGCCGCGACGGCGTCGATCGCGCTGCGTTTCAGGCGGCGAGCGGGTTCGACCTCGACGCGGTCGCCGGACCAGCGATCGCCCGTTGGGTGGAGCGAGGGTTGGCGACCGACGATGGCTCGCGCGTGCGGCTCACGCGGTCTGGCCTCCTCGTCTCCGACGCACTGTGGGGCGACGTCTTGTAGGACAGGCTAAAGCCTGTCCTACTTCGAGAGGGCGGCCGTGAGGTCGAGGATCGCCTTCTTGCCGTCGGCGAAATACATGAGTGTGTTGTCGGCGGCGAAGAGCGGATTCGGGATCCCCGCGAAGCCCGGCGAGAGCGACCGCTTCACCACGACGACGGTCTTCGCCTTGTCGACGTCGAGGATCGGCATGCCCGCGATCGGGCTCTTGGGGTCGGTGCGGGCCGCCGGGTTCACCACGTCGTTGGCCCCGATCACGATCGCCACGTCGGTCTCAGGGAAGGTGGGGTTGATGTCGTCCATCTCGCGGAGCTTCTCGTAGGGGATGTCGGCCTCGGCGAGGAGCACGTTCATGTGGCCGGGCATGCGGCCGGCCACCGGATGGATCGCATACTCCACCGTCGTGCCCCGCTTCTCGAGGGCATTGGCCAGTTCGCGAACGGCATGCTGGGCCTGGGCCACGGCGAGGCCGTAGCCCGGCACGATCACCACCCGCTCGGCCCCTTCGAGCACCATCGCGATCTCTTCGGCGCTCGCGCTCTTTACCTTGCCGGCGTAAATGTCGTCGCCCGACACGGTGGCAGTGGTGCCTAGGCCGCCGAAAAGCACACCCGTGAGCGAGCGGTTCATCGCCTGGCACATGATCGCCGTGAGGATCAGCCCCGAGGCGCCCACGAGCGAGCCGGCGATCACGAGCACCGAATTGTCGATCACGAAGCCGGCCGCGGCTGCGGCGAGGCCCGAATAACTGTTGAGAAGGCAGATCACGACGGGCATGTCGGCCCCGCCGATGGGCATCGTGAGCGTGCAGCCCAGGGCGCTGCCCACGATCACGAGCAGCCAGAAGAGCAGGTTCGACGACGGATTGGCACACACGCCCCAGATCAAGAGCAGCGTCGCGACGGCAAGCCCGAGGTTGATCCAGTGGCGGTTGGGGTCGGTCCAGGCCTTCTTGAACTGCGGCAGCTCTTCGAGCTTGCCGAAGGCCACGAGGCTGCCCCAAAACGTGACGGCCCCGATCAGGCCGGTGAGCGCCGTGGCGATCGCGAACTGCGTCCACGCGGGGAGCGGCGTGGCGGCGGCCTTCGCCGCGGCCGTGGCGTTCCAGAGCTCGGCCCCGGCCACGAGCGTGGAGGCCGCGCCACCGAAGCCGTTCAAGAGCGCCACCATCTGCGGCATGCCCGTCATCGGATACTTGAGCGCCATCACGGCCCCGATCACACCGCCGATCACGCCCGCGATCCCGAGCATCACGATCGGCCAGGCGCCCTGGGCCGTCACGCTCTGCAGCACCGGCTTCTCGAAACAGGCGGCGAGGAGCGCGATCGCCATACCGGCGGCGCCGAGGTAGTTGCCCTTCACGGCCGTGCGCGGGCCCGTCATGAGCTTGAACGCCACGATGAACAGCATCGAGGCGGTGAGATACGCGAGGTTGATCCAGGCTTGGCTCGACATGCTGTGCTACTTCTTCCGGGGCTTACTTCTTTTTGGGTTGGAACATTTCGAGCATGCGGTGGGTGACGACGAAGCCTCCCGCCACGTTGATCATCGCGAGCACGACGGCGAGGAAGCCGAGGAGCGTGCCGGCACCGGTTGCGAGCGCTCCGGCCACCACGATCGCACCCACGGCCGTGATCCCCGAGATCGCGTTCGACCCGCTCGTGAGCGGCGTGTGCAGCCGCTGCGGCACCTTCGTGATCACCTCGAAGCCCACCCACATCGCGAGCAGAAACACGGTGAGCAGCCGGATGAACCGCGAAGCGGGGTCTTCGGGCAGGACGGCGTCGGCGAAGAGCAGGGGGACGATGAGCGATGGCATGGGATGACTCCGCGGGCGGGCGTGGACGGTTGTCAGGCTGGGGATGCTTCGAGCGGGGGCAGGCCGGCCCGCTCGCGGACCTTCGGGTGCACGAGCTGGCCACCCTTCGCCACGAGCGTGTCGCGGTAGATCTCGTCGTCGGCCGAGACATCCGGAAAGCCACACTTGGCGAGATGGCCGAGGAACGTGGCCACGTTCTTGGCGTACAGCTGGCTCGTGTGAAACGGCACCTCGGCGGCGAGGTTCGTGGGTCCGAGGATCGTGACGCCGTCGAGGATCACCGTGTCGTCGGCGGCGGAGCCCTCGCAGTTGCCGCCGCGTTCGGCGGCCATGTCCACGATCACGCTGCCCGGCCGCATCCGTGCCACCATCTCGCGGGTCACGAGCACCGGGGCCTTCTGGCCCGGAATCAGCGCCGTGCAGATCACGATGTCGCTGTCGGCCACCACCTTGCCGAGCAGCTCGCGCTGCTTCGCGTAAAACTCCTCGCCCATCGCCTTGGCGTAGCCGCCGGCCGCTTCGCTCGTGCCCGTTTCGAGCGGCAGCTCGACGAACTTCGCCCCGAGGCTCTGCACCTGCTCCTTCACGGCGGGGCGGACGTCGTAGGCGCTCACTTGCGCCCCGAGCCGCTTGGCCGTGGCGATCGCCTGGAGGCCGGCGACGCCGGCGCCCAGGATCAGCGCCTTGGCGGGCGTGACGGTTCCGGCGGCCGTCGTCATCATCGGCAGGATGCGGGGCAGGGCGGTGGCGGCCACGAGCACGGCGCGGTAGCCGGCGATATTGGCCTGGCTCGAGAGCACGTCCATGCTCTGGGCCCGCGTGATCCGCGGCACGAGTTCGAGCGAGAAGAGCGTGGCACCTTTTTCCGCCGCCTCGCGGCAGGCGTCGGGCGTGGAGAGCGGATCGCAGAGACCGATGATTACGAGGCCGGGGCGGATGCGGTCGCGGTCGGCGCACCACGAATCGCCGCAGGCGCCGGCCGTGCGGATCGCGAGCACGCAGTCGGCCGCGAACACGGCGTCGCGCGACACGATCTCCGCGCCGGCTTCGCGATAGGCATCGTCGGAGAAGCCCGCGGCGCCGCCCGCGCCGCTCTCGACGAGAATCTCGATCCCGCCGGGCAGCGTGCCGCAGGCCTTCTTCAAGGGCGCGATGGCGGCGGGCACGAGGGCCACGCGGCGCTCCCCGGGGAATGTCTCTTTCGCGACGGCAACCTTCATGGCGGCTCTGGCCTGTGGCAGGAGGAACGAACGGCGGAAACGCCCGCGACCGGCGGCCAGTGTGATCCCCAGCACTGCGGCTGGCAACACCGCGGCCGGCTGCCGGGTTTCCGCCGCCGAAACAGGTGTTTCCGGTCTTCGCCGTGTGGCGTCGTGGCCGCTTGCCGGGGTGTCGGGGCATTGGTAGCATCCGGGGCTCTCCGAGAATCGCGGCCCGGCCGCATCATCCGCAGTCAGGACAGGTACGAGATCGATGAAGACATTCATGGCGAAGCCGGGCGAGGTCGAGCAGCGCTGGTGGCTGGTCGACGCCAACGACAAGATCGTCGGGCGTCTGGCGAGCGACATCGCGATGCTGCTGATGGGCAAGCACCGCCCCACCTACACTCCCCACGTCGACACCGGCGACTTCGTCGTGGTGATCAACGCCGAAAAGGTGCAGTTCACCGGCAAGAAGTGGCAGCAGAAGGAATACCGCTGGTACACGGGCTACCAGGGCCTGAAGTCCGAGACGGCCGAGCACCGGCTCAATCGTCGCCCCGAACTGATTCTCGAAGAGGCCGTCCGCCGCATGCTGCCGAAGACCAAACTCGGCCGCGCGATGCTCGACAAACTCAAGGTCTACGCCGGCACCGAGCACCCGCACCAGGCCCAGCAGCCTGAGACGCTCGAAGTCGGTGCGAAGTAATCCACGATCATTCACGGAATTCAAGCGAAGGAAGAGACGATGGCCGCTGAGCAGACCGCAAAATCCGTCCGCACCACCGACATTCTCGCCACGGGCCGCCGCAAGACGGCCGTCGCCCGCGTGCGGCTTCGCAGTGGAGCGGGCAAGATCTCGATCAATGGCCGTGACCTCGGTGCCTACTTCCCGGCCGTGAAGGATCGCGTGCTCGTGTCGGGTGCGCTCGAGCTCGTGGGCAAGCAGTCGGCTGTGAACATCGACATCACGGTGGACGGCGGCGGGCCGTCGGGCCAAGCCGGCGCCTGCCGCCTCGGCATCGCGCGGGCCCTCAAGGCCTTCGACGCGGAGCTGGCCGAGCCCCTCCGCCACGGCAAATTGCTCACGCGCGACGGCCGCATGAAGGAACGCAAGAAGTACGGCCTCCGCGGTGCCCGTCGCGGCACGCAGTTCAGCAAGCGTTAGGCGGCCGTGGGGCAAGCGTCTCACTTGCCAATGGCGACCGGGACGGTCGCCCCACATAGCGCAATGGCGACCGGGACGGTCGCCCCACGAGGGCGGTACAACCCGCATATCCGGCCCAGAGGGCGGATTTCTTCGTGTTGGATGCCGAAGGCATACTCATGGGGTAGGCCGACCCCAGTTCCCGGAGGATGCCCTGCCATGTCGATTCCCACGCGGCTTGCCGCTGTTGTTGCCGCGCTCGTGGTTGCGGGAGCGGCCGTTTCGGCATCGGCCCGAGAGCCGGCTGTCCGCTCGCTCGCGTCGTCATCCGCCACGGTGCACGACGTGCTTGAGGCCGAAGCCGCAGGGCTGGTGACGGTGCGCTACGTGCCGAACGACTCTCGCTCGGCCCAGATCATCGTCACGAATCGCTCGAAAAAGCCGCTCACGCTGCGGCTGCCTGCGGCGTTCGCGGGCGTGCCGGTGCTCGCCCAGATGATGGGCATGGGTGGCGGTGGCGGTGGCGGTGCCGGATTCGCCGGCGGCGGCATCGGCGGCGGCGCCCAGGCGATGGGCGGCGGCGGCATGGGCGGCGGCGGCATGGGTGGCATGGGGGGCGGAATGGGCGGCGGCATGGGCGGCATGGGTGGCGGTGCGTTTTCGATTCCGCCCCAGAAGACCCGCGTGCTGAAGGTCACGACGGTGTGCCTCGAACACGGCAAGCCCGAGCCCTCGCCGAGGTATCCCTACAAGCTCACCGAAGTCGAAAGCTTTTCGAGCGATCCGAAGCTCGCACTCGTGCTCGAGCGGCTCGGCCGTAGCGAACTGCCCCAGAAGGTCGCACAGGCCGCGGCCTGGCATCTCTCGAGCGGGCTCTCGTGGGAGCAGTTGGCGGCCGAGAAGATCGATCACGCCGGCGGCGTGCCCGATGAGGCGTATTTCAATCCGGCGGAACTTCTCGCCGCTCACCGCGTGGTCGAGCAGGTGACGCAGGCGATCGCCGCACAGCAGCCAACTGTCACGTCATCCGCGGCTCAGTAGTCGCCACCGATCACTTCGCCGCCGGCCCGCGATCCAAGGGCCTGCCAGGTGGTGGGATCGATGCCCGAGCCAATCGATCGCACCGATCCGTCCATCATGGCTGCGTTCACCATGTCGCGGTGATGGCTGCGGGAGGTGACGACCGCCCGCGTGACCGCCGTCGCCGACGTGCCTTCGCGTGGGCCTGAGACGTCGACGTCGTATTCGCGTCCGTCCGAATGCGTGTAGGGCACGACCGTGTTGGGTGGAAATGTCGTGGTGAAGCCGATGTGCAGCGATCGTCCACACACCCATTCGGTGTGGCCCAATTCCGCGCCGAACGCGCCACCGGCAGCGAGTGCACCGGCTGCCGCTGGGCTCGTCGGCATCGACAAGGGCATGCCCGTGATCTCTTGGGCACGAGGAGTTTTTGCCTTCACTTCGGCAAGGGCAAGGGTCTTGCTTAACCCATCGACGTAGGCTGCTGGCCGCAACCTTCGAAACGGCACGAATCCACCGCCGCCATCGGCTCTCGACGCGGTGCTCGCATCGAGCACGAGGTAGGGCCCGACATTGAGCCCATAGTTCAGTGGGAAATGTTTGGGAGCGCCGTTGGCGTCGACCACGGCCGTGGCCTTCGTCTCGCCCGGGCAGACCAGCGTGTCGATGCGGACGGCGGCGACGCCGTTGGGAGGAAAGAGACTGGTGTTCGAGCCGCTGCTGTAGGGCTGGCTGAAATCGATCTTTCGAAACAGCGTGTCGCCCTCCAGATACGGCAGCAGGACGGACTGCCCGGACCACGGTGACTGTTGGACCCCGGCCACCACGACTTCCTGCCCTGAAGGCGGGAAGGCCCGCTGCGAGTTTTCGAAGTTGTGAAGGGCGACGCCGAGCTGTCGGAGATTGTTTTGGCAGGCACTCCGCCGGGCTGCCTCACGGGCTCCTTGCACGGCCGGCAGCAGCATGCCCACCAGCACGCCTATGATTGCGATCACGACCAACAATTCCACGAGACTGAACCCGGCTCGCGATCTCGGCTGCATTTTTCCACCAGGAAAACGATTTTTTCGCATCCTAAACTTCCAAAAACAGGGCTGCCAGGAGACTGAGAATCAATCTCAACACGCTGATTTTAGGGTCCTGCCGCAAGGTGTCAACGGGCAATTCCACAGCCACTTCACGCGCTGCAGTTTGCCGGTACAACGAAAGAACTTACGTCAACACCAGAGCGGGGGCTGACCAGCATGCATGCCGAGCCGGGAACGAGTCGGGGCGCCGGCGATCAGGACGTGATCGTCGCGGCCCGCAACCTCTCGAAGACCTATCGCGATTTCTGGGGCCGCAGCAAGAAGGTGGCGCTCAAGCCGCTCGATCTCGAAATCCGCCGCGGCGAGATCTTCGGCCTCCTGGGCCCCAACGGCTCGGGCAAGACCACCACGATGAAGCTTCTCCTCGGGCTCATCTTTCCCACGTCGGGCGAGGCGCTCGTATTCGGCAAAGATGCCACCGACGTGTCGAAGAACGAACGGATCGGTTACCTGCCCGAGGAGACCTACCTCTACAAGTTTCTCGACGCCGAGGAGACGCTCGATTTCTACGGCCGCCTCTTCGACATGCCGCCCGAAGAGCGCAAGCGCCGGGCCGACGCCCTGATCACGATGGTGGGGTTGTCGCGAGACAAGAAGCGGCAGCTCAAGGAATACTCCAAGGGCATGACCCGCCGCATCGGCATCGCCCAGGCCCTGATCAACGATCCCGAGCTCGTGCTGCTCGACGAGCCCACCAGCGGCCTCGATCCGATCGGCACCCGCGAGATGAAGGATCTGATCATCGACCTCAAAAAGCGCGGCAAGACCGTGATCATGTCGTCGCACCTGCTCGCCGACGTGGAAGACGTGTGTGATCGGATCGCCGTGCTGCACCAGGGCGAGCTCAAGGAGCTCGGCCGAGTGGAGGATCTGTTGCGTGTCACCGACGTCACGCAGATTCGGGCCCGGGGCCTGCCGGCTGCGGCGGTGGACGAGCTGCGGGCCGTGCTCCAGCGGCACGGCGGCGCCGACATCGAGATCGGCAATCCCACCACCACGCTCGAGGAGCTGTTTCTCGAAGTGGTGCGTGACACCGAGGCTCGCCCCGGCCGGCGGGCGCGGCAGGCCGACAGGAACGGGTGAACCGCTGAACGAACGGGCCCTCGGCCCCGTGCTCTGGACGACACATGGTTCTCGAAGAGGAAATCCCGAAGTTCACCGCCTGGATCGGGCCGGCGCTCGTCTCCTGGCTGTTCGTGGCGGGCCTTGTGGCGGTGTTCGCCGCGGCCTTGGCCTGGCTTGTGCAGTCGGCGCTCTACGGGCCGCTCGCCGCCGGCGACCGCGTCTACCGTGGCATCCTCGGCACGCTCGCCGATCTGGCCGGCATGTCGCCGCGACGGATCTGGGCGTTGGCGCGGCTGGCGGTGCAGGAGTCGCTGCGGCGCAACGTGCTCGTCGTGCTCGGCCTGTTCGCCGTGATCGTGCTCTTCGCCGGGTGGTTTCTCGACCCGGCGAGCGTGAACCCCGGCAAGCTCTATCTCGGCTTCATCCTCTCGGCCACGAATCTGCTCGTGTGCCTCGTCGTGCTCGTGCTCTCGGTCTTCAGTCTGCCTGCCGACATCAAGGCCAAGGCGATCCAGACCGTGACCACGAAGCCCGTCCGCACCGGCGAGATCGTGCTCGGCCGGATGCTCGGCTTCGCGCTCGTGGGCACCGTGCTGCTCGCCTTGATGGGGGCCGTCGGCTGGGCGTTCGTGGTGCGCAGTGTCCGGCATGAGCATGAACTACTCGCCGCTGACGTGCTGGAGATGAAAGCCGAAGACGGTTCGATCACCGGCCTCGAGGGCCGCACGAACCTGGCCCGGGGTCACCGCCACCGCGTCGAGCTCGGGCCCGACGGCACCGGCCGCACCGACACCGTGCAGGGGCATCGGCACGCCGTTCGTACCGTCGAGACGGTCGCCGGCCGAGCCTACGAAGTGGGGCCGCCGGAGGGCCTGCTCGAGGCCCGCAAGCCGCTCCGCGGCACGCTCCGGTTTCTCGACCGCCAGGGCAAGCCGAGCACGAAGGGGATCAGCGTCGGCGCCGAGTGGTCGTATCGCCAATACATCGAGGGCGGATCGCTCGCGGCTGCGATCTGGACGTTCGACGGCGTGACGGAACGGGAATTTCCCGACGGCCTGCCGCTCGAAATGATCGTGCGGGTGTTTCGCACCTACAAAGGCGAGATCGAAAAGGGGATCGCCGGCAGCGTGCGAGTGCGCAACCCCTCCACCGGGCTGCAGAGCGACCCGATCTATTTCACAGCCAAGGAATTCACAATTGACTCGCTCCTGATTCCCCGGCAACTGGCCGCCACCACCACCGACGGCGGCACGCGTCAGGTGGATCTGTTTGGCGACATCGTCACCGACGGGCGTGTGGAGGTCGTGCTCCAGTGCCTCGAGCCCGCGCAGTACTACGGCGTCGCCCAGGCTGATTTCTATCTGCGGAGGGGCAGCGGGTCGTTCGTGGCCAACTACGCCAAAAGCTGTCTCGGTATCTGGTTCTCGATGCTCATCGTCACGGCCCTGGGCGTGATGTTCAGCACGTTCCTCGCCGGGCCGGTCGCCCTGCTGGCGGCGCTCTCCGTCGTGCTCGTCGGGCAGTTTCGGGAGTTCATCCAGCGGCTCTTCGAAAGCCAGGTGACGGGTGACAGCAAGATCGTGCCAGGCGGCGGACCGATCGAGTCGCTCTACAGGATCGTCACGCAGACGAGCATCACGCTCGATCTCGACCCGAACCCGGCCGTGACGGCCATGAAGGCGCTCGACACGGTGCTGCTGGCCCCGATGCGGCTGGGGGCCGCGCTCTTTCCCTCGCTCTCGGCGCTGGGCACGAGCGATTTCCTCGCGGGCGGCTTCGACATTCCCTGGAACTTGCTCGGAGCCCACGCGATGGAAACGCTCGGCTACCTCGTCGCCTTCTTCGTCGTGGGGGCGGTGTGTCTCAAGGCCCGGGAGGTGGCGGCATGACCACGCCTGCACCATCATGGCTCGGACTGCGGCGGGAAACGCTCCTCGCCCTCGTGGCGATCGCGGTCTTGCTCGTGCCGCTCTCGATCCTGAGCCAGCCGGCCGATTCGTCGAGCCCGGGCGGCTTCCTGTCCCGGCAGCGGGCGAAGTTCGGCCTCTCGCAGGCGAACCTCGGCGAGGTCGATCCCACGAGCGAGACGATGCGGCTGGCCACGCTCGGCCTCAAGAACGTGGCCGTGACGCTGCTCTGGGACCGGGCCAACCACTACAAGAAGGTGGAAGACTGGACAAACCTTTCGGCTGCGCTCGAGCAGATGACGAAGCTCCAGCCCAACTTTTATTCCGTGTGGGATTTCCAGGCCCACAACCTCTCCTACAACATCTCCGTCGAGTTCGACGACTACCACGACCGCTACGCCTGGGTGATGAAGGGCATCGAGTTTCTACGACAGGGCATTGCCCTCAACCTGCGTGAGCCACGGCTCCTGGGCCGGATGGGCTGGTTCATCGGTCAGAAGATCGGCCGGGCCGACGAGAAGAAACAGTATCGGCGGCTGTTCAAGGCCGACGACGACTTCCACGAGCGCGACCGCCCTGGACGCACGCTCCCCGAGCGCGACAACTGGCTCGTGGCTCGTGAGAAATACCTGGCCGCCCAGCAACTGGCCGACTCCGGTGCCGCGCTCAAGACCACGCCGCTGATCTTCCACAGCGAGCCGATGATGACCGCGATCAATTACGCGCGGGCGCTCGAGGAAGACGGCGTCTTCGGCGAGACAGCCCGCGAAGCCTGGAAGCTGGCCGGCGACGAGATGCGCCGGTTTTCGGTGCGCGAGATTCCCACGAGCTGGGACGTGCCGATCCGGCTCGGCATGCGGGAGGCCGAATTGGCCCGGGCCACGAAGCTCGGCGAGGAACTCGAGGCGCTCCTGCCCGGCCTCTTCAAGGAGATCCAAGAACGCAAGCGGGCGGCGCTCACCGACGCTCAGCGGAAGGCGCTCGACGTGCCGCCGATCGACCGAACGGAACCGCAGCAGCAGTCCGCGGCAGAGGCCGAATCGGCCCTCGCCGTGAATTGGCCGATGGTGGCCCGCGAAGCCCCGGCCGACGTCCGCGATAAGGCCCGCGAACTGGCCCGGCAGTATGTCGAGGCGGCGGAGACGGCCGAGATCATCGCCCGCTACCGGGACATCGTGAACTTCGACTTCTGGCGGGCCTCCTGCGAGGTGGAGGTGACGGAGCCGGCGCTGCGGGCCCGCGAGCTGGTCTGGCAGGCGGAGCGGGAGTTTGAAAATGCCCGGCTCGTGCCCGCGAAAAAAGCCTACGAAGAGGCCTTCGCGGCCTGGCGTGAGGTGCTCGACTCGTCGCCCGTGCTCAAGGCCGACGACCTGACGGGGGACGACCTCGTGGAGATGATCGACCGCTACCGCAAGGTGCTCGACCAGCTCGACGAGAAGTTCCCGCAGCCGTTCATCCTCCAGGACGTGCTCGACAAGGCCGGCCCGGCGGGGCAGTGATCAGGCCCGGGTGACGAGCAGCTTGTCGATCCGGCGGCCGTCCATGTCGACGACCTCGATCGACAGTCCCTGCCATTGCGCTCTGTCGCCCGCCGAGGGAATCCGCTCCAGGAGCGCGAGGACGAGCCCCGAGACGGTCGAGTAGTCGCGGGGCACAGAGTCGAGCTTGACCTCGAATCGCTCGGCGAGGGCCTCGATGCCGGCCCCGCCGTCGACGAGCCAGGAGCCGTCGTCGCGCCGCACGAAGGCCGTCTCCTTGTCGCCCCGGTGCTCGTCGTGGATTTCGCCCACGAGCTCTTCGAGCACGTCTTCGAGCGTCACCATCCCTTCGGTGCCGCCGTATTCGTCGAGCACGATTGCGAGCTGGTTTTTCTCTTTTTGAAACAGCCCGAGCAGCCGATCGAGCGGCATCGTCTCCGGCACGAAAAGCGCCCGGTGCATCATCTTGCGGAGTTCGATGGGCCAGCCCATCCAGTTGTTGCGCAGCACGTCCTTGAGCGACACATAGCCCAGGATATGGTCGAGCGAGCCCTCGTAGACGGGCAGCCGCGAGTAGCCTGCCATGGCGATCGCCCCGAGTACCTCCCCTGGCGGCGTGTCGATGTCGAGGGCATCGAGATCGATGCGCGGCCGCATGATGTCGCGGACCGTCCGCTCGCCCAGCCGCAGGGCCTCCGTCGCCACCGCCTGCTCCACCGCCTCGAGCACGCCCTCGGCGCGGCCGGCCTCCAGCAGGTGCTCGATGTCGTCGACCGAAACGCTCGGCTCGTCGTGCTTGTGGGCACCGAGCAGGAACAGCACGGCCGAGGTGGCGGAGCTCAGCCCCCACACGAGTGGCTTCGTGAGCCCTGCGAACCGCTGCATGAAAGGGGCAACGAATCGGGCGATCGACTCGGCCTGACGCAGTGCGAGCCGCTTGGGCACGAGCTCGCCGAGCAGGAGCGTGAAGAAGGAGAAGATTGCCACGAACACCGTGAGAGCGATCGGCTGCGCGGCCCCGGCGAGCCCGCGGGGGCTGTTCGCGGCGATCAGGGCCGCCAGGTCGCTCACGATCTGGTCACCGCCGTATGCGGCTGCCAGCGTGCCGACGAGCGTGATGCCGATCTGCACCGTGGGCAGAAACTTGTCGGGGCTCGATGCCAGCTCGAGCGCCTTTTTAGCGGCGTCGTCGCCGGCATCGGCCATCTGCCGCAGCCGCCCGCGGCGGCTGGCCACGATCGCCATCTCCGCCCCGGAAAAAAATCCGTTGGCGAGAATCAGGGCTAGAACGATGAGGAGTTCCTGGAGCATGGCGGTGCGGCGTCAGCCGGCGGCGTGGTCGCGACGCGTGATGGCGAGGTTGTCGCGGTGGATCACCTCGTCGTAGGGGCAGTAGCCGAGCTCGTCGGCGATCCGTTCCGTCTTCAGGCCCGCGATCCGCCGCAGCTCGGCTTCGGAATAGTTCACGAGGCCGCGGGCGAACTCACAGCCGTCTTCGGCCACGAGGGCCACGACGTCACCCGTGGTGAAAACGCCTTCGATCTGGCGCACGCCGGCTGCGAGGAGGCTGCGGCCTTGGGTGGCGACGGCGTCGCGTGCCCCGGCATCGACGGTCACCGTGCCGCGGGGGTCGGCAGACCAGCCGAGCCAGCGCTTCCAGGCGGGCAGTGGAGTGGCCCGCGCGAGGAATGCCGTGCCGATGTCTTCCGCAGCCATCAGCCGCTCGAGCACGTGGTCGTCGCGGCCGCAGGCGATCACGCAGTGGGCGCCCGCCTCGGTGGCGATGCGGGCCGCCGCGATCTTGCTCGCCATGCCCCCCTTCGACAATCCGCCGAGCCGGTCGCGGGCCAGGCCTTCGATGCGGGCGTCGATCCGCTCGACGAGAGGCACCCGGGCCGCCCCGGGCTCCGCGGGATGGCGGTCGAAGACGCCGTCGACGTCCGACAGGAGCACGAGCAGATCGGCCCCGAGGAGCGTGGTCACGAGGGCTGCGAGACGGTCGTTGTCGCCGAAGCTCGTGCGCAGCTCCTCGACACTGACGGTGTCGTTTTCGTTGATGACCGGGATCACGCCGTAGTCGAGCAGGGCGCGAAGCGTGTTGCGGATGTTGAGGTAGCGGGCTCGGTCCTGCACGTCGTCGGCGACCAGGAGCACCTGCGCGGCGTGCCGCTTGCTGCCGCGAAACACCCGCTCGTAGGCCTCGATGAGGCTGCTCTGCCCGATCGCCGCCACGGCCTGCAGATGGGCGAGTTCCCGGGGCCGCGTCGTCAGGCCCATCCGGCCCATGCCCGCTCCCACGGCGCCGGAGCTGACGAGCACGACCCGCCTGCCCTGGGCCAGAAGGGCCTCGAATTGCCTGCCAAGCGCCTCGATCCGGGCGATATCGAGCAGGCCGTCGCTGCCGGTGAGCACGCGGGTGCCGACCTTCACGATGACGAGTCGGGAGGTGTCGGCGAGGGTCCGGCGCGACGGATCAGCCATGGGTTTGAGACGACGGAGAATCGAGCCACGGGACAAGCTCAAATCCTACCCACCGGGTGCCACCGTCGGCCACCGCGGCACCGTGCCGACCACTCGCCGACTCCGCGACCACGGTTTTCATGCCGAGAGAGGTCGAGCCGTTGAGGGACGTCGGGATCGGCCGCTATAGTCCGGGGGTGGCGTGGTTTTCCAGCCTTCCCTCCGGACGTCTCCAGTGAGCGAACTCCATCACGAGTGCGGCCTGGCGGCGATCTACCACCTGCCCGGCGGCGAACCGAGCCCGCTCTGCCCGGCCCAGGGGCCCGAGGAGGTGTCGCGGCTCGTGCCGCGGATGCTGCTCGACATCCAAAACCGCGGCCAGCTGTCGGCCGGCATGACCGCGTGGAATCCCCACCGCAGCCATCTGCTCGCGACACTCAAAGACGTGGGCACCGTGAGCGAGGTGTTTCGCCTCGGCCACCGGGGCAAGTACGAGGCCCTGATGGAGCAGCACGTCGGCCCGGCGGCGATCGGCCACGTGCGCTACGCCACCTGCGGCGCCGACGACCGCGGCTACGCTCAGCCGCTCGAACGTCCGCACATCCAAAAGCGCAAGTGGTTTGCCTTCGGGTTCAACGGCCAACTCGCCAACTACCCCGAACTCCGGGCCGAGATCCTCGCCGGCGACGACAACCATCTCGCCCGCGACAACGACACCGAAGTGATCATGCACGCGATCGGCAACGAGCTCTCCGGGCTTGCCGATCCGCAGCCCGTGGACCTCCTGACCGCGATCGCCGCCCGGTTCGACGGGGCGTGGAACCTCGCCATCCTCGACGCCTGCGGCCGGATGATCGTGGCCCGCGATCCGCTCGGCATCCGGCCGATGGAATACGCACGCCTCGGCCCGCTGGTGGCGGCCGCCAGCGAGAGCGTGGCATTGCTCAACCTCGGCTTCCCGGCCGAGTCGATCCATTCGCTCGAACCGGGCACGGCGCTCATCATCGACGGCAGCGAGATGCGGATCGAACGCTTCGCACCGAGCCCGCGGCGGGCCCACTGCTTCTTCGAATGGGTCTATTTCGCGAACGTGGCCAGCACGATGGACGATCGCAGCGTGTATCTCACGCGGAAGCGGCTCGGCGAGGAACTCGCCCGCCTCGAGACGGTTTCGATCGACGCCGATACCGTCGTGGTGCCCGTGCCCGACACGAGCAAGGCTGCGGCCGACGCGATGGCCTATGCCCTTTCGATTCCCTGCGTGGAAGGCCTGATCCGCAATCGCTACACCGGCCGCACGTTCATCGACGGGGCCTCGAGCCGCCGCCAAAAGGCTGAATCGAAGTACACACCGCTCCGCGAGGTGCTCGAAGGCAAGCGGGTGCTGCTCGTGGAAGACTCGATCGTGCGGAGCACCACGATGAAGGTGCTCCTCGGCCGGATGCGGTCGCTCGGCCTGGCTCGCGAGATCCACGTGCGGGTGGCCTGCCCGCCGATCGTGGCCCCCTGCTTCTACGGCATCGACATGTCGACAATCGACGAACTCTTCGCCCCGGCCTTTCTCCCCGATGGCCGGCTGACGGCCGAGGCGCAGACGGCAATGGCGGCGAAGCTGGGCGCCGACTCGCTCCGCTACCTCCCAATCGAGTCTGTCGCTCGCTCGATCGGCTTCGACGCCTCCGAACTCTGCCAGGCCTGCATCACGGGCGAATACCCGACGCCGGCGGGCGAGCGGCTCTACCAGGTCGCCCTCACGCAGACGGCCAGCGGCCAGGCCGGCCGCACGTACGAGAGCGTCCCGTAGGACAGGCTTCAGCCTGTCATGCCTCAGCTCGCCCAACCCGGCTCGGGGTTACCCCGTACCGTCTCGCCGGACGTTCGCTGCGCCCATCCTGGGCTTCACTCACTCGGATGTGCCTGCGCTCCGGCATCCTGCCTGCGCTGGTCACATACGCCGTCTCAACGGCAGGGGTAACCCCGAGCCTCCGTCTTCACGGGAAACATGGCATCGTGCCATTTTCCCTTGGCCGACCTCCGTCGGCTGGCACTTACCCGGCCGTCCGGGCCTGGCAATCAATCGTTGGGGAAGGCTTTGGGCTCCCCGTGTCCCGCTCGCCGGCGTATTTGACCAGCGGAGCCATGGATGGCGCAGCGCAGGCAAATCCGAGTGAGCCGAAGCCTGGAGGGCGGAGGCGAACGTCCGGCGAGCGGGATATGGGGAGCCCGAAGCCGGCGGCTACGTGAGTCGCGTGACGGGCGCCGGGGTGGTGTTGCGCGTGAAGATGGCCCGCCATACGGGGGCGCCGGCGAGGCGGGTGCGGCGCTCGAAGTGGGTGTGGTAGTCGAGGTCGTGCTCTGCCGTGCGGGGCTCGATCGGGGCCGGCTCCGAGAACAGCCCGGTGGCCCGCGTGAAGTCGAGCGATTCGAGGAAGTATTCCTCGACGTCGGTCCACACGTGGAGTGTGCCACCTTCGGGAAGCACACGGCCGGCGTGCCGGAGGAACGTCTCCGAGAGCACGCGGCGCTTGCGGTGCCGGGCCTTCCACCAGGGATCGGGAAAGTAGACGTGGATCGCCGCCAGGCAGGCGTCCGGAAGCAGGCCGCGCACGAGCCACGTGGCGTCGCCCTGGATCATGCGGGCGTTGGAAGCCGCGCGGCGGGCGAGCCGTGCGGCACACAGGCGGGCATAGCCGACCGCGAGCTCGGCACCGAGAAAGTTGCGGTCGGGGCGGGCTGCCGAGGCGGTGTCGAGAAACAGGCCCTTGCCGCTGCCGACTTCGAGTTCGATCGGGGCCGTGGTCGGAAAGAGCGTGGCCGGATTGAGCGGCACCGGCAGGTCGGCGAGCGCGACGAAGTGCGCCGAAAGGTCGAGCGTTGGGTCGAGCTTCTTCGGGGGCCGGCGCGGCATCAGTGGGCCGACGCCCCGCCGGACGATTCGAGGAGGAAGTCGATCGGCAGCGGCACGCCCTTGATCACGCCGTCGACCACGATGCTCTCACGAACGACGCCCTGGAAGCGGCACACGATCATCGCCTTCGGCCGCACCCGGACCCGCTCCACGGCGATCACGAGGCGATCACCGGGAACGACGGGCTCTCGAAACCGCACGTCTTCCATGCCGCCAAACCCGATCAGCTTGGCATCGAGCAGGTTGTGCTTCTGCGTGTAGTAACTCGAGAGCTGGGCCGCCGCCTCGCACATGAGCACGCCCGGCATCAAGGGCATCACGGGGAAGTGCCCGCGCACCCAGAATTCATCGCGGGTGACGTCTTTGTAGCCCACGCACAGGCCGCGGGCCTGGTCCTCGTGGACGATCGCCGTCAGTTGCTCCATCTCGAACCGCTGCTTGTTCCAGCGGCGGATCTCGTGGATGTCGGCGATGACGTGGTCGAGGTCGTATTCGCTCGGATGAATGATGTAGTCGCGCGGGGCCACGGCCGTACTCCGTCGGACGAATCCGAATCAGGTTCGGATGTGCTTGCGCTTGGCTTTCCGGGCCTTGCTGTTGGCGGGCCGCGCTCCGTGGTTGGCCTTCTTGAGGCGCCGATGAGGCTTTGCCATGCGTTGAAACTCCAGGCGATGCTGACTCCGCCCGGCCCGTGCCGTGCGTTGCCGGAGTTGTACCACGCAGTCGTCGGGGCCGCCACGCCGCCCCCGTCAGGCACGGCTCAGGGGCGGTGATTCGCCGCTGCGGCCCGGCGTTCTGCGGCGATCGCTTCGCGGAGGCTCGTGCGCAGGATCTCCACGAAGCTGGCGCCGAGAAATCCGAACAGTCCGCCGATCACGGCCGACGAGATTCCACCGATGATGGCCCCAGCCCACGAGCACGTCGTGAACGCCACGAGGGCCCACGTGCCACACACTCCGCCGCACAGTCCGCCGATGGCCGCGGAGACGGGCACGAGGCGGCCGAGGCTGCCGGAGCGTTCGAGGTGCGTGGGCCGGGTGATCGGCACGGCGACTGCCGGCAGTCGAAAGCCGGGCCGACGAGAGAGATCGCGATCGGTCGCCTCGCGCATCTTCGTGCCGAGCGCGTTGCCAGCCACGTGGGCCGCCAGGCTCGCGAGCACCACGACGGCGGCCAGCCAGCCGGCGATCCCCAACCACGTGATCGCCGCGCAGGCCACGGCCACGAGCACCACGAGCCAAGAGTAGGTGACCAGCCGCATGCGATGCCTCTCAGCCCATGGTAGCACCGTCGGCCCACGAGGGCCGGTGGTCCGGGCTTTAGAATCCCCGGTCGACGGCTTCTTCGCGGTAGATCGGCAGCAGCCGGTAATAGACCTCGAGCGTGAGCACGGCCAGCGCGGTGTGGGCCAGACGGCCGCCCGGGGCCGTGTCGTGGTCGGCGAAGAACCAGCTGCCCGCCTCGTGGCCGAATCGCGCCTGGCAGGCCACGATCTGATCGCGGTTTTTGGCGTTCCAGCGGGGCCAGACCGGATGGTCGAGCTGGAGGAGCGCCTGCGCGAGGTAGAAATTCTGATAGATGTTCGTCGGATGCGGCCCGGGCTTGGCGAGGTTCGTGACGCCGCGCTGAAGCGCCTCGTGCCCGCTCCCCCAGCCGGTGTACATGCGGCACAAGAGCCCGACCGCCGACGTGCATGGCTTGGCGGCCGGCGTGCGGTAGCCGTAGGCCGCGCCGCCCTGGGCCTGCACGCGGTCAAGAAACCGCCTGGCTGCCTCGATCGTGGGCGAAGGCACCTCGATGCCCGCGAGCATCGCACTTTTGAGGGCCGCGATCTGCCACGCCGTCACGGTGATGTCGCCGGCCTGCCCCGGCAGGTAGCGCCAGCCGCCGCCGTGGAGGTCTTGCGCCGTCTCGGTGAACCGCACCGCATCGCGGACGTACGGCACGAGCATCTCGTCGCCCGTCATCCCGAGCGCTTCGGCGAGCACGAGCGTGGTGACGCCGTGGCCGTACATCGTGCCCTCGCAGAAGTCGCCGCCCCGCGGCGTGGGCTGCATCCGGCTCACGAGATAGTAGATGCCACGAGACACCGTCTGCTGATAGGGGCCGTCGGCATGCGTGCTCCCCGCGCCGAGAAACGGCAGGAGCGCGATCGCCGTGCTCGCCGTCGAGCCCGTGAGCGTGCCCGGATCGCGGCACGCACCGTCGCAGCGGCAGCCGGAGAGGTCGAACTGCCACGAGCCGTCGACGGCCTGATGGGCCGCGAGCCAGGCCAGGCCCGCCTCAACGGCCGCTTCGCTCGCCTGCGAGCCGCCGCGGGCAAGCGCCGCGGTACCGCGGGCGGCGCCGCGCCGCGTCGCGAAGGCCGCGGTGCCGGTCGCTACCGTGCCATCTGTCGGGGCCGCGGCAGACGCACCGCCGCCCACGCGCACCGACACGGCCCGGGCCGGCGGGCCGGCGGGATCGATCCGGATCGGCTGTTCCTCCGCGTCGGCGGCAGGCGTTGCGATTGGGTCGTGCACGGTCACGAGCGGCACGTCGTCGACGGGGAGTTCTCGAGACTCCAAGGCCAGCGCGGCCGCGGCAGCCGGCGCGTCGTCGTGTGGCAGGTCGTCGCCGAGTGCGACATCGACGAAGTGGTCGTCGCCGGCCGCCTCGGCATCGCCAAACCGCAGCTGGATCGGCTGGGGCGGCGGCGGCCTCCGCATCTCGATCGCCAGGATCGCGAGGATGATGCACACCACGACGTGGGCGACGAGGCTCAGGTAGCCCGCCCGCACGGCGGGGCTCGCCACCGCGCGTTCGATCCACGGGGTATCAGGGCTCTCGCTCGGCATGGCTCTGCCTGTCGGGGCGACTTTTCCGGCGGGGCAAATCGTACGCTCGGGAAAGACTGCGTTCCCCGCGCAGACCGCGATCCCCATGGACGATCCCCGGGAGTCATCGACCAGCCCGTAGGACAGGCTTCAGCCTGTCATGCCTCAACTCGCAACCCGGCTCGGGGTTACCCCGTACCGTCTCGCCTGTCCTACCCTGCTAAGCCGATTCAGATCCGGTAACCACCCGCATTCAGAGCCGGCGGTAGGCATGCTCGACTACGGTCGTGTTGAGAGTACAGAACTCGTGGGTTTTGCTCAGACGCCGATAGTCCTCAACGACTCCCTTCGTCTGCGCGTGCCCACCGACCGACTCCGCCGAACGTTCTCAGCGCCTACGAGTTGGGGAGGCGAGGGGTTACCCCTGCCGTTGAGCCGGCGTATTTGACCAGCGAAGCCATCTTCACGCGAACACCCGGCATCGTGCCGCTGTTCGCTTGGCGGGCCTCCGCCCGCTGGTGCTCACCCGGGCCTCCGGCCCTAACGCCGCAGGCGTTGGAGACGGGCTTTGCCCGGCGACCGTAAGCCGGAGACGACGCCGGGACGGCGGCGACGGCGCGACAGCAAGCCCGGAGCGAACGTCCGGCGAGACGGTACGGGGTAACCCCGAGCCGGCGTGTGGCCAACCGAACCTATTCCTTGAACTCCTCGTCCACGCTCTGCTGGCCGTAGATCGGGAGATGCCGGTAGTAGACCTCGAGGATCATCGTGGCCATCGACGTCGTGTAAAGGCGGCCGCCCTGCTCAGGCCCGTGGCCTTTGTCGAATTCCTCGAACCAGCTGCCGGCTGCGTGGCCCTTGGTCTGCTGCGACTTCACGAGCATGTCGCGCATCTTCGTGTTCCAGGCCACCCATACGTCGCCCTCCATGTGATGGAGGATCTGAGTGGCGTAGTAGTCGTAATAGAGGTCGGCGTTCGGCCCCGCTTTCGCGAGCCGCATGACGCCGCGTTGGAGCGCAGGGTTGTCCTTCTTCCAGCCCAGATACATCCGGCAGAGCAGGCCCACAGCCGACGTGCCATAGCCGTTGCCGGGATCGGTGTAGCCATACATCGCGCCGTCGTCGGCCTGCACACGGTTGAGAAACTCGACCGCCTTCTTGATCGTGAGCGGATTCACTTGCAGGAACGCCATGTGGCCGCTTTTGAGCGCCATCAGCTGCCAGCCCACGGCCGAGGTGTCTCCCGGCTCCTTCGGCCCATACCGCCAGCCGCCGCCCACCGGGTCTTGCGCTGCCATGATGTAGTTGAGCGCGAGCTGGGCCGGGCCTTGCAGACGTTTGTCCTGCGTCATCGCGTAGGTCTCGGAGAGGGCGATCCCCGCGAGCCCCTGCGAATAAAGATTTCCACCCTTCTCGTAGGCCTTCCCCTGGCCGTTCACGGCCATCGCTGCAAGGAAGCCGATCCCAGCCTCGAACTGCTTCTTATACGGTCCTTCCTTGTGCGTGTATCCGCGGCCGAGCATCGGCAGAAGCGCCATCGCCGTGGCCCCGCCGCGGTCCTGGATCTTGCCGGGGTGCGAACAGTTGCCGTTGCAGCTCGGGCACTTCGTGAAGTCGAAGCTCCAGCTGCCGTCGGGCATTTGATGGTCGATGATCCACTTGATGCCGGCCTCGACCGCGGCCTCGCTCTGGGCGTTGCCACCGCCCGTCTGCACCAGTTTGCCGCGCATCTTCTGATCGGTACGGCCGCCGAGGCCGCCGGCCTGGCCGCCGATCGCGCCCACGCTCGCGAGCAGATCGGACGAAGCGGCCGTCTCGGTGCTGAAGTCGGTGAACTCGACCGACACGGCCGCGGCGTCGATATCGGCTGCGTCGCTCACCACCTGCACGTCTTCCACAACCGTGGCATCGGGGAGCACAACTTCGTTGCTCAGTTCTTGCGTCTGCGGCTGGTCGAGAGGCTTCTCTTCCTCGAACTCCTCGAACTCCTCGACCACTTCCGGGGCCGACGAGACGATCACCCGCGGCGTCTCTTTCGGCGGCGGCTCCTGCACGATGAGCGCCATCGAGAGCAGCACGACGATGTGCAAGAGCATGCTCACGGCCCAGGCCGGGGCCGTGCGGAGGATGCCCGCGCCGCCCGCACGTTGCGGCGGCACGTCGGCGGCGTGCGCTGGAGCGGCGGCCGCCTGGGCGGCTACGGGGGGCGCGGCCGGTGGCTTCGGAGGCGCCGCAGCCGCCTTGGCTGCAACGGCTGTCGGCTTGGGAGCGGCCGGCTTGACGGGGGTGGCCGCCGGAGCCGGGGGCGTTTTGCCCGTGCCTGACTGGATTTGACTGGCCATTGGATGCGGCCCGTGAATGACGTCCCGTGTACCTTTCTGTATGGTATCGACGCCGGGGGCGTTCGCAAACTCTGACCGAGGGT
>Ga0214921_10001194_pt1 | contig 44975 bp, 33 predicted proteins | sample LL1505_MetaG_FD_177992 | JGI IMG/M metagenome (GOLD analysis project Ga0214921, IMG submission 177992) | Freshwater microbial communities from Lake Lanier, Atlanta, Georgia, United States - LL-1505 | ecosystem: Environmental > Aquatic > Freshwater > Lake | place: USA: Georgia | collected...
CTATGTTCAATTTTTATAAAAACGTTGTAGAACATAAGTTTTTATAATAAATAGCTATGTTCAATTTTTATAAAAACGTTGTAGAACATAAGTTTTTATAATAAATAGCTATGTTCAATTTTTATAAAAACGTTGTAGAACATAAGTTTTTATAATAAATAGCTATGTTCAATTTTTATAATAAACCCTTAGCTGGAGAATATTATAGTCTATTCCCAATGTCCAATTTTTATATATAAATAACTATTAATATATAAAAAATTATTTATACTAATTATTAATGAGTCGTATATGGACAATGCTATTAAATGTATTTAGTTATTTCAATATTTTTAATTTTTTCAAGAATGAACCTGAACTAGTTGTAGAAGATAAAGTTGTTGAAAATAAGATCCAAAAATCATACATGGAAAATTATTTAAGACATAATGATCTAAATGTAATGTCAGAATGGGATTATCTTGTTAGATTACATATTAGATAATATTCTTTCTAAATATACTAACTAGAAGAGATATATATATATCATCAAAAGTAGAATTTGTAATTATATTTTCTAGATTAGATAAATCTGCAACTATTGCAACTATATTATTTTTTTTTATTAATACTAATATTAATCCTTTTAATATATTATGTAATGAATAATTATTATTCTTAATTATTTGTGTTATTTGTTTATAGACTTGAATAAAATTTAAATCTTTATTAGATAAAATATCTATCATATTATTTAATTCATAATTTGTTATAGTTCCCATAACACTATAAGATAATTCTTCTGTAATATGACTATTTTGCATCGATATGTTTTGTAAGGTATTTATAGCCTTTCTCAAATCACCATTGCATTGCATTGATATTATTTTTATAGCATTATCATCATATGATAGTTTTTCATAATTACTAATAAATTTTAGTTTATTATAAATAAACATACTGTTAATATTTGAAAAACGAAAATTAGCACATCTAGCTCTTATAGCTGGTATTATTTTATTTTCATAATTGCAAATTAAACAAAATCTAATAGTTGATGAATATTTTTCAATTATTCTTCTTAATGCAAATTGTGCATCAAATGTCATAGCATCTGCCTCATCCAGAATAATTAATTTCACACCAGTATAAAACATATTTGATTTTTCAGCAAAACCCTTTATGTCTTCCCTTACAGAATTAATTCCTCGATCATCAGAAGCATCTAATTTCATTATCATAAATTTAATATTATCACCATATATTTCATGAGCAATAGTATTAATTGTAGATGTTTTACCAGTACCTGGTGATCCATGAAATAATAAATGCGGTAGTGCATTATTTAATAATAATTGTTTAATAGTTTTAATATTCTGATCGTGGCTTATAATATCATCTATAGATTTTGGTCTATATTTTTCAACCCATGGTAGGAAATCATTCATAAATTAATTAATATTTTTTTGTTTAAATAATACTCATAATGTAATAAACCAATCTTAAGAATTGAATATATTCATTACACCCTTTTATTAAATTATGATCAATATCACATAATAAAATAATAATTTTTGATTTTATATCATCAGTAAAGTTAGAGTTTATAATAAAATTATGAAATAACAATATCTGATTTACTAATGAATATCCTTCAATGTGTATATTATTAATAATCTTATCAACATTAATAGTATCTTTTTTTATAATATTATTAATCAATTCATTAAAGGTATTATCACTAATAATTCCAGAAATTTCTTTCAATAGTTCCATATTAAATGAGTTGTTATAAATATTATAACATTTCTGTAAAAAATTAATTGCCTTTCTTAAATCCCCTCGTGATAGGTCTATAATTTTTTTTAATAATTCATTGTTATAATTTATATTTTCTTTATTACATATAAATTGTAATTTCATTAAAATATGTTCTTCATTAATTGGTTTAAAATGAAATAATGCACACCTTGATATAATAGGATCTATTATTTTTGTATGATAATTACATATTATGCAGAATCTTGTTATCTTAGAATATTGTTCCATTATTCTTCTCAATGCAAATTGAGAATCTGTAGTCATTGTATCTGCTTCATCTAATATTATAAATTTCCATGGTGGTAAATTATTATTTGTATTCATTAACTGTTTTGAATATTTCTTTATTTTATCTCTAATTACGTTAATACCTCTTTCATCCGATGCATTTAATTCAATTATCCGATTCATTGAAATATCTTGATTAAATAACTCTTTAGCAAGAGCAAGTATTGTAGATGTTTTACCTGATCCAGAAGGTCCATAAAAAAGTAAATGTGGTATTTTTTTTGTAATTAATACATTTTTTAATGCATCAATTATTATTTTTTGAGATGATACTTCTTCTAATTTAGAGGGTCTATATTTTTCAACCCAAGAATGATTATTATTCATATAGTTAAATCTAATAATATATTCTTAAATAAAATATCTAAGTATAATTATAAATGACTGAAAATTATAATGATGATAAGCCCGAAAATAAAATATGGTATAAAAATCCTATTGTATTAATTAGCAATATGGATGAGTTTTTCCCAACTAATGATTTGTCAAAAATAGATAAAATAAATGCAATTGTTCGTTTTGCTTTATACTATTCATTAATAGTAATTATTTGCAAGTTAGATTCAAAATGGTTAAGTATATCGGTATTACTTATCATAATTTCTCTATTTTTAGGTTCAACAGAACAATTTAGTGATAATATGACGGATGCTAAAGACAAAGTATGTTTTCATCCAAAACCAAATAACCCTTTTATGAATTTTACTCTTTATGATCATATGAAAAATCCAAATAGGAAAGAAGCTTGTGATTATGATAATGTTAAACAAGATGTTAGAAATGCATATAAATCAAGATTACACGCAGATGAGTTAGATATTTGGGGGCATAATATAACTGATAGAAATTTTTATACAATGCCAAGTACTACAATTGTAAATGATCAGACTAAATTTGCAGAATGGACATATAAAAGTACTTTTGAGAATGGAGGAAATTGTAAAGAATATGGAGGATCTTGTTTATTAGCAATTGATCCACGATATCAAAAAGGGCGTGTAGTAATGGTAGAATAAAAAATATAATACAATATAATGAATATTAAACCAAAAGAAAAATTTATAGTAAAACAAGAATTAAAAAATTATAATATAAATTATGATGCTGATAATTCTTTATTAAAACCAATATTTAATTCTAGAGAAAAAAATAAAATAGAAATGAATAATGAGTTAAATCCTACAAATTTTAATTTACAATATAATAATAAAATTAATTTAAAAGATACTACAAATTTTTATTATTCAAATCAAACAATTGGCGCAGGTCGAGGTTTTGGTAATCATGATACTTCCAACGATATACATTTTGGTAGATCATCTAGAGATGATAATATGGAGTGGAAACAATATAAAGAAGGAATAACAATAGATAGATTTGAATTTATAGATAAAAATATTATGAATCCTAAACATATTGTGATGAATGATATTCCTAGAGGAGGGATATCAACGAGAAAACAACTTAATGTCGAGAATGATACAAAAATAACTTTTACATATTAATCGTTTTAGTTTTTTATATTTTATTTTATTATTTATAATGGATACAAATAATAAAATAAAAAAATGTATAAAATCATATTTATGTGGGCGCAAATATATTAAAAATGATAAAGATAAAGCTCAAGATTATTTTAATAAAACTTTATTAATATATAATGATATATGCGCAAAGAATGAATTGGAAGAAGATAAAAAAACAATATTAAATGAGATATATGATAAAACAAATAAATACATGTTAGTATTAAGAGATAGTTTATTTGATTTAATAGATAGAGGAGAAATTAATAAAGTAAAAAAATATTATGATATGGATGATTTTTATATTTATAATGAGGAGGGTTTCACACCAATGCATTATGCTATTAAGAATGGCGATACTTTATTTTTAAAATTTGCCTTTTCACTTGGTGTTGAGATAGACACACCTGATAAAATAAATGGACACACCTTATTAGAATATGCTTGTTTATCAGGAGATCCAAATATGATAAATTTTATGATATTAAATGGGGCTAATATAAAAAAACATCAAGAGTTTAGGAATAGTATTAAATATCATAATAATACTAATCAAATTGATTATGGGTTAATAATGAAATATATTTTGACTAATAATAATAAAGAATCTAACGAGAAATCATTATCATTCATTTTTGATTATATTGCCCCATCTGATAAAATTGGGTTGGATAACATAACAGTCAGGGATCTAATAATGCACATTGAAGATTTATTATTGAAAATACCAGTAATTGCAAAACAAAATATAATTGCCATATTGAAAGAAGAAATACAATATGAGTTATCTAATAATATTTTTTGCCCTTCTAATAGATTGGAGATATTATTATATAATTTAATACCTTTTATGGAATATCCATTTAACTTGTCGTTAAGATGGTTAATACAATTAGAAATAAAATACATTTATTATAAATTAAAAAATAAAGAAATGGTGTTAGAGAATATAAACAACTCATATATAAATAACTATTTATTACCAAATGATTTTATACAAAATTTATTAACAGAATTTAATCAGTAAATAAAAGTTTAAATTTTTTTCTAAATAATAATATATAAAATGAGTTTTAATAGATTAACATATGATAATTGTGCTTATGCAACAACTGTTAAAGAAAGTGTAAGTTCATTAGATTACAATTTAAATTTATCAAAATATGAAAATTGCAAATCTTGCCCTGCTTGCCAATATAATACTAATTTAGCTTTAGAAGCTCGTGCTGATGTAGAAAGTGAATTATTTGGTTTAGATAGACCTGGTACTAAATGTCCTGGTCAAAAATTTGATCCTACCAAGAAATATGAAAATCCTAAGCACTCACCTCCTCAACTTTGCCAATCTATATATTATATTACACCTAATAATTTAGTAAAGCCTACAACAAACCTTTTAAATGAAAATAATTTAGGTATTAATTACTGCAAGAAATAAAATATAAAATAATAATATAAAAAAATAATCTAACATTTATATATAATAGAGAATGTCATTTAATAGATTAACTTATGATCAATGTGCATATGATTTAAAAATGGATAGAAGTACTCTTCCAGGGGATTATAGATTATATGGATCTTATGCAGAGAATTGTAATCAATGCTATGCAATGGATGGACCGGGAAATTCAAAATCAGATGTATCATTAGCAAGAGATTCTAATGATTTATCTTACACTAATATGGCAGATGTTGAAAATCAATTATCGTGGAGGAGGAAGAAATTAGATGAGTGTAATGATCCTCTTGCTCAATTAGATGATAAAGTATTAAGAAATAAACCAGTTTGTAGCAATAAATTAATTCCTCAAGATACTAGATTCACAAATCCTCTTGATGATTATCGTGGCATGAGCCTTACTTCATATATGGTGAATCCTTATTTGCCTATTAATCCTCAATGTGTTGTACAAAACAATGATGATAAATATGGACTTAATTCACGCTTATATGTAAAGGATAATTGTTCATACATAGATGATCAACCAATTGATCAAGAACCCATATATCCTCACGCTAAAAAGAAGAAACCACAATTAGAGCCCATTACTGTGTATGCGCAAAAGAATAATAATGGGTATCAAATACCAGATAATTGTGCAATAGGTAATGAAGTATCGCAAGATTGTGTTGTTAATAAAGCTTATTAAAAAATAAAATAATAATTAAAAAAATTAAAATGTATCTAATAATATTATGTCAGGAATATTATTAGGCGCATTAGCATATTCAGGATTAAATAAAACTAAAAATAAAAGTACTGAAAAGAAGAATACTATTAACTATTCTACTAATATAAAAAATTCAATGGATAAAGTAGAGTATAATCAGGCTAGACAAAATTATAGAAAACCTGAATATCTAAATCAATTTGATGATTTAAGATTTGATAATATTGGAGATCCTGCTGGAGAAAATGATACATATAATACATTAATAGGATATAATGCATCTTTAAAAAGAGATCTTCAAGCAAGAGATAATTTTTCTTTCTTCGAAACAGATAAAGACGGCACTTATAATATTATATCAAAAGATAATTTTGTACATAATAATATGTTTCCTAGTACAACACAAAGAGATATTGACAAATCATTAAGTTATTCACAAAGGAAAATGGAAACTTTTACTGGTAGTTCTAATAATGTGGTATTAAAACAACCTAATAAACATTTATTTGAACCTGTAAAAGATCTAAGTTATATACATGGTGCTCCTGTTAATACAGACCTATTAAAACAAAGATATCTAGCATCCAATAAAAATAATATGGGTAATTTACCCTTCTCTTCTAAAGCAAGAGTATTACCCGGTGTTGAGGGGGCTGTTCAACAGGGTACTTATGCTGTATATCGAGTTAATCCACCTACTGTAGATCAATTAAGAATTGATGATAATAAGAAAATATCTTATTTAAATAAACCATTAGAAACAATGAAAAAAGGTGAAGTCAGAGGTCCAGATTTTAATGCCACTAAATTTAAAGTACCTGATTTTAGAGAACAAAAGTTTAGTGATCTGGTTGCTAATAAGGCAAATGTTGAGAGAGAAAAACAAGATGGTATTTATACAAATATGAATTCTCAAAGAGGTGAAGGTGAATATTATCAACCTGGTCCAAGTAATAATAGCACTATGGGTGATGGACCCGATTTAAGTAAAACTTCTTTTGAAGGTAGTAAAAAAGAAAATTATCTTAACGATAATGCTCGTGCGATAACTGATAATACTTTTAAACCTGTATTCACTAATGCAAAAGCTTATACAGTATGTGATAATCAAAGATCTAGTGTTAATACTAATTATCAAGGAGGTATTATGTTATCAACACAAGCATATTCCAGTATGACTGATAAGGCAAAAGATACAATTAAACAATGTACATCCCATAATATAATATCAAACATTGCACCTGATGTTTATGAAACATATACAAATATTAGTGATAAGGCCAAACCAACAATTAAACAATGTACATCTCATAATATCATATCTAATATTGCACCAGATGTAAATGAGACTTATACTACTATTACTGACAAGGCCAAACCTACTATAAAACAATGTACATCTCATAATATCATATCTAATATTGCACCAGATGTAAATGAAACTTATACTACTATTACTGATAAGGCAAAACCGACTATTAAACAATGTACATCTCATAATATCATATCTAATATTGCACCAGATGTAAATGAAACTTATACTACTATTACCGATAAGGCAAAACCGACTATTAAACAATGTACATCCCATAATATCATATCTAATATTGCACCAGATGTATATGAAGGTTATACTAATATTACCGATAAAGCTAAACAAACTATAAGACAGACAACTGAAACAACAAAATATATAGGTCCCGTGAATGATAATAATAATATGGCTACATATGTTGAATTTGAGGATACTGCAAAAAATACTATCAAACAAACTACTATTGATAATAATTATAGAGGTAATGTTAGAACAGATGTTAATGCACAAATATCTCACGATGCTGCAAACAATATGACCCCTAATGTATGCAGAGAAGCTGTTGTATCATTTAATCGCCCAGCAAATGGTAAGGCTGATTTATACGGACCTTATATTGAGAAAAAAAATGTTGAATTTCCAGATACAATACTTTATAGTTATGCAGGAAATCCATATAAAGCATTAGACCATAGTGTTGCACCAACTCTATCAAATGATCAAATTAAAAATATTAATACAATTAAAACAAATAGCAAACCAAAAAATCAAACTGTATCGTATTATATAAATAGTAATTATATCAACACGCTAAATAATAATCCTTTTGTAAATGATATATATCATCAAAAAAACTATAAATAAATTTTATAAAACTATCAAGCCACTATCAATTTTCTTTTTAATATCTTCATAAATTTTTAATATCATTGTTTCATTTTTATCATCATCAATAATATTAATATCATCAGCATGTGTAATAAGAATATTATTAATATACTCATATGCTTCAATAATATGTTCTCTATCTCTTGCACCAGTTATAATTATATTTCCTTTTAAGAAAATATAAATACTAACTTGTTTTTCTTCTGTATTAAATTTTATAGGGATGTATTTTACAACAACACACGCACGAATACACGGTTCAAATGAGCATTTAATATTTCTATTTTTAAGTAAATTATATAATTTGTCTCTGTCTATTTTCATATTAACTTGATAATTTGAATTAATCATGTCAATTTTGAAATTTTTAACAGTAAGTGCTTCTGGATTATCTATAAATTTAATTTCCATAATCTTATCATCAATAATTTTAGCTTTTGTTTCTTTTAATTTAACAATTAGCTTATTTAGCACTATATTTATATTTCTGACAGATTTACAACCAGACATTTGGACTGATCCATTTTTAAATAATTTTAAGTTGATTCTTGGTTCATTATTAATATCTTCTGTTTTCCCTTCATTAACTCGAATAACAACAGTTATCTGATTATAAAAATAATTAATAACTTTTGGTTTAACAGGTTGAATTATTTTTTTATTTCTCTTATTTGTTATTTTTTGTGTTAATAATGATCTAATACTGGTGGTACTTCTTTTAACAGTTATAATATCATCAGGATCTAATTGTAAAAAATGTTCAATATTATCAATATTTAATTCAGTATTTAATTTACAGGTTGCACACATTGTTGAGATACTAATGCCATTTGGTAAATTATTAATTTCTTTTGTTGTGTCTAAAAATTCTTTAAATTCATTTTTACTCTCAATATTGTTTAAATTCATTACTAACTTTAAATGATAGTCTATCTTTATATATTATTTTCAATTATTTTATAATCCATTATAATGGATTATATTAATGCTCCGTATTCGCCACAAAATAATATAAATAATACTCAAAGAAATTTAAAACAAAAAATAATACTTTTTATAAAAGGTACAAGACATATCAAAGATAAACAAATTTTTAAAACTAAAGTATATAAAATTATAAAAAATATTTAATTTATATATTTTTAAAAATATATAAATTATTATAATGAGTAGAAGTAATAATTCTAAGAAACTAAGAGAATTATGCATAGAACAAGAGCGTAGAAAGAGAGACCAAGTAAATCTAACAGATAATTTTAAAGAACAACAAGCTGCTCAATTAGAAGCATATAGATTAGCAAAAGTACAGAAGGACCGCACTACCAGAGAACAACAGGAACGTGCTGCACAAGAACAGAAAGAACGCACAGCCAGAGAACGCGCTGGACAAGAACAGAAAGAGCGCACTGCACAAGAACAGAAAGAACGCGCTGCACAAGAACAGAAAGAACGCACAGCCAGAGAACGCGCTGCACAAGAACAGAAAGAGCGTACTGATAGAGAACGCGCTGCACAAGAACAGAAAGAGCGTACTGATAGAGAACGCGCTGCACAAGAACAGAAAGAGCGTACTGATAGAGAACGCGGTGCACAAGAACAGAAAGAGCGCACAGCCAGAGAACGTGTTGTCCAAGAACAGAAAGAGCGCATAGCCAGAGAACGCGCTGCAAGAGAACAGAAAGAGCGTACTGATAGAGAACGCGCTGCACAAGAACATCAACAGCGTACCGATAGAGAACGCGCTGCACAAGAACATCAACAGCGTGATTATAAAGAACCTACTGCACCGATTGTTTCAATTAGTTCAGGTTTTAATGTAGGTGATAAAGTATATAGTCTTGTTAGTGATGAAAAAGGAACTATTAATCATATATTTAGTATGAATGATATTGAAATTAGACATAAAGATGGTACTCTAGAAATGAACCTTAATGCTGATGATCTAGTACACTTAATAGAAAATGAATCAGAAAAGGACTTAAAGAGACGCATTCGTGCGATAGAGGATAAAAAATTTGCTATTAGAGTAGAAAAAATTAAAAAAGAAAATATTGCTAATAATGAGTTTCATTCATCGCACGGACAACAATTATCTCAAGGCCAACAAGAATCATTTTCATTTAGTCGCAACTTAGGTCGTGAATTAAAACCATCAATAAAGAAAGGGCCAATCAGATCATCAAGTCCAGATGGTCTTGAATTTGGTATAAGTGAAGATACTGTTGATAGACCTTTTGAACGCTTATCTAAACCAGTTATGTCAGAAGAAGATCCATTTAAAACATTCAGAGATAGATTATCTCTAAATAAAGAATTACAACCTGTTAAAACTGAATCAATTGGAATGATATCCCAACCAACAGCTAGCTTATCACCATTTAGAAGCTTTTTATCTAGTAGTGATGAATCACCTGCAAGAGCATCATTTGGATCCTCCATATATAATAAAGAAGCAGATAAGAAAGAACCTCAAAGCTTACCAGTAAATAATGATGAAGGTTATGAGTTTTTTGGAACAAAAAACCGTGTGCCTAAAGTTGGAACTAAAACAAATGCTGTTGATTTAAAAGATCCTATTGTGTTAAAAAGATATGCAAGTTTAGCTTATATTAAAGAATTAAAAGGAATGGAACGGGATATAAGAGGCTTAAAAAATAAAGGTCCAAGTGAGTCAGCTGTAATACCTGCTGATATAAAAAAAGGCTTTGATAATTTAAGAAGTAACAAGGATATTTTTAAAGCTGAAGATATAGTATATACTCCTAAAGTATCAGATACCATGGTATTAGACCAATTTAGTACAGAACTAACATTTGCATCATTTGATATAACAAAAATGAGCAAAGAAGATAATACACATTTTATAAATTTTTATAATAATAGAATATACAATAAATTATACGACGCTTGTATTTGGATGGATTTACACCTGAATTCAGAAAAATACAGCTTAAATGATTACACTATGATATTTTTAATTTATGAGAAAGACACATATAATATAATTAGTGTGTGTTCTATTAAAGATAATAAACATAAAAAAAGCACAGAAGATTTAAAACAAATAATAATAGTAGATTTTTGTAATTCAATAAACACTCATAAATCAAATAAGGCATCATATATTCCTAAAGACCTACGAAATGAAAAAGATTTAATTGATATAATATATCCATATAAAGGACTAGGTAGTATAATGATGGATAAAGTATTAGTAGCAATTAAAGAACACTTTAACGGTGCTACAGTTGAAATTAATTTAATTCCAACTGAGGAAGCTGAAAAGTTTTATAAACATAAAGGGTTTAATTTAACTGATGAATTAACTGGTAAACTTTCTATGACCTATAACAAATACATGAAATATAAAGATAAATATATGAAATTAAAAAATCTCATGACTAAAAATTAAAGAAGCTAATATGGTGTATATCATTGTATTATATAAAATCATAGTAAAATCAAGATAATTATCTTTATCATTTTGTGTCAAATAATCTGCGAATAAATCATCATCGATACTAATATAAGACATTATATATTATAATAAATTAATTTCTTAAATCAAATAGGTTTAAGAAATTATTTTCTTCATTATGAATAATGGTTTGTAATAAAAAAGTCAAATTTATCAATACTACAAATAATACCGAGCTATGTAATATACATGCGAAACAAACTTATAAGAATATTGTAAAAGATAAAGCATTAAAATCTTTCAAAATAAAAAACTCTAATACATTAAATTTTGATAGTGTAAAATTAAAACTAATTGAAGAGCTAGAATCAAGAAAAAATCTTTTAACTGCATCAGCTGTTGTTATTGAGAATCAACCATCTTTTAAAAATCCACGAATGAAATCTATCGCAAATACTATCTATGATTATTATTTAATTCGCGGTGTTGTTGATAAAAACACAACCAAATCAAATATTATCCAAGTTAAATTTATGTCTCCTTCTAATAAACTCAAGTTGGCCGATGAGGGAGATACTAAGGAACTTATTAAAGTAAAAGCATCTGATGAAACAAAATCATATAAACTGACTAAAAGTCTTGGAATAAAATATTGCACTGAAATGATCAAACATTTACCAGAATGGACTAAACAATTTAATAGTAATAAAAAAAAAGATGATTTGGCAGATGCATTTCTTCAAGGTGTCTATTTTATGACTAATAATTTAAAAGATTCAAAAGATCTTGTATTATCTTTTGATGTTGGTGTAGTACATTTGGCTTATTGTTTGTTAAAGAAAGATAATTTTATGATTGATGGGAAAGAAGTCTGTACATGGTCAATAGTAGATTGGAATAATATAGATCTAACTGATAGAAGCGAACAAAAATGTCATTGTGGGAAAAAAGCAAGTCTTACAAATACTGTGGATAATATTACAAAATATTATTGCAAAGTTCATTCTAAACAAGTCAAAGTATCGTGCGAACCATTTGAACATTATTTTAAATCAAATGATAATACAAATACATGTTCGCATTAAATTATTTTTTAGTTCTTGTCAAGCCCATTGTAGTTTCAAGATTCATAAGGTTAGATGATATTGGTTTGGCTCGTTTTAATTGAAGTTCAGAATCAATTTCCGAATAGATCTTGTTTAATTTACCAATAGGAACATTCGTATTTTTATTAATCTTGTATGATTCTTCAATTTGCATTTGTCTTGATATCAGTGGAGGATGTAGCACTAAATATTCTTTTGTATTAAAAATAAAATTATTTCTAAATTCTTCTATTGATAAATTACCTCCATAATCAGTTAAAATTAACCACGATGCAGCAGGGATAATATCAACATATTTATTATAAGTTTGAAAATATAATAAATTTAACAATGAACACCTTTTCCATATTAAACTATCATTTATATTCAAATTATAACTTTTTGCACAGTTAAAAGAACAAAAATTTCCAACACAAAAAAATGTATTATTATGATATTCATCAGGTAGTTGGATTGATGGCGTTGTAAAACTATAATGACACCACCAACATTTTGTTGTAGAAATAATATTAATATTATGTATTAATATTTTATTAATATTAATATAGTTCTTTTTTGTATCTTGTATTGTATATTCTTCTTGAGGAGATTCGGTAGTAGATTTTTTTATCTTATCATTAGAATCAGTTGTAGGTTTTATAAAAAATGATTTAATATTTGGGACATTATTAATATCATTTATTGTAATTGGTAAATGTAATATAATATTTTCATCTTCACTTTTTACATCATTTGTATTATCTATTAATATCGCATTCTCATTTATTTTATTTTTTGGTTTCCTGCCCCTTTTCTTCTTAATATACTCGGTCATTATTAACTTAATGATAGTTTATCTTTAAGTTAGTAAAATATAACTTTATATGGAATTATTAGAATATTGAAATATTAGCTTTTTTTGTTTTTTTCTTAGATTCAGAATAAGTGCTATCTGATATTATTCTATCATTGTTCGCAGACTCATCCTGTGTATCTGTATTATTTATTTTAGATGCTTGTAAATTATGAATTCTGCTTAATATATCTTTTACATTTTCTGGAGCTTTAATCTGTACATTTGTTTTAGGCGATGGTAAATGTGGTTTCATATTTGCAGGTAAAGGTATATTTTGTTGCGGTTGTGGTTGAGGTGCGCGCTGTTGTTGCTGTTGAGGTGCGCGCTGTTGTTGCTGTTGAGGTGCGCGCTGTTGTTGCTGTTGAGGTTGTTGAGGTGGTGCTTTTTGATTAGCTGCTGTATTCTTTAACTCATTTCTTAATTTTTCTATATTTAATTCTTGTTCAGTCATAAATTGCGATGAATCTTTTTTATTATTCATTAAATTACCAAGGATATTGGCTCCACCCATATTTACTTTACTTGTGTTTGATTGTGATTTTGTAAAATGGAAGGCAGATGCAGATGCTATAATTAATAATAATAATTTAATCTCAGGTGGCATTTTCTTACCAGTGCCTTTATATTTTTCATATAAATCTTCTAAAACATCATCATATGAATCAATATCATATGATAAATGTTCTGACCAACCTGATAAATGAAAATCAAATGGATCATATTTTTCATTTACAAATTCAACAGCTGAAGTGACATTTAATAAAATATTTTTATAAAGTTTAATACCATTTCTTTTCTCTGCAAAACTTTTTAATAGATCATATTCATATTGCATCTCCTCAATAGATGAATTGAAATCATACTCTTTTGATAATTTATATCCCTTGGTTTTTATTTCACTTAATCTTCTTAATAATTCTATTTTTTTCATTCTAGATTCTTGAGCTGACATAACAACTGGAGGTTTTTCTTCAACTTTTGGGAATTGGGGGATACTCGATCGAGAGGGAGAATAATGCGCACTATGTGTTCTTGGAGAGTCTCTACGTGGAGAATTCTTTCTGGATGATGACTTTGGACTACTTCTTCTAGAACTATCAGAACTTTTATCAGAATCCACTTCTTTAATATCATCTAATTCAGAGGTTGCACTATTTGGTTCATCTTTGTCAATAACTTTATTTGTATTACCAATCATATTAAAATATAAGTCTGTATCAGTGCTTTGTGGCTTTTTAAACTCCAATAGCTTATCATCACGTTTTACAGATGTTTCTGAGTCAGACATTATATAAATATAAATATTCTTTTCTTTAATTCAACGCATTATTAAATAATTAAATAAAATCAAGATTTTATATAATTATTTTTAAATTAATATTTAGAAATTATTATCTAGCATTTATAAATATAAAATGAATTATTGTTCATTAAAAGATGCGTGGAGTAATAATGATCATATAAGTAAGCAATTTAAAGAATACATGAATCCTTACTTATTAGAAAAAAATGTCGAAAATTTTGCAAACGAAGAAGCAAATATTATTAAACGAACTAAAGAAGAACGGGTTTGTACAAATATAGATTGTGATGATATTATCGTTCATATAAAAAAATGTAAAAGATGCTATAAGAGAGTTAAAATTTTAATGAAATCTAAAATATTATTTAATTTGGAAGATCTTGTTAATGATAATAGAGATACAATAATATTAATATTAATAGGATTCTCAATTATATTATTTTTCAACTTGGTTAATAATATTACAAAATAATTTTATTTTTTTTGTGGAAACCATTCAATTAATAATTTATTAGGATGATAATATTCAACTTTAAAACCATTTTTTTTTAATTTATGTTTAATATATACAACTGCTTCATTTAATGAATATAGTGGAATACCCAATATGAATTCAGGAACTTCATATAATATATAATAATCATTTATACTATTTGCTACAGATATCTTTTGTTCAATCTTTTTATATATTTTTTTAAAAGTTTTCTTCTTTTTATCATTCCTCTCATTCTGATCTTTTCTTAAATCTTCAGCCTTTACCATAATTATATTATAAATATATTATATTTAAAGATTTTAATTTTATGATTTAATAATGGATATTGATACATTATGTATTAGCGGTGGTGGATTAAAAGGTATATCGTTTTTTGGTGCGATATATCATTTATTAAATGTTGAGTATCTTGTATTAGATAAGATAAAAACCTATATCGGTTCATCTGTTGGTGCAATAATATCAACATTACTAGTCTTAGGATATACTATAGATGAGATGCTTGATTTCATATTAAATTTTGATTTTACAATTCTAGAACCAAATATTGATTGCGATAATATTTTTAAAAATTATGGATTTTGTACTAATGATAAGATAATATTAACAATGGAACATTTTATTAAAACAAAAATTAATAATATTAATATAACATTCTTAGAATTATATAAACATATTAATAAAAAATTAATTATTACAGGGACAAATATTACAGATATGAAATTAGAGTATTTTGATTATATTAATACACCTGAAATGCAAGTTATTGATGCGATACGAATATCATGTTGCATTCCTGTTATTTTCTCTCCTATTAAATATAATGATAAATATTATATAGATGGTGCAGTAGCTTCTAATCTTCCTATTAATAATTGCAATAAAAATACTACATTAGGTATTATTGCAAAATCAAAAAATATAAATATAGATTCTATTATCTCTGTATTTTATGCGACTATTAATATTATGGTAAATTCACAATTAAAACACGATGATTATAATATCTTATCAATAGATGATACAAATTATACTATTGGTAATTTTATTTTAGATAAAGAGAAAAAAGAAAAACTATTCATTAATGGTATTGAGACTGCAAAAATACATATTAAACATAATACAATTAAAAATAATAATAAAGAAACACAAACAGATTTTGTTGATGATATTATTAAAGTTGAAATAAATATAAATTTATAATTATTTTTTATTTATATGAAATTTTGGATTAGAAAATTCTTTTGTACTTTGTTCATAATCAACTAGTTTTTTCTTTATACTTTTATTGTTTTCCTCGTTAATAATTGGTATTAATGAGAATGCTCGATCTAAACTGGAAAAATTAGTAGTAGTAATTGTATCATCTAAATATAGTTTTTCAATATGATTTAATGTGACGTACGAATCACCTGTATAAGTTGCCAAATCATTATGATTATCATATTCTACTATTTGATCTTTAAATTTCCCATTTTGTTTATATTCATTAAATTTACTATTAAAATCTTTAGAAGTCTTGATATCTTCTTTAATTATATTAATATTATTTCTAGTTGATAATAAATTATTATATTTATCCAATATTGATGTTTTATCATCATTAATAACACAATTTTGTATATGTGTTTTATTTAATAATTCAACTTTATTATTAAATTCTTTAATTGTTTCACTATCTAGAATTTTATTATTTTTTTCCACTTTACTAAATCCTGTTTTTAATTCATTAAAATGGTCAATCTTTGCTTCTAAAAATTTATCATATTTTAGTCGAGACTCTTTATTTAATAATATTTGATTTGATAATATGATATGATAGTATATGTCTTCTTCTAATTTAGAGTTTTTATCAGGGTGAAAAGTTTTAATTAATTTTATAAAACTTTTTCTAATTTTAGATTCATCTGAGTCAGATTTAACATTTAATATTTCATATAAATTATATTTTAATGTATTAAAATCTAATTCTATCTTTGACATTTTATATTATAATAATTATTATTTTTATAATTATTAAAATATGCGTCTATTATAATGAATAATAAGTCTGAAAAAATTGAGGCAGGATTTATGTTGGCTTCATATTTAGAAACAGTTGGTTTTAGAAATGGTATCTGGGAATTTAATTATGGTCATAGATTGGATAATATTAATATTGTTAATAAGGTTTGGTTAGATATGATTTTAGATTTTTTTTCATTAGGTGGATTTAATTCGATTAATATTAGAAAATGGAATGCATCTGATGATACAATATTATTAATGGCAACTGCTGAAGCTATAATAAATAATACTTCATATAAATTAGAATATTTAAAAGTATCAAAATTATTACTAGAAGAAAAAAGATATAGTGGTACAACCACATTAGACTCGTTAATGTTATTAAAAAATAACGAGAGTATTCCGTGTAGTAAAAATATGGGGGGAAATGGAGCTGCGATGAGAACTGGACCTATAGGTATTAAATGGTACAATAATGAAGAAAAAATAATTGAGGAGGCGATAAAAGCATCAGTATTAACCCATAATTATTATATTGGTTATATGGGTGGTGTTGTATCGGCATTATTTAGTGCATATGCATTGAATAATATAGATCCTAAATTATGGATAAATAAATTATTAAAATTACATGATAATAAAACATTACATAAATATTTTCCAAAAGAACACGATATAAAATTATTAGATAATTATATAAATTATTGGAAAAGATATAATGAATTTAAATTACAAGAATTTAAATTACAAGAAAAAGATAAAAACTATATTCCCAATAATAAACATATTAATTTTTTAATGAGTTTTAATCCTAGCGATAAGGTACAAGAATATGTTAAAAACAAAGAATCATTAATCAATAAATATGATATTATTTGGAATAATATGGGGATTACTGGATTAGATTGTTGTATTTATGCATATGATTGTTTATTAAATAGTTATATTGATGGCAAATATTCGTGGGAAAATTTTATGATTAATGTTGCAATACATGTTGGTGATAATGATACAACTGGTTGTATTGGTGGGTTTTGGTATGGATTATACAAAGGATATGATGGTATTGACAAGAATAAAATGACACAATTAGAATTTTATGATAAATTATTAAATATTTCTAAAAAAATTTCTAAAAAAAATTTATAAATCTTTAACAGTAAAAATTTATAAAAGAATTTATAAATCTTTAACAGTATTATATAATTCTTCTGCTATTCTTTCACCTTTATAAGGCATCATATTGCCATCTGTATTCTCTATAACAATGTGAGGATAACCTTGAACTTTATATTTTTTTGTTAAAGCTTTTAATTGTGCATCATTCTCAATATCATCACATTTAATATCCTTAACATCATACTCATCTTTATTATCTAAAGTTTTTATTTTTTCCGAAAACTTATTCCATTCTGGTTGAAATTTTTTAGACCATCCACACCAAGTTGTATTGAAATTATATACTTTTATTTTTCTATCACTTGTAAAATTTTCTTTATTATTATTCATAAAAACATAATAAGATACAGCAATAATAGCTAATATTATGCCCAATGGAATATCGCATATTTTAGTATTTGAAAATTTTAAAGTATATAGTATTATACAAAATACTAAAAACATTACCCATGTTGGACACATTATATTTGGAAAGAAAATAAAAATAATTTAATAAAAATATTTAAAAATTTTTCTAAAGTAATATATATAAATGAGCTTAACTTTTAATAGTGTTAATATAAATGATCCTGCTGAATTTGTAGATGGCATTGCAACTGCTACAGATGGAAAAACTCAAGTTAAAGATTGGCGTATGAAGTATTTTATTCATGTCATAGCTAATGATGCAGTTGCTAACAAGAAACGTAATAACGATACTTCTGATATTACTATTAATGATTTATTCCGTAAGCAAATTCCATCTGGTTTAACTATGGAATTTAACGATGTCAATCCTAGAAAAGGAAATCAATATAATATTCATGTAGATTCTTTACTAGAACGCTTGTTCGAGTTAAAAAATCGTTCTAGTACATTTAATGCTGGTGTTATTCCTAAAGTGGATGCCAGATTAAGGAATGCTTTATCTGAATTACAGAATGTTAACACCAATGAGGCTAAAGTAGCAAAACTTATATATCAATTTTTACTTGATGATAAAGGTAATACTGTTACTAACGATAATGCTTTTACCAACGTTTTTGGTGCATCTACCACCCCAAGTGGATCATTACCTCGTACTCTATACTACGATGCTGTTACAAGAGCTGTTGGTTTCCCTATTAACACTGTGAAATGGAGATACAACACTCTTAAAGAAGATTCGGAGACTCTTATTAAGAAAGAATCATTAAACTTTGATTCTTTATTTAACTCTGGACCTGCCGCTACTTTAGCCACTGGTTTAGATTTTGAATTTGTAAATGTTAATGGTAAATTAGTAAAGAAATACAAAGATGGTAGAGCAAATGAGGATTATGATTTAAATGCTCAAGTTACTAACTCTAGTAGAATACAAGGCGAGACTTGCACCAATTTGGGTTTAAATACTCCTGCTGAATGCAACAATTTCTTCGCCAAATGCCAAAAAGATAGCATTGATGATTGCAATAACTTTATGAGCACCTTAAATAAAGCTGGTTTCTTAAATCTTGTAAAGAATTTGAAATATGTAGATCCCTTACACGTTAATTGGGTTGTCAAGAAATTTGATTGGCCTAATTATGTCAAGAATGGTGTTAGATGCTTAAAATCCACTAGCCAATGGTTAAATCCCAACAACTACCCTGATAAATCTGAAGCTGAATTAATGAAGAAAATTCGCAGCAATACCAACCTTGTTGCTTTCTTTGATGCTGTTAAAGCAACAACTGATGCTTTCCCTGCTATATTAAACCCTAATTACACCGGTAATGGTGTTGCCAATCCTTTTGCCAACCAAGTTAATAAATCTAAAGTTGGCAAATTTGGATTAAAAGCTTTAATGACTCAAAACCCTCTCAGCTTATCTGAATACAAAGCTGCATTCTTAAAGGCACAAAATATGACTAATAACAATATGACTAATGTAGCAACTGCATTAGGCATTCGTGTATTATTACCTTCCCCTTTTGCATTTGCTCTTCAAAGTGGTGGTGGTGATAATGTTGTACCTAATGGTCAAGTTCAAGCTTATCTTAACAAATTAGACGATGGTACTGCTTTTGTTCCTTCTGCTGACTACACTAAAAAATTATGGACTGGTTTAATGGATAACTTACGCAATCGTTATTCAATGGATGTAAGTGCAATTGATAATGATGTCTCAAATTATCTTTCTAACTTGAAAGATTATGAGGGTCGTGTTCATAAAGCAATTGCCTATGTTAAAGTTTTCACTGATAATTTAGTCGAAGATCAGGCCAATGGTAATCAGAACGTTCCTTACCAATTAGATCGTAAAGCATTAGAGGAACTTACAACTGTTCGTGATAAACTTGTTTCAAAAACTTTCAATAAAAATAACACTTTCTTCAAGAACCTCTTTGAATTATTAGATAGACTTGAGAAAAAACTTGATGGAAAAAATTAAATAAATTAAAAATAATTATTTATTATAAAGCTAAAATCTAAACTAATAATAATGGGACTAGGACTATTATTATTAGCTTCTGTAGGAAAAGAAAATTTATATCTATCGGCACAACCTGAAATAACATTTTTTAAGATTGCGTATAAGAGATATACAAATTATTCTATTGAACCTACACCACAATATTTTAAAACAACTCCTGATTTTGGACGAAGATGTACTGTAAATGTAAGTAAGAATGCTGATTTATTAGGACAAACTTATTTATATGTCGAATTACCTGATATCATACCACCAACTCCTTCTAATCCCTTATTACAAAATATTAAAAAAATGTCTTGGGTTAATAAAATTGGTATATCGTTGATTAATTTTATTGAATTTGAAATAGGAGGGATAACAGTTGATAGACATTATGCAGACTGGTTAAATATATGGCAAGAATTAACTAATAAAAAAGGTAATAGTACTGGATATGATAAAATGATTGGTAATATTGAATCTTTAACTAGATATGATAATAATAAAAGTAGTTGCATATTATATATACCGTTATCTTTTTGGTTTTGCTTAGATTATGGTTTGGCATTGCCATTATTAGCATTATATAATAATGATATTAAAATTCACATTGAATTTAATGACATATCAAAATGTTATAATCAGAATCCTGATCATTATATTAATATTTTAGAAAATTATTCATTGTTTAATTATAATGAAATAATTAAACAAAATGTAAATGGTAATATTGCATTAGGTAGATTTATTTATTATGATGTAATTAGTAAAAACTTATATTATACTGCTATTAAGGGGACATTCTTAATTCCCAGTGTAAATAATGATACAAATTATACTATTACTGGTAGAGATACAAAATATACTGTTAATATAATGTCATCAACCTATATTTATAGTGATGAAGATTATTTTAAATATACAACACCGTCAATCAGCTCGGCTTATTTATTATCAAATTATATATTTTTAGATAATATGGAAAGAATATTTTTTATGAAAAATAGCCATGATTATATTGTACCAGTTGTTCAAAATTTACCTATTCAAATTGTAAATTCACTCAATGTAAAATATAAGTTATCATTATTCAATCCAAGCAAATTAATAGTTTGGAGATGTGTTCTTCAATCTAATAATAATATTAATGATTATTTTAATTATACATCATACCCTTATACACAAGATGATGAGGACTTAATAACAAGTCATAAAGTAATTATAAATTCGGTAGAAACATTACAATTATATACTCCTGAATATTATACCTACTTACCAAAATATCAATATAAACTATCAAGTACAAATAATGGTATCTATATTTATTCATTCTGTTTAGATCCATTTAGCACTGTTCCATCAGGTACTATTAATTTTAGTAGAATAGATGATGCATATCTTCAACTAACAATGAATAAAATAATTAGTTATCAAAACCCTGCTTTATTACGTGGTTATAGTATATTTTACAGTATCTTTAGAGTTGATAAGGGTATAGGTGGCTTATTATTTAATTCATAACCAAGCCAACGATCCAATACCACTTATTATTCTTAATATGTTGTATTCTTTTACAACTGGAGTTATTGTATAAGTCTCATTTATAATATTACTATTTGATACAATTTTAAATATCACACTATCATAATGAGTAAAATTCAAATGCCCAGATGGTTGTTTTTCAAGAGGGTATAATGCGAATGAGTATGCATAATTACCTTCTGGTAATGTTGTTTTAAATTTATCATATGGTACTACATTTGTAAAATATGTAGAATCTCTAGCTGCAAATAATTCAACACCATTTACATAAAATGTCATACTATCAATTGGAGATATCTTATTAATAGTCTGACTATTATTATACATGTATTTTAAATAATAAAATAATGTTTGTTGTTGCAAATTAATTGGTAATTGCGAACAATAATTATCCGTAAAATACATTAAAAATCGCGGATCATACATTGAGAATAATGTAATATATTGATTATAGCGCTTGTTAGGATAATTAATAATCTCATAATCTATATTTTCCAATATATTAAAATCATTAACAAAATTATACTGATTATTATCTGTATAGTATCCATTTTTTATAAATAATGAATAATAATTAGAAGCATCTATATATCTTTGATATCTCATATCATAGTTGTTTATAATCTGATTATATGCTGTACCGCTTGTATTTATTGGTTTTGTTATTAATATAATATCCTTAATTAAACCACTCAAATTATATGGTATGGTGCTTTTTATTTGATTAACCATTTTAGATGTATATGTTTTATAGACACTTATCATATATTCGTGGCTAAAAGTACCAAATAACTTTCTCTCTTCTGTATCTAATAATATGGTATCTGATAATAATGATATTTTAATAGATGGAGTAATATTAAATTTATAATTATTATTAGATAAATCATTACTAATAATACTAGAGATATCTCTTAATTTATATCGAATATAGATTTTACTATTTGGCATTGCAATTAGAGGTATGCTTTGTCCTGCATCATAATTAAACCAATAATTTAATGGAATATTTAATTCCCAACTTTCAGGTCTATTTCTAGGTATTATTTTATTAATTTGTATTATTTTATTTGTTGTGGGCATTGGTATTTGTGCAGTTGTTGTATTTTGTACTGCATATGGATATACATTTACTATCATTGTTGTATCTGTATTATTTATATTAATATTTGAAATTGGTGTGTAGAGTGTAATTGGCAAAGGTAATTTAATTGGTACAGATGAAATTAAAGTGGTTGTATTTGTGATTGTGTCATTTATGCTTCCTGATGTTTTAAAATTAATTAACTTATCTAATTGTTTTTGTTTTGCGGTAGAAGAATATAAATTATAATCTGTATTAAATGTAAATTCATTTAATTCTTCAATTAATTGATCATCTATATACAATCTTATATATTCAAATATTTTATTAGGATTTTCTAAAACAGGAGTTTCTATTGTATTGTTAATTGTTTGTTGAATATTTTTAATATTATTATTTATCTGTTGTTTCTTTTGAGTATTAATTATTTTATATTTAGGTTGGCTAATTATATAAAAACTATAGTTTGAACAAACTGATAATTTATTATAATTATTAATAGTATTTTCATTAACATATATATATAGATTATTTAAACTATATTGTTGTAATATATTAAATGAATTAACACTATTTTGATAAAATGATATTGGTATATTATAATAATAGAATGGTACATATTGAGATGGAGTTATATTATTTAATAAATATATAATAATACTATATTGCATAGTCTGATCTAATTGTACAGGAGATGAAAAGACTATTCTATTATTAATATCTATGCTAATAACATTACATTTAATATTTAATGCCGTTATAGTTAAATATGGTATTATATTTTGTAAATTATTATTTAATAGATTAGGATAGAACAATACTTTTATAATACTTGTTAGAGTACTAGTTGGCAGTGTTAAATAATACATATATTGAGAACATATTGATAAGTCCATATTATTACACGGTATTATATAAAGATTATTATTTGTAGTGTATTCTTGATTATTAGTATAATTTAATTGTAATTTAATATACTCTTCGGGTTTTAATATTTTATTAAATTGTAATGTATAACTAGATAGTATTAATGTTGGAGTTAAATTTATTCGAAATGGAGAGGTAAAATAAATACTATTACCTATAATACTTGTAAAGTTTATCTGTTGTGATAAAATATTAGTATCTGTAATGTAATAGTGTTGATTTAGATCCAATATATTACCTAAAATAGAAGGTATTGGTGATATGGTATAAGTATATAGAATATTTGATTGTACTAATAAAGTTTTGTAATTAGAAGTATTTATAGCGAGTGATTTATTATTGATTTTTGTGATATTATTAATATAATAACTTGTTAATTTTAATAAATTTACATTACTAATATTGATATTATCAGTAGAACTGAATGAAATTGAATTGGTTAGATATGTATTATTTATAAAATTTATTTGATGATTATTACCAATAGAATCAGTTATAAAAAATAATTGTTGTTGATTTATATAATCGCCATTCATATTATCAATTATATTCAAATTTATTGGAATTGGCGATATACTATATTGAAATAGATTATTATTATTGGACTGAAATGTTATATTATATTGCTGATTAGCAAGATGTCCATTGTACTTGATAATATAAGGATTATTATATATCTTGGTCAAATCATAATTATATCGTGTAATTGTAATTGGACACAATTGATTAATATAAATTGTAGATAAGAATGATACTGTTCCGTCTGAATTTTCTATAAGATCTATTATGAATTGTTGATATATTTGCTTACTATCATTTCTATCAACAATAATATCTGTATATGATACTGTATATGAACTAGTATTATCAATAATGAAATAAGAAGGAATTTGGCCTATAGTAATTAACCAATTATTATTATTATTTTCTATTATATAATTATTTATTGTAAGACTATTATTATTACTTTGATTTAAATAATCAATAAAATTATTATTTTGCTGATCATAACCATATAATACACCAGTAATCGATTTATCTATATAAAATGAATTTGAATTAACCAATGACACATTTACTTCTGAATTATTAGTTCCTAGTAATAGAAAAGAGGTATAGTTATTATTATTTGTAAATAGGGCTATATATTTATACTTAATGTAAGTTGCTATACTAATAATATTATATATAGTTGCAATGTTATTAATTCGTATAGTTATAAGAGTTGGTGATGGTACGGAGGTTAATGAATAGATTGTTAATTTATTATTAATACTATCATAATTAATACTAGTTAGTATTATAGGAATTGTTCCTAATACAATAGTTATATTAGAATTTAAATTATTTATAATTTTAGGATTTAATTTACCATTTAGGATAATAGTATAGCCATAATATTTTATGGGATTAGGTGTTATTAAACTATAATTTATTAAAGTGGGACTTGCATTATTATTATAACATAGAATACCGTTTAATGAATTTATATTAATTAAATTAATATCACCATAAATTTGAGGAGTTTTTGTATTATAATTAATATACAAATTATTTACAATTAAGTTAGTTTCAATCATATTAATTGTAGTTTGTTGATTAATAACTGGTATGTTAGATATATTATAAATAAAAAGTGTGCAATAATTAGTATCCAATATCTTATTATTATTAGAATCTAAAACAATACTATTGTTATTATATAAAAATGGGAAATAATTAGTATTATTAATATGTCCCAAATAATTAGCAATATAGTAATTTCCAGGTTGTATAGATTTTGATACAGTACTATTTGTAATATTATTCTGAAGTATAGTACTACCAGCAGATATTGAATTTATTTGCTGTAGTTCTTGTTCGCCCAAATCTTGAGTATATGTTAGTAAAGTTGCACTCATTATGTTTGATTGTTGTGTTTTATTTATCATATTAATACTATTTGTTATATTAATTATTGTATTATCAATAATATTTTGAGTAGAAGTTGTTGCTGTTATTGTTGGATAATTTGTAATAATTTGCGTCGTTAAATTACTCTGTACAATTGTAGATGTATATGTATTTTGATATGTATTAAAATATAACCATAATATATTACTATTATATAGATAGATATCATCTGGAATTATATTTATAGTTGAATTTAAAGTAAATCTATTTAAAATTATAGAAGCATTATCGTGATTTGTATAACTTTGATTTATAAAATCTTCAGGTAAAGTGCATTGATATATATTTGTAGTTTTTTGATTATATTGTTGAATATATGAAGAATCTACAGATATGAATGTACCAATTATATAATTCCTATTCTGTATTATATAAGATTTTAAGGTTAGTGAAATTATTATGTAGTAATTAGAGCCATCATAATTTAATGGAACTATATTATTATTAACTATTATATATATATTTGATACACTATTTTGATTTATAGTTAAACTATCAATAAATAATTGATTAGAAAATTTAATTAAATATTTTGAATTATTATAATTATCAATTGGATAAGTTTTATCTTGAATTATTGTTTTTATTATGGTGTTATACCTTAATTCAAATATATTATTATTTTGACTTAAATTCAGAGTAGGTGGAATAATAATAGTACATATATTAGTTGCTATATTACTTTGTGTATTAGTTTGTGTATTAGTTAATAAAATTGTGTTAATATTATATGGTATATCTGTTATTGTAGTATACGTTATAATTGTTCGTTCAATTAATAATTGTATCCCTGAATAATATATATTTGTTATATTATTTACATTTATTTGAGGTATAAAAGTAATTTGATATAATTGTCCTAATAATAATGGAGTTATATTGTATTGTTTTGTCTGATTAATTCTAATCATATCTGTTGATTTTAAATTATAATAGGATTTAAATACCAATTCATTAGAATATAATTTGTTAGTAGTTGTAGGAACAATACTTCCTATTAAATTACCATTGTAATAAGATAATGAATAACTACAATCTGATCTAATTAGATTACTATTAAATACTATTTTAAAATCATAAAATATATTAATATTTTGTAATGTTTTTGTAATTATGTTTATTGGATTATTATTATAAATATTAGTATTATTTAATGAGTTATTTGTAATTTTATAATTATTTAAACTATATAGCCCATTATATCCAATTTGTTGATCTTTGGTAAAAGTAATATAAGATAATGTATTTATATTATCAAATATTTTACTAGTATCATTTATTGTTGTTATAATTGGTGCATTGTATGTATCATATTTACTATCTATTAGATTCATTAAATATTTGATCGGTTCATAATTATATACATCTAATGTTGTTTTATTTATATAATTATTATAATCATTACCCAGACTATTTAAATAAGTTAGTAAATAATTAATATTTACCCCAAAATATATATCATTTGTTGATGTGTTCATGATATTATTTATAAAATTATTTATTTGCATTTGTACATTTGCTAAATTGTCAGAACTACGATACACTATTTTGCTAGTTGAATTATATGTAAATTCATTTGTAATATATGGGACACTTGTATTATTAAATAATATTTCAGTCCCATTAAATATTATATTATTAACTTGAGTTGAACTGTATGTAATACCAGTAATTGAATTATACTGAGCATAATTATAATTTTTTATAATTAAATAACTATTTACATAATATTGAACATTCTTAAAAAATTCTATATTATTAATCCATCTATTTATTATATTATCATTATAAAACATATCATTCTGTATCCATAATAATATTTGATAATAATTATTATTAATAGGGTTTTGTATATCATTTAAAAACTGCGATAATTTTATGATTTCATTATTTGTAAGAATATTAAAACTATATGGTAAATTTGTTTGTTGTATTATACCATGTGTAGAATCGTATTGTATAACACAAGAATTACCTATAACAGATTGATTTATAGGTGTGAATGATGTATAACACGATATTAAATTCCAACTAGATATAAATGGTTTTACATAATTAATAATATCATTAATATTAATGTTCAGCTGTAATTGGATTTTATTATTTAATTTATCAGTTGTTGGATAAAATTTAGATTTATCAAACACAACATCATTATTAATAATATTTTTAATAAATATAGGAATACTATTATATCCATCATAAATTAACTTAATATCATTAATAGTATGATCTAAAGATATTTGATTATAAATACTATTATCAATTATGACCATTTTTACAATTGATGTATTTAAATTATATATATTATAATTCATTTGTAAATTAACAGGAGTACTAATTATATCACTATAATCATAATATTGGTATAATGATGAATTATTAAAAACTTGTATATTATTATTAGAAGTATTATAAAAATTTACATTAAATATATTATATTCATATAAATTATTATTAAAACTTAATGTGCTATCATTATGATTATTAAATTGGACATCCCATATATTTGTTTGTACGATAGATTTTATATAATTAGTATCTTTTATATATATTATTGATAAATTATCAAAATATACATTTGATTTTATTGTATATACATATAATGGCGGTGTAGTTGTTAGTTTAGATAAACTAGTATTCAAAGTTATATTATAAGCTGTTGTGTCTGTTGGATATATATATATTGATTGGTATTTAGATAGATCAAGTGCAATTGATCCATTTGGATTATTTTGATCAACTAAAATAATATTTTGTAGATAATTATTGGTTAATAAATTATAATTAGGGACACTATATTTTCTTATATAATATGATGCAATTAGTTCTATATTATTTTTATTTTCTGTTGGTAGTTTATTAGTAATCTGAATATTATTAGAAGCAAATGTAAATTCATTTTTATAATTTATATGAATTAATATTAATTTGTCTAAATAAAATGTAGATGTATAATCATATTTTGTATTAGTACAAAATAATAAATTATTTGGATATGTTATTTTCACTAAGTGGATATAATTAGTATTATCATTTGTTATTTCTAATAAAAGATGATAAGAACCATATATAATATTTGTATTTTTTACTACAACTTTTCTATAATAATCAAATTCATAGTTATTATAATAGTACTTGTATTTAATATTATTATTCATATTAATGATGAATCCATTATTATCATAGTAATCAACTGGTAAATTTAGAACATTTATATATTGACCATTATAAACAACCATCAAACTTGCATTTATTTTATTAGTATTATTAGGCAGGATTAAATCATCGTATGTTAAATAATATGGTGTGTCATTCTCAGTGATAAATGGTATATTAAACAAATTATTTATTAATGGTATATTTTGTTGGTTTGTATTTTGGAATATATTAATAAATTGTCCTGTATTCGTATTTGGGTAGTATATAATTTGTTGAAGTTCATTATTATTATTATTATTATTATTATTACTAGATGGATTTATAATAGTTGGTATATCATTAACATTAACTATGCGACCATAATAATAAATATATTCGCCACCAGGATTGTATATAGTTAGTGTTGGTACTGTTAATGGATAAGGAAATGGTATTTTTGTTATTGGCGTACTAATACCATTCCAAAGCATATTGGGAATTAATTGGTTCGTACTTGTCAAACTAAATATATTAAATGAACTTGCGTTATTTGGAATGAATGTTGTAAAAGCCATTATATTTGATATTGTTAGAGGTTGATTATTATTAATATTACCATTAACTATGAATAAATTATTAGTTATATCTTCATTTATTATGTAATCAAATGTATAATTTCCTACAGAAAAAGATGTATTTATTTCAACATTTGATATTTGTTCTATATTTACAACAATATCATTGACTAGAGTATATTTATTAATATTAATGGTGTCAGCAGGTTTAAAAGTATCATAATATTGCAAGCTATAATTATATTTAAATTTATAATGCGAGTAATAATTAAATTGATTAAATGTAATATTAGAGAGAGATAGTAATATATTTTTGTTATTTATACTAGGTATATTGTTAGGATATAATAACTTTAAATAATATAATGTAGTATTACCAACAGTTTGTACAGTCTTTATATTTATAATATAATTAAATAAATAATTATAGAAAAGATCTATATTATTTAATATCTGAATTGTATCATCATTTGCAATATATCCACAGTCTATTGTTATATTCAATTCATCTATATTTGTACTAACAGGATGCATAGATGATACTTTGTATAAATTAGAGAATATGGCATTATAATTTGTGTTCATTAATCTAATTGTACAAGATCCTACATCTAAATAAGATCTAAATTCAATTGGAATAATATTATCTCTAATAGGAATCAATTTTAGCTTATTGATATCATTAGGTTCGTTAATAATAATATTATATTTATCAATATTGGGTGTTATTGAATAATCCAAATTAATTGTAATATTTTTTATTTCATATGGTTGATAAGGTAATTTACAATCAATAAATGTTTTATTTAATGGAAAAACAGTAATATCTGGATATAAATATATTTTTTTATTTTTAATATATGTAATCTCATATATATTATTATTATAATAAATCTTATCATATAACTTTAATTTTACAAAATTATCTAATGAATAATAATAAATCTTACCATTATTTTGAACATAAAATAATTTTATATTTAATGTGTCTTCTGTAAAACAATATATATTTGCATATAATGGAAATTTAGTAGATTGTTTTATATAATTAGATGAAGTCTCATTCTGCATCGTAATACACATATTAATCCCATCATAATATGAGATACCTGGTAATAGAACTTTTGTTGTATAAAATCTTAATGTACTATTCATAATAACATTTGGTAAAGTATTGAAATGTGATTTTTGATAAGTACCTAACGTCCAGTAGAAATTATAAGTTCCCGATATATTAGGTGTCTTATTTAATGAAATGGAATATACTATTTGTAAATCATAATTACCAGATATTATATTTTTCCCAAGTACTATAAATATAGTATCTTGTATAATAATAATCTCATTATTCTCTAAAAATATATTATTATTGCTAGTAATAATGAAATTCTGTCCATCTATTTGAGTTAATAATAAGTTGTATGTTCCAACACTAACAATATTAGGATGTTGTAATGAATAATATAGTGTATAATTATTAAGATTAGTAAAATAATAGTATTTATTATTAATAATATCATTATTAAAGAATACACTTGTATTATTATTTGAGATTAATATATAGAAAATACTATTTGATGGTAATGATATAGATGTTAAATCTATTGTATTATTAGTGGAATTATAATTACCGCCAAAATTAATAGTTGGCTTTGGGAATGAATAATTATATTCTAATATTGTTGTAGGATCAATAATTTCTGTTGTGAATGATTCTAATGAATAATTATTAACATAATATTTATAAGGATAATTAGGTACAGAATATGAAATATTATTACTATTGTGTGTCCATACATCATTATTCTGATTTTTTATAAATAAATCATAATTATTTTGTATCACAATGTCATTAATTATTTTGATACTTTTAACCTTACCAGGACTTAAATAATACGATGATGTATTATAAACAGGCGATATGTCTATTTGCGTACCACCCTTATAATAATAAATAACATCATCCAATATAATATAAGTATTTGCAGGTATATTTGGATGTACGAGAGTGGTCGGATCAAATACACCAGTTTGTTCTAAATTTTTATTAACGAAATTTACAATGCCATTTGAATCTATGATTATATTGATACTATCCATTATTTTATTAATATCATTAATTTGATAACCATAAATATAATAAGAAGCTAAGTTATATAAATTAGGATTTGTAAGTGTTATTATAAATTGATAGTTTGATATGACATTACATAATACATCTTCACTAATATTACATTGTGCATTATTAGCAATTCTAATAACTGTATTATTAGTAATATTATAATCAAAATTAAGAGTAATAGTAAGTATATTATTATTAGTAATAATAAATGAGTTGGATGTAATTGTCTGATTTATATTATTTATAATTCTTGTATCATATATAGATGTTATTGTAGTTTGAGGATATATCCAAGCATAATAATAAGTATTAATAAAATTAATATTTGGTAAATCTTTTATTTTTAATATATAATGATTATACACACTATAATCATATAAATATAATAATCTAATATAATATTCAGAATTATATTCACTTAATAAGTTATTTAATTTTATATAATTCATAGGTGTTTTTGTTGTTATTGATGGATATGTATAATTCAAATTATTATTTATTACAAAAGGTGTATTCAACCCAATGTTTATAGTAGATACTGGCATAATTGTATTATTATTAATATTATTAGTATTATTGAGACTTATTATACCAATAAAATTAAATGTATCAATATCAAATGTGTTTGTTTTATCGAAAATTAACTGGGAATCATAATTATTATTTTCACTAATTTGATCTAATATACCAGTACTATATGTAGTAATACTATTATTATTTAATGATATGGGTATTAAATTATTATTTATTAACATTTGTGAAAAGTTATCAATAGTTTGAATTGGATATAATAAATTAATTACTTGCGAACTAGAATTTTTTGAATTATATGCAATATTATTAATATAATCAATGTTTTGACTTAATGTATTATACTTATCTACAATATTACTTCCATTTGATATTGCTAAATAATCTCTATTACTTGCTGCATATTGAATATGTTGAATAAAATATGCAGATATATCTTTTAAATAGTGTGTCAAATCATAAGATATTATATATTTTGAACTGTATATATTATATATTGATGTCATAGTTAAATACTTAGAACTTGATACATATTGAGAGAATGTTAAAAAATCTTTTTTAATATATTTCTTAACATCAAGGTATTTAATTTGTATATTATAATTATATATTATATTATATGGTGTATAATAAAAAGATGGTGGTTGATCTAAACTACTATTATCTTGAAAATTTGATAGATATAAATTATTAAATGTATTAACATTTTTAAAATTATTAACAATTGTTTGTGTAGTAGTTCCATATAATGTGGTGCTATTAAATATCGTCTTATACAAATTATCCATACTATTATCAATATTTTGAATAAGGTTGATAATACTTATAATATCATTATTAATATTTACTATATCATTATATTGATTATAATAATAATCTACAATTGTATTTCTAATATTAATTGTTATATCAATTATATTATAATAAAATTCATCAATATCAGTTGATATTAGTTTACTAAAATCATTAGGTATTGTAGATGGAGACAATGGTATTTGATTATTATTATCAATAGTATAATAATATAAATTATTGTATAGGAAAAATTGGGATGATGCTACTGGAAATAAGTATAATACTTTATTATTATTAATAGTTATTATAGATGTCTTAGTTAATCTAAATGGTATATTGTAAAAATTAATATATGGTTCTGAAAAATTATTAATTAAATTAGGGTATGATGAAAATGAATTTGTATTAGTTGTATTCATTAACATCATAAATGGTTTATTAAATAAATAATTATCAAAATCATTAGATTGTTTATTATTAAAATATCTATAATCAGTTGATAAACTAATATATTGCTCTAAATTTGGAACAAAATTAGTCTGTTGGATGCTTAATATATTATATTTAATTGTTATGTCTATTGTATCAGATGGAACTAAACCATTGATACTATTATCTATTACAAGTTTTATATAATTAGTATAATTAGTAGGATCAATAAGATAATAAAAACTATTAGGGTTAATTGGTTGATTAAGTTGATAATAAGGGTTTATATAAGTATATTGTGTATTATTATAAATTGAATAATTATTTTGTGGAATAATATCAATATGCATATTATTAATTATACTGTAATTTAAAATTAAATTGATTGGATTATTATTTAAATCTCTAAGCGTAATCATATTATTAGATAAACTAATATTTACAAAATGTTTATCACATCTATTATTAATAATAGGAATAATATTATTATTAACTACTGAATCAGCAACACTATCAATATAACTTGTACTTGTATTATCATTAATTGTTGCAACTAAATAATAATTATTTACATTTAATCCTTTTGTTCTATAAATTTTTCTTCCAATTACATTACTATCTAATGATATTGGCAAACTATCTAATTTAACTGCTTGATGAGTTATAGTTATCGGTCCAATTACATTACTGCACTCTGATTCATTATTAGTTGATATGTATGAAATCTTATAATAATAGGTTCCATTTAATCCTTTATTTGATGATATGAAATTATTATTATTATCTTTATTAATAGATGATAATGTGGTATATGTTGAATATACTGGAAATTTAGTAAGATTTTTTATTAAAATATTATCATTCATAGTATCATTATAAGTATTGGTAGATATAGTTGCAATATAATAATATTGTGGATTAGTTATATTAGGTGAAGATAAGCCGATTGTTCTATATATATTAATATTATTAGGCAAGTTGTTTAAAGAAACAATATAATTAGCAGAACTTGCAAATACATAATCAACAATAGGCGTTGCAGATGATTCAATATTATTCTGAATAAATGATATCTTATAAAAATAATATAAATTAGTTGAATCTTGATTAATATTAGTAAAATATATATTATTATTATTTATTAAAGGTTGTGATATTAGTTGTGAATCAGTTATATTATCTATTAAATCTGTAGTCGCCTTATTATTATTTAAATCATTTATATATTTTATTATATTTATTGGAACTTTATAATAAGGTGTTGTTGTATTTCCAATTGTCCTATACACATTTATTGCCTTTATATTATAATTATTAGAAATAGGAATATTATTTATTATATTTATATTATTACCTCCAATAGCTGTAGTACTCTGATTATTCATAATCGGCACAGCTGTGGATTCTTTATTATCATGTGTTATATATGATATCATGTAGTTATATATAACAATATCATTAGAAGGAGGTTGATTACTATTTGGTAGACTCAAAATAGATGATGATATACTAATACTAGATGGATCAATTGTTCTAGTTGTTGATAATATAGGTGCTATTATTGAATTAATATTTGGTTTTATAATTTTTGAGTTATCATAATATTCAATATTTAATATTGCAAAAGATTGTTGATTGGGTAATGTAATACCAACATTGTATGAATTAAAATCAATCATATTATTAACTGTTAATCTATTTAAATTATATGTATTGTCTTCATTTTTATTTATAATATCATATCGTAATACTTGATTATTGGAATATTGGGTAATCTGTGGAAATATAATTAGTGGTATTTGAGTAGTATATGTTATATTTAATGTCATAATAGTATTATTTACAATAGATTGTAGATTTATAATATTGTTAATATCAATATATAGTACGCCAGTATATAGATTATTTATTTGAATAAACTCTTTTCTAATATTTAGAATATATTGAGTTATATCATTAATTTGAGATGAATTTGTTAGTGTAATACTAATATTCATATTTTGTTCATCATAATTATTATCATATAATATAATTATAGTATTGCTAATCTTATTTATAATAAATATATTGGTAGTTGGATTACTAGCTGAAATATAATTATAAGTATATGTATTATTAATTTTAAGATCATAAAAATACTGATAATTATTAATATAATACAAATTATTTTGTGAATTTTGTATAATCAACATATTTTGTAATAAATTAATCATAGCACCATTGGTGATAGAAATATTTCCAATAAATGATGTTTTGTAAAGTAATTCAAAGAATGAATCTTTAAAATTATTATAAGTATAAGGATTACCAGGATAAATATAATAGCTGAAAGTTTGATCAGTATTAATTAAATTACCATTCCATAATGGGTGTTGTTGATATTGAACATATCTATTGAATAATCTTAACATTACATTATTTGACCATAATATGATAGGATTTAAAAGAACTGGTTGTTTTTTTGCTAAAATTAAATAGTTAATTATTTTAAAAGACAGATGTGCAAATATATTTATTAAATCAAGTGCAGTAGTTGTATTATATTTTAATTTGGTTCTAATTTCATTTTCATTATTATAAATTCCATTATATAAATAATTATATTGATTATATTCAATATTTTTAGTAATATCATAAAAAGTATTAAAATTTAATCTAGTATTAATAATTGGATTAGTGGATTGAGAATTAATTATATTATCATATTTTAATTTGAATAACCATAATATGGGGTAAATAGTATTACTATCAGTAATCTTAAAATTAGTAAATAATATATTAATACTTTTTTCTAATAAATAATAGTTATCCTTATATTTATTATAAATTTGATTATTTAAAGTAGGTAATGTAGAATTAATATTTAATAGTCTCGTCCATTCTGTAATATCATTATATATGTTATTAGTATTAACACTATCAGATTTAGTAAAAGTATATAATAAATTATTATTATAAAAATTATTTAATATATATAATATTGTTAATGAATTATATTGTAATGTATTATTTTTATACAAGTCAAAGTTAAGATTATTATTCTTACAATAATTATAAACACAATCCATATCACAGTTATATTGTGTAATTGTTGATAATAAACTATTAGGTGTATTGATATAATTAAAATATTGTTGTACTTCATTAATACCCATATTAAAATTAAAATATTGGTTGTATTTATTATTAAAAGTCTTGTAATAATTTGTATATATTTTATTAATTAGATTATTATTAACATTAGTTAGATATGATACTAATGTTGTTAAAGCATTAGATAAGAGAATATTATTAGTTGTTGATAATATGTCTAGCCAATATTGTTCCCAAAAATTACCTTTTATTTTTAAAATATTAATAAGAGGTGAAAAACCGTTATCTTTAATATTATAATAAGCTATATCATCAGTAATATTATTAACATTTAGATAGCTAGTTAAATTAGCATCATTTATATTATCTGATATATTTTCAATATCAATAGAACTAATAAGTGTTGTTATATTTGATAATTTAAATAAATATTCTGGTATTAAGTACCAATTATTATTATAATTAATCATAATACATAATTCATTATTGTAATTTAATTCTAATTTATCTATAATATTTGGTAAGTTTTTAATTGATACTGTATTTCTTAAAATATCAAAATATGGAATTTCTAATTTAAAAAACTGACCATATAATAAATCACCATTGTAATCTAAATTAATTATACCTTCTGTATTAAATTTTTTTGCTCCTAAATATTTAAGTTGCTGATTTATACTAAATTGTGTATATTTCTTATACACTGTTTTAAAAAAAGTTATTTCAGGATTAGAACTGATGGGGACATCTTGTATCCCCGTAGTCACTAACTGTATTAGTCCTCCTGTCATATTATTTAAGGTAATAAAATATTCTTTAAACTTTTATTTTATTAATTAAATTTAAAATTCTTATTAATATAACTACCTACGATTTGAGAATTGCTGTTATAGATAATGCCATTTTCTTTAGGTTCATAATAATATGTTATTTTATCTATGACTATAGAATTTAATAATTCATCTTTGTTGCTTGTATCTTTAGACTTTTCTTTTATTATTACTTTTTCATCAACATCAGATGAAAAATTTAAATATTTCTTTTTTAATAATTCTAGATCTATTTTCTCATTATGACTTATTTGTGTGAGTAATTTCATTTTTTCATCTGCTAATATTTTTTTATGCTCTTCATTTGTTAAAACATCAGTATCTTGTAATAATTTATCAAATTCAGTAGCAATATCAATAAAACGATTTCTTAATTTGTTTACTGTTTTAATTCTTTTCATTAATATCTATTATAAATATAATATAAATAATAGATACTTCAATTTTTCTAACAAAAACTTTGTTTTTTATTAGAAACAACCCTTAGAATGATGTTTGAAATACCGCTCTAAATATATGCCAATAATACATCATCTTGAATATGTCCATTTAATGTATCAAATTTATAATCTTTATTTATTGTTAATATAGTATTTTTTATTTGTTGTAAAAAATCAATATCTCCATAACTTGTTTCGCCCCAAGGAAATGATTCTTTAATTATTCTCAAATCATCAATTAATATTAAATTATCTTTTCTTTCAATACTGTTAATTGCTTCTAATTCATCAAATAGAGGACATTTTTTTTTATAATTATGAATATTATCATTATCAACATGTGCATCAAGAAAAAACATTGTTTTATTTTTAAAATAATCAGTCATTAAGTATTTTTTCATATTTGAACTATCATCTAAATATAAATTATATTTTCCTGTCATAATATGTTCTTTAAATATGTCATTTCCTAATTCAACCCAATCTTTTCTAATTTCAATACAATATACTTTATCAAATCCACAAGACAAAGCTAATTTGCTGGAAACATCTGATCGGGGGTCCCATAATCCTGTTTCAAAATAATTTACACAATTATGTTTTTCTCTTAATCTTTCTAAGTCAAATGAAATAGGCATTATATAATATATAATTATATATAATTATATATAAATTAAACGAAGTATCAAAATATCTAAATGTGTAAAATGTTGCAAAGCATAAGTTTTATTAATTTTTAACAATTTTTAACAACAAAAACATTTATTATTTGGATCTATTATAGTAAAATCTGTTTTTATCATTTTTAAATAAGGAACTATAATATTAACACATTCATAAAAGAAGGTATCTTCATATAAATTCCCTTTCATATTATAATTATTATCAATTAAATATTTTATTATTATATTCAATATTTTTTCAGATTGATGATCCGACACCTTCAATATAAGTAAAGCGGTATATATTATTTTTTTGGAAATTATAATTTTACAGGAATTTGTAAAATTATTATCAACTACACAAATATAAGCCATATTATTATCATTAAGATATTTTTATATAATATATAAAAAGTATTATAATTATCCAAAATGTACCGTGTCCAAAATATTTAGTATATTTTATAGTATCGAGAGATAAATTATGAAAATTATTACATAAATCTAATGATTCTTCAGTGGCTTGTGGATTAGTTTTCTTATATTGTAATTGTTGCAACCCAATATGGCAACTTAATACATAAGTTAAAAATATTAATGATATTAATATGATATTTTTATTAGGATATTTTTTAATAAGCATATAAACAAATATAATAAAAAATAAACTTAAATCTGCAAAATGATCAAGATAATCTCCCATTTTAGTTACTTGATTTGTACTTCTAGCCAAATGTCCATCCATACAGTCTAAGAAATGAAATATAATTAGTAGAACTATTATATGTATTATCTTATTAGTATAATATAATAAATACGTAATATATATTGATAAGATAATACGAAATAATGTTATCATATTTGATGTTATCTTATAATCAGTACAAAAATTAATTAGCTTGTCGCAAATACAATATAATACATCATCAATAGGATTTTCGTGTTCTGATTCAAGCTTTCTCATAATATAATATATTAAGAATTTATATAAAATTAAATAAAAATTATTTATTTGTAATTGTATTAAATCTATTATTACATTTTAGTTTCTTTACATTTTTAGGAATATATATAAATAAAAATATTTTCACTTTTTTTAATTCTTTTTTTAGGTTGATGTATTTATTTTTGTATTTATTATAAATAGAAATATTATAACTACTAGGAGGATTCATTATATTATCTAAATATTATAGATAAATTAATACATTTTCATTTTTTTCAATAGTAGCACAATCAATAAATTTATGATATATGTTGTGAATGTTTCCAACAATATATTTTATCATCATTTAAATAATATTCAGCAAAATGATTACACATACAACATTTAATATCAGTTTTTTTATATATAAGTTGATTATTATAATTATTAATTCCAATTGGTTCATTATGAATAATATTTTCGATAATATTAATTATTTTATAACATTTTAAGTTTATATTATTATTTAGAATAGCTTCTTTCTTAATATTATAATTATCTTTTTTTATAATAACTTCCATTCTAAATAATTAATTATAAGTTATTAATTAATTCTAAAATCAATTTTTATCTAATGATATTTAAATAATGTTTGTTATTTAACTAATAATGTTTTTTGTAGATAAATATTATGGTGAATTTGATAAGATCCATTCTTATCAATCTATCATTAATAATATTATTAAATCTTCAAATAATATAGAAAATATATTTAATCCTAAGAAGATTAATAATTTTCAACATTTAATTATATATGGACTGTCCAGTATATGTAAGCAATATATTGTTAATAAAATATTAGAAAAATTATTTGGGAAAAAAACAATTGATCTACAAGATGTTGAATATATGATATCAGGTTATTCTAATATAAAAACAAAAATAACAATTAAACAATCTAAATATCATATTGTTATAGAACCCAATTCAAATGGTTTTGATAAATATTTAATTCAGGAAATTATACAAGAATATGCTAAAACAAATGTATTAAATATTATTAAAGAATATCAGCCATTTAAAATTATAGTAATAAATAAAATAGATAAATTATCATATTATGCACAAGCCGCATTAAGGAGAACTATGGAAAAATATTCTAATACGTGTAAATTTATTCTAATTAATGATCAATTATCAAACATAATTGAACCATTAAGATCTCGTTGTTTATTAGTCAGAGTCCCGTTATTAAATAATGTTGATATTCTAAAGATAATATTAAATATATGTTATAAGGAAAATATTAGTATTAATACAGAAATTTTATCTAAAATTTTATTTAATTCTAATAATAAAATTAATAGGGCTATTTGGTTGCTTAATTTATATAAATATAATATTAATTATAAAGACAACTGGGAAATTATTGTAGATAATATAATTAAAATAATAATCAATCCAAATAATTATACAGCTAAAAAATTATTTGTAATAATAAAAAATATTAGAGAACAGTTCTATATTTTATTTATAACTAATATATCAACATTAAAGATAATAAAAAGTATTATGAATAAATTATTAAAGATAACTACAAATATAAGTTTAAAATATAATATTATAGAATTAACATCATTGTATGAGAATAGATTGCATCAAGGAACACGTCATATTATACACATTGAGTCCTATATAATTAAATTAATTAATATATATTTTAATTTGTATAAAAATAATATATAATAATAAGTAATATGGAATTAGAAGATAATATTATTTTATTACATAGTTATTTATATAGTAAAACATATGATAATAGTCTTATCGATATAGAAAAAATTATATTGGGAAAGATAGGCTTAAATGATATTAAATATTCTATGAATGAGAGTGAGGAGTATAAAAATTTAGTTAATAGTATATTGGAAAATGAATTTAAATTAGATACAATAGATGATACATCTTACATAATTAGATTGGTTAGATATTCAGAGGTGTCCTACAAAACATTTATAAAAATATCATTCTATAAATCAAAAAATGAAATCAATAATTTAAATTCACCAATTAATAATGATTTATTATTCTCCTATTTATTAAGTTCATTAGTTATAAATGACGAGACGCCTCATATTCTTCTACCAATACTAAATATTGATATGAAGGTAGATGATATTAAAGATATTATATTTAATAGTTCTAAATTTGAAAAAATAAAAGAAGATATTGATAATAAATCATTAAGTGATATATGTTGCATACAAGTTAAGGAAAATTATTATTCATTAAAATTATTATCAGATTGTATTAAAAATAATAGTATTAATTATAGGTTATTATTATTTCAATTAATTTACACGTTAGCGAAAATAAATAAATTTTATTATGGTTTTAGACATAATAATCTAACAACAGACTCTGTTTTTCTATATATGAGAGACAATATTAAACCTGAAAGATATTCATTCTTAAATACAATTTATAATGTATCTGCTGAATTTAGTATTAAAATATGTGATTTTGAAAAAGCCTCAATACCTAAATTTTATAATGATAACAATAATACAACAAACGCATTACACGATCTTATAATATTTACAAAAGATTTAATGAACTGTAAAAATCTGGATAATGATACGATAGAGTTCATAGAATCAATAAGCGATTATAATGATTATAAGGATTTATTACATTCAAAATATTTTAAATTATATCATAATATAGATAATAAAATATCTAATAAAAAAATTTCTACAAATATTATAATGCATACACGCAAAATAAAAAAAGAATCAAATAATAAAACTAATACTAGATATATTAAGCAATCTGGCGGAGAAGATAGAATGATAAAAAAACCTTATAGAACAGAAGCAAATACTCCTTATTTATCAAATGATCAAAGAGAAACATATAGTAAGAAGATGGCAGAAGCACCTCCTAAAAGAGAACAACCCCTACTACTAGAACAAAAAATCTACGATACCACTAAAAGAGATGATAAATCTAAATTCCCTCCAACATCCATCCCAGCATATGATGCTGGTGAAATGATTAGCAAAATGTTCCCACATACTCAATACAATCAATCTAATAAGCAAGCGCCTGTACAAAAAATATACAATGTAAATTTAGCAAATCCAGTTGGAGATCATACTACAATTAATAGAATTTACGAGGATGTTCTTCCAGGAACTCCAAATGCATATTCTGCCATATCAGTTTATGAAAGACAAGAATTAGTATCATTCTTGAGAAATATAATGTTAGAAAATGTAGATGGTGAAGAAATGACAATTACAGGAGGTGCTAAATCTATCTTATCCTATATTAAATTATTAGAGATTAATCCCTACACATTACAGAAGAATCCTTATAATGATCTACCATTAGATTTCTTAATATATAGGTCTTCATATCCAGTACGATTTAATGAAAGCACTAGTTCGATTGGTATGGCAAAATCATCTATGGGGATTAATATGAGAATTTATAAAATGTCAATCGGTAGTATGACTTGTCAAAATGTAGCTGATATTAATGCTGATATGTTTGATGTATGGCGTGATCTTAAATATTATAATCAGGTTAAACAACTTGTTGTAAATAAGATAGCTCCTAATTTTATTTGTCCCATTTTATATAAAATTGATTCACAATCAAGAATAGATTGGAGCAAAATCACTTTAATTAAGAATAAAAAGATATCTAATGAGGATATTGTCATGTTAAACTTGAACCAACAAAAAGTAAATAAAAAACATCAAATTCAGGCATCTGAATTATTCAATAGCAATAATAAAATGATTACTGAAAAGAGTAGTGAATATTCTAAGAGTCGATTAGATCTATATAATCGTTTCTTAAGTGAAGGTAAGTTTAAATCACCTGAAATGGCTGAAAAATTCAAACAAAAATACATTACTAATTATGAAGACAATAAATTAGATCTTAATAAAGATAGTGGTAAAGTATTAGTATTATTAACAGAAGCTCCTACTAATAATATAATACAATGGGCAAGTAGTTTGTCAGAGGCATTTGGTACAATTATTAAAATGATATCAACTGGTTATCATACTCACGAAGTATGGTGTAGTGTAATTTTTCAATTAGTATATGCTTTTGCAGTATTACAAAAATTAGAATTATATATTGATAATTTTAGTTTGGAGAATAATGTTTATATAAAAGATTTATTTTATGATTCAAATAATGTAGGGTCTTGGATTTATATAGTTAATAATATTGAATATTATGTTCCAAATTATGGTTATCTTGTATTAATTGATTCTAAATATAATGATATTATTCAAAAATATAATATTTATGGAAAACCAATAACTAGTGATGATAAATTATATAAAATATCAGGTCGTATATATAAAGATTATGATGCTAAAGTTAATTATCAGGATAAGATATTACAACAATTTAAAACTATTATAAATCCTGATAATTTTGGTTATCTATTAAAACAAAAAGGGGGGATGCAAGTAGATGATAAAACAAAAGACTTGTTAAATAAATTATATCTATTGGTTAATACAGAACCAGATATATCTAAATTTATGCAAAAATTATTTACTAATTTTATGCACAATAGATTGGGTACATATTTAATGGTATCTGAGAAAGAAAAAATAATTCAGACACCTCTTAATAATATAACAAAATCTAAACTTATGATTTGGGAAGAGAAGAATAACTTGTATCAATGGGTTGTATTTTTAGGAAATGAAGATGATAATGGCATTACAAAATCTAGAATTTTATGTAATATTAATTCTACAATACAAGAAAAATTAGTATTTACTGGTTCATTATTTAGCTATCCTAATTATGAAGTTATACAAAACCAGTCCAAATTAAATTTACGCTATGATGATAAATATATATTTGAAACCTATAATTTAGGAGATCTATAATATACAAAATTAAATTAATATAAAAAATAATATATTTTTTATATTAATGATGCAGAATAAAGATAAAATAAAATTTAATTATAATGATAGTAATTCGGCTAATTTTTATAATATAAATACGAGCTCAGTTAATTATTTTAATCAAAAAGAAGATACTGTAAAAAAAACTAATTTTGATTATCATCAATTACCCAAAGCTTATTTATGCGATAATAATAAATCAAATGCATTAAGATCGGAATTTATA
>Ga0214921_10001195_pt1 | contig 44921 bp, 47 predicted proteins | sample LL1505_MetaG_FD_177992 | JGI IMG/M metagenome (GOLD analysis project Ga0214921, IMG submission 177992) | Freshwater microbial communities from Lake Lanier, Atlanta, Georgia, United States - LL-1505 | ecosystem: Environmental > Aquatic > Freshwater > Lake | place: USA: Georgia | collected...
AAAATCATTTTAATAAAAACATTACTAGATAATATAAATACATTTTATTACTTCCTGTTGCGCAAAAACCAATCTTACTCTTATCATAGTGTCTAAAATGTTTCGGCACACCAGGGCGGTTCATGTCTTGTTCGTTGTGCATTTTCTTTCCAGTTCTTCATTAGTTGTTCACGTCTGTTTACTGACAATCGACCAAGGGCAATGTCCATCATGGAGTTTTTCTTGGGTGCAGGTATGTTCATTGAATGCTCTTCTGTTGGATTTTCATTTTTTTCACTTTTACCGTTTAATTTTTCGATTACTGTCACTTTATCATGGTTCTCAGGACATGCTGTGTCACTAAGATGATTTTTTTCTTTCTTGTGTTTTTTCTTTGGCTGTTCGAGGGTGACTTCGCGTGTTCTGTTTGCTATCTCGGTTGGTGACTTTTTGTTACTTAAATCAAATGTTGATGAGTGTATTGGATGGTATTTTCTGTGTGTGTGTAGGGATGGTACGACGGGTACGACGACAGACATTAGTATTTGTTGTTTTTTGGATTTTGGTGGCTTGACAAACTTCCTTTGTTGTTTTTTAACCTTTTTGGTATTTATTACTGGGACTAATCTTATCTTGCATTCTTTACAAGTATATGAATTGTTTGATATGGCATTTTCTATGCCTATAATTTTATTTTCTGTATCTAAAGCAGTAGTTGTAGTCATTTTGAAATAATGTTTAAACATTATATTTTGAAAATCATTTTTATCAACATGATCATTTACATCAACAATGTGTTAATAGGGGCTATATAAATGATCGTAACACACAAAATTTGTGTGTTGAAAATTAATCGTCCTAAATTTTTCCATTCGTGATAAAATAAACTGCTTTACACCTTTACCTCGCAAATTACATTTTTATAAATCTCATTTATAAAAACTTAAACTGAAAGAAGGTGTCGTTAAACGAAATATTTACAGGTTCTTTACAGTTTTTGAAGCCTTTTGGAGTCACTTTGAAGCCTTTTGAAGCCAAAGGCGTAAAATAACGTGAAAATTATTAGTTTTAATAAAACTATTAACCTGTAAGTATATTGAATGAAGCCCTATAATATTTTAAACTGCTTTATAGGTTGATATGTTGAAGCCTTTGAAGTCTTTTGAAGCCAGCCGATAAAACAAGTTTAAAAATCTAATTTATTTTAGAATAAATGTATAAATGCGATTTTTGTGAAACTACTTTTAGTAAATCATCTAATTTAAAACTCCATCAACGACGTGCTAGATATTGCTTACAAAAACAAGTATCGACATATAAATGTATATGTTCTTGCGAAGTAGTTGGCATACTTAATTATAATGATCATATTAAACATTGTATTAATTATAAAGCGTTTAGTTTGGAAAAAGAAAACCAAATATTAACAGAGAAATTACGTGAAAAAGAAGAACACATTAAGAAATTAGAGGCTAACATTACCGTCCTTCAGAACAAACTCGAGAATATCGCTCTACAAAGCGTAAAAAGACCAACCGTGTCAAATACAAACAATATCATCACTCTCCAACCACTAACACAAGAATGGTTACAATCACAAGCCTCTTTATTAAATCGCTCACATGTTGAAAAAGGGATTGCTGGTTACGCCTTATTCGCTAAAAACTATTCCTTCAAGGACAGAGTTAAATGTCTTGATTTCTCTAGAAAGAAACTTCAATTCCTTGAAGAAGACGGCACTGTAATTAAAGATAACAAGGGAAATCGAATCTGTAAAATGTTCTTTGATAGCATCAAGAACGAAAACGAAGAGATTGTGGACGAAATTCAAGCAGAGATCCTTAAACAAGTCGCCGAAACTTGTAACCCTGCCGAAACAATGAGTTTATTTGAACGGATGAATGAAATAGTTAAGATTTCTAGAGGGATTAAAAAGGTATCACAAGGAGAGAGTGATGCTCTAAAGGATGACTTTGTTAAAGAGCTATGTAACCTATTAGAAAAGTAGACAATCAGGATCAATAAAATCTGGTTCAACACATCCTACATATTTAAAATGTCAATTCTGAAATGGAAAGCAATATGATTTTATTCGTGAATTGTGTAACTTGTTATAAAACAGGCGATAGTTTTCTTGAGTTTCGTATTATTTCTTTAACATAATTAGACCCTTTTAATCGTCTGGTTTGAATAATATCTCCAATATACGATGTTATAGTTGTTTTAAATGGATGGTCTCTTAATGTATTTGAAACTAAGTCTCTCAACATCATAAAATCAGTCCAGTACTTATTAGGAGTTAATTTTTCTGAGAGTTCAAAATCAATAAGTTTTACACCATTATCAACTGATAATATGAAATTATTTAAATTTGGATCTCCATGTGAAAATCCAAGTTTGTGAAATTTATCTAGGCATTCAATAGTCATATTTATAAGATTTAAAATTTCACCTATATCAGCCGTTTCTAAAATTACCCTATTAACTGTAGTAGATCCAGCGTATTCCATAATTAAAAAAGAATTTTTATGACACTCTAAATATTGTACTATTTGAGGAGATATTTTATATTTTGATGCTTCAACTTGAGTCTTGACTGAATTTATAAGAATTTGCGATGGTTTAACTTTTTTAGCAATATATTTAGTCTTGTTTTCATCTAACGCAATATAAATTTCACCAGTACCGCTTTTTTCACCTATTCGTTGAGTTGTAATAGTATATATTTTGTTACATTCGGTTTCCATGTGTTTTGGACATCTAACCTGGCATTTATCATCGTCTATAGTTATCGTAGTTGGTGATAACGATAAATTATCTAAATCATTTTCATCATCCATTTATTTATCAAATTATTTAAATACAAAATGAACAACGATTGGATTAAGCAACTATAGACCTATAAAAAGGAACCCATATATATGGGTTCCTCATGTAACTAAGAGCAAAGAGAACTTGATAGAATCGGGATAAGACTCAAAAACTATACGAAGAATGGGACCGTAAAGTTGTAGAACGATGGAAGAGAGCATCCAAATGTACCAAATTCACGATATCTTTTATTATTCGTATAACAATTCTAAGGACCTAAATACCATAACGATATGTTTGCTCTTACCACATTAATATTTTCCCCAAACCTAAAACTAAACTGATCGCCTGCTACAAAATTTTGTTCAACAACTGCAGTTGTTGATTGGTCAGCGTTACTTCCAAATCGTGAAAATACACTATAAACTCCATTCTCTGAAGGATTTTGGGGTCGTACGAAATAAAACCACAAGGGTTGAGAACAATACACATAATAATATATTCGTACCCTATATAAACCAGTAACTGGAATAGTTATAGATGTTGGATTACTAATATTCCATACAGTATAAGGAGACCCCATATTATTCGTAGTGATATAAGAAGAAAATGGACTTAAATCTGTATAGGTTAAACTTGGTAAACTAATAAACACATTAGATGAAGTTATAAGACTAAAAATGTTGGTATAACTAGGACCGGTAGGACCGGTAGGACCAGTTCCTTGTGGTCCGGTTGGTCCTAAATCTCCTTGTGGTCCGGTTGGTCCTAAATCTCCTTGCGGACCAGTAGGACCAGTAGGACCAGTAGGACCAGTTGCTCCTGAACCACTTCCTCCACTATTAGAAACTAAATTATTTCTAACATAGTTTAATAGTGTCGGTTCATTACTATATTTATTTACAAAAGACATTTATTAAATATGTTATATTTATATATTTTGATAGTTTTGAAATCTCAATTTCAATGAATCATATATACATTTATATATATCAACAGAACAATTATCTAAAGATAACACTTTTAGTTCTCTTAAGACACATGGTTTATTTTCATTATAAAACGATTGAGAGACATAATAAAATATTTCGTAAAGTACATTATATGACGCCTCCGCTGAGGAACCCGTTTTTTCAATCTTTAGAATATTACCTTTAGTTGTTAATACAAAGTTTTGTAATTGAACGCCTGATGGTGTAGTATATACATCTTGAACTAAAATAGCCATTTTATATTATGTATAATAAATTAAAATATATAAGAAAGTAATAAATAGAAATACAATGGATAATGAATGGGTTATAATAGTAAATAATTTTATAAAGAGAAGTGAATCAAGACCTACACCAAAAAGGAAACGATATATTTGGGTTCCTCGTGTAAATTGTAACGCCGAAGAGCAAAGAGAACTTGATAGAATCGGGGATAAGATGACTCAACAGCAATATGAAGAATGGGACCGTAAAGTTGTAGAACGATGGAAACAAGAACATCCAAACGTGCCAAACTCTCAATATCTTTAAATTTAAATAAGTTATCTGACAGGAGGCAATTCGGTTATCATTGAATAACGAGGTCTTTTACATAAACGATAACAAAGATATACATTTAATATCATAGACAACATTGTAATAGTCAAAACAGCGACTGTAAAAAAGAAACTAACTATAGGAGAATTATTTGTAGGAGGTGACGAGCATAAATTAGTACAATTGTTAACTATTACTGTGTTATTAACCACTTGAACAATCGTATTATTGACCATAATCATGTTATAGTTTAATCGAGCATAACATCTCCAAATAAAATATTCAGTTATGCTGAATTCTCTTCGTCCTATACGTGTAACACCTGCTATTTTAGTAAAAAACATTAGATACTCGGTGTCGTTTTTAACTAAACGAGTAGAATTTTTATTCCAACGATTAACTATATGAATATTAGGATAATATTCATATGAATTGTATTGACTAAGACAATCACCAGTCATGTTTAGTTGGAGATCACATAAGTTATCTCCGCATTTTTGGATCTTGGCATACCCAGAGAGACTAAAATTATATGTTTGAACATAACTATCGTAATTGTTATATAAATATCCAAAGTTTAGGTCGTAATCAAAAGATACAATAATAGGTGAAAATCGTGTAAGGGTATCTTCTATGTTTTCACCAGCTTGAATCATTACAAACAATGCTTGTAATGATATAATTGTAAAGACTCGTGAGATAGACACTCGTGAGATAGACATATTGTTTAAAAGGAATATTTTTATCGTAAAACTTACAGTAAAAATCAATTTAAATAGTCGTGTATCTGTTTTAGCATCTCATCGCAAGTATTCTCTAATAGAAATTGTAAAATAAGCTCCTTTCTATCGTTAGATGTTGAGTGTACTTTTTTATATACATCAGAACGTAAGATAGGGTTACGAAAAATAATATTACATTTAGATTCTCGTGTATTAGCTGAACGCGTATTAGCTGAACGCGTATTAACCTCTTTAGGCTTATCTGACCATAATAAGATATGCTTGGTTTGTTTCTTTTCGTCCATATTATATTTAAATATTATGATACGTTTAAATATTTAATTTATTAATTTACTTAGAAGAGGATAACAGTCTAGTAAATCACTGTTAATATTGGCAGGTTCTATTTTTTGAGAGTTTGCTCTTCTCGTGTAAAAATTAATCCTATTCTTTTTATTTTGAGTTTTCAATGTTTTATTCATGATACTAATCAACTCACGTTGTTTGTTATACATTTCTATTTCTTCGTCTGTTGCTAAACTTTTACCACTACATAATCGTGTAAAATCTTTACACGAAATTAAATACAATGTATCTCTATGTGGAAATCCATCGTTCCACATAATAATATTCGTATTACTCTTTTTGAGTTCAAAATTAAGAATGTGAGTACCATTTATAAGATGAAAGTCTGGAGATTTTTGTCCACCATTAGGTTGCTCTTTATATAGTAATCCTGTTTTAGTACCAGCAATACAAGCATTTTTAAAACCAAAATCCTCTAATATACTTTTCACCTGCTCTGTTTGTTTTATAGAACTATCTTGTGTATTGCCTTTGAGTGTTTTAACAGACCTAATAGAACGCAACTGTTCTACCAAGTTATTTATCCTGGGTGTATTATTCCATATATGGAATAATCTGTTATCAGGAATATTATATCTCTTACTAACAGTTTGTACATATTTTGTTATTTTAGATTCAATAATAGAATTGAACATATGATTCATATTTTACTTCTCGCTATGAGTTTTGATTTTAATTCAATTTTTGAATTAAAAAATTTCTTATACCATTTCTTACTTATCTTTTAGTTTCCTTTTTCTTTATACTCAACTAAATCAGTGTCATCTAAAACAATAGCATCACCTGCGTCAACATCATCCTGGAGTACACGCTGTCTTCGCCCTCTCCATTTCTTTCCCGGATCTGGAACACCCCAGGTTTTAGAAAGGAACTCACAAACATCGTTCTTTGCAGGAACTGTATGACCGGGCAAACTTTCACGATACCAATCTTTAAACAGATTATAAACTTCGGTAAGAGTGATTGAAGCGTTACGATCTTCAATAATCATATCTTCCTCAAATTGTCTATAGATATCATTCTCTCTTCTGTAGTTATTTGTAGCATCTCTAACCTTTTCGGGCTCGATTCTGGGTTTATCCAGAATATCGATTCTATGTTGAATAAGAAGCCATGCAAGTGCTTCAACCATTATGGGAATCTTTTTTGAAAGCTGCTTGTCCATAGGGAATCGTTTTTGTGCCATCTGTTCTTCATAAGTATCAGGAGCCGGATTATCAGGACGACAGAATGTTGATTCGAAAGGAATAACACGTACACGATTCCACACGGCTTTGTCAGCTGCCTTGATCTTAGGCAGACGGTTACACACAAAAATGAGCTTAAACATGGGCTTAATTTCTCTGCCATCTTTACCCCTTTCAAACAAGTCTCTTGCGTAAAAACTATCGTTACCAGACAAGTGTTTGAAAATACCAGTATTAATCATCTCGTCCGCGTCAGGTTCTTCCATAACGACCCATCTCACGCCTCCACCCGCACGAGCTAAATCGGCAAAAGCAGAACCAGCAGAAGGTTTCTTTCCAGTAACCACATTTGTATTTAATTTAATAGCAAGTTTTCCCATCATCATTTCGAAAAAATTTTGAGTAACAGATTTACCATTGTCACCTTCACCAGTCCAGAAAAGAACAATCTTTTCGTGATTACCTCCAACAAAGATATCTGATGATACATCCATAAAATAATCTCTTATAGATTTATCTGGGAAGATCTGTTCAAAGAAACGTAAGACATCTTGAACTTTTTCATCATCGCGACTGTAATTAATGTAATTAATAGGCATATTCTTGGAAAGAAAATCTTCAGGACGACCTGGACGAAACGCATTAGCTTTTAAATCGTACACACCATTCTTAAAAGCGATAAGATAAGGATCTGCGTCTAAACGTTCTCGAAAACGTTCATCGTAAAACACTTCACAGCATTCTCTCATTACGTTATTTTTAAAAGGAGCCGATTTAAGATTAGTAATGATTTTATTAATCTGCTTGATTCTCGTTTGGACAAGACCTTCTTTACCTTTATTTTCATCTTGACAATCACGTAACTCATCATACAACTTTTTTACAGCGTCAGTATATCTACCAATAAGATTACCTGAAGAGATTTTTTCACGTAAATAAGTTCCGTCTTCATTTTGTTCCCATTTATGATTATGAAAATGGAACCAAATCTTATTCGTCACACTAGCACAAACAAACTCATCACTATATTCAGCATATAGCGCTCTGGCAATATCATTATGAGAACCGTCAATTGATTCAGTAATATATCTTTGAACTTGTTCGTCCTTAATTTTTTTATATTCTTCGGGATTGTCAATCTTGGCATAATATTTGAGCGTGCCAATAGTGAGGTTTTGTTTAGTCATTCGTTCCCAATGATAAATACAACCCGACTCGTCGTATTTTTCCTCACATTTGGAAGAGAATTCACACCACAAGTCTAAGCCTTCAGGCTCGCCATCGCTAATGTTATAAAGACACCAACCTATGGTCATCCACTCATTGTAATCTTCTGCTCTATGCGATGAGATGAGAGGAATAAGCTTCTTAGCCAACTTTAAGGATTCTTCATTGGAAATACTCTTTTCACGATTTTTACTCTCCTTTCGCTCTTTTTTCATATTCTCCTTTACAATTGATACTAAACCGCGTTTTAACTCTTTAGTCTGTCGATTGTAAGGGATAATGGAAAGAATGCGAGGAAGATAAAATTCAATTTTGCCATGAATATTAATCAATCTCTCCTTGTTATCAAAAATTTGATAGTTACGAAATGCCTGATCAAGTGTCAGAGTATTTAGATTCGCATCATAGATATTAGTCACCCTATAAGGCTCATGACTTTCACTCTTTCTAGAACCGTAAAGAAGCCAAGGATTTCTACAGCAGCTCTTATCTATAACAACACCAGAGTCTTCCATCCCTAAATTAGAGAAGAGTTTTAACTTGGTAAGTTCTTGTTTTACACGTGGAATGAGTTGAACTTCTTGGTCCATTTTGTTAAGAAAAAGAAAAGGGAAATGAAGATGAAACCCGTGTTTGAAATAAACAACATCGCCTCTCGACTGTTGATACATTTTCTTTTCCAAAGCTACACAGGTTAAATCTGTCTCGTTACAATCATTAACAATTTGACGAAGAGTTGATTGATAAATTTGGATTACAGTTTGAAGTTGTTCTTGTGTATAAAGTTCATCTGAAATCTCATCTTTACTATCGTCGTCCTTGATTTTCAAATCAACATCGACTAAAACTGGAAGGTATGTTTGTGATTTTTCGGCAATACCGATGGCTACTGTTGGGGTATCTGTAATCATATTACAATAAAGATTCCAAAATTCTTCGAGTGTTTGTCTGTTGAATTGAAACTTGCCTTTCGGCGCAATCATAGAGACGTGTGTATGAAACACACCCTCATTATAATTCGATTTTAATATCTTCTTCAATTGTTCAATCATCTTTCCTTTACTTATATTTACTAATTTAAAAATATCATTTTAATAATTTCAGACTTGTGATAGAGTATCCTGAATACAGTTAAAAAATTAATTTAAAACCGTTGACAGTATATATAAACAGAAATGTCTAACTGTAATTGTAATTGCCATAATAAGAGCGATGATTCTAAGGAATTAGAGATTGTCGAACCTATCTGCGATTCCGAATTCCAAAAAGTGGAAGAGACTAACAATGAAAAAGAACAAGATAAAACCGATTGTTGTGAACCAAAATGCGAACCAAATTGTGATGAGGAAGAGAGTGAGGAAGAGAGTGAGGAAGAGAGTGAGGAAGAGAGTGAGGAAGAGAGTGAGGAAGATGCGTATAGAGTAAATGTAAATTCTTACATTTACGTAGTATCGCTTGATGGTTATCCTCAATTTTACAATAAAACCAGAGACGATGCTTTGCGTCAAGGATTTCAGCTACTCGAGTGTATGCCTAAATATCTTCAATATGAATACTTTACTGAATTAGAAGATTGCGAAGGTGGTCTAAGATTGTCTCGTAGTTATAGATATAAATGGTTTATGATTAATTATACACAACCCGATTATACGATTGAAATTACACGAATCCCTCAAGTTTCGTTTGTTTAATATATTAGATTCAAATCTAATATATTAATTAAAGACAATATTAATTATAATAAAATGTCACAATCAAGTGAAAATAAATCAGCGACCCACGAATCTACATTAACAACTCCATCTGATAGAAATCCAGAAATTAAATTCTCACTCGATACATCAGCTCCTCCGCTTACTAATGAAGAAACTGTATTGGCAATGAAAGCTCTAAATAATGATTCATACGTCAAGACATTTCCTCAGGTAGAGAGACGTTTTGCCGACCCTCCGCTATCACTTCAAACATTCGGTTTATTTAGCTTTATCCCTGCCAAGGGTGCTACTCCAAATGAACAAGGAATCTACGGCTTTGCCAAGTTAAGAGGTAATTATGCTAGTGAAATTGAAGCAAATGAAGCAGCCGAGCGTATTATTCGCAATGTTGATTCTTATCACCAAATCTATCATACATATGTTGGTAGACCTTTTCCATTGACCTGTACCTCTGATTTTTCTAAAGAAGTAAATCGTGTCGATTTACAAAAAGATATGGCTGCTTCGATCAGCGATGATATCAGAAAGAAGCGTGAAAAGGAACAACGTGATATTGAGGAAATCAAGAATCGTGAAAAGGAACTCCTCGCAGATGTTCAAAAGAAAGAAGAGGATAAGGAAGATTTTTACACTACTCTTCGTGTAAAGAAGGCTCAGCTTACTTGGACTTATATTGAGACTGAGAAAAAGCTACAGCAAATGGCTGGTTTAATTGCAAAAGCTAGACACGAAATTGAAGAGTTAGACTCTAAAGATTCATCTCTTAAAGATACTTATTATAATAAGTATCTAGAAGCCAGAAAGCAAGCAGGTTTAAATGCAGACAAAATTACAGCTTCTAATAATTTTATGAGATATATGGTAGAAGATGTTACCCTTCCTGAAGTGGATAAGGTTTACAATGAAATGTACGGTTCTAAACATTGGGATTATTAATTTATACTTTATTATATAAATGGATGATTCTCCAGATAAAAGAGGAGTTTATAAAAAACCTGTTTATTACGGTTTAATACATGTAATGTTTGGAATCGTATCTGTAAAATATTATCCAGTAGGTATATTCTTTATAGCTTATCAATTATTACAACTAATTATTAATAAACGATTTTTTCTTTTCCAATTAAAGGTAAGTAAAGGAAATAATTTATATCATACAATATGTAAGCTCTGTGAATTTTTTATAGGAATACTAATTGGACTTTTTATATATAGGTAATTATAATACGATAATCGTATTATAAAATAAATTTATTTACATTCGGAACAATTACCAAAACACAACTGATACATTAGATATGCTATTGAAATAATTGTAATTATAACACTAACCCAAAAGATAATTGAACGCTTCTTTTTGTTTTGAGTTAAATTCTCTGATGATTTAGCAGCACCAGCACCGGCCAATGCCGCAACTCCTGCGACGCAAGCACCGCAAAATGGTTCTTTTGTCTCTTCAAGTTTATCCTTTTCCATTTATTATATTATCTTATTTCTTTTTTTATCTTTCATACCTTCATTATTAATGACTGGCAACCATTTGTTATAAGCAGTCTCAAATTCATCCAAATCTTTGATCCACATTTCTTTTTCATTAGTCTCGAGTAATGAATTATACTCTCTTTGTCGACTATCAATATCGCTTTGGAGCTTGTCTATCTTTTCAGCTGTAATGCTTCCAATTTGAAGTTGTAATAGGTAATCGTATTTATCATCGATCTTGTCGTATTTTCGTTCTTCCAAATCAGAGACTAAATCATCGGTCTTTCTGCTTAATCTTCCACGTTCTTCAAATAGTTTAACTTCTCCATCTCTAACTTCTATAAGAAATCTCTTTTTGTTTCCCAAGATCTTGAGCTCTTTTCTCAAACTTTCAAGTTGTCCATTTCTTCTTAGAGTATAAAATTTGTATCTAACTTGACAAAACTGATCAATGATTTCTTGAGGCGAATCGCATTTTTTAAGTCTTCCCTCATCGGTAAAAACAACCATATTTGAAGTTCTAATTGGTTTACAAAGTTTAAGACTAATCGGATCGCACTTCATTTCACCTTCAGTAATAGTAAAATCGATATCTTTTGGAGTAGAATGATCCTTATAGTTTTGAATCTTTTTCTCTTCTCTCAAGTCTTCTAAACTCTCTTTAAATGCACTAGTCCATAATCCTACTGGAAGTTCTGTTACGTGAATAAGTTTCTTTTCGCCCTTTTTCTCTTCAGTCATTTTTCCCCAAGAAGTGAATTTACCATCGCCTTCACTTGTCATTTCGCCTTTTTGTCCTCTATACCAAGGTTTAATTTCAGAAAGAAGAGATATCGATATATTTTCATCAACTTCAAATCCTTTACAGCCGTTATCTAACCATTCCTTGATACAAGATATTAAATCGAGTGGGTTGTAACAGGGAATGTTTGAACTCCATCCGGTACCAATACCAAGAGTTCCATTTACAAGAATCATTGGAATAATTGGTACATAGAACCGTGGTTCAACTTTATCACCGTCATCTTCTATATAATCGAGTAGATTATCATCTTCTTCTCTAAAAATGTATCTAGTCATAGCATCTAGTTTAGTCCAAATATAACGTCCGGCTGCAGCGTCTTTTCCACCTTCAGTACGCGATCCAAATTGCCCATCTCTAAAAAGAAGTGGAATATTATTACTACCTACATATGCGTCTGCCATTCCGGTCATTGTTAATTCTAGATTCTTTTCACCATGATGATAAGCTGCTTTTTCAGAGACCGAACCAGCCAACTGAGCTACTTTAATCGTTGAACCACTATAATTTAGTTTTCTCAAGAATGTTACATATAAAACTTTACGCTGACTTTCTTTTAAACCATCCATGATATTTGGAATGCTTCGTTTACAATCGTCAATTGAAAATTTGACAACTTCAGTATTAATATAATCTGAAAATGTAATGGTTTGTTTCTCCTCTTTACTACCAGTCCATTTTAATACACGAACTGAAGGGTCGTGTTTTTCCAGCCATTCTTTTCTTAGGTCCGCGAACTTGGTATTGAATACCTTATTCATATTCTCACTTGTATGTTCATCTTCTTTAAAAAGAACTAATTTTTGACCAAATGTCTCAGCTACATCCTCTTCATTAGAAGAACCTAGACCCTTGTAATATTTCTTATTTATTTTTTTCCCTTCCATATTCTTTACGTATTGTCGATACTCGTGTTCGTCATAAAAGAGTTTATCAGTCTTTCCTTGGTATACACGAACTATAGGTGTTTGCATTGCCGTGATATATGACACGGATCGTTTTAATAATGAAGGAAATAGAGAATGAAACATGTTTTGAATTAGTCCAGAAATATGAAGTCCATCCGTATCAGCATCTGTAATTATAAGGACGCGACCGTATCTTAATTTGCGCCAATTTTCATCGCTAACATAATCTAATCCATATTGAATTCCTAATGCTTTGATAATATCAGAGATTACATTATTTTTAGAGATAGAAAGAGGTGTAGCATTTCGACAGTTTAAGCACTTGCCACGAAGTGCGTAAATACCAAACCAATCACGTCCCTTCTTTCCGAATGCGCCACGTTGAATACCCCAAGAGGCATATGTTTTAGCAGACAATCCTTCTACTAAAATTAAAGTACATTCGTGAGATTTAGAAGTGCCTTCATTATTAGCAGGTTCGAGACCTTCAACCTTTTCATGACCACGTTTCTTTCTTTCGGCCTTTTTCAACACAACCATCTCTTTGGCTCTAATTAGATCTTCCAAAGTGCTCATTACACTCCATTTAGAGATATTAGAGATATGAGATTTTTTTATTTCAGCGATAATATGAGGAGCCTCTAATCGTGTTTTAGATTGACTATCAAATTCGGGCTTCTTTACAGTTGCGACAACGAATAGTCTAAAGTATTTTTTCACGTCTGAAATAGTAATCTGAGGTTTCTTACTCTTGTTTAGTTTATCGATAATTGGACGGAATATTGCTTCACTCCACGAGTCGATATGCGTACCTCCAAGTGGTGTATAGACACCATTAGCAAAAGAAATGGTTTGAAAATCGCCACTTGAAGGGGTGAGAACTACTTCACAATCAGTTGTTTTTATAGTTATACGTTCCTCTGTACTGCCATATAACGAAGCATATGAAGCTAAATCGTTTATCGGTATCTGAACATTATTTAAAAACACTGGAACTTTGGTAATCATCGCACAATCAACAGCAAAACGATAATATAAACTCAAGATATCATCTGTGTAACCCTTGATACCGAATTGTTTAAAATCTGGGGTAAATGATACTTTAGTATATCTTTTGGTTTTACTGTTGCTTTTAACAATGGGTTCAGATACGACCCTCATATTATTTTTCCAAGTTTGAGAAAAAGTCTTTTTATTATCGGGGTCTCCACCTTCTACTTGAAACATTGTTGAAAATACCGAACAAAGCTTAACACCTAATCCGTTACGACCTGAAATATCCTCTCTGTCCTCTTCGTCATCGTAATTTGAAGAGGTCAAGAGGTGTCCAAAGATCATGGTGTGATTATAACATTTCTCATCTTCGTGTATCTCTATAGGAATGATTTCACCGTCATTAAAAAATACAGTCTCTCCGGTCTCCTTGTTTATATCAATGGTGATTTTTTTGACCTTATTTTTGCCTTGTTTACTTCTGGCTACGTTATCGATAATGTTAGAAAGTGGTTCGATAAAGATACGGAGCAGTGCAGGAGAAACGGTGATTGCTTTTTTTTCGATTTTAAACGATTCATTGTCTACAACCACAAATTCCTCGACCTTTCTCGTCTTTGTTGAACCAACATACATATCTGGACGGTCAAGAATGTGACTAATAGGATCCTTCTTAATATATGTTTGCTTCTTCTTTTCAGACATTTTTAAAGTTAGTGAATAGTTTGTAATTTTAAAATCATTTTAATTTTATAATAAATGTCGAATAATATCACTGTTAAAAATATAGTTGGGCCGGAATGTTTATACAAAATGGAGAGGGACGATATATTAATTTATATTTTTGGAGAGATTCATCATCCTTACAACACTTGTTTACAATGTAAGGATGATGAATCTGGTAATTATATAAGAACCCCTCTATTTATTAGTAAATAATAATACAATACTTGTATTATTAAAAATGATTACATCTCGAGTAGAGCTGTAAAACAGTCTTTATCTGCTATTTTATAAGCCAGAACTTTAATTTCGTAATCTATAGAAGTTCCATTCACAACTTTATATTTTTTAATATTATCGGTACTATAGTAAATATAGACAGAATAATCAATGTTAAGATTTTGATTCGTACCTTCTCTAATATTTTTATGTTTAGTTACCCATTCATTAGCAATTTGAATTGCCGAATTTAGAGTCTGTGCATTTTGAGCAATACAAACTTTTACTGAAACTAGATCGTTCAAGAAGAAATACGGAGTTTGAAGTTCAAATTGAGGTGAATCGTAGAGCATAGTTTTTAAATCTTTATTGTTATTCCACATTTGGACTGTATGTTTGCCATGAAGAAGGATTTGTTCTGGACGGATTTCTAAATCAGTTATATCAATATAGTAATCTGGAATAGTTTGATTTGTTTTATACTCACGTACACCTTTCTCATTACGTAAACATGCGAGCTTCAACATATATCTAAGTCTGTTAGAAATTTCACCTGAAACTCTTAACCTCTTATCTTTAATCAGTACACTATCTTCTAGTGAAAATTTGTTTTTAGGAATAGAGTTATATGTAACTGGATCTGATAATCTAAAATTTGTTGATATAAAATTATCAATCTCGACATCATTCATCTCTCTGTCTATAATGTAATTTGAAAATAACCACATAGCATAACAGCGAAGATATCGAGCAACGCGTTTATTCTTGTTATATTTTTCTAATGCTGATTCGGCATCTTTATATTGATTTACAGAATACTTGACACTTGTAAGCGGTTCTTCATAATCTATAGGAATTGAGATTTTGATACCATTTCCCATAACAGAATTAATTTGTACTAGTTGTTTCTCTTCCACACATTGTGATTCTATCGCAAGACCGTTGCTATTTAAAAAGTCGAGTACGACTTTTATATCACTTCTAATAATTACCATTTGCTCTTCTTCTAAAAATACATTCAGTGGAGGGATTGGAGATGTTAACAAGGTTAATCTATTCTTTTTAAAGTCTATATTGATACGTCGAGTTTTTCCATAACAATCTATGAATTGAGATAAGACGTTTATTTTTGGGAAAACAAGTCTTGATATTAATTTACTGCTAACATAAAACTCGTTTCTGGTATTGAACATTGTTTCGATAGACTTTCTCACTCGATTATTTGTGCTAAAATTAATATCCATCGTTTTTTCTTTACTCTTCTTATTCCATCTACCAATCACCTCGCACTGTGGAAAAGCACCAGCTGAGAACTCTGTACCAATGTTTTCATAAACAAAAACTGATCGGGTGTAATTATTAACATATTGGTAATATCCCTCTCTATTCCTAGGAATAATTAAACCATCGTCATTGAATAAATAGATATAACATTTAAAATAGTGCTCCAACAATTGAACATAGAGTCTTGGATCAAAATAACTTTTCCCTTCAGTTATATCCTTTTTAATTTGAGGAATAGTTGCATCATATCTACATTGTTTTGTTAAAGGAATAAGATTTTCCGAAGCTACAAACTTGCGAAGTGTTTCATCTACTTTTTCTTGAACCTCGTTCACATTTAACTCGCTGTTTAATGCTAATATTATCGCATTTACAAAACTGTAAGGACTATCTTTGCTATTCGTAGCACCAATTCTATTGTATTCTATATCTGAGTTATTTTCAAGTCTACCAAATAGTAATTCTAAAGGCTCTGGAAGATTACCGAATTTTTTGAATTCAAGAATCTTGCCGGTTTTAATAATGTTTTGTTGCTCTGATACTGCATGCGCGCGTCTTCTTTTCTTTTTTGTATCAAAACAACAGGGTACTTCTTCACCGCTTGAAGCAATAGTATCAAGAATTTTGTATTGAGTCTTTATAAGTTTTCCATTTTCATCTTTTTGTACACCACATGCATAAACTCTGTCAACCCCTCTTTTTAAATCTTTAAAGGTAAACGTTTTAATGTCTTCTTTTGAATCTTCCATAAGTAAATTGTAAACTGTTTCTTTGTTTTCAGATGTAATTTCAATTGGTTGTCTAAATTTTTGACATTTTCTTGTATAGCCTTTTTTGAATGGGAATTTACCTTTAACTTCCGCCACATCTGCAATCTTTCTCCTCTCGTCAAATGTGGGTATATACTTTTTATAAAAGGCAATTATATTATTCTTTTTTGTTTGATATACGGAAAATAATTTAGACAGTGTCTTTTTGAATGATTGAATACAACTAACATTCTTACCTTTCACACTAACTCTTATATAATCGGAACCGATTTTAAATCCTCTATCTTTAATTTCCGGATCATTTACCATGGCAATCTTTTGTGTTATAGAAGATGCCACATGCCCTAAAGGAGACTCGTAATGGATGTAAAGCCATGGTTGTTTTTCATCTGTTTTCTTTTTCGTAGCTTTTAAACTTTCATCAGAGTTTAATAATAGAGAGAATTGTTCGTCATTCATAATTAGATCAGATAACACATAAATGTTAATAAAGGTGTTTGGAAAATAAAAAACACCTTGCGTTTTAACTATTTCAATCTTCTCTAATGTGTTATATTGAAGACTCTTGATAATTATATTCTGAAAGACCTCTTCAGTAATGTAATATTTTGTATCTGTAACCAATACGGTCTCGCATATTACCTTGTCATTTTGAACTCGAACAAATACATCTATGTATTCTGGTACATTATTATCTTTACAATTAATTTTAAGAATTATATCTTCGCTACTATCATCTAATTTCCATTCTTTGGGAAGTGTAAACTGTTTCAATATCTTAAAATAACTACCGCAAGAAGCGAATGGTACGATATCGGTAAGAATAATATTGTTAAACACGTCCAGTATAGGTCTTTTGGGACCTAAAGTTATTCTTACACTCTTACGTTTTTCAAAAAACGATGTACTTTCTATATCTTTTTCTTCTGTAAGTTTTCTAATTATATTCAAATACTCTTGTTCTTTTTGACCAAGATTAAATATACGTTCCTTAATTTTATTATAAAGGTCGAGCTGTGTTTGCCAAAAAGCCCCCATGTCAACTTCTTTTTCTGGTCTAATAATGTCATGCCATTCTCTCAGGATAATATCTAACACTGTACCACTTACTTGCGATTTAAAATCTTCAGGTACATCTTTTACTGAAAACTCTACTTTTTCCAAAGTCCATATCGGCCATACATCTGTTTCATAATTTAAATTAACTTTAACATTATCAAGTTCTTTTTGGAGTTGTATAAAAGGTACTTGTTTTTCATCATGAGCCATAAAAATTATCTTGTCATATATATTTTCAATGTTGTATTCCTTTTTCTCTGGGAAATCATCTGGAAAGATCAAGTATTGTGGCAGGGTTTCGAACTCTGCTGCTATTCTGTTTTTTAACGTCTCACTTGTATCAAACGTGCTATCATAAGTAATCCTTTTTCCATTAACTACTATACTCATTTATTTTACAATGATAATAAAAATGTTTAAACAATCTTTTGTTTAAACATTTAAGCAAGAAGAGAAGTGGCGAAAGTTTTTAAAGAGCTCAAATCTCTGCCACCATTATGAACAGCTTTAAATTTACCATCTTTACTGAAACCGGCAAAAGCGGGAATACCGTTAATACCGTGTTTATTCATTAAAACAGAACCAGCTTTTCTGTCACTTTCAGAATCACCATCGATTTGTACGGTATAGACATTTACGAGGTTTTGCGTTTCTTGGGGGAGTAATTGAAATGTTGGTTTGGCAGTGGTACAATGAGGGCAGTAGTTACCTTGTAACATAACTATTGAAGGTTTGCCATTGGTATGGGAGAGATCGCCGTTGGGAGTTACATCGCTCGCTTCGAGATAAGGAATATCAACTAAAAGTTTGGACATTTTTTATTTAATAGATTTTTTTAAATCAAACTTCTAATTAAATTCATCACTTCAAAACGAAAAATACAATCATCGTACATTTTAACTTCTGGTAACGTAAATGTGTTTTTGAATTTATCAGGATAGATGTCGCTCATGCTATAATAACGAATCTTAACATTACCAAAATTGGCAAGATAACATTCTAGCTCTTTAAAGATTGATTCACTGTATTGTTTCCATTTGGAAATATAGAATAGATTTACCTTTTGTCCTGTAGAAATCATAGTTTTGAAATTTTGAAAACGTTTAAGATATAAAAGGTATAATTCCATTTTCGAACATCGTTCAGGAAATACGAGACCGTAATAAAAATCAAAACAGAAATCATATACCACTCTAGTTATATCATTTGTAGAGAATAACCTTTTGACAAATTCCAAGATTACTAAAGGTGTAAGCCCTTGTACAACTCCGAAAGGACTCTTGTAATCATTTAAAGCTTCTGCCACATATTCCGTCTCTCCTATAGAAATATTATGAACCTTTTCCTTTTCTGTATAAAGAGAATTAATACAAATAAGTTCATCATCTTTTTTTGTTTCATCTTTTACTGGAATAGCAGTTCTATCGTATTGAATGTCAGAATCATGCCCGTTATATAAAGGCGAGAATACTATTCTAGGAATCGCGTAGTATACATTTATAGAATCTGCCAGTGATTGAACTATGGTATCAATTGCATATTCTAAACCGTTCTGGCTGATATGTTTAATTATGATTTGAGCTCCTGTTTTTGACACCAAGTATCCAAATAATCCGCCAAATGAATGCTCTACTGATTCCTTAATATTTCTTCTTATTAAACATTGGTTGTGGTCGTTAATCTCTGCTTTTTTAGTAGAATGTCCGAGAAGACAGAAACCCCATTCTTTATCTCTTAATTCCGCAAGAATAGTATTAAATCTTTCGTTAAAATTAGGATCAAATGTTACATCATCTTCAAATATCAGATATGCATCTTTATCAGAGTTGGCTAGTTGTTCAAATAATTTAAGATGCGACAGAGTACAACCAACTAAACCACATTCTTTATTTTTAAATACATTACTTATAGATAAGATTTGTTTACCGTCTACACCTAGAAAACGTTTATAATTTAAGAATAGCTCGGATGAATTTATTTTAAAAGAACGGAATCGATCGGGTCTTCGCTCTAGATTTATTACATATGTTTCGATATTACTACTTATTTTATTATGGTTAACATCGTCTAGACAGACCGCTCCAGTTGTTGTTTTAGTAAATTGATCCTCGTTGTTTAATTTATAAGCGTTCACTTTTGTCTCATCGTTACGTTCAGTAGTCAGTCTCCCGATATGTATACTGTAAACTCCGTTCAAAAAAGCTGAAATGAAACCGTGATTGAAATAACGATTACTATATTCACTTTCAAAATGAGGAGCTATATCGTTAAATAACCCTATTTTATCTAACACGGTTTTCTTTAGAAGAGAAGGACGGAATGAAAAATGTTTCCAATAAGCGCAATGAAGTCCTTTTCCGTGAGTTTTGAAAAATGTTTCATAGTCATTTTCAGAAGCGCAATATTCATGTATAAGGTAATCTGTACCACCTGTAGTCTTCTTTTTTATACCTCCAATTATATTTTGACTTATAGTCTCGATATAATTTTTATTTATTAAACATTGTCCAATATTCGGCGATTGAGATAAAACATCTAAACATAGAGATATGTAAGGTTGTTTACTAATAAACTCCCAATCGTCTTCCATATGAAAGATGAATGGTGTATCTACAAGTTCTCTAATCATATTCATACTTTTAGGATGCCCTTTCTCTGACTCATTCTTGAAATAGAAATCAAAGAATGGATAACGTTTCTTCATTTTTTTACGATCTTCATCTGAAGAATTATCATCAATACATAGCCATCGATCGATAAGATGACAATCAGTACAACATTCAAGGAACGAGTCGATAGTTCTTTGAAATAAGTCATATCTTTTACATGTTGTAATAGTAAGAGTGATTACTGGGAATTTCACGGGTTGTCGATTAATAATATTATTCATATTTAACTTATTAAAATGATTTTTTAAACTAAATCTATGGGAGAAAAAATATATCAAAATGAATCAAATTATTAAGTCAATCGAATATACTATTAATCAAGCTATTGAGCAATTCATTGATTGCGTTGCTCAAAAGTACGATAACGTTGACAAGAATGAATTGAAGAGAATCTGGTCCGATATGAACAATTTTAACGAATCCAAGATGTCTATGAAGGTTCCAACAAAGGCGACTGTAACGAAAGAGAACAAAAAGGATACAGATGATGACGAAGAAGAAGAACTCAATAAAAGTGTAAAGAGTTCTAAAACAACTACCAAAAGCGTGAAGGTAGAAGCAAAGAAACTCGAAACAAAGAAAACCGAACCCAAAAAGAAACTCGTCTCCAAGGATGAAGATAGCGATTCGGATAGTGACGATGACAATGAAGAAAAAGAAGTCGAGAAAACTAAGGGATGTCCTTATGTTGCTTCAAAAGGAAAGAAGGCAGGTGCTCCTTGCGGCGTAATGCCTAAAAACGGAAGTGTTTATTGTTCATCTCATAAGAAATACGAAGGTGTTGTTAAGAAAGAATCAAAAAGCAAGCCTAGAATAAGTTCTAAATCTAGTGCTAAGAGCGCCAAAACAGCAATTACTACAGCTACAGCAATTACTACAGCTACAGCAATTACTACAGCTACAGCAGCACCTACTACCGGCAATCGTGTATTTAGAAAGGATAAGCAGAGCGGACTCATGTATCACCAAGATACCAAGCTTGTAATTAAATCGGCTACTGAAAAAGTGATTATCGGCAAGCTTGTAAATAGTAAATTGGAGAAACTCACCGATGACGATACTGAAACTTGCAAACAATGGGGTTTCAAATTTGAAAAGGAAGAAACCAACACGATTCCTCACGAGAAGGAGGAAGTTAAGAAAGATGACAACGAAGACTCCAAACCAATTAAGAAAGCCCACAAGCCAGTACCTAAAAAGGAGGAAGTTAAGAAAGTTGAAGATGATGATCATGATGATGACAACGAAGACTCCAAACCAATTAAGAAAGCCCACAAGCCAGTACCTAAAAAGGAGGAAGTTAAGAAAGTTGAAGATGACGATGACGACGATGATAAACAAATGACGTCGTTGTTACAAAAAGTAAAAAATCAACCGATTGATAAACAAATCATTCAAAAGGCTCTCTTGGGAACTTCTACCAAAGGAGCGATTCCTACCGTAATTGAAAAGAGTCTCGAAGATGAAATCGATGAAGCACTTGATAATGATTTGGAAGACGAAATGTAAGATATTTTAAAGAAAATGAATAAATATAAAATGTCAACCCCTGAACTAAAAAACAAAATCGATGCTTTAAAACAAGATATGTATTCAAATATTATCAAACCTCGTCAAATAAATGGAGATAAATTACAACCATCTCATATCTCGTTATTTAAATACCCATACTTTTACACCATCCCTCCGATTGTATTATTTTGTTTACTGTTATTGTGGAGACCGAAATTTATGTATCAAAGCAAAGATGTCAAAGGAATAAATGTCGATAAATTTTCATTTAAGCGTTTTTTCTATACATGGATTGTACTTTCTGTGTTTGTATGTGGACTCTTGTTTGCTAAAAACTCTGGTTTGTTACGTTTACCAAACTTATTTTCGAGATAAATCTTATAAAGATTTCTTTATAAGATTAACGTCGCTGCGCTAAATACATATTCTTTACGATAAAATAAGCTATCATAAATAAGACAGCTTTAACTATAGAAAGCGAATATGTAGATGTTGATGTATACGGGTAGTATGTTTTAACTATGTTATCTATTTGGGGCATCGATAGTATAAAAAATAGTATACCTACGACAAAAACATCCTTTAAACCATAAAAAAGCTTTTCAAATGCAGTATAGTTTTCTTTAAATAGTGAATTGACAATTTGTATTTCAGTATCGGTAGGGGTATTCTGATCAAACGGCAACTGATTTATTTCATCCGAGAACTTTGACATTTTGTCATTTTAAGATGTTATTTTAAATAGATTAAAAATGTCATTGAGTATTTCTAAACTACAACAATTAATTGCCGCCAACAACTTTCAAATCAGAAATTACTTTACAGAAAACAAGTGCTGTTTCTATATAGATGTGTTTGACCAGAAAGCACACGAGAACTTTATGATTTATATTCCATGTAAATATAATATCGAGACCGATGGGTATGAAATGACATATCTTCATGTTCAAGATTACGATAATATAACAAATCAATACGTAGGAGGTGATAAGCAGAATCTGGAAAAGGTATATGGTGATATGAAGATTGAATTACTAAATATGTCAGGTGACATCGAAAAACAAATGGAGAATAGATATAAACGTGAGATTTCTTTTCCGGACGTGCCTAAAGAGGATGTTATAGAACTCCGTTCGATTTATAGACAATTGAAGCGTTTAAAGTATACAGTCGAAAATATTAAACATAAGATTGGTATCTCGTATAAAAATTATATTTGTAGCATTCGAAGAAATGGTATGATTGATTGCTATCATATAAAAAAGTTTCCACAAATCCAACATAGAAAGCTCTTTGTAATTGTCGATCTCGAAACATTTTTTGAAAAGAATGAAAATCTTTTAAACGAGATCAAGATTGTACGAACAAGTATTCATTCAGTGTTAGGTAAAACACAATCTACTAATATAAATATTATTAAATCTCTTATAGCGAATAGTGATCTTAATAGCATTTCGTCATTTTTTGAAAACAAAAGATATGTATACGATATCATGTTGTCCGATTTAGAACAAATGGCCAAAGATATATCTATAAAAGAAAATGAAAAGTTGATAGAATTAAAACAAGCACAAGCCTCTTCCGCTAACTATAACAATCTTCAGACCGATATAAATAGAGTTAATCGACTAGCTCAGTTACAAAAAGAAGCCGAGAAGATACTATCTTTAAAAGCCGATATACTTCAAAACATTGATATAATTAGGGATAAGAAAGAGAACACAATGTTAATAATAGATAAGATCGTGTTTGACAACACTGTAATGTATGATTGTATTATTAAAAATTTCTCCAAACTAAGAGAATTTTATAAATAATTTTCTCGTAACATAATAAAGATGTATACATATGACAAGAACGCCAATAAAAATAAGGTAGAAGTCTCTAAAGATAAGGTTGAGGTCAAGGAGAATTTTATGGACGAAAAAGATAGTTTACTAGTTAAAATATTAAAGATCGTCGTTTTGGTTTTGTTATTAGCAATCGTCGCATTGGCTATTTATATGGTTGTGATGAAAAACAGACAGGAAATGTCAACTTTGGATGTAGGTCTCACGTCAGCACCTACGCTTACTAGCGCACCAAGTGCGTAAATTTTTTCCTTTTTTTCTTTTGATATATAAATGAATAGAATTAAAGATATAGTAAGTGGTCCTGCCGGTGTTGTATATAAAAAACTTTCCAATATCAAAAAGGAAAGATATAGAGAAGAAGAAAAAATAAGTATGATAAGTATAATTTTATCTATTATGATTGGCGTTGGTGCTATCTACTTAAGTTGGACATGTAATAGTTTAAAAGGTGAAAATACTGTACTGAAAATAATTTACGCTTTCTTTGCATTTTTATTTGCACCTATCTATATTGTTCTTTATATTTTAATGGTTAGACCTTGCGTTTGTATATCACAAGTACAATCAACCCAACCAACAATATAACTTTTTATATTAAACTAATTAATATAAAAATGAAAAGAGGGTTTAAAATAAAAAATAGAATTAAATATGAATATAGATAATGAATTGGTAATATATACAGATGGCTCGTGTTCTCCTAATCCAGGAAAAGGTGGCTGGGCATTTATTGCTTTATTAGATGGATACGAGTTTCATGTTAATGGTAAAAACGATTGGACTACAAATAATGTAATGGAGATGACCGCCGTGATCGAGGCTTTAAAAGAATTTTCAACCCAAAAGAGATTCAAGATATTTAGCGATAGTCAATATGTAATTAATTGTGCTACCGGAAAATGGAAACGCAACAAGAATATAGATTTATGGGCTGAATACGATTTATACTCTAAAGGAAAGATGGTAACCTTTCAATGGGTTAAAGGACATAATGGTGATCACTACAATGAATTAGTTGACAAATTGGCTAAAAATTAAAAATTTTTTATTTTATCTAATAAATGTCTGAATATTCAAACAATGCATCTTCGAGTTCCGCCTGTTCTTATGCCCCTCTTGGTAACTACAATGGTGGTTACTCTATGAACGGTGTCCCTTTCCAAGGTAGAGTATCTGCCGGTGCTTACATTGTGCCTAACTATGGTTCTGTGAGCTACGATATGTTGACTAACCAAACCCCTAACTGCTCTGGCTACTTTGATGTCCAATCTGCTTATGGCGCTGACGCTGGCAATTGCCAAACTGATTATTCAAGCTCTGCTTGCGCTGCTGGTAGCGAACAAACCGCTGCCGCTATGAGAGCTGCCAGACGCTCCTAGATAAATAATTAAACTAATTAATAATTTTTAAAAATTATTAATTTGTCTTACATACGGCTGGTGTTTTGAATCTGAGCTTTAGATTTTCGTTGATGAAATTTATCATAATGACTCCAAGGTTTATCATATTTTGTACCTTCGATAAAAAAGTATTCACTGTTATGTCTAATCAACATCATAATACAAATGAGAGAGAGTATTAGGAAAAATAAATCAATATACATTTATTAAATTGAAAAATAATTCTTATACATATGTCAATTTTAATATATAATGTCGAGCTTTACTGAGAAACATATATGGAACTTATTTAACGCATATCGTAAAGATGTATCACTTGTTCAAAATCAAATAGCGTCCTTTAATGATTTTGTGAATTTCGGTATGCAAGAGATTATTGACCAAGAAGCGTTTATCTCTCTTCCAAATTATACTCTCAAGTTTGACCAAATTACACTGTCCCCTCCTCAGGTTATCGAAGAAGACCGTAGCCTAAATATTATCTATCCCATGAATGCACGACAAAGAGAAATGAATTACGATTCTGCTATCTTATGTAACATTACTGAAACGCATATTAATGACGACGGAAAGAAGGAGGTAAATCGGCACACACGTATTGTTGTCGGTCGTTTACCAATTATGCTTGGTTCTTCTGTTTGTAATCTCAGTAAATTAAACGAAAATGAACGTATCAAGGCCGGTGAATGTCCAAACGATTACGGTGGCTATTTTATTATTAAAGGGAATGAGCGCGTCCTAGTTTCCCAATTGCGAGCTGTTTACAATCATGTGTTTGTGCTAAAGCAAAAACAAGGGTCAAAATATAAATGGATAGCCGAGACTCGTTCAATGTCTGATGAAACCGGTCATTCAGTTCTTTTACAGTCTATGATTGGAAACGATGATCGTAGCGTGGATTTCTCACTCCCCTATATCAAAGAGCCTATTCCAGTGGGAATTGTTTTTAAAGCTCTTGGATTTACCGATGATGAGACGATTAATTTTATCGGTTTAGACACTGAACGAGCTTACAAGTACTTGCGATTTATCAGACGTGACTCTTATCGATGTGAAACTAGAGAAGATGCGTTAAAGTATATTAGCAAGTTTTCAATGCACATTATTACCGAAAATAAAGAGATTGATTATGCTAAACAAGTCATCGAAGGCGAGATGTTACCTCATCTCGGTATTTGTAGTAGTAATGTTGAAAAAGCTTGTTTCCTTGGAAGAATGATTAAAAAACTCATCATGACTCATATCGGTGAACGTTCTGAAGATGATCGAGATAATTACGCGAATAAGAGAATTGAATCTGCTGGAATGTTGATGTATGATATCTTTCGTAATTTATTCAAAAAATATATCCAATTTATCAAGGGGGTAATTGAGAAACGCAAACAGCGTCCAGATGCTCTTTCAATTATCTCGCGTATCAAAAACATAACCAAGGGATTCCATCAATGCCTAGCTACTGGTAATTGGGGCGTTCAAAAGAATGCTTCTTATGTGAGAACGGGTGTATCGCAAATTTTAGACCGAATGACTTATTGTTCTACTCTATCGCATCTCCGAAGAGTTTTAATTCCTACGGGCAAAGATGGAAAGAATGTTGCGATGAGACAGCTACATTCATCTAGTTTTGGGTTTGTATGTCCGTGTGAATGTTTTGACCCTTCAACGCCCATTCTGCTTTGGGATGGTAGTGTTAAAAGAGCGGACGAGATTGTAGTGGGAGATTATTTAATTGATGATAGCGGAAACAAGACACGTGTAAAGAGTACGTGTTCAGGCGTAAAAGAGATGTATGAAATTATTCATGATGATCATAATTTTGAAAATTATACAGTTACCGATAATCATATCCTCACACTTAAAGCATCACTACATAAAACTATGAGTTACAATGAAAAATTAAAAGTTATTGAAGTTGCTCGATTGACTGGCAACGCAAAATATGAATATATATCATTCAATGATCTAGAAGATGCAGAAAAATATAAAAACAGTATTGATGACAATGATATTGTAGATATCACGATTACAGACTATCTGTCTTTACCTAAAACCGAACAAAAAACTTTTAAAATGTTCAAATCTGCTTGTGTAAATTGGCCTGAAAAGAAAACTGAGCAAGATCCTTATGAATTTGGCTTGGGTGTAAAAGATTTTATTCCATATGACTACATTGTAAACAGTCGAGAAGTGAGAACTCGACTGTTAGATGCTATTATTAGTGTACATGGAAAACATTGTTCTATTTTCGTCAATCTTCCTAATCATATCAAAAACCTACCAGTACTAATCAGATCTTTAGGATTTCCTTTATATGAGAAGGATGACAAAATTATTCTAGTAAAATCACACAAGCCACATATATGCGATTTTGAACTTGTTAAAAAACCTATAAGTCCTTTTGTTGGATGGCAATTGGAAGGGACTGGTAGATTTTTACTAAGAGATTTTACGGTTACACATAATACGCCTGAGGGTCAGAAAATTGGTGTTGTAATGAATCTAGCTCTTACTGCCAAAATTACCAAGAAAGTGCCCAAGGTATTGGTTAAAAATATCTTGTCAAAGTGTAAAAATATTATTCACATTGACGATGAGAAATTCCCTTTAAACGCAATCAAGAACTTAACCCCTGTATTCTTAAATGGCAGTATTATCGGCTTCTCTAGTGACCCAGAAGATACGATGAGCGAGATTAAAAAGAAACGTGATTGTGGTTTATTAGATAGTGAACTTTCTATATCTTATGATATGGTGGACGATGATATAAGAATTTACTGTGACGAAGGACGTTTCTGTAGACCGCTACTTGCGCTAAAAGATAATCAATTACTAATCAAGGGTTCAGACTCTTACAATTGGACCGATTTAGTAAAGAAGGGGGTTATCAGATATGTAGATGCGGCTGAAATTGAAAATTCAGTTATTGCTATGGATAGCGATATGCTCAAAATACAATATAACGATTTTTGTGAAATCCATCCTTGTGCGATGCTCGGAATTATGGCTGCATTAATTCCATTTGCCGATCACAGTCAATCACCGCGCAATTGTTACCAGTCATCAATGGGAAAACAAGCTTTAGGAATCCCTATTTTATCTCACAATCTCAGAACCGATACTATACTTCACGTTTTACACTATCCTCAACGACCTTTAGTATGTACTAAATTTGCTGATATTTTTAAAATTAACGAGATGCCTTCTGGTATTAATGCTATTGTAGCTATAGCTTGCTATTCGGGTTATAACCAAGAAGATAGTGTAATGATGAACCTATCCGCCATTCAACGCGGTTTATTTTGTTTAACCTCTTATCATTCTATTGATTGTTGTGAAAAGAAGAGAGATGCTTATAGTTTTGAAGAAATTTGTCTGCCCCCGAAAAATACTGGTAAGGAAGGAGAGATTGGACATTTTAAACGTAAGAATGCTAATTATTCCCTTCTCGATGAACACGGTGTTGTAAGACCGAGAGAACGTTTTGAAGACGGAAGATGGGTTGGAACTGCTACTACTGTAAAAAAGGGTGATGTAATTATTGGAAAAGTCGTTTCAACTACAAACAAGGCCGGTGAAGAGACCAAGGTTGACGCGAGTGTCGTTATTCAACCCGGTGAAGAAGGTGTTATTGATAGAGTTTTTACTCTAACCACTCCAAATGGTTATAAACTTGTCAAGATTGTTATCAGAGTAACTAGAGAACCCACTCTTGGTGATAAACTTGCTAGTCGTGCGGCTCAAAAAGGCACAGTGGGAATGATTTACCGACAAGAAGATATGCCCTTTACTTGTTCCGGTATCTGTCCCGATATTATTATCAATCCTTGTTGTATTCCTAGTCGTATGACTATCAATCAACTTATTGAATGTGCTCTAGGTAAAGAATGTACATTCACAGGTGAGTATGGAGATGCTACCCCTTTCACGAGTACAAGTGTGAATGCGGCTGATAAGTTAGTGTCTAGAATTGAAAAGACAATGGGTGAATATGGGTTTCAGGCGCAGGGATGGGAGCGTATGTATAATGGAATGACTGGTGATATGATTGAATCAAGAATATTTATTGGTCCGACATACTATCAGAGATTGAAACATATGGTTGATGATAAAATGCACGCAAGAGCACAGGGTCATGTAACGATGTTGACCAGACAGCCTCTTGAGGGAAGAAGCAGAGATGGAGGTCTTAGATTTGGTATAAAATTGCCAAAGTGGCATGTAATAATGCTGCTAGTCTACAGTACAGTAGGCAACACAATCAAATTCAGGGGAACCCCTAAAGCACTATATACAAACCTTAAAGGGAAACTTTTGAGGGGCCTCGGGGAAAACTCGAGGGTTGTTATAATTATAGTGATTGGGCAATCCTGAGCCAAGGTTCTAAAAAATTTGCTGTTAGTTAAAATTGAATTAAATTACAAGTACTTATATAGATATAAAAATAATGTCAGTTACTTGGGTAAAACATCCAGAATTAAATCTACTAATATCGTCAAATGGAAGTATTAAAAATAACAAAGGAATTATATTAAAAGAACGTTTAGATCTTCACGATTACAAAATAATAAAATTCGAAGGAATGTCTTATAGAGTACACCGATTAGTTGCCCAATCATTTATTGAAAATGTTAGAAATTGTCCAGAAGTAAATCATAAAGATGGCAATAGAGGGAATAATAATATTGAGAATTTAGAATGGTGTACTCATTTTGAAAATATAAAAAAAGCATATACTGAAACCAAATCTGTTAATGTACACAGTTTTCCAGTTATACAATACGATCTTAATGGTAATCAAATTAGCGAATGGAAATCGATTACCGAAGCTGCTCAAAATATAGGCGTCGATAGAACAACGATTTCTAGAGTTTTACGAGGTAAAAATAAAACGGCCGGTGGATACATATGGAAATACGTGCAAGAAGTCCCTAATAATTGTAGTATCATTACTCAATGTGAAGCTGTTTCTCAAAAAAATCGACATCTTGGATTGAAAGTTATCCAGATCAAAGAAGATGGAACAGAAATTATTTGGGATAGTGTTAGAAAAGCATCTACGGCACTGAATATATCTCCAAACGCAATTCAAAGCGCGTTGAAAGGTATAACAAATACATGTAAAGGTTGTAAATGGAAGTATCAAGACGAAAATAGATGCTTTTCTAAAGAAATTATCACCCCGAGTAATTCTGTTTCAATACCTGGGTTTTCTAGGTATACAGCAACAAAAGATGGAAAGATCTATAACATATCCACTGGAAGAGAACTCAAACCAACAAGAGATCGCAATTCGGCATTAAGTGTTCATATAACAGATGATAATGGTAAACGCAAAGCGTGTTTTATACATAGATTAGTAGTTTTAACATTTATAAAACCAGTTATTGAAAGATATAGAGTTTTACATATTAACAAAGATCTGACAGATAATAGGTTAGAGAATTTAACTATACAGCAAATTTCATGAACAAGGTGCAGAGACTAGATGGTTGTGGGCTTGAGAGAATTTAAAATTCTTAAATAGCTTAAAGTATAGTCCGGATACGACAGGGTAAAACCTGGTCCTGAAAAGGATTTGTGATTAAGGTCGTTATACTCCTGTACTGAAAGGGTATACGAGCGAGATTGCGAACTGTTTTATCAAACAGTCTCGTATCATGGAGATGGAACGCGATTGTATGATTGCTCATGGCAACTCTGCGATGTTGAAAGAGAGGTTGTTTTTGGTATCTGACCCATTTCAAATTTCAGTATGTCGTGGTTGTGGCGTGGTAACTAACAAAACAGATGAATGTCAAGCTTGTAAAACAAATACTGTTGCGTCGTGTAACTTCCCTTATGCTTCAAAATTGTTACATCAAGAACTTACAGCAATGGGGTTAAAGATGACGATTAGACCTGATGATAAATAAGGTTGGGTAAGTAAACGTGTAAGTAGTAAACGTGTAAGTAGTAAACGTATGTTATTATTTTAAATTTAAAATAATAACCTTTCTATATAACATTAATCCTATTAATCGAGGAGTAAATAATTTCTAACCAATAGTAGCAATCCTAGATATATTCAGCCAGTTCAACAACCTATTTCACAATCAATTCAACAACCCGTGTATCCGCAGCCTTCCCCTTTAGTATATTCTCAATACAATGCGGTATCATCCGGACCGCTCCCTACCGTAACTTATACACCCACTTCACTACAATCATCATTTGTTCCCCTTAATAGTAATTACAAATAAAATAAACAAATGTCTTATGCTTTAATTTTATATTGTAAATAATATAAAATTTTATTCTTTGTTTATACCATCTATGACGTTTTCTCTTACCATCTCTGGAGAACCCAACCATCCCATACCCATTAAACATAAATCATCGTTTATGTTTATAGCGGAATAATTTATTGTTATTTGGTTGTTTTCTCCTCTGACAAATACATCAGTTCTTCCACGGATAAATTTTTCTTCTGTGTGACAGCCTTTAGGACAAACTTTATTCTTACCATCGAAAGATTGTCTATGACACGAATTACAATAATAACATGCTATTTTACAATTATCTTTGTCGTGAGGTTTTGCGTTATCCATTCTATCTATACTAAATTGATAACAACAATAGGCTGTCCAATTTTCCGTTAATACTGGCTCTTTACAAAACCAACATTTAAACGATTGTGTTTTTAACATGTTCACCACATCTTCATATTTTAAATTGCCTTTTCTATTAAAAAGTGTCATGTCAGAGAGTAAACAGGTTCGTATTTTCTTTTTAATATTTTGAGTTTCACTTTCTCTATAATTAGGTTTATGTTTTTCTATTTTTGGTTTGGTTCTTTCACGTATAAATCTAATATATTCTTTTTTTATCGGATACACATTGTTATTATCATATACATAATACAACGCGTGTTTTCCTCTATCAGATACAAATTTTATCAATATATTACCATTCATATCAAGACATGTATGACTGATATTAAACTGTTTACAAAAATTTTGAATTACAGTTGGAGTTATATTTATATTATCTTCATTTTCGAGTTTGGTATTATTGTTCTGAAAAAGATATTCATCTATATATTTAACATTTATAGTTTCATTTGTTAAGTATTCAGAGAACGCTAATTTATAAAATAATTCACTTGTGAAACGTTTCGCAATTCTTTGTTGAGAGTTAAAATAATTTATTAGATATCTAATGAATCCATTGTTGGATTCGCTTTCATTAAGCTTTTCGTTTAAAGTTACAAATTCTTTCATTATAACCTTTATATTAAACTACAATCTTTAAAATGAAAACTTAACATTAATTTCTATATCCAAAAATATAAAAATGTCTTTCCCAATAAGATGCTTTACATGTAATAAGATTATCGGTGCTTATGAACAGCGCTATAATAAGATGATTGAAGAAGGTAATAATCCCAAAATTGTATTTGAAAAGCTCGGAATCAATAGATATTGCTGTAGAAGAATGTTTCTTGGTCACGTAAATATTGGAGATAAAATAATGTCTTTTCCGAAAAATGTTTGTAAAGAGTAAAGAATGAGCACAGATACATCATTTCCACTTGAAACCGGTATTAAATCTAATCTTTCTATTCGAGGTTGTGAAAAATCCCCTTTTTACAATAGTTACAATTATGCAGTATTAGGAAGTATACAAGGACCGCTAGAAGAGAATTTTGGCGGATTAAAATATAAACAAGATTTAACTTGTCCAGCGATTTCCATGATTAACCCTGGTGTATTAAATAGTAAAAGAGATAAATTTTTTAAACCTACAGATGATGGTAAAGGTTATACTACAAATGATCCACGACAATTTGATGCGGCCAGAGCGATTCGAATTGTCACAGATGAAGTTCCGATAAATGGTAAAGTATTTCTCAAAGATATATATACAAATAACGATACCAGAAGCTATAATTATCACAATAACGCATATGAAAATATAAACGATGGTCAAATCTCTTATTATGTTGATAGGAGTATTCAAGGACCATTCTTTAAACCTGTTTATTCTCAAACTGGAGAAGAGACAGCTGTAATCTTTCAAGATCCTATGGGGGCTATGAAACCCGAATATAATAGAAAATTAAACTATCAGAATCTTTATCAACCTAATTGCGGTTTTAGAGCCATACAGGATTCACAATTTTTTAGAGAAGATTTAATGTCTCTACAACAACGCAAACACAATCAAGAAAAATGGTCTGCTCGTTGGGAGCAAGAATACTAAAGTAAAAAGTAGAGTATTATTAATTATTTTTATAATTAATAATATATTCATTTATCTTATTACTTTGCCCGAACCTACAGGTCTCATTGAATTCGGGAATAAGCGTTTCTGCCAATGTTGAGCATTAATCTTTCTAGTTAGACGTTGCTGCAAGTCGTCTCTAAAGTTTACCGAGTTATCTAACCAACTATTGTTGGCAATAACACGAGGGTCACGTTCCACAACTTCACGATCGACATTAAGATGATCAATCTTGCTTCTTGTAATATAATTTTGCATTCTTACAGAATTTACATCATCGTAAATGAAACGAGTTTGACCGGTCATTGGTTCAAGATACGAACGATAAGAAGTACCATAGCCGTAAAATCTAGGATCGTATACATTATCGTAATTTGGATAGTCTTCTTTTTCCTCTTCTGGTCCATTATCTCCCACAATCTTATAATCGTGACCAGTATACATGGTTCCATATGCGTTTGAACGTTTAGTTGTAGGTTCAAATTGTTGAGTAAATGATATACCTATATTAGCATTTATAGGCTCAGCAATCTCGTTAATACTATAATTTCCCGGAGTAATAGTTTGAGTAAATATGTTCTTATTATAATCTACAGAATTTGTAGTTCTATAACAATTACCGAATGGAATGTTTGAAGGTAAATTATAATTTACATTTGTCTTGTCATATCCACAACTTTCATTAATCATTCCTGGATAAGTTTGAACAGATTCATATTCTTGAGGACCATTATATCCTTCTACTACGTCAGCAGAGTTAACTGGTAATGTAGGAATAGGAGTAGTAGTGACTACGGGTCTGGGAGCTACTAATTTAGGGTCTGATCTTATATCTTGCCAATTTTCAGTAACCGAGACAGGTAAAGTAGGAATAGGAGTAGTTGTAACCACGGGTCTGGGTGCTACTATTTGATCATGAGTATATTTTTCTGGATATTTGGAACTTTCGACATAACCAGATTGGAAAACTTCCTCATGAACAGGTGCTTTATTTATAATTGAAATAGTAGCTGTATCATTTTGTTTCCATGAATCTAAATCGTAAGCAGGAGGAGGGATAACTGGTCGAACTTTAGTAGCTGGATGAGCATCTAGAACATTCTTTACTGCCAATCTTTGATTTAAACTGAGTTTATTCGTACTTTGAACATCTTCTACACTCACCTGGTCATCGCAGAAAGGAATAGTTTCACCACTTGGGAAATCTGTAATTGTCTCTTCTTGAGTATTAATTGTTTCTGTTTTGTCATACATTTCATTACCTTTACGTTTATAAAATAATGTTATTAATAGGATAGAAACGCATACGAATAGCAAGCTGTATTGAACATCAAACAACCAAAGAATTACACCGCAAAATAAAATAAGTCGTATGATTGAAATAAATCGATCTTGAAATGAACCTTTTGGAATTAACTGTAACGATTGAAATAGTTTGTTCCACATTTATAATTATAAAAATGATTTTATTCTGTATTACTATTTTTATTATAAAATGTCGAATCACAAACCCGCTATTAATGGTATTAATGTAAATAAGAATAACCCTTCTGATATTCCAGAGAATACGACAAAGATCGACGATTTAGAGATTATTAAAAAAACTAATGTGATCTCATTCTTGGATGAATCCAAGAAAAACAGAAGATGTTTAGTCTCTATGATTGACTTTAATACAAAAAGAGAACTTGATACTAAACGAAAATATAAATGTTTTTGGCATAAAGATTATATTCCAGAAGACTATAGACCCATTGGCTGTCCTATCAGATTCATTCCTTCGAAAGCAGTAAAGACTTATCATTCAGAAATAAGCAAGGAAACGTATACTATTGTTGAAAATATTCCATATAAAAAGAGCACTTGCGATAAACGTATAACATTTGAAGATAGAGGTTATTACGAGACAGATGGAGTTTTTTGTTCATTTAACTGTTGTATGGCTTTCATTCAAGAACCCGAAAATAGAATTAATCCACTGTATCGTTATTCAGAGATGTTACTCTTAAAAATGTATACTGATATTTTTGACGAAGAAGCACCTTATATTATTCCAGCGGGTCATTGGAGAATTTTAGAAGAGTTTGGAGGAACAAAAACAATTGAAGAGTATATGAAATCATTTAACAAGATTAAATATGAAGATCATGGAATCTTGATTTGTACGTCTATTTACAGGTTATATGAAGACCAAATCAAGATATAATTAATAATTGATATTAAATTGCATAGTAGCAGGACGTCTGTAACGAAGTTTAATAGGTGGTGTTTGTGTTAAATTGTGTGGATTAAAATCACCGTATAATTGTACCCAGGCTGATAGTTTTTCATTTTCATTTCGCATACCATATTCATTTCGAATATGGTCTGTTAGCACTTCTATAGTTTGGTCAATCATACTCTGAACCATATTTGCTTGTTCGTCATTTGGTACAACGTATCTTGAATAGATATCACCGACATTAGGTCTAAAATTTTGGTAAATACCATCCATAACCTTGGCTATTTGAGCAGCCGGTACTAGATAACTCTTTCCTTTCTCTCTTGTCAACTCTTTTACTTTTTTCTGAATAGTGTTAATTGTTTCCTGTGAATAATATTTTTTGGTACAATCATTATTTTCACTCCAACCAGCATAACGAAGATAGTTATAGTCGCCTACAGGAGCTCCTTGTGTCTCATAACTCATTTATTGTTATGATATATTATTTAAAATGAAAGATTTTAATTAGAAAATGGAACTACAATACTCGGTATTAATTTTTAGTAAATACTCTGATCCATGTATAAAATTATTTGATTTTATAACCCAAAATAAGATTGATACATCAGAAATCAAGTTATATAGTCTATGTATTGATAACCAAAAATTAAGATATCGTATCTTGGCTGATAAAAAAATCGATATTAATATTGTTCCCTCTATCCTTTCTGTTTATTCAGGAGGAGCGGTAAAAAAATACGACGGTCAACAGGCATTCGCTTGGATAGAATCAAAACTTGAACAACCTCAGCAAGTGTCTGTACAACCACAACCTATACAAGTACAACCTATTCAAGAACAACCTCAGCAAGTGTCTGTACAACCACAACCTATTCAACAAGCTGGAATAATGAAATCCAAACAAACACACACTTCTATAGATGATATCCCTTATGAGGATGATAATGACGAAGAAAAGGAAGAAAAGGAAGAAAAAGAGATAGTTTTAGGAGAACCTATAGATGAACCTATTATCGAAAAACCGAAAAAACAAAAAGGGAGAACTAGTAAACAAACAGGTGATATTAAATCAAAAGCAGATGAACTAGCAAGAGGAAGAGATATCATGGATAAGGAAATGAACAAGTCTCTTAAACGCAAGTAATGATAGTAAATAATATTAAATTATATTTAATATTATTTTAAATTAAATGGATAAGAGAAAGAGACATTTTATCTTAGACTTGGATCAAACAGTCATATCATCTGAAAAACCTTCAAAGAAATGGAATGAAACGACTCTTAAAAAGTTTGGCAAAGGAAACAGTCATAATATGGATAATATTTATACAGTAGTTGAACGTCCTCATTTACAAGAGTTTCTAGACTTTCTTTTCAAGAACTTTCAAGTATCTGTTTGGACAGCTGCCACTAAAGATTATGCGCTGTTTATTATTGATAGAGTAATTTTAAAAGACCCAAAAAGAAGTCTTAATTTTATGTTATTTGATTATCATTGTGATAGATCAAAACGAGGAATTAAAGACCTATCTTTGCTTTGGAGAGACAATTTGCCTTTCACAGAACACAATTGTGTTATATTAGATGACAACCTGGGTGTTTATAGGGCACAACCTAATAATTGTATAAGAGCACCTCCGTTTTACTTCTTAGAACAAGAGGCTGAAAACGATACATTTCTTAAAGAGTTAATTAAATGCTTAAAAGGTAAACAAGATGCCAAAGCTATAAATAAAAAGTTTAAGGAGCTACTTTAGATTTACAAGCGTTTGATATGTTTCTAAAGCAGTGATAATAGTGCCGTTTTTTGAATAGTCTAAATGTTTTGATTTAGGTAATAGAGTAATCTGAATAGGTAATTTTTCAACTGTATATACGTATTGAGCATCGTCCTTATATTGTAATGTTATTTTATAATTAAGCTCGGGCAGTCTTCTAGGATTATATGTATGTATACCTACTTGTTCAGAAGAATATTCTATCTCTGGAAAAGTGCGAGTTTGAAGCGAATCCCAACTTAATTCGGAGAGACGTTTCTTTTGACCCAACATTTCACCATCTTCTCTTACGAATGCGATTAGATATCGTTTTTCGATACCTAACATACTATAAATCTCGACCATATACATACTATAATTATTTATATCCTTTTTAATCTTGGTTAACTCTGGATTTTCAAAATATCTTACAAATAAGGGGCATACCGCATCTTTTCTAAAATCATGTTCACTTTCGAGTGAAATACCATATGAAGCCATTTTTTATATTTGGAATATTTTTTTATATTTGGTTTGATAAAATGGAATTGATACTATTAAATATATTAATCTTGATCATGATTATACTAGCAATAACGCATAAAAGACCTGATGAACATGTATGTGTTCGAGATAATTTTGAGTTGATAAAAGATGAATGCGGTTTGTATCCGCTTCAAGGTTTAGGTCCTGATTACGGTTCAAAAGCAGAAGAAGGAGAATGTACTCGTTTTGTTAGAGCACCATAAAATATCTTTTAGATAAATAAACATGTCATTCCGTTTGTACGATTGTGCTAAACGCATCAAAAAATTAACTCAAGATACAGAGACTTTTATTGGTAAACAAAAATTAACCTTTTATAAAAAATCATCACGTAAAAAATTCAATATAGATGATTATGACCCTGTAGAAAATAACATTTTTGCTTTTGACGGCGAAAGATGGGTTTTAAAAGATATAGAATCTTTAATATCTCAAAAGATAACAGAGCTGACAACGACTCTTTCTAGTGAACTAAGAGGGGAGAAGGGAGAACGTGGATTACGTGGTTTGACCGGATTACAAGGTGAATCCGGTCAAACAGGTCCAACAGGTCCAATGGGACCTAGAGGATTTAAAGGTGAAACTGGAGAGAAACCTTATATTGTAAATGATGAACAAGAGAGTGTTTTAATAGGTATGGAAAATAAAAATATTGGTAAATCATCTGTTTATATTGGTGTAAAATGTGGAGAGAATGATAAGAGTAATGAAAATGTTTATATTGGGTACAAAACTGGTCAGGTTGAAAGTGGTGGTTTAAATACATTTATAGGTTCGGAAGCTGGTAAATTTTCAAGTGGTACTCAAAATACTTATATAGGAGATAGCGTTTGTGCTATGACTGGATCAGCTGGTAGTTATAATGCATTTTTGGGTGCTGAATCTGGTTTTAAAAATACAAGTGGATTCGGTAATGTTTTTATGGGTGCGGTTTCTGGTGCTTCAAATACAGAAGGTTCGAAAAATGTGTTCATCGGACAAGCAGCTGGTCATTCAAATGAAACTGGTACAAGTAATGTATTTATTGGAGCTACTTCTGGAATTAATAATATAGGTGGTAACAATTGTATCTGTATAGGTGATGGTTCCGATACAGCAGGAGATTCACCAGTAAATCAAATTGTTATCGGAAGCGGAGTTGTTTCATTTGGCAATGATACATTAACATTTCCTAGTAATCTCCGTGCATTTTCAAATGGTACAGAAGTAAACTTTTCTAATTCAGGAGGTGGCTGTCTATATCCAGTTGCTTCTTCATTGAAATGGAAAACTAATATTGAAGATATAAAAACAAAGGTGGATACATCTCAGTTGTATAAACTTCGTCCAGTTACTTATAATTCTAAAAAAGATCATGATGAAACTAAAGAAACTCAGATAGGTCTAATTGCCGAAGAGGTAAACGAGTTATTCCCTCATTTAGTACCCAAAGACGATTCCGGACAACCTGCAAGTGTGAGATATTCACTTCTTAGCGTCTTGTTACTTGAAGAAATGAAAAAACTAAAGAACAATATGGAAAGCGAAATCAACGATATTAAAAGTAAAATTAATATTATATTAAATAAAAATGAGTGAAAGAAGCAATCCGTGTGCTAATAAAGCCTCTACAGGTTGTGAAGGAATTGTTTCGCAAAGAGGGAATATATTTTGTAATAATTGTATTGAATCTCAAAAAGTTATTAATCGTTCTAAATCTGAAATGGATATAGTTGGCGGGGGTAAATTAACAAAATTAGAAACACAGTTTAAAGAGCTAAGCGAATGGCTCCTTTTAGAACACGAACAATTAAAGGAAGAAAAGGATAGTCTTAGAGCTGAAAATGTTAAATTACAATCTAAAATTTATAATAATATATATATTTCTTTAGAAGAATTGAAGAATTGTAAAGATAACGAGAGCGAAAGTAAACTAAATAATGTTGTTAGGGAACTCACTTCAGTTCGGGAGGAACTCGCTTCAGTTAAAGAAGAGAATGTAGCTTTGCGAATCCAAAATGAGTCTTTACGAGCGAATCACGACTCGTTAAAAGCCCATAACGAATGCTTAAAATCACATGAAGAATCTTTGAGAGATGAACTAGGTATTGTAAGAAGAGAGAACTTGAGCGCTAAAGAACTATTAGTTATTTCACAGGAAGAACTTGAAAAAGTAACCGAAGACCGTGATAAAATGAACGAAGAGCTCATAAGTACAAAATATGAAATGAATGTTATTAGAAATAAGTTAGACGATATAGTTCATAATTTAAACAAAGATCTAGAAGAAAAACATGCCCAACTCACTACCGTTCGTGAAGAACTCACTACCGTTCGTGAAGAACTCACTACCGTTCGTGAAGAACTCACTACCGTTCGTGAAGAACTCGACAAGACCGACAATAACTATGCTGAAACTCGTATAGAACTGGCTACTGCAAAATGCGAACTAGATACTCGAACACATGAAATTGCTAATATAAAAGACGAGTTTAAAACAAAAAGCGAATATGAATCATTAAAGGAAAAAATAGAAATGTTGAGCAAAGAAAAAAGCGATAACACCATTTATATAATACAGTTAGAAAAAGAAAACACAAAGCTATACGAGATGATAAATGTATCAAAAACGGAGAACGAAAAACTATTCCAAGAATCTGAATTCTACCGTCTTAAAATTGAACAGTTAAAAACAATATGATGTAATCTAAAAACTTTAAATTATTTATTTAAATGGAGAGTAATCACAACGTTCAGGAAAAAATTTATGAATATTATGATAAGAATTTGAATTCTAAATGGAGCGATTGGTTAGAGATGGAACGACTATTCAAACATCAAGGGAGACAGGGGATTACAGGAATTATGAAAGTCAAGGAAGAACCCAGTGTTAAATACGTTTTTAAAATTTCAAGATACATTGATCATTTAATACCTCACGAGTCAAATGTTATGAGTGATTTAAATGATATTAGTGATTTCTGTCCTCATTTTCCTCGTTTTCTCGGTATGTTTTCTTGTTTTATAGACCCTACAAAAGATAAAAGAGCTAATCCATTTGAATACATATCCAGGTATCGTATCGAAAAGGAATGTCTATTAATGGAATACATAGATAATGCTAAAAAATTTTATGATTACATTCTTACTTCGTCTGTACAAGAAAATGCACTCTACTCTATTATCAAACAAACATTAGCAGGGGTTTTGATAGCTCAAAACATCAAACATTTTACTCATTACGATTTACATTCAAATAATATATTAGTAAAAAATTGTAACCCAGATTTAGTATTCTTTTATATTATAGATGAAGAGACCCAGTTTTGTATTCCTACTAGAGGGTATTGTCCTGTTATTATCGATTTTGGTTTTTCATATTCAAAAGGTTTAGAGCATAAACCTCTCTATCCCACGTTAGAACATACAGAACTGGGTTATTGGAGCAATCGATTTGATTTAATATCCGACTGTAAAAGGTTCCTTGTTTCCACTTCAAAACAGATACACGGAGTTAGAAAGTCTATAAATAGTAAAAAGCTAAGGAATATATGTAAAAATAATTATGGTAGACTTTCTATCGATTGGAAATCTGGATGGGATGATAAAGATAAAGAATGTGTCCTAAAAGAGATATCAAATAAATTTCAAGAAACATTTAAACAATCAAAGCTGTTCAAAAAGAATGATTTAGACTGTCTTGGAATGATTCAAAGTTTGATTACATTACCATTAACCGAACAAAAACAGGGTAATGCCGATATAGCATTATCAACGTTTATAAATGAATTTATCAAGATAGAAAACGAGATATCAAACCCGATACTGTGTTTATATATTTTAAAAGGAATTATCGGTGCTGCCAAAGAAATTGAATGGGACTATATCAAAGGAGGAGAAGAAAGAGCTAATTCTATCTCTTATTTTCGGTTCTCTGTACTTGAACGTATTAATACAGTAGCTGACTTTTGTTCCCCTAAAAATATTAATTATGAAAAGATGTTATGTGGATTGTTTTTGTTTAAAAATTCAATGGAAGGTATGATTTATGATACGATTCAGAATGACAGTGAAGATGAGCTTATAAATAATGTACCTCTTCAATCGATTGAAGAGGTAATGACAGCTATTGATGTAAATATTAAAGAAGATTATGTTTATACAAAAGACACTCAGTTTTTTATTATTGATGCACCAAATCAGGTATGTTATCCTTATAAAAATAAACTAAAGGATATCGATTTAGAATTGTTAAACAAAGCTGAAGATAAGGGAAAACAGCTATATAAGATTATCATTTAAATAAAAATTTTTATTTAAATGATTCCTACTTCAATTAAAAAATGTTTCACGATAAAAGTCGTTTTTTAAAGACACCTCTGTATAATGGCGCGTTGATAAAAACTAGAACAGTTAGAGATGATAATCCTTTATTTCACTCTGTTTTACATTGTTGCTCGGAAAAGTATATCAAATCAAGCTTTAACAAAAGAGTAGATATAGTCTCTGAATTGAATGAAAAGTTAATTAAACAGATGTGGAAGGAAACAATTGATCATACTTTACAGTTGACAATTTTTAATTCTGTAATTACAGAATTACAGTCCAAACCTGGTTATGATTTCTTTTCACACAAGAGTATTAAAAAAGTTGTACTAAACAAGATTGATAATATGACAAACAGTGAGAGTTTTCAAATTATGAGAGAATCTTTATATGAATATATTGATAATCTATTATCAAAAGCTAAAGTAGATAAAGATTCATACTTGACTTCACTCATAGAGACCATAGACAAGACTATTAGTGATGTCAAGTATGATTATTATAAAAACTTTTTCAAACATAAACGTGAAGAAATGCATAATTTGGTTTACGATGATAAAACTATAAGATTGATCGAGGATCAGTTTAAAGTTGATATTTATTTTCTAACCAAAGAAGGGTTGCCGCTAAATAAAAAAAATAACAATAGATATAAAAAGGGCATTGTTTTGATAAGTGACACATTTGAAGTTGTTGGAAAAGTATCTAACGGTAAGGCCAAGCGAGTGTTTAAAAAGAGTAGTAAGTTAATAAAGAATATTTTATCTTACAAAGAACCAACACCTCCTAAAACTGAAACTGAACAGAATAAAGCTCTAGATTTTAAAGATGAATCACCTAACCGTTTAGTTTCTGCAGAATATTCACCTAAAGAAGAAAAGATACAAATAGATTCTCCATCTGAACAATTAAGTAATAGTGATAAAGAAGAAAAGGATATAGAACAATCGTATCTTAGTAATAAAGATATACAGCTAGATAGTGATTTTCCAACATTTGTTCAAAGTAATAAGGAAGAAGATGACGAAGAAGATTTACATTCTCCAATGTTTGTTCAAAGTAGTAAAGATGAGGATTTAGACGATTTACAATCTCCAACATTTGTTCAAAGTAATAAGGACGAAGAAGATGTCTAATATATTTTATATTAGTAATAATATAAAATCTTTAATTTTTACGCTTCTTCCACATTGCAACTGCTCTTTTAAGAAGTTTCTGTTGAGGGATATTCGGGAATTTATGCTTTAGTTCTTGTAACGTTGATTGAACAAAAGTTTCTCGTTCAGAAGATTGACTATTCGTATTATAATAGGATAAATTTTTCAAATCTTGTTCTTTATTGACACCTTGTTCAATTGCTTTTAAACAAGCAGCCTTTCCTTTTTCCATTTCACTTACATAAAAACCGATAACACTCATTAAATGCCATCGATAATAATTATAAACATAGCTATCAACAAACAAGTTTGTTTCTGGCATCTTGAGTTTACAAGCATAATCAATATACATAAATGCTAGATAATACATTTGTTTATTTCTATAATAATCGGCTATCTTGACCAGTGGTTCTGCTCTTGCGAATTCTTCGACTGCTTTAAGATACCACGACATACTTTCGCTCCATTCCCGATTTAATTTTACACAACAATCACCGCATCGCATCAAAGAATGGAAACGTTCTTCTTCATAACCAATCACTCCTAATCGCAAGATTGCATACTTTAGAGCATTTTCGTAATCTTTTAAACATTCAAATGTTTGAGCTAGATAAAATAGAGTTCTTGGTTCTTTTGGATTATTTTCGTGTTCTCTAAGAAGTAGCTCTCTGTCTCGAGAGAAACGATTATATGATTTATTACCATCTTGAGTTCTGTCTTGGTATAAAACAATTTCCGGAATTTTAGGACATGTAAACCTAGGTTCAGTTGTCTGAGACAGAGTATCTTTAATATATTCATGAACAACACCAAAGTATCTAAACCCGCTATTATTTTTAATTAAACGAATGTTAAAATAAGTATTTACAGATCCACTGTACCATTTTTGACATAAATAAAAAGCATTGTTTTCTTTTTCAAAGTATTGTTTAGCTGTTTTAACCAACGCATTACCGCCTTGTAATTCATCGCTCGAATCTAAAAGAAGCAAATAATGAACCGCTACTGTTTCTGCAAATTGAAGAGCTTCATTTCTTGATGCTGCAAAATCGATAAAGGTTCCTCTTTTGATATATAGATTGAGCTTGTTTTTTTCAGAAAATTCACGAATCACATTGATAGTATTATCCACACTACCTGTATCATAAATAATAAGTGCTTGAACATAATTTTTAATACTTTGAAGAGTTATCTCGATTCGTTTCTCTTCGTCCTTGACCATTAGGAGTGCTCCGATATTTGGAACCCCTTGTTCAAGTCCATAATATTCTAAAATATCACTCATTTTAGAATAGAAAACAAATTGTTAAATACTAATTATATAACATCATTAAATCATCCTCGATTTCAATCATCCTCGATTTCAATCATCCTCGATTTCAATCATCCTCGATTTCAATCATCCTCGATTTCAATTTCTTCCTCATCTTCATCTTCAACAACTTCTTCATCTTCTTCAA